>Ga0302314_10002577_pt1 | contig 33623 bp, 24 predicted proteins | sample III_Palsa_N2_3_FD_200533 | JGI IMG/M metagenome (GOLD analysis project Ga0302314, IMG submission 200533) | Peat permafrost microbial communities from Stordalen Mire near Abisko, Sweden - III_Palsa_N2_3 | ecosystem: Environmental > Terrestrial > Soil > Palsa > Peat permafrost | place: Sweden...
GGCGGCCAAGCAGGTCCGGCGGCCTCGGCGGCAGCCGCCGGTCGGCGAGCGCTGGACTCACCGGCTGAGCCAGGCGCGGAGCGCCGCGGCGAGCCTGCGCTCGCAGCTCAAGCGCTGACCGGATCACGGACGGGGCGGATCGGTCCGCGGCCGCGCGTCGCGGGCGCGCAGCGCGGCTAGCCACAGCCGGGCGCGCCAAGGTGCAGGCCCGGTTGGCGCACGCTCCGGCCGCCCTTCCACGTCGGTTTGGCGTTGCCGAGCAAGTACGCAATGAGCCCGTTGTCGGCATGTCCGATCGGGTGACGGGTGAACCGGTCCTCGAGCAGCTCCTGCGTGTAGCTCTGGATCGGGGCCAGCGGTCCGTAGGTGGGGCCGTCAATCGTCACGAGCACGCTGCCCGGACGCAGGCTCCGCACGCCGGCGAGAACGTGCGGGCCGCCATCCCGGGACAGCTCCTCCTGGCACGGATTGCTGGTCCCCACCGCGTTGGCCTCGCCGAGCCGGAACAGGGCTTCGCTCTGGAACACCGGATCAATGAGGATCGTGAGGGGACGGCGGCCGATGTGGAGGCCGTCGACGAAGTCCTCGACGGCTACTGCCGGCACGAAAACCACAGGGTTGTCCTTCAGCGTCCCGAGATCAGCCCGGATCTGTCTAGGATGTTCGAGCAGCGCGCTCAGTGCGGTGTTGGGAAAGCCTGTGTCGATGGCTGGGCGGATCGCGGCGATCACGAGCCCACCCACGAAGGTCACCGAGGCGATCGCGACCGCGGCGGGAACCCGGAGGTCAATGCTCGCGCTGGCGACCCCCAGCCAGACAAAGACGAGCGCGACGAAGGGCGGCGAGACCCAGATCAGGTTGCTCGGGTCAGAACGACCGAGAAAATACGTGAAGACCAAGGGCCCGAGAGCGGTCAGCCCGGCGAGGGCGCGGAACGCGGTGAGCCGCTCCCGGACGAGGCCCGGCGCGACAACCAAGAGGCCGATGATCACCGTCGCCGAGGCTGCGTACACCCCGCCGATGGCGAGGCCGGGTGACCAGTTGGCGATGTCCTCCGCTCCCAGGCCTCCAGTGGTGTAGAGACGGATGAAGTCGATGTAGGGTCCCCAATCGGGCCAGTGCCCTGCGGTCAGCCGGGTGATGACGGTGAAGAGCAGAATCCCCAAGACGTAGGCGCCCAACAGCCGCAGCAGCGACAGCGCGCCCGCGCGGGCGCGCTGCTTGGATGACGACACGGGGAGCGACGCGGCGTTCAAGCAGGTGATCGCGCTCGCCGTTCCCAGGGTGTAAATGCCGGCCTCGCCGCTCCACTGCGCGGCAGCGGCGACGACCAAAAGCACGGCTGCGCCGAAGCGCCGCCGGTAGCGATCCTCGCGGAGCCTGGCCGAGCCGACCGACAACAGGATCACGAGCCACGGGAAGCCGAAGCGCAGGACGCCCGTGCTTGGATAGTCGGCGAATACCCCGGGCGACCCGAAGACGTAGACCAGGACTCCGATCACCACGGCCAGGATCGCCATCAGCTGAGACTTGGTGCTGATCCGGACCACCGCGTAGACGGTCGCCCACAGAAGCGCCGTGAGCGTCGAGACCAGCAAGAGGAGGGTGCCGTAGCCGAGCCTGAACATCGAGAAGAAACCGGCCAGGGCATCGAACATGCCGACTCCGTACTGCGAGAAGGTGTCGATGAGCATCGGATGCCCGTGGAGAATGTCGTTGGCCGGGCCCAGGAAGTAGTTCCCGTTGAGCGCAGTGACGGGGTCAGGCAGCGCCAGCTGGAACACCACCAGCATCGAGATCACCACGGCGAGGGCGTCGATCGCGTAACGCACCCGATGGGCACTGACGCGCGGGCGAAGTGCCACCCAGCCGACCGCGACGACGACGCCGGCCGCAACCCCGGACACCAGGTGGCCGAAGGAAAGCTGGTCCGCGGGCGCGAACGCGAGCGCGACGATCGCCAGGAGCAGCGATACCACCGCGAACGGCTGCGCAGCGAGCCGCGACACTGCTCGGGCGAGCCCCGTCCGCGAGACTGGAGCCGAGAGTGCCCGGGCGACGAGCAGGAGCAACAGCAGCTTCAAGGAGATGTCCCCGGACCCCCAGATCCTGGCTGCGCCGATCGCCGTGATCGTGATCACGAGCAGGATCATCGGCCGGGAGCGACCGCGCTCGTCAGCGCCGGCGGGAGCCGAGAAGCGGCGGCTCAGCACCACGCTGGCGGGCACGACGACCAGCACGGTCAGAAAGTAGCCGAGGCGATCCGTGGGCTCCGTCTGACCAAAGACGACGATCGTCGCAGCGAAGGCGAGCGCCGCTCCGAACATCGCCTCGGCCAGGCAAGTGGCGATGAAGGTTCGTACCTCGCGCTCGGTGCGCGCGCGCTTCCTGGTGTCGATCGCCAGGCCCGCGATGGCAAGCTCGCACCCCGAGATCAGCAGCGCCGAGTGCGCTGTGGTCAGGTTCGCCTGCCGCCAGAGAGCGCATGCGTAGGCGATCACAAGGGCGCCCGCGGCGAGCAGGGCATATGCCAGCCAGGTGCGCTCGGCCTCGCGGTGGCCGCTGAGGGGGGTGCCCATGCGATCGCCGATCGTAGCTGGCAGTCGACGGGCGCGGCCGGTCACGGACCGGGCGGATCGATCCCGGGCCGCGCGTCTCGAGCGCGCAGCGCGGCGAGCAGCTCGGCGGCAATCGCGGTCCATGAGTGCGTCTGCTCCACGTGCCGGCGCGCTGCCCGTACCATCGGCTCGTTCGCCTTGGGATCGAGACCGCGCAGACGGCGAAGCACGGCCGGAAACGCGACCGGCTCGGCCTCGATGAAGTGTTCGCCCGCACACACTCCCAACCCCCGGGCCCCGAACGCGGTTGAGATCACCGGCGTACCGGAGCCGAAGTACTCGAGCATCTTCAGGTTCGTGCCCGAGCCGGTGCGAACCGGGTTGAGCGCGGCGTCGGCGATCCCGAGGACGGCCTGCTTGAACTCTAGATCCACCGTGCCGGTGACCTGGACGTTGTCCGGCAGTGCCCACCCGGTCAGCGCGAGCCCGACGCTTCCGAGGATCATCACGTCGACCTCCGGCATCCGGCGGGCGACGTGGACGAGCTCGCGTGCGCCGACGACGTTGGGCTCGTGCCAGCTCGCGATGAACAGCGCGAGGAAGCGGTCCTCGAGTCGTAACCGGCGCTTGTGCTCGTGCCGCACCGTCGGCGCGACAAAGGGGACCTCGTCGAGCGCCACGCCGTTGGGTACTACGAGGACCCGGTCGGGCTCGATCGCGTAGCGGTCGATCAGCTCGGTGCGATCTTCGGCGCTGCACGTCCAGACCAGCTCGGCCCGCTGGCAGCACTCCCGCTCCACCGTTTCGGCCCGAGCTAGGAGGCGGCGCGCCTCCTGGCTCGATCCGAGCACGTGCTCCTTGAGCGTCGCCTCGACGTCCTGCGCCTCGTACCAGACGGGAAGGTCGGTGACCTCGCGGATCGCCGGAAACGAATAGGGGTGACACGCGACCACCGCCCGGGCTCCCTCGGCCGCCTCGCCCAGCGCCGCCAGGTAGTCCGGCGTGTCGGCGTAGAGCTCGGACATGGCGATGTCGGTCACTACCGTCCCCGCCTCGCGTTCGAGCTCCTGCTCGCGGGCAGCGTGGCGGGCGGATTTGGGGACCTGGCGCTCACTGAGCGTCGGCGTGATCCGGGTCACCCGGCCGCTGGTCTCATGCCCCGTCAGCGTCACCAGCTCGACGTCGAAGACCTCCGATAGCCCGCGGTAGAGGTGCGCCGCCCGTACCTGGCCACCGCCCAGCGGCGGATGGATCGGGTACGTGGCCGCCACGACGAGGCGGGGCCGCCGACCAGATATGCCTCTACCGTTCGCGCCCCCGCGTTTGCTCTGCACCGTCATCACTCGGGCTCGATTCTGACATGGGATTCGCTTGGCACAATCGCGCCCATGGATATCGCCCTCGTCGCCCCGAGTCCCGTGCCGCTGGCCATCGGAGGGGCGGAGAACCTCTGGTGGGGACTGCTCGAGTACCTCAATCGCCACACCGAGCACCATGCCGACCTGATCAAGCTGCCCACTCCCGAGCGCAACTTTTGGGAGATAGTCGACTCCTACCGGCGCTGGTCGGAGCTCGACGTGTCGGGCTACGACGTCGTGATCAGCGGTAAGTACCCGAGCTGGATGGTCGAGCACCCGCGTCATGTCGTCTACCTCCTCCACCCGCTACGAGGGCTGTATGACACCTACCCGGCAGGGTGGCCGCTCCGCTGCGAGCTTCCAAACCCGGCGTTGCACGAGCTCGTCGAGTTCCTCGAGCGCGGGGGAAAGGACCGCGCGCTCCTGGCCGAGTGCTTCGAAAGGCTCGATGCATTGCGGGCCCGGGACGACGTCCCTGCCGAGGCGTTCGCGCTCCCGGGGCCGCTGATCCGCCAGGTCGTCCATTTCCTCGACGGGATCGGCCGCGGCGAGGGGGCGATAGCCAGTTCGGTCGCCCTGTCATCCACCGTGGCCGGGCGCGCCGACTACTTCCCGGCCGGGGAGAGCGTGCCCGTGGCCCACGCCCCGAGCTGGCGCCACGGCTTGCACGGCGGCCGCGGCAGCTACCTGTTCACGGTCAGCCGGCTCGATGCCCCGAAACGGATCGACCTGCTCATCCGCGCCATGGAGCACGTACACAGACCCGTCCCGCTCCGCATCGCCGGGACCGGGCCGCAGGAGGGAGCTCTGCGCGAGCTCGCCGGCGCCGACTCGCGGATCACCCTCACCGGCTTTCTCAGCGACGCTGACCTGGCCGACGCCTACGCCGGCTCGCTCGCCGTTCTCTTCGCCCCCTATCAGGAGGACTACGGCTACATCACGCTCGAGGCGATGCTGAGCGGCAAGCCGGTGATCACCACGACCGACGCGGGTGGCCCCGTCGAGCTGATCGAGGACGGGGTCAGTGGCCTGATCGTCGAACCCGACCCGGCCGCCATCGGGGCCGCGATCGAGCGCCTCCTGAGTCACGGGCGTGGCGCTCGGCGCATGGGCAAGGTGGGGCTGGAGCGCGCGCGGCGGGTCAACTGGGACGAGGTGGTGTCGAAGCTCCTCGACGGGATCTCGGTCTAGCCGGTCGCGTCGCGGTCCGCCCGGTCGACGTCCTCCCGCAGCTCACGGACTGCCTCGAGCAGCGCCCGGTCGAGCTCACGCTCGTGGTGGGTGAAGGGCAGGATCAGGCGGAGCACGAGCTTGCGGACAAAGCCGGCAGGGCCGCTCGGGAACGGCGCGGCCCCCGCGCGCAGATCGAACGACATCGCCTGCTCGGCCCGGGCGAGGGCGCCGCCCATCGGGCCGCTTGCGCGCCGCCTCCTCGCCCCGCCGGCGGCCTTAAGGTCCGACAGCCGTTCGAGGCGGGCGCGGGCGATCTCCCCGACCACCTTCGGAGCGTAGTCGCGCTCGATCTCGATCCGTGCCCGCTGCGCCCGGGCCGAGGCCTCGTCGGGGCGCTGCCAGACCCGGCGCATCTGCTCGGCGGCGTGGTCCAGGTCGGGCTCGGCCCAGGTACCGTTCGGCGGGTAGATCTCGGAGCCCGGCCCGACGGTGGTCGGCGTGAAGTCGACCAGGTAGCTGTTGAACGGCGTGGTGAAGTCGGTGTTCCCGGAATATCCCGTGGCGATCACCGTGGTACCGAGTGACATCGCTTCGGCCAGCGGAAGGCCGAAGCCCTCGCTGCGATGCAAGGACACGTAGCAGTCGGCCCGGGCGATCAGGGCCGCCTTCTCCGCCGGCTCGAGATAGCCGTCGACGAACTCGATGTCGGGATGTCCACCGGCGGCGTACCTGAGCTCTTCGGCCGCCTGCTCGCGAAACCTGGCGTTGATCGTCTTGAGGATCAGCCGGGGCCCCTCGCTCGGGGCGAACGCCCGCGTGAACGCCTCGATCAGCCCGAGCGGATTCTTGCGCCGGGAAGTGCTGAACAAGTCGAGCATGAACAGGAAGGTGAAGCGGTCGTCGCGGGCGATGGTCAGGGAGTCGTCGTCCACCTGTGGGGTGACGATCGCCGGGGGGACCACGACCACCGGCATCGGTAGTAGCCGGCCCAGGTTCTTGGCCATGAAGTTCGAGTAGACCCACACCTCGTCAACGTGGTCATAGGCCTCGGTCCAGCTCGGCGGCAGTATGTCGGTCTCCCAACCCCACTGACCGATGGTGGGACGTCCGGCGAGGATCCCATGGCCGCGTTTGCGCAGCAGCGCCGCGAGATGATCGCCGTTGAGGCACGCAAGGTTGAATGCGGGCTCTGAGTCCGAACGCAGGTCGGTATAGCGGCTCGAGCCATACCGCTCGATAGTCGCTGAGCTGTCCACGGGGAGATCGGGGGTGACCGCGGCGGTGCTCACGGGAATGCCGGCCGCTGTCAGTCCCCGGATATACAGCCGCGCGGCTTCGGCGAGTCCCAGGGTCTCGCCCAGATAGCCGATCACATTGACGCCGAGCTCCGGCGAGGCGGCGCTCCTAGCCGGATGCCGGCCCGCGGGCAGCAGCTCGCCGAGCAGCTCGCGCCGCCCGTGCTGCCACGCCCAGGAGACGAGCCGCGGGCCGTCCGGGCCGTCCAAGTCCAGGAACGCCTCCTGGAGGTCGGGACGGGTCCCGTAGGCTGCGTACAGGTACCGGTTGACGCCCGTCTCCCCGCCGCGCTCGGCGGGACCCCTCATCCAGGCGACGAAGGCGTCGGCGGCTGTCCTGTTCCTGGGATCGCCGAACTCCTCGCCGTCGGCGAGAGCGACATCCCACAGGAATCTCACCAGGTGGTCGACGCGCTGGCTGTTACCGAGACGCTCGACGTCGACGAGCCCGCGGCGCGGCGGGGTCCAGCCCATCGCGCGCAGCTCCTCGGCATAGGCGCCACACAACTCCGACAGCACCGCATCGTCCGTCACCATGACCCTGGTCGCCGCTCCGCTCAGCCAGTACGGCTGGTCCGCGCGGAAGCCGTCGAAGTCGAAGAAGCGCAGCGGGGCTCCGTCCGCGAGCACGCCTTCGCCGGCCGAGGTCAGCCCGCGCTCGTGGAGATTCCAGCAGGAGACGTTGCACCCGGCGTCGCCGACCTCGACGAGCGAAGGGAAGCGCTCCGCGGCCAGATCCAGCCACGGATGGTCCGAGTCCTCCTCGGCCAGGCGTTCTGACCACCAGGCCAGGAATTCCTCGGCCAGCGCGCCGGGGGCCACGGCCACGGCTCGCGGACTGATCCGGCCGGCCGCCAGCAGGTCGGCGTCGCCGGGCTTGCGGCCATCGTCGGGCAGTCCGCTCGTGCGCCTGAACAACGCCACCTGGCCCCCGTTCAGAGTGCTCCAGATCGGGTCGAGCGGCGCGTACAGCCGCATCTCGGGGGCGAGGAAGATGGCGGTGTCGCCGGCGCCCAGCGCATGGCGCAAGAGGTCGGGTGCGGTGGCGGGGACGCGGTCGCTCACGACCTCGTCCCAGCCTGAGACATCTGCGCAATCCGGGTCGAGATGGGCGATCAAGCGGGCCTCGGGCAGATGGGTGCGGACGGAGTCCGCCAACACCCGCGCCGCGGCCGTCGTGGAGGTTCCGACGATCGTGCATACGCTCACCATGGGCACGATCCTGTCACGCTTGCGCCCGGTGACGACGCCAGACCCCGACCCCGACGGCGGAGCTCAGCCCAGCGAATGGCTGGCCCCCACGGCCACGCATCGCTACACGCGCTGGGAGCGGATCAAGCTGACCTATCGTTACCACGGCGGCTGGTCGCTGCTCTACCGGGCGCTCACGCTTCCGCTTCGCTTCACGCCCCTCAGATCGCGGCTGACACTGGGGCCCGCCCGGCGCGCGAGCGTGGCGGCGGCCGCGCGGTATTACCGTGCAGAAGGTCGCCCGGTGACGATCGTCATCCCCAGCTACCGTGACTTCCAGGAGTTGGCGGCGCTGATCAAGAGCCTGCGCGCGAGCACCCGGTCAGACCGGGTCAAGATCGTCGTCTGCGACGACGCCAGCGGTCCCGATCACCTCGCGTCCCTGCGCACCATCGAGGGGATCGAGATCGTCGCCGGCGAGATCAACGCCGGCTTTGCCGCCAACGTCAATCGCGGTCTCGCCGCCGCCGATCCGGAGCACGACGTCGTGCTGCTCAACTCCGACATGATCGCTCGGCGCCGCTGGCTGGAACGCCTCCAGTACGCCGCCAGTGGCGACGAGAAGGTGGGCATCGTCGGCGCCAAGCTCCTCTATCCCGACGACCGGATCCAGTTCGCCGGCATGGTCCGGAACCTGGGTGCTCCGGAGTGGTTCGACCACCGGTATCGCTTCAAGCCGTCGGGCTGGGGCCCGGCCAACCTTCCGCAACCGGTGATCGCGGTCACCGGCGCCTGCATGTATCTCAAGCGAGCGCTGCTGGACGAGATCGGCGGCTTCGATCCCGACTACCCGATGGCCTACGAGGACGTCGATCTCTGCCTGCGGGCCTGGCAGGCCGGCTTCACGGTGCTCTACTGGCCGGACGCCGAGCTGACGCATCTCGAGTCGGCCAGCAGAGGCACCGAAGTCGGCGAGCGCGAACGATCCTCCCAGAGGCGGTTCTGGAGCCGCTGGGGGGATTTCCTCGACGCGCGCGAGGTGCGGACCGCGACCGGCGCCCTCCGTGTCGTGTACGTGACCGAGGACACCGGGGTGGGGGGCGGACACCGTGACATCTTCGAGCACCTCAACCGGCTGCTCGATCGCGGGCACGAGGTCGAACTCTGGAGCCTCGGTCCGCCACCGGAGTGGTTTGACCTGCGAGCGCCGGTGCGCACCTTCGACGACTACGGGGCGCTGGCTGAGGCGCTGTCGCCCGTGAAGGCGATCAAGGTGGCGACGTGGTGGACCACGGCCAGGCCGGTCTGGCGGGCAAGCATGCTCGAGGGGATCCCGGCGTTCTTCGTCCAGGACATCGAGACCAGCTACTACCCGGGCAACACCGAGATCCAGAACAACGTCTTGTCGTGGTATCGCCCGGAGTTCCACTACATGACGATCTCCTCGTGGAACCGCGATCGGCTACGGGAGCTGGGCCTCGATGCCGTGCTCATCCCCCCGGGCATCGACCTCGAGAACTTCCGCCCGCTCGCCGATGCACAGAGGAGCGGCGACATGGTGCTCGCGCTGGGCCGCGCGAATCCGCTGAAGAACCTCCCGCTCACGCTCGCCGCCTGGCGGGCGCTGCCGGCCCCGCGGCCCGAGCTCTGCCTGTTCGGGATCGAGCCCGAGGTCGCCCCCGCCGAGCCCGGCGTCCGCTACGTCGTCTCGCCCTCCGACGAGGAGGTGAACCGCCTCTTCAACGAGGCGACGGTGTTCGTCCAGACCTCGGTCCACGAGGGATTCTGCCTGCCGCCGCTGGAATCCATGGCGACCGGTGGCGCCGTGGTGTGCACCGACGCGCACGGAAACCGCGACTTCTGCGTGGACGGCGAGAACTGTCTGATGCCCGAGCCTGACCGCGCGGCCGTCACCGCCGCGCTGCGCCGGGTGCTCGAGGACGCCGCGCTTCGCGAGCGACTCGGCACGGCGGGGTTAGAAACCGTCGCCGACTATGCCTGGACGCGACGGATCGATGCGCTCGAGCGCTTCCTGAACGAGATCGCCACGCCACGACGCATCGCCCCGTCCACCGACGTCGTGCCCGACGGCGGGCGATCCCGTCCCCGGGGGCGCTAGAGATTCTCCGCGACGTACGGGGCCGTCCGGTTGAACACGTAGAAGCCGAGCGCAAACACCGCCAGCACGATCGCGATGGGAATGGCGAGCAGCGCCTGGCTGCCGAGCACCTTCGCGGCGCTGGGGGCGGCAGGGTTGATGATCGCGTGGCGGAACTGCTCGAGCACGGCGGCCAGCGGGTTCGACATGTAGATCTTGTCGAGAAACGGGTCGTTGAGGAACCTGGGGCCAAACTCCTTCTCGACCGCCACCGCGGAGATGATCACCGGCGATGAGTAGAAGAGGATCTGGTTGATGACCTCCCAGATCGGCTGGATGTCCCGGAAGTAGATGAAGAGCGAGGACAGGAGCATCGAGAGGCCCGCCACGAGGATCGCCAGTACCAGGACGATCACCGGTAGCTCGAGCCACGAGACCATCGGACGGACGCCCTCGGCGAGCGCGAAGACGAACACGACCACCAAGTTGAGGGAGACGTTGAACAGGCACAGGAGCACCGTCGAGAGGGGTATGACCATGCGTGGGAACTGGATCTTGCGCACCAGCGCCTCGTTGTCGAGCACGCAGCGGACCGACCCCATCGTCGCCTCGGCGAAGAAGGTGAAGAGCACGATCGAGCCGAGCAGCTGTGCGCCGTAGAGCTCGTAGCTCGCGCCGGGCTGCTCGTCGACCTTGGAGACCTTGGTGAAGAACACGTAGAGGACGCCGAAGAGCAGCAGCGGCCGCACGAGCTGCCACACGTAGCCGAGCGCCGAGCCGAAGAAGCGCAGCTTCCAGGCGGTGACGGCGATGTTGAAGGTGAGGTGCCAGAAGCGGGCGGGATCGTCGTTGAGCGCCCGCGGGCCGCGGATCGGGCGCCCGAGCGCCTCGTAGGGGACCGCGTCGACGCTCATACGTGCAGCTCCGAGGCCGCTACCGAGTCGCCACGCTCGACGACCACCTCGACCGGGACGTCGACGATCCCGCCGAGCGCCTGCTGGGCGGTGACCACGAACGAGAACGAGCCCTCGAAACGATCGATCACGTCGAGCCCCGAGCCCCGGTGGGCCAGGTTGAACACGGGGCTGTAGCGGCCGGGGGCGAGGACGTTGTCGAAGGTGAAGGAGAACACCGCTTCCTCGCCGGCGCGGAAGTGGCCGCTGCTTTCGTGCGTGAGCACCGTGCTCGCGACCAGTACCGCCTTGTGGTCCTCGTTGTGTACGTAGACGCTGGCCTGCGGATCCTCGACGTCGACCATGAACGTGACACGGGCGCGGAGGGTCATTCGCTGGCCTTGGGGAACGGCGGCCTGGCGCTGTCCCTGATCGTCCTCGACCCATGCCTCGAGGACCCTGGCCTCTCCATCCCCGGGTCCCTCCGCCTTTCCAGCGGCGTTGGGATCGCGCCCGAAGTTGAGCTCCAGATAGCGGTCGCCCACCTCTTGCGGTTCGCCCATGTAGACCACGGAGCCCCGCTCGAGCAGCAGCGCCCGGTGGCAGAAGCGGTTCATCGAGTACATGTCGTGGGTGACGAAGATGATCGTCTTCCCGTCGTCGCGCAGGCGGTTGAAGACGTCGAAGCACTTCTGCTGGAAGGCGGCATCGCCCACGGCCAGGATCTCGTCGATGAGCAGGAGATCGGCGTCGACCTGGATCGCGACCGAGAAGGCGAGGCGGACGTACATCCCCGAGGAGTAGTTCTTGAGCTTGAGGTCCTCGAACTCCTTGAGCTCGGCGAATTCGATCACGCTGTCGTAGCGCTTGCGCGCCTCACGCGGGGAGAGTCCCATCATGATCCCGTTCAGGATCACGTTGTCGCGCGCGGCCAGGTCGGGGTTGAAGCCGACACCCAGCTCGATGAAGGTCGACACCCGCCCACGGCGCCAGATATCCCCATCGACTCCATAGATCCCCGCGATGCACTTCAGCAGCGTGCTCTTGCCGCTGCCGTTGCGCCCCGCGATCCCGAAGAACTCACCCTCCTCGACGGCGAAGGTGACGTTCTTCAGGGCGTGGAAGACGTCGTGTCGTGTTCGGCTCCTGGGATGCAGCGCGCGCTCCTTGAGCGTGTGCTTGCGCTCCTTGGGAACCCGGAACGACTTGCTCACGTCGCGCGCCGCTACGACCGGTAAGCGATCCGCGCCCGTCGCCGATGATGACATCGTTCGGAGAGTAGCGGGCCTTATCCTGGTCGAGGTGGGTGCCCTCTCGACGAGAACCAGTCGCACGCGCGACTCGGCCGTGGCGGCGCCGGTGGTGTTCATGTGGACGCCGGGGTCAGGTGACGCAGGCGCATCGGCGCTCAGCGGTGTGCTCTCGAGCACGCCAATCAGCACCACCGTCATCTTGCCCGCGAGCAGGCGCCGCGCTGCGCGCTCGGAGCGCAGCGGGCTCGACGAGTCGACGCGTGCGCGACTGACCGTGCTCGCCGGCGGGGCCGACGCCGGCTTCGCCGCGTCCCTCAATAAAGCTGCACAGGTGAGCGCTCGAGCGGACCTGGTCATCGTCGCCGACGCGTGCACGCTGCCCCCGGGCTGGCTCGATCGCATGCATGACGCCGCCTATGCCGATGCCATCCTCGCGGGGGCGACGGCGCTCGCTGTCGGCGCCGGCGAGGACCTGTTCTCCGGGTTCGACGGCGACCCGGTGTTCCGGGGGCGCTTCGCGCCCTTGGGAGTTCGCCTGGCGGCGAACGTCCCGGGCTCGCCTCCTGAGCACCAAGGTAAGTCGCAAACGGCGCCCCTGCACCCGCGCATCTGGACGCTGTGGCCCCACTGCGCCTACGTGCGCAGGGACGCGATCGAGCTCCTCGATGGCTTCGACGTGTCGCTCGAGCACCCCGCGGCCGTGCTCTCGGATTTCGCGGCCAGGGCCCTCGGCGCCGGGCTGTCGTGCGCGCTCGCCGACGACGTCTGCGTGGAGCGCCTGGCGGGCGGGCTGGCGCCGTGCCCGGAGGCCGAGGTCAAAGCGCTGGCTCGGCTTCATCCCTGGCTCGAGGCGGCACGTCGGGACGAGAGCGCGCTCGGGCTCGGGCCCCTGCGGCGGTCCCTCCTGCGCGCCCGGGTGGCTCGCACCCGCCCGTCCATCACCATCGACGCACGGTCGCTGGGGCTGGCCACGGGAGGAACGCAGACGTACGCGGCGGCGCTTCCGCTCGCCCTCGCCCGATCGGAGCGACTGGCGATCCGCGTCGTGGTGTCGAGGAACGACGCTCCTTCCGCCGTGGTCGACGAATTCGAGCGCGCCGGCGTGGAGGTCGTGAGTTACGAGCAGGCAGCCGCCGGACTGGCCCGAACCGACGTCGTGCACCGCCCTCAGCAGGTGTTCACGGCGTCCGACCTGCGCCTGCTGCGGATGCTCGGGGAGCGCATCGTGGTCACCCAGCCGGACCTGATCTCCTACCGCAATCCCACCTACCACCACTCGGCCGAGGACTGGGAGGAACATCGCCGCCGGACACGGCTGGCGCTCGCCGCCGTCGATCGGGTCATCTTCTTCTCCGAGCATGCCCGCACCGACGCCGTCGCAGAGGACTTGATCGAGCCGGGGCGAACCGCGGTGGCCGGAATCGGCGTGCAGCGGCCGGACGAGGGCGCGGAGCGCCGCCAGCCGGCCGCGGTCCCCTTGGGGCGATCCCTGCTCGTCATGATCGGCGCCGACTACATGCACAAGAACCGCCTGTTCGCGCTCAAGCTCGTCGACGAGTTGCGTCGTAACCACGGCTGGGACGGCCTCCTGGTGTTGGCCGGCGCGCACGTCGACCACGGCTCCTCCGCGGAGGCCGAGGCCGAGCTGCTCGGGGCCAGGCCCGAACTGAATGCTCACGTGCTCGATCTCGGGCCCGTGCCCGAGCCCGAGAAGCGCTGGCTGCTCGAGCACGCCCAGGCGCTTCTGTGCCCGAGCACCTATGAGGGCTTTGGCCTCACTCCGCTCGAGGCGGCGGCCGCGGGTCTGCCCTGCATCTACGCTGCCTGCACGTCCCTGAGCGAGGTCGTAGGTCCCGAGGCGGCGACCATCGTGCCGTGGGACGCCGCCGCGAGCGCGGACGGCGCGGTTGGGTTGCTACGGCCCGGCGAGCAGCGGGACGAGCATCTCGCCGCCTTGGCCGCCGCGCTGCGCCGTGCCGACTGGGAGCCCATCGTCGAGCGTCTGCACCAGGTCTATGCGGACGCCATCGCCGCGCCCTATCGCAGCGCCTATCAGAGCGCGTTTCCCCGTTCCTGGGATGGGCTCGAGCGAGAGCAGCTCATCGCCGATTTGGATGCCGCCCACGGCCGTATCGCCATCGCCCACCGGGATCTCCAGCAGCGCGTAGGTCACGGCTTGCCGCTGATCGACCGCGGCGGGATGTTGACCATCGCGCAGCAGAAAGGACTGGTGCGCGTCGCGTCGCGTCCCTGGCTGAAGGGTGTTCTCCTGGCACCGTTTGCTTTCATCGGCGGGCTCACGCGCCCGCGCTCAGGAGGCGCAGACGCCGACGAGGGACCGGGTTAGCGGCCCTCGAGGGAAAGGCGGCGCACCACGGCGTCGGGCAATCGCTGCGCCCGTGAGCCGAGCACGGCGCCCGCGACACGGAGCGAGTGGTAGACGCCGGAGCTCGCGAGCAGGCCGGCCGGCCTGCGCCCCGCCACGCCCATGCCGCGCGCGTAGTGCCAGTCCGCGCCCACCAGTCCCCATACCTTCAGCGACGTGCGCCGGGCCTCGAAGGGCTCCACAAGTCCGTACACCTCGTGCAGGGCCCGCGCCTCGTCGAACGATCGCCGCAGCCAATCCCAGCCCGAGTACTCGTGCGAGTGGATCACCGCGGCATCGGGGATGTAGACCTTGGCGTATCCGGCCCTGAGCATGTCGTGGGCGAGCACGTGATCCTCGGCATAGGGGACGCACCGGAAGGGGACCGCCTCCCACGCCGCTCGCGCCACGCATCCGTTGGCGTCGGTGAAGTAGCCCCGCGGCCCGAGCAAGGTTCGCGCCGGGGTGTCCCGATCGGCGGGCCCCAGGCGCTCGACCCGTGGGCGTCCGTGGGGCGAAAAGGAGCGAAACCACTCGCTGAGCTCGCGCGCCACCATGGGACTGGCGTCCGCTCGTGGCCGGTAGGGACCGAAGACCAGGCCCACGTCGTCGGCAACGCCGAAACCGTCGAGCAGCCTCGCCAGCCACAGTTCGTCCGCGGGCACCGCGTCCTGGGTGAGGAACGCGACGTGGCTCCCGGACGCATGCTCCATGAGCAGATTACGCGTCCCCCCGTGCGAGAAGGCCTCCGGGGCGATCTCGATCACCTCGGCGCCGTACCGGCGGGCGATCGCCACCGACTCGTCGCGCGACCCCGAGTCGCACACCAGCAGCTCGACGGCATTCTCCACCCGCTGGGCGCACACCGCTGCGAGCGTCGGCCCGAGGACGCCGGCTCCGTCCCGCACCGGGATCGCGACGGTGACCGTGGGCGTCACGTCGTCCTGACGCGGTAGAGCAGCACTCCGCCGACGTCGACGCTTGGGTAATTGAGCCGAGCGATGACGGCGGGCCAGCCGCCGGTGTCATCGGCGGCCACGGCGATCGCCTGCACGTGGCGGCCGGCGACGAACGAGCGCAACGCGGAGGCCATCTCTGCCGGGGACGGCGGTGGGACGGGCAGCGGCCCCGTCGCCTCCTGGGCGAACGGCTGCACGCCATAGTCGGCCGGCAGGTAGAAGTTGCCACTCGCCATCCGGAAGTACATGTGGGCGCTCGCCTGCCAGAGCACGCCGGGGCCGGCGGTCCCGTAGGGGATCGGCAACACGATTTCATTACGGGTCAGGTAATGGCGATAGAGACCCGTGGTGAAAAACGCCGGCTCGTGGAGGTTCTCGTTGAACATGGCGGTGTTGGGGATCAGGAACCCCACCGCGAGCGCCGCGCGCGGCCAGCGACGCAGGCGTGAGGACCCCGGGGCACTCAGCCACAGCGCGACGATCACCGCGCAGGCCAGGACGACGTAGACGCCGATCCGCACCGGGAGCAGCTCGTTGAGGTCGCGCAGGTGGCCGACCAGGTTCCACGGCAGCGAGATGGTGGGATGTCCGTCGATGCTGAGCACATCGCCGAGCGACCACACGACGGCGACGGCGAGGATGGTGAGGAGGATGTTGGCGGCGCGCGTCCGCCACCGCTGTATCGCGAAGGCCGCGACCATGATGATCACCGGCAGCCCCACGTACGTGCCGGTCTCGACGTAGCCGGAGACGAAGGCATTCGATACCGCGGCGAAGCGATTACCGCCGACGCGCAAGAGGCCGGTGGGGATCACGAACGAGAGCGCGTCGGCCGGGAAGGCCAGACCGCGATCGAGCGCGACCTGCGGACCGGTCACCACGTAGTAGAGGAAGGGAGCTAACAGCACCGCCGTGACCGCATAGGCGCCGGCGAGGGGCACCAGCAGCGCGACGATCCTCTGGCGCCGCTCCGGGGAGGAGAAGACCCAACCGGCGGCCAAGGCGACGACGCCCATGCACGTCAGGGTGAACATCATCTCGGTCCCGCACGACAGCTGCGCGATCAGGACCAGGGTCATGAGCAGGAAGTAGCGGCGGGCGCTGATCACCCCGTCGAGGCGTTTCAGGGTGAGGAGGGCGGCAGCCGGCGCCGCGAAGGTGAACACAAGCTGCATGTGGCCTTCGAGCTCGCCGAAGCTGTAGGTGGAGAAGCCGTACAGATACCCGCACAGGATCGCCGCCGCCGGCGCCCGCGTCAGGTACAGGCACAGCCGGTACGCGAACCACGCGCCCGTCACCGGGGCGATAAGCATCAGCACGTTGTAGGAGACGACCGGCCCGGCGAGCGCGGTGAGCGGCGAGGCGAGGAGCGCGGGTCCCGGGACAGAGGTATTCGCCGCCAGGTTGATGGGATCGGGTACCCAGATCAGGTGGGTGACGAAGGGATTGAGCCCATTGAGAATGGCGTGGGGCCACCACACCATCGACCACATGAACATCGTCGGGTCGGTCCCCAGGCACGCGCACGAGCCACCGAGATGAGCCACCGCGTGGTGCTGCCACACCACCGCCGCCGCCGCGTAGACCAGCAACGCCAGCGTCGCGTGATGCGCCCCCAGCCGGCTGAGCACTCCGCTCAGCCGGCCCGCGCGGAAACTTCGACTCGTGGCACTGGGCGACGCCGCGACGCCCTCGGTGATCGAGGTCATGTCGTGCGGTACCAATCGACGTACTTCCCGCATGCGTCCTTGAGGGGAACGATCCGGCGCGTGTCCGGTACTCGCGTGGCCGCGAGCTGGTAGATGGTGACATCGGTGATCAGCTCGCCCGTGAGAATGGAGGGGCGCTCGGCCTTGACGGTAACCGTGACTGGTGCGTGGACGCCGTGACCGGTGACTTCGCCGACGGCGAAGAAGGGACCGTTACGGCCTTGGTAGGCCGGCATCGTCCAGTGCTTACCCGCGGCGCTGAAGTCGAGGTTGAAGTAGCTGAGGTAGGACGCCGAGAGCTCCCACTTGCCTCGGGGCAGGGCGATCGACATCGTTCCCGTCTGGCCGGCCGACAGAGAGGGGCCGGTGGCGGTCACCGGCGGCGTCATCAGGGCCGCCTGCCCTCGCTCCCGCCGGAGCTGCTTGCCCAGCGGCGAGCTGCAGCTGAGGATCGCTCCCGGCTGGCCCGAGAGATCGAGCTCCTGGAACGGCATCGTAGGTCCGGTGCGCTTCCACAGCTCATACAGTCGAGCGCGCGCGACGAGGTGGAAGTTGGCCGGCGCCTGGCTGGCGTAGGGAGTGTCGGTGGTGACCACGTAGGCGAAATGATCGAGATCGGTGGGGACGATGGAATCGAAGTCGAGCGCCAACCCGTTCCAGGGCTTGGCCGGACTGGGGTACACCCCGCCCGCGCTGACCGAAATCGACGACGCGGGCGCGTCCACCGGGGCGTCGCGAAGATCCCATGCCGCGAAGTCGTCGATACCGAGGAACAACACCGGCCTGTCGCCCGTCTGCTGGTGGAAGGCGGCCAGCTCGGTGGCGGGTTCAGGCGCGTACACCGGCTCGCTCTGCAGATCCCGATAGCTCCCGTAGGCGGCGAAGGCGCAGAACAGTGCCGCAGCCCCGAGCAGGGCGGCGTGGTTCCACCGGTCTCCCTGCCCTCGCGTCAGCAACGCCCGGAGTCCGACGGCCATGTATAAGGGGGCGGGGATGATGAGCGCCATCGCCGCGACGTACGGCGACTGCGTGTGATTGACGTAGAAGTAGATCAACCAGCCGGCAGCGGCGGCGGCCGGGAAGAGCAGCTGGCGACGGCGCACGGCCCACAGAAGGCCGAAGCAGAACACCGCCACGGCGACGGCGACTCCCTCACCCTGGTGAAAGGTGGTCATGATCGTCCCGAAGTTCGGATTCCACCACACGCTCAGCGCCTCGTAGGGCGCGAGGGCCCCGGGGAGATTGCCCAGATCGTGGGGCGCGAAGTTGACGGTCGAGGCCGGCGAGACGCCGCCGATGAGCTCAAAGGCGGTCCGCAATTGCCCGGCGATGGGTATGAGGACGATTACGGCGAGCACCACCAATGCTGCTATCCACGGGGCCGCCGCGCGCACGCGGGGAGGCGAGACCCAGTCGCGCGCCCGCGCGAAGGCCAGCCCCGGTCGCGCTGCCACCTCGAAGAGGATCCACAGGCCGACGGTCGCTACGAACCAGGTGGCGCCGAAGTAGCTGAACGTGTAGATCGCGCCCGCCCCGAGCAGCCCGGCGGGAAGCACCAGGGCGCAGCGACGCGCCGGCGTCGCTTCGCCCCACCGCTCACGGAGCTGCTCGAGATGGAGCACGAAGGCGATCAACAGTCCCGCCACGATCGTCTGCTTGAAGGCGCCCTCGCCGTAGTAGGCGGCGACCAGGTACGCGAGCGAGCACAACACGCCGACGATCAAGCGCCGCCACAGCGCTTCCTTGGCCAGCACGTCCGCCGCCACCAGGGCGGTGAGGCAGACGACGGCCAGCATCAGCCCCGTGAACACCATGTCGAGGGGCAGGTCCAGGGTGGTCCCCAACGTCGCCACGAGGCTGTGAGGACCCAACGGGTAACCCGGAGGAATGGGGTAGTACCTGGCCATCGTCGGCGAGCGCAGCGCCTGCGCGATAAGCAGGTGGACCGCCATGTCGTTGTCCCACGGCGGGCCCTGCATTCCCACCCTTCCGTTGGCGAGAAAAGGGATCGACGCCCCGAGGAGCGCCGCGCCGCCGACGACGAGATCTCCGAAGGGAAACCGTTGCCAACCGCGCCGCAGCAGGTAAGCCGCCGCCGCCAGCAGGATCACTGCGCACACGACGGTGGCCGTCACCGCGCGGCCCGGGAGCCTGATCGTGGTGGCGGCAATGACGATCAGCGAAGCCAACCCCACCATCGGCGCGGACGCCCATCGCTGAGGCCCTCCGCACAGCACGCAGATCGCCCGTCCGAGCACGACTGACCCGACGATGATCGCGAAGGCTGCCCCGTAGGCCTGGACGAGCATCGGCGTGATCATAGAAGCCGCTCCACCCTCGCGCCCCCACCGGCGCGCCGCCGTTTTCTGACGCGCGAGGCGACAATCGCGGCCGCTCGTGCCAACATGATGATCACACATGAGCGATGCCACCGCCGATCACCGCAACTCCGATAGGGAGCTGACGTTTGGGTCCTCTATGGAGCGATTGCTGCCCGCTGCCGTGCCCGGCAGGCGCGCATGAGCGCGGCCGTCAGGCCGAGCGTGGCACTGCACGACGAGCGCGACAGCTCCGTGCGCCTGTCCGTCGTCATCCCCTGTCTCAACGAGGCCACGACGATCGAGGAGTGCGTGCGCCGAGCCCGGCAGGTGCTCGACGCCAACGACATCAGGGGCGAGGTGATCGTCGCCGACAACGGCTCAGACGACGGCAGCGCCGCTCTCGCCGCGGCGGCAGGGGCGCAGGTGGTGTGCGAGCCGAGGCGCGGATACGGAAGCGCCTACATGGCGGGCATGGCTAATGCCCGCGGCGACTACATCCTGATGATCGACGCGGACCTGACCTACGACTTTAAGGAGGCCCCGCGCTTCCTCGCCGAGCTCGAAAGTGGAGCGGACCTGGTGATCGGCAACCGGATGAAGAACATCCGTCCTGGGGCGATGCCGTGGCATCACCGCTACATCGGCAACCCGTTGCTCTCCGGCTTTCTCAACGTGCTCTTCAGGACCGGGGTCGACGACGCTCACTGCGGCATGCGCGCGGTGCGCCGCGAAGTCCTCCCGCAGCTCGACCTGCGCACGACGGGAATGGAGTTCGCCTCCGAGATGGTGATCCGGGCGGCCAAGGAGAAGCTCGACATCCGTCAGTTCGCGATCGAGTACCACCCGCGCCTCGGCGAGTCCAAGCTCTCGAGCTTCAGGGACGGCTGGCGCCACCTGCGCTTCCTCCTCGTCCACTCCCCCAACTACCTCTTCATCCTGCCCGGGGCGATCTTGGCCTGGGTGGGCGGGCTGATGGAGCTCGTGGTCATCGCCCACCTGGGCATCTTCGGCCGTGAATGGGACATCCACGCCCTGCTCGCCGGAGCGCTCCTGGCCATCGTCGGCACCCAGGTCGTGGCGCTGGGGATCTGCGCACACGCGTACGGCACGTATTTCATGGGCGAGCAGGACCGCTGGTTCGACCGGATGCGCGCGCGCTACCGGCTCGAGCACGGACTGCTGCTCGGTGGCGGCATCGGCCTCGCCGGGGTGGTGATCGGCACTTGGATCGTGATCGACTGGATCACTCGGGGTCTCGGCCGGCTCTCCCAAGATAATCTCGCCGTGCTCGCCGCGACCCTGATCATCATCGGCATTCAGGTCTTCTTCTCCTCGTTCCTGGTCTCGATTCTCGGCCTGCGTCGTCGGGACGGCGGTGACCTCAGCGAACCCGGGCTACGAGCTCCAGGTTCGTCGCGAGCAGATTGACCCCGGGCACGGCGCTGAGCGCGCGGTTCGCCGCCCAGATCGCTTGGGCGGCGCGCGCGGCGACGCCCCCGGTGAGGGTGAGCGGGAGCATGTTCATCCGGCGAAATTCGTGGACGGCGAAGTCGTGGCGGCCGAGAAGGTCCAGCGCCGAGCGCCGCGTATAGACGCGGTCGTGCTCGAGGACGCCGTGGTAGTAGAGCCCCGCCCGCTTGGCGATCGCCTCCAGGTAGGAGGCGCGGTTGGGCAGCTTGTAGACGTAGAGGGTGCCGCCGGGCACGAGCACCCGCCTGATCTCCTCGAGGCTTGCGTCGGGATCTTCGACGTGCTCGAGCACCCCGCAGCTCAGGACCGCGTCGAAGGTCCCGTCGGCGAAGGGCAGGAGGCGTGGATCGCGGCTCACGCGCACGCTCAGGTGGGGGTAGCGCTCGAGCGGCCAGACGCCCTCCTCGGCGTCCGGACGGTAGTCGAAGGAGGTCACGTCGAGCCGCTCTCGGACGAGCAGATCGGACACCTGACCGTAACCGCAGCCCCAGTCGAGGACACGCGCGAGGCCGTCGCCCCCCAGGCGCCGGGCAATCGCCCGGTACTCCTCCATCTGCGGGCCTGAGCGGAGGTTGACGTCCTGACCGCGCGGCTGTTCGCCGCCGGCATCGCTCTGGGCCTGCACGCGCGGAGAATAACCTCCGCAGCTCATGCGGATCTGCCTGGTCTACGACTGCCTGTTCCCCCACACCGTCGGCGGCGCCGAGCGGTGGTACCGGAGCCTGGCCGAGCGACTGGCCGCCGACGGGCACGAGGTCACCTACCTAACCCTTCGCCAGTGGGATCGGGGCGAGGATCCCGGGGTGGAGGGCGTGGACGTGCGTGTGGTCGGGCCGCGAATGCATCTTTACTCCTCGCCGGGACGGCGACGGATCCTCCCCCCGGTGGTCTTCGGCGCCGGCGTGCTCTGCCACCTGATCCGCCACGGCGCCCGCTATGAGGTCGTCCACACCTGCTCGTTCCCCTACTTCTCGCTCCTGGCGGCGGCGCTGGCCCGACGGCGCCGGCGATACCGGCTCGTGGTCGACTGGTTCGAGGTATGGTCGCGCCAGTACTGGCGCGAGTACCTCGGCACGCTCGGCGGCGACGCCGGCTGGCTCGTGCAGCGGCTGTGTGCGCGCCTGCCCCAGCGCGCCTTCTGCTTCTCGCGCCTCTACGCGGCGCGGCTGCGCGAGGAGGGTCTCCGCGGGGAGCTCACCATGCTCGCGGGCGTGTACGACGGACCGCTCGAGGCCCATGAGGTGCGCGAGCCCGACCCGGTGATCGTCTTCGCCGGGCGCCACATCCCCGAGAAGCAGGTCCCGGCCATCGTGCCCGCCTTCGTACGCGCTCGCGAGCGCATCCCGCAGCTACGCGCCACCATCCTCGGCGACGGGCCCGAGCGGGCCGAGGTGATCCGGCTCGTCGGTGAGCTCGACCTCGACGGTGCCGTCGAGGTCCCCGGGTTCGTCCCCTCGGAGAGGGTGGATGAAGACATCGCGCGGGCGCTGTGCATGCTCCTGCCTTCGCGGCGCGAGGGCTACGGCCTCGTCGTCATCGAGGCGGCCGCCTCGGGCACCCCGAGCGTCGTGGTGGCCGGGCCGGACAACGCCGCGGTGGAGCTGGTGAGCGAGGGCGAGAACGGCTTCATCGCGGAGTCGGCGGCGCCGGAGGACCTGGCCGCGGCCATCCTCCGCGTCCACGACGCCGGACCGGCCCTGCGCGACTCGACCACCGCATGGTTCGCACGCAACGCCCAGCGCCTGTCGCTCGCGGCCTCGCTCGAGATCGCCCTCGCCGTCTACGGTCACGCCCTCAGCGCGCGCTCGTAGGAGGCGAGCGTGCCCGCCGCCGTCGCTGCCCAGCTGAAGCGCGCCGCTCGCTCCAGGCCGGCCACCCGCAGGCGCTCGGTCTCCGCGGGGTCATCGAGCAGGCGCTCGATCGCGGCGGCGATCTCCGGCTCGGACTCGGGATCGAAGCGGAGCGCGGCGTCGCCCGCCACCTCGCCGAGCGCACCCCGACCCGAGCAGGCCACCGGCACACCCCTGGCCATGGCCTCGAGCACGGGCAGCCCGAAGCCCTCGAGCAGCGAGGGAAAGACGAAGCACGCGGCGGCGGCGTAGAGCCCCTCGAGCTGCGCGGAATCGACCCAGCCGAGAAGCCTCACGTCGCCGGCGATGCCGAGCTCTGAGGCGCGGCGGCGGAGATCGAGCTCATGGGCCGTCGAGTAGCCCGGGAGCACGAGCAGGGGCCGGCGCTCGGCGCTGATGAGCGCGAGCGCACCGAGCAGGCGCATGAGGTTCTTGTGCGGCCGCTTGGCCGAGACGCTGAGCACGATCGGACGCTCGCCGGCGCCGAGCCAGGACCGGAGCTCGCGGCCCGGCAAGGGTTCGGCGCGGCGCCGTGTCCCGATCCCGAGAGGGACCACGTCCACCTTGGCCGGCGAGACACCGAGCAGGCGGCGCAGGTCTTCGCGCGTGCTCTCAGCGTCGACGATGATCCGCTGCGAACGGCGCGCCGCGAGGGGGACGAGGACGCGCATGCCGAGGCCGAGGAGGCCCAGGTGGGCCTCGGGCGCGAGGCGGTAGGCGAGGTCGTGGATCGTCACCACGCGCCGGAAGCGCCCCCAGGCAGGGGCGGTGCTGGCGAGACTGTGGAGGAGGTCGACGCCGGCCTGGGTGGCGAGCCCGGGCAGCAGCTGCTGCTCGGCGCGAACCCTCTCGACCCGGCTGCGGGCGTTCACGGGTACGGTCACGGCGGGGATCAGCTCACCCCAAGGCCCGTCGCGCGCCTCGGCGGCCTCGCGGTTCACGAAAGCGGTGAACCGCGTCTGGGGGGCGGCGGCGGCGAGCTCTCCGATCAGCTCGCGGGCGTAGACCTCCATGCCGCCCGTCTCGCCGGGGACGAGGAAGAGGAGATTCAGGCCGACGTGCACGGGCGCCGCAGGGTACCCCCGGCAGGAGCTGGCAAGCTTCCCGCCAACCGATGCCCGATACCCAGCGACCGCTCACCATCGGCATCGATGCCCGCGCGGCGACCGAAGTTCCCGCGGGCCGGGGGAGGGTGGTGCGCGAGCTCCTCCGCGCCCTGTCCGCGCGCGAGGATCCCCATACCTACCGGTGCTATGCCCGCGCGAGGTGGCACGAGCCGCTCGATCATCGCTTCCACTGGGAGCTGATCGGGACCCCCGATCCGATCTGGCACGCGCGGACGGCGGCCGCGGCGAGCCGCGAGTGCGATGTGTTCCTCTCCTCGAACTCCTATCTGACGGTTCCGCTCCTGCGCGTGCCCGCGGTGGCGATCGTCTACGACCTGATCACCTTCGATCCGGCCATGAGCCCCAACCGGCGATCGGCGCTGATCGAGCGCCTCACGCTCGGGGTCGCGGTGCGCCGGGCCCGCGGACTCGTGTGCATCTCGCAGGCGACCGCCGATGCCCTCCTCGCCCGCTTCCCGGCCGCGAGGGGCAAGGTGACGGTCGCTCCCCTCGGGGTCTCCCCGGCCTTGCCGCTCCGCGCCGCGAGCTCCTCGGCGCCCGCCGCCTCGGCCGCGAGGTCCTCGGCGCCCGCCGCCGAGGAACTGGCGGGGCTGCCGCCGGACGGCTTCGTGCTCGCCGTGGGCACGCTCGAGCCGAGAAAGAACCTGCCGAGGCTCGTCGCCGCCTACGCGGCGCTCCCTTCCGCGCTCCAGGAGGCCCACCCGCTCGTCGTCGTCGGCGCCCGCGGCTGGGATACCGGCCAGACGCTGGCCGCGCTCCGCTCGCTCGGTGACCGCTGCACGATGCTCGGCCATGTCTCCGACGTCGCGCTCGCCCAGCTCTACCGTCGCTGCGCGGTCTTCTGCTATCCCTCGCTCGGCGAGGGCTTCGGACTCCCCGTGCTCGAGGCGATGGCGGCCGGGGCGGCCGTCCTCACGGCGGCCAACTCGTCGCTGCCCGAGGTCGGCGGCGACGCCGTCGAGTATGCCGACGCCGGCGAGGTGGCGAGCATCGCCGCCGGCCTCGAGCGCCTGCTCGGCTCACCAGCGCGGCGGGCGGAGCTCGGCGCGCTGGCGCTCGAGCGCGCAACGATGTTCTCGTGGGCGCGCTTCGCCGAGCACACCTTGGCCGCGCTCGAGCTGGCGGCGGGGTGAGTCAGCGCCTCTGTGCGCCCGCGACATCGGCATAGATCTGCTCCATGCGCGTGACGTAGCGATCGAAGGCGTACTCCTCGCGCAGCCACGCCCGGGTGGACTCGATCCCCTCGCGCCCGGCTCCCGTCCGCCACCGCCGGATCGCCTCCGCCGTGGCCAGCGGGTCCTGAGCGGGCACGACCTGCACCCCGGGGCGACCGGCGAGGATGTCGTACACGCCCGCGCCGGGAGTGAGGATCACCGGGGTTCCCGAGGCGATCGCCTCGAGCGGGGCGAGGCCCCAGGCGTAGCGCTGGCTCAAGATCACAAATACGTCGGCGGCAACGTACGTGTCCTTCATCTCCGCGTCCGAGAGCCCGCGGCGCGGCAGCGCCACGCGATCACCGAGGTCGCGGGCGGCGATCCGCTCGGCCAGGCGATCCGCGTAGGCAGGATCGACGTGGTCTGAGCCCGCGATGAGGGCATGGACCTGGGGATCGTCGGCCAGCAGCGCTATCGCGTCGACGAGGTCCTCGAACCGCCGCTGCTCGACGAGGATGCCGAGGCCGAGGACGAGGAAGACGTCGTCGGGGATGCCGAGCCGCGCCCGCGCCGCCGCCCGCTCCGGTGCGTCGAAGAAGTGCCCGGGGGGTCCGACGGGAACGACCAGGGACGGCCTGTGGTAGCTGCGCCTGACCATCTCGACCTGGTGGGCGCTGAGCACGGCGATCGTGCTCGCGCGCCTCGCGTCGAGGAGATCGGGCCAGGTCACGGCTGCCCTGAGGACCCGGCGGCTCAGCTCTGGATCGCCGTGGATCGTGTCGTCGGGAACGATCGCGCGCTCCCACAGCGATTCGTCGTTGCGCGTCCACACGAGCGGGACCGAGAGGCGCCCGGCGGCGATGCGCCCCGGCCGCAGCGCCAGCCACTCGTGGGCGTTGACGACATCGGCATCCGCAGGCACGAGCCGAGCGACCTTGGGCATCTCGAGCCAGAAGCGGCGGGCGAGCGCGACGTTGCCGGCCGGCAGTTCCGAGATGCCCGTCCTCACCGAACGGATCTCGAGCCGGTCGGCGATGTAGGAGAACTCGCCGCCTGGAAGGTAGTCGTGGCAGGCGATCGTGATCTGATGTCCGCGCTCGCTCAGGGCGCTCCCCAGCTCGAGCATGAGCCGGACCCCGCCGCCGCCGCCTGCCGGTCCGCCGACGTGATGGTGGACGAGGGCGATGTGCATCTAATCGGTCAGCGCTGCCGTGTCCTGGCAGCCTCTGGCGCCCGTGGACCAGCCAATATCCTGTGAACGGCATGGTAGCCACGCTCTCGGCCGACCACGATCCGCCGGAGGATGCGCGGGTGGACATCCTCGATACCGCCGAGGCCGGGCCTAGCGTCATCCGCGGTAGCCTGCTCCGGCTCAGCGCCTACCTCCTCGGGACGCTGGCCACCTTGGCCTCGAGCGCGGTGGTCATCCGGCACCTCGGGGTCGTCGACACCGGGCGCTTCATCACCGTGACGGCGATCGTGACGATCGTCGCGACGATCAGCGATCTGGGGCTGACGAGCATCGCCGTGCGCGAGTATGCGGCGAGGCCGAGACCTGAGGGGCGGCGGTTCCTGCGCAACCTCCTCGGGGTCCGCGTGGTGTTTGCGCTCGGCGGGTTGCTCGTCGCCGTCCTGTTCGGGCTGGTGATCGGCTACCCCTCCGTGATGGTCGTCGGGATCGTCATCGCCGGGCTCGGCATGGTCGGCGTGGTCCTCCAGGACGGCGTCTCGATCCCCCTACAGGTCGGCCTGCGCTTCGGGTGGGTGTCAGGCCTCCAGCTCGCCATCCAGGTCGGCGCGGCGATCGAGGCCGTGCTCCTGGTCGTGGCCGGAGCCGGGCTCGTGCCCTTCTTCGCGCTGCAGCTCCCGGTCGTTCTCCCGGTACTCGCGGTCACAGCGGTGGTCGGCGGCCACGACGCGCGCCTGCTGCCGTCCTTCGACACTCAGGAGTGGCGCCGGATGGTCGGAAGGATCCTGCCCTACTCGGCTACCGTCGTTCTCGCCGTCGTCTACTTCCAGATCGCCCAGGTCATGGTGTCGCTGCTGTCGAGCCCCACCGAGACCGGGTACTTCGGCGTGGCCTTCCGCGTCCTGGTTTCCTGCACCCTGCTTCCGGGGCTGGTGATGTCCCCGGCCTTGCCGCTGCTCGCGCGCGCGGCGCGCGACGACGCGGCGCGCTTCGACTACGCGAGCCGCAGGCTCGCGGAGACGATGCTCCTCTCCGGATGTGGCTGCGCGCTCGCACTGTTCCTCGGGGCCCGCTTTGCCGTCGACGTCGTGGCCGGGCCGGGCTTTGGGCATTCGGTCGAGGTTCTCCGCATCCTGGCCGTGGCCCTGCTCGGCACCTTCGTCACCGGCGGGCGCGGCTATGCCCTGCTCTCGCTCGACCGTCTTCGTGCCATGCTCGTCTCGAACGGCATCGCCCTCATCGTGGTGGTGGCCTGCGGGGTGCCCCTGATCAGCGCCGACGGCGCGACGGGAGCGGCGATCGCGATGCTTGCCGCCGAGCTCACCCTCGCCGTCGGCTACGAGTGGTCGCTTTCACGGTCGCGACCTGCGGTCCGCTTCGGCCTGCGCTTCGTCCTCAAGGCGGCGACCGCAGCCCTGATCGCCGCCGCCGTGACCACTGCCCTCGGGGTACCCTCGGTTGTCGCGGCGGCCCTCGGTCTGGCGCTCTACGTCGCCCTCGTGCTCGCCTTGGGAATCGTCCCCGTCGAGGTTCGCCAGGCGCTGCGTGACCGTCGCCGCCCTGGCGCATGAGAGATCTGACGGAGCCGACCGCGCGAGGACTCCGCCGCGTCATCACCTTGGCCTCTTACGTGCCCGGGCGCTTGGCTGAGCTCGTCCCTCCGCCCGCCGAGCGATGTGGCACCTCGCCCGCGGTGGGTGCTCCCCGCGTGCTCGCTGCGTCGCTGCGAGGGCTGCACGACCGTGCGAAAGACGCCGTCGTTTCGCTCGACGGAGGACCGATGCTCGGAGTCGACCTGGCCACGCCCCACGGGCGCCGCATCTTCGGCTACGGCTTCTGCGAGCCGGCCGCCCGCTTCATGCAGTCTGTCCTGAAGCCCGACGACGTGGTGATCGACGGCGGCGCGAACATCGGGCTGTTCACCCTCCTTGCCGCCGCTCGGGTCAGACGACACGGGCGCGTGATCGCCTGCGAGCCATCGCCCACCACGATGCGCCTGCTGCGCGCCAACGTCGATCGCAACGGTTTCGATTGGGTGGAGCTGCGCGAGGTCGCGCTCGCTTCCGCACCCGGTCGCCTGCGTCTACGAACCTTCACGCCGGGGTCGGGATTCAGTTCGTTCGCTCCGGAGGACACCATGAACGGGGCGGAGGTCGACGTCGACGTGGCCACCCTCGACGACGTGGCGAGCGACGTGCTCGAGCGGGTCAGCCTCGTGAAGCTCGACGTCGAAGGTGCCGAGCTGCGCGCGCTCCGCGGAGCCACCGAGCTGCTCCATCGCGCCCGGCCGGACTTTATCGTCGAGCTCGAGCCAGAGCACCTCGCGCGGCAAGGAGGCTCGATCGGCGAGGTCCAGGAGCTCTTCGATGCCGCGGCTTACGTCGGCTACTCGATCTCCGAGGGGAGGCTCGAGCGACTGCCGCACGCCTGGGGTCGACCGGTAGGCGACCCGAACATCGTCGTGCGTCCTCGCGAGCGTTGACGTGCGGATCCTGATGCTCAGCCCATATCCGCCCATGCGCGGCGGGATCTCGGCGTACGCTGATCAGGCGGCGGCAGGGCTACGGGCCGAAGGCCACCAGGTCGTGGTCGCTTCTCCCGTCCCTTCGCATGCAGATCGCGTGCTCGATGTCACCAAGCGAGGCGCCGGGTTGCGCCTGGCCCTGCTGGCGCGGCGCTTTGACCGAGTGGTCGTGCAATTCCAGCCGGAGATGCTCGGGGCTCCGGGCACCCCGCGTCGAACCCGGGCCTCCTCGCTCCTGCGGCTCGCCGCGGGCATGTGGTCGGCGCGGAGCTGCGAAGTGTGCGTTCACGAGGTCGACTACGGGGATGGGCCACTCGCTCCTCTGCTCCGCGCGGTCGGCCGCCGCGTCTGGCGGCTCGCCGACGTGCTCATCGTCCACACCGAGCGGGAGCGACGGGATTTCGCCGCCGCCTTCAGGATCAGCGAGGATCGCATCCGTGTTGTCAGCCAGGGCGCACATCTGCTGCGGCGGACCGAGGTAGATCAAGCGACAGCGCGGGCCGCACTGGGCCTGCCACCACCTCCGTTGCCGGTACTCCTGGCCATCGGCTTCCTGCAGCCGAACAAGGGATTCGATCGGGCCATTCTCGCTTTCGCGGGAGTGCAGCCCGAGCGAGCGCGCCTCTACGTGGTGGGATCGATGTGGCGCGAGGACCCCACGAGCGTCAGTCACGTCGCCCAACTGCGCCGGCTGGCGCAGAGCACTCCAGGGGTCGAGCTGCGAGAGGGGTATCTCGACGACGAGGATTTCGATCGCTGGATCGTCGCGGCCGACGCGCTCGTCCTGCCCTACCGCCGCGGGTGGTCATCGAACGTCATGGAGCGCGGGCTGCTCTACGGGCGTCCCGTGATCATGGCTCGGGTGGGCGGCATGGCCGAGCAGGGGACAGACCGGCCGAACGTCGTGCTCGTCTTCGACGACGACGAGCTCGGTGACGCGTTGCGCAGCGTGCTCGACGACCTGCGGGCGCGCTAGGCGTCGGCGCCGACGACCCGAACCTCGGGCAGCGGAACGATGAACTTCCCGCCGCGCGCAAGGAACTCGTGCTCGCGTTCGAGGAACTCGTCCAGGAAGTGCCAGGGCAGCGCGAGGTAGTAGTCGGGGTTGGCGGACCGCGACGCTTCCTCGCTGATGATGGGGATCTTGGTGCCGATCGTCTCCGAGCCCCACTTGTCCGGGTTGCGGTCGGCGGCGGCGGCGATCAGGCTGCTGTCGATTCCCGCGTACTGGAGGATGGTGTTCCCCTTGGTGGAGGCGCCGTAGACGTGGATCGTCTTGCCCTCGTCGTGAAGCTGGCGGCACAGGGCGAGGAGGTCGTCGCGCACCTTCTCGACGCGCTGGCGGAACTCCTCGTAGGGCTCCGGTGAGTCGAGGGCGAGCTCGAACTCGTTGACGCGCAGCCGCCCCAGCTCCTCCGCCTGCTCGGGCGTCTGCTCGTGAACCCCCTGATGTCCGATGAAGAGCCGGATCGAGCCACCGTTGATGTCGTTGAGCTCGGCGGCGACGACCTCGAGTCCCGCCTCTCCGACCATGCGCTCGAGAACGGCCAGGGAGTAGTACTCGAGGTGCTCGTGGACGATGGCGTCGAACGCGTTGGCCTCGAGCATCGCCGGTAGGTAGTGCAGCTCCATCACCCAGATTCCCCCTTCCGCTAGGGCCGCGGCGACATCGGCGACCGTGGCCCGGGGGTTCTCGAGGTCGTAGAACATCGCGATCGAGGTGATCGCCTTCGCCTTCTGGTCGGGGCGCCGCCGGCGCAGGCCCTCGGCCGAATAGAAGTCGCGCACCACGTCGTAGCCCTTCTCCACCGCGTAGCGGCTGACATCGGAGGGGTCGAAGCCGAGGTAGCGCAGGCCCGGCGAGCGGTATCCGTCGAGCAGCGTGCCGTCGTTACAGCCGATGTCGACCACGAGGTCGCCGGGCTCGAGCGACACGATCGACTCGATCGCCTGGGCGATCCCGTGGAGGTTCTCGGTCATCGTGCGGTTGATTCCGCTGCGGTACCAGTACGAGCTGTAGAGAATCGACCCGGGAACCGTGTGGCGGGTCTGGATCAAGCCGCACGCTTCTTGATCCTGGGTCATGTCGCAGCGCACGAGCTCGAGGGGAATGGCGCGACGGACTGGCTCCCCGCCCTTGGGATCGGCGAAGGCGCCGGCGATGCGCTGGTCGCCGAGTGAGAGCACGGGAGCGAGGTGCCGGCACCCGCAGATCCGGCACGTGACCCGTGTGATCAGGCTCGTGCGTGGCACGGAATTAGGGCTCGTCAAGCGGTCTCCTTGCGACGCGGGGGCGCGCCACTATCTCACATCGATCGAAGGCGGCGGGGCCCGCACCGCAGCCGGGAGGCGGCGGCACGGGCCCTACCTTGAGGACGACCCTGGTAGGGCTGGGGGGTCGTCCGAGGCCCGCGAGACAGGGGGCATTGCTCACGGACCGGTGCGACATCCGTGTCGTGAGGGGAGGATAGCGAGATGTGAGCGGGATTTCATGTGTGTCCCTAGCCGAGCTCGACCTGCCGCGTGCGTGCGCCGGCCGCGCGCAGATACGAGTTCCCACCGAACTTGACCTCCACCCGAAGCCGTCTCCTTGTGTGGTCGACGAGATGGCGGAAGCCGATGGAGATCGCGTAGGCGCAGTTAGATTGCACGGCTACCTTGCGGAAGGCGACCGTTCGTGAACCGAAGCGCAAGCGGACGTCCACGAGTCCCGAACAGCCGTAGCCGGGCGGCAGTGGCACCCCGGGCACGATCGTGCCGCTGGTCGTGAACCGATAGGGCCGGCGGCGCGCGCGGAACGGCGTCGTGTGGGCGGTGACCGTCGAGCGGAAGCGCACGAGGGGGATGGTCGTGAACGCCTGGTCGGCACCGTACTCGGGGGCTACGCCGACGTGCACGGCCACCAGCCGGTAATGGAGGGTCGTGCCCGGCGAGAGGTCGGTGATCGTGGCCGAGACCGCGGTGGGCGTGGTCGCCGCCGTCACGTTCTCAGGAGATGTCTGGAGGCCGTAGCTCGTGCTCGGTCCGTACTCGAAGTAGGAGCTGGTGGCCTGGCCGTTGGAGACGACCGTCCCCGTCAGGGTCACGTCGGTCGTCCCCACCGCGGTGGCCACGCCCGTGATCGCGCCTGGCGGCGCATGGCCGGCGGTGGCGAAGGTGCGATCACGGCCGACCGCGCTCCCGACCTTGTTCCTCGCCTCGATTCGGTAGTGGTAGAGGGTGCCGGGCGTCAGCCCCGCGAGGGTCTTCGTGACCGGGACGGCCCGGGTGCCGATGACATCGCTCGTTCTGCTGTAGGCCCCGTAGGCCGTGGTCGGGCCGTACTGGAAGCTGTAGGCCGTCCTGTCGCCTCCAGGGTTCACGGTCGCGTGCAGCACCGCGCCGGAATGGGATATCGCGCTCGCGGCGCCCGTCACCACGCCGGGGGTGCTCTCCGCCCACGCGGTCGCCACCACGGCAATCGAGACCAGCACCGAAATCACCACTATCTTCCGCATCAGCCTTCTCCCTCTAAAGATGTTCGACTCTGGGTGCTTCATACCTCCAGAAGGTCGAAAGGTGCGGCGGGGGGCTCCCGGCTCACCATCCGTCCCGCAGGGCGGCGCGAGTGAGGGAGAGCCAGTCGTTGCTCGCGCCGACGCGCGCGATGGTGGCGAAGAGCTGGGCGATGGCGCGCGTGGGCCAGAGGTCCTCGGGGGCAAGCGAGCCTGCGAGCGCCAGGCGCAGAAGCTCGTCGAGGTGATCGAGCACCCGATCGCGCGCGGCGATCATCGCCGTCGTGTCGAGCCGCGCCGGACCCGGGCCTGCCAGGTCGCCGAGAGCGTTACGGGCGAGCTCGATCACCGCCGCGCCCTCGCTCTCGGGAAGCACTCCGAGCTCCTTCAGCACGGCTCCGAGCCCTGCCGCGTCGCCGGCAGCGAATGCCTCGAGCGCCGCGTGCGTGCCGGCCACCCGTTCGGGGACCACGGTGCGGACGGCGCCGAAGTCAAGGATCGCCAGCCGGCCGTCCGGTTGCACGAGCACGTCGTCGGGGTCGGGATCGGCGTGTATCACCCCGAACCGGGCGGCGCCGATCACGAAAGCGAGGAGCCGGGCCGCGGCGGCGTCGGGGTCCGCGGCGCTCCTGATCGGCACGCCCTCCACCCAGGTGCTCACCAGCACGTTGTCGCGGGCCAGTCGCGTAACCGGGGCGGGAACCGTCAGGAAGGGGTGGGAGCGCAGTGCGCGATGGAAGCGCCGCAGGTGATGGGCCTCGTGCTCGAGGTCGAGCTCGTCCTCGATGCGTTCCCGCACCTCGCCGATCAGCGCCGAAGGGTCGAGGGCTGGAAACGCCGCCCCGAGCGGGGCAACGAGACCGTCGAGGAGCACCAGATCCTGTCGGACCGTGGGGGCGATGCCCGGCCTCAGCACCTTGACCGCCACCGGCTCGTCGTCGAGCACCCCGCGGTGAACCTGGGCCGTCGGGGTGACGGCGGCCGGCTCGAGGTCGAGCTCGTCGAGCTCCTCGGTGGGCTTGACTCCCCACGCCTCGCGCAGCGCGCGCTCGACGGCGCGGGCCTTCAGTGGTTCAGGTTCCCTCGCTCGGGCCGCCTCGAGCTCGCCGGCGAGCTCGTCTCCCCACGGCCGCGAGATCCACTCCGGCTCGATCGTGCGGGCGAGCTGGGCGATCACGATCCGCCCGCTCGGCGCGGTCCGGGCCAGGCGCAGGCATACGCCCAGAAGCGCATCGATCCGCCGCGCCGCGTCCGAGGGCATGGGTGGACGGTATAGGGGTGTGGGGGTTTGGGAGTCGGCCTACGCCGCGTGCGCCGAGCGCCGGCAGCGCTCGCAGTCACAGTGATAGCCGTGGACGGGCGAGACGTCGATCCTCGCCATCGCGGGATGGCGAGCCTGCTGCTCATCGAGCCCGGCGCGCCGCCCGCCGGCCGAGGGCTCGCGCCGCGGGACGGCCCCGTGGCTCGGCTGCGGCGAGGGGTCACGGCCGCGTAGGGCGTGGCGGACACGAGTTGGCCAAGTCACGGTGAAACTAACCATAGAAGTCCTCTCGGCAGAAAAGGCCTCTTACTGAACTTCTAACCCTGCGACGAGCCGGTCATTCCCGGTTGGCCTGGGATCTGAAACCTGCGGGGCGGGGGG
>Ga0302314_10002578_pt1 | contig 33619 bp, 29 predicted proteins | sample III_Palsa_N2_3_FD_200533 | JGI IMG/M metagenome (GOLD analysis project Ga0302314, IMG submission 200533) | Peat permafrost microbial communities from Stordalen Mire near Abisko, Sweden - III_Palsa_N2_3 | ecosystem: Environmental > Terrestrial > Soil > Palsa > Peat permafrost | place: Sweden...
TCAGGGTGCGCAGCGCCGTGCTGGTCACCGGCGCGCTCCGGATCTCGCCGCCGAGCCCGGCAACGCCGCTGCGCACGCGGCGCGACATCAGCGAGTGCGCGCGATCGAGGTGGCGTTCGTAGGCGGTCGTGGTCACGCAGCGATCTTAGAGCAAGCCCCCGCCGCGTGCCCCGTGCCGTATGCGCGCTGCAACGCCGGCGCCGCGCGCCGCCTTCAACCTCGCGCAAGAAGACGGCGTGCGACACGCCGTCTTCCCGCGCGGCCCCGCGTCAGAACTTGTAGGACGCGGTTGCGGCGAACGTGCGGCCCAGCGCGTTCGTGTAGCGGCCGTCGTAGCCGCGCGCATTGCCGACGTTCAGCTGGTCGATCAGCGAGAACGGCGGATTGCGGTTGAACACGTTCTTGATGCCGGCGGTGACCGACAGCGCCTTGCTCACGTCGTATTTCTCCTGGAAGTCGAACGTCGCGTACGAACTCACCCGGCGATTGCCGCTGTCGGCGGAACAGGTGCTGCTGTCGCCGTCGAAGCCGGTGGCGGAGTTGTAGCAATAGTCGGTGTAGTCGTCCTTGTAGCCCGGCTTGAAGTTGAACGTGACCGTGTGCGTGAACCGGCCCTGCTGCAGCGACGTCGACGCGTTGAGCTGGTAGCGGAACGTCACCTGGCCGTCGGCGCCGACCTTGTTCATGTCGTTGACGTAGCCCGCGCTGCCCGGCTGCTGGTAGTCGGCGCGCAGCATCCAGGTCATGTGGCCGCGGGTCGTCAGCTTGCCGAGCGGCGTGTCGAGGTGGCTCTCGCCGTCGAAGTCGATGCCCTGGTAGAACGCGTTGCCGGTGTTGATCGGCTGGGACAGGAAGGTCAGCGTCGGCACGCCGGTGGCCGGATCGTCGACGACCGAGAAAAGGTACGAATAGGCCTCCATGTCCTTGAACGCGGTGGCCTCGGTGATCGTGTTGATCTGGTCGTGGATGCGCACGTTCCACAGGTCGGCGCCGAACGAGAACGCCGACGACGGCTCGAAACGGGCACCCAGCGTCCACTGCTGCGAACGTTCGGGCTTGAGGCCGCCGGAACCGGTCGACGGGTTGCCGCCGGCCTGCTCGTTGTACTCGAACGGCCCGCTGTGGCAGTAGGCCGCGAATTGCGCCGGCACGTTGGCCGAGCAGGTCTCGTCGCCGGTCACGCCGTAGAACTCGAGCGGGCTGCTGACGTCGCCGATGGTCGGCACCTTGAACCCGGTGCCGAACGAGCCGCGCAGCAGCAGCTGGTCGACGGGACGGAAGCTGCTGCTCAGCTTGAACGTCAGCGCCGAGCTCTTCTTGCCCTGGATCTCGGAGCCGATCGGGTTGCCGTCGGCGTCGAAGCCGTCCTTGTTGTGGACGGCGCTGAACGAGTCGAAGCGCGTCGACGCGTCGACCTCCAGCTTCTTCGTGATCGGCGCATCCAGTTCCGCGAACACGCCCCAGGCGTTGCGCGCCGAGTCGAACGGCAGCGTGCCGGAGCTGCCGCCGAACAGCGTGTCGGTGTAGTCGGGCTGCAGCGCGTTCTCGCCCATCAGGATCGCGCTGGGACGATCGGTGTATTTCTGGCGCGTCAGGTCCAGGCCGCTCGCGAACGACAGGTCGCCGCCGGCCAGCCGGCCCAGCGCGGTCGACGTGTGCGCCGAGCCGACGTCCAGCGTGGAGCGGCTCTGGTCCAACGTCTGGTGCAGCACCGCGGACTCCAGCACGCTGGCCTGCGCGTCGCCCGAGAACGGGTCGTAGGCGCCGCTGTCGATCAGCGCATCGATCGCGTTGGCGGAGGCGTAGCCGCCTTCGGCGATGTCGTAGAGGTGGCTCTGCGAGTGCGTGAACGAGAACGTCGAGTCCCAGTTGCCCAGCGTCACGTCGGCGCCGGCCACGAAGTGCTGCGTCTTCGTCTCGTAGCCGTCCTTGCGGCCGCCGGTGCCGATCATGCGCACGTAGCCGACCTCGTCGGACGAGGTCGTGCCCGAGGCCAGCTGCGGCGTGACGTACTGTGCGATCTGGCTCGCGTTCAGCGCGAAGGCCTGCGCCGGCGCGGCGTACATCGCGTCGGTGCGGTTCTCGCCGACCAGCGCCTCGGCGAACAGGCTGACCTTGCCGTTCACGTCGAAGCGCCCCGTGGCCAGGAAGTCCGCGCGGCGCGAGGCGGGGATGTCTTCCACCGTCGCCGCGTAGTTGTACTTGCAGACGCTGCCCACCTTGACCGTGCCGGCCGCCGTGCACGAGCCGTTCGCGGCGAGCGACGGGTTGTAGTACAGAGAGCCGTCGGGCGAGGTGGCGCCGGCGCTCGTCGTGTCGGCGTAGACGTTGGCGGCCGGCGCGTAGGCGCTCAGCAGGTTGACGTTCTCGGAGCCGTACTTGTCGTTGAAGTTCAGCACGCCGCCGGCCTTCGAGAACGAGCGCTGCGAGGCCTGCAGCGCCGACTGGTGGTCGAAGCTGGCCGACAGGAAGATGTTGTAGCGATCCTTGTCCAGGTCGCCGAAGCCCTTGGAGATCGACGCCGAGGCGCTCTGGCCGCCGGCCTTGAACGGATGGTCGACGCCGACGTCGAACTCGCCCGCGGTGCTGTCCTTCTTCGTGATGATGTTGACGACGCCGGCGATGGCGTCGGCACCGTACAGCGCGGACGCGCCGTCCGTCAGCACGTCGACGTGGTCGACCGCGGCCAGCGGGATCTGGTTCAGGTTGACCTCCGAGCCCGTGGTGTACGACGCCATCCGGTGGCCGTTCAGCAGCACCAGCGTGTAGCCCGCGCCGATGTCGTGGATCGACGCGGTGGTCGTGCCGCCGCCGCCGCCGTTGACCGATTGCGACGCGGTCGTGAAGCCCTGCATCGCGGGCAGGTTCTGGATCAGGTCGGTGACGGTCGTGACGCCCGACTTCTTGATGTCGTCGTTGGTGATCGTCTGGATCGGCAGCGCGCCTTCGAGCGCGATGCGCTTGATGGCGGAGCCCGTGATCTCGACGCGCTGGACGCCGGTCGAGGATTCGGGCGTGGCGTCCTGCGCCAGCGCGGCGCCGGCCAGGAACGGGCCGAATGCGAGCGCGAGCGCGCCGCAGATCGTTGTTCTGTGAAACATGGTTGATGACTCCGGGAGGTGGAATTGGAGAATTTCGTCGCGCGAACTCGTGATTCGCCGCAGACGCGCTTTGGGGATGCCGATTCTTTCCGCGGAGTAATTGCCGGCATTGCTTGCAAACCCTGATGTCGCAGCGCGCCGACGCGTCGCGCCAGATACTCGCGGCGAGTTTGATTGCAAACCTGACAGACGCGGCCGCACCGTCGCGAGGCGATCCGGCGCGGCGCTGGTGCGAACGCGGGCTGCGTCGGGTGGCGAAGGGCGTTGCCGCTCGCCGGCAGCGCGTGAAGCGCCGGTGTTCCGACGGCACCGCGGGCGTGCGCGCCGTGATTTTCGATTCGGCAATATTTCCGGAGTAGCGGCACCGAAATATTTCCGGCCGCGGCGCCTTGACAAACTATTTAACTCGACAGAAGCATATTGCCCGGCAGGATACGCCGGGAATATATTGCGTTGACGCGAGGCTGGTTCAGGCGAATGTGAATGAGCGGATACGCGATGGCTGAAAACCGTTAACCCGGATGGCGTCGAATGGACAGCGATCGATAGACGTTGGCGTCCGGGCCTTTGGCCCGGGCCCGCCAGCTTGAGCCCGGCCTCGCGCCGGGCTTTTCTTTTGGAGCCAAGCTCAGTCGCCCCAGCGCCCCGATCGGCCGCCGGCCACCTCGTCGGACAGCTCGCGCAGGCTGCCGCGATAGAGCCACAGCACGCCGCACAGCCCGTACAGCGCCAGCGAGGCCGGGAAGTTGTACGCCCGCATCAGCGCGAGCGCCGCCGGGTTCCTGAAGTGCCAGTAGATCGCGTAGCAGCCGTCCACGGTGAACCAGGCGGCGAGCAGCGCGAGCGGCAGCAGGCGCCAGCGTCGTTCGAGGAGCACGCGCAGGCTCCACGGCGCCGTCAGGTACGCGAGCAGCGCCATGATGAAGCTGATGGGGACGTCCCAGTCGGGCGCGATCTCCAGCTGCGCGCCGATCAACAGCAGCGCGATGCCCGCGGCCAGCGTGAACAGCTTCCAGGGCCGCAGGTATTCCGTCCAGGGGTAGAGCGGGCGTGAGGGCATCGTGCCGCGGCGGCACCGGGCCGCGAAGTCGGACTCAGGGAACGAGCACGATACGCGATTGCGCGTCGCCCGCGTCCCAGGCGGTCGCGACCTCGGCCAGCGGCAGCGCGCGCGCCGAGACCTTGAAGCCCGCCGCCGGCGCCGCCTCCAGCACGCCGCGGAGCGCCGCGAGGATGCGTTGCTGCGGGATGCTGCCGATGCCGCTGCCCATCAGCTGCAGCGCGGACGAGCGCAGCGCCGCGCCAGGCAACGCGATGTCGGACCCGCTCATCGCGCCGATCTGCACGTAGCGGATCGGCACCGCCTCCGGACCGGCCTTGGCGGCCGCGACGATCAGCGCCTCGGCGCTCGTTCCCCACACATAGTCGAGCACGATGTCGACGCCCTGGCTGAACTCGTGCCTGAACGCGGCTTCCAGCGCGTCGCGATCCTGCGTCAGCCCGATCGTGACGTCGGCGCCGAGCGCGCGCAGCTCGTCGAACGTCGCGGCGTTGCGGCCCGTCGCAATGACCTTCCTCGCACCCAGATGCTTGGCGACCTGGATCGCGAGACGCCCCGACGCGCCGGTGGCGCCGTTGACCAGCACCGTCTCGCCAGCGCGCAGGTGCGCGCGCTCGACGAGCGCGGCCCACGACGACATGCCGGGGATCGCCATCGCCGCGGCGTCGGCGTCGGACAGCGCGTCGGGCAGCGCGATGCAACGGCGCGCGTCGACCAGGCTGCGCTCGGCCATCGCGCCGTACGGTGCCTCGGGCAGGATGAAGTAGACGCGGCGGCCGCTCTCGTCGACGCCGACGCCGTCCAGCCCCGGCACCAGCGGCACGACGCCGTCGGCGCTGTAGTGCGTGCCGGCCGCGCGGCCCTTCGTCACATGGCTGATGGCGGCCGCGTTGACGCGCACCACGCTCAGGCCCGGCGCGGGCGCCGGGTCGTCGAAGCTTCCGAACACCGGCGCCTGGCCGGCACGTTCCACGATCGCTGCTTTCATGATCCACTCCGTTTCGATGGCTGGTCGACAATGAGTGTATTTTGCACACGTATCGGACGCGCACAATCCCAAGACCATGAAGCGAGAACTGTTGCAACTGCGCGAGGCGCTGCTGGACATCAACGGCATCCTCAACCGGCCCCAGCCCGACGCGGCGCTGATCGCGCTGGCCGGCGTCGACCTCGACCGCGCGCTGTTCCCGTTGCTCGTGCGCGTGGAACGCCGCGGACCGCTGGGCATCGTCGAGCTCGCCGAGCTGGTCGGCCGCGACTACACCACCGTCAGCCGCCAGGTCGCGAAGCTGGAGAGCCTGGGCCTGGTCGGCCGCCGGGTGAACACGCAGGACGCGCGCATCAAGGAGGCCGTGATCACCGAGCGGGGCCTCGCGATGACGCGCGCGCTGGACGGCGCGCGCGAGAAGGTCTTCACCGCGGTGCTCGCCGACTGGGACAGGAAGGACGTGACCGAGCTGGCGCGACTGATGCGCAAGCTGGCGGACAGCGGGCTCGAGTACTTCAGGGCGGAGCGGGCGCGGGGCGGGTGAGCTCGTGGCGCGTCAGCGCGTCAGGTGGTCGAAGACGGCTTCGGTCACCAACGAGAATGGCATGCAGCCCTTATCCCGCACGCCCTCGGCCATCGCCAGGAAATCGGCGTCCGTCAGGCGCTGCGCAAAGCGCGCGCGGCAAGCCGGATCCAGCAGCCAGTCGCGCACTTGCCGCAGGAACTCCGAGCGATCGTTGGCGAACGCATTGACATAGCGCTCTTCGCTCCAGAAGTGCCAATACGTCGCGTCCACGAACTGCACCGTCGCGCAGGCATGGTCGCAGTTCTCCCAGCGCCGGAGCAGCGGCGCGATGGACACCCCGCCGATGTGGAACATCAACGGCACGGAAAGCGGGCTGTCGAATCGCGCGCGCGGCGCAGCGTGGTCAACGACGCCGACCGGCTGCGCAAGTACCTGCTGAAATTCGGCCTGAGCTGGGAACTCGTGCGCGGCTGAGGCCGCTCAGGGCAGCGTGTACTCGAAGCGGTAGGAATGCGCGCCGCCCGGCGCGATGTCGATCGCCATGAGGCCGGTCAATCCGGCCAGCGCGCCGGTGCCCGAGTCGGGCACGACCGTGATGGCCAGCGCCGGCTCGCCGCGCGTCATCGTGGCACCGTGCTGCAGCACGAAGCTGCCGACGCGGCCGTCCAGCGTGCCGCGCACCGTCTCCATCGCGACGTAGCCGGCCGAGCCCGGCGTCGCGCTGGTGAACGCGAGCATCTCGCCGACGCTGGCGGCTTCCAGCGCGCCGTGGAAGCGCTTGTCGATCGACATGCGCGCGAGGCCGCTGGACTCGGCGACGCCGCTGAGCGTCTGCGGCGCGATCTTGACGTCGAACGGGCCGGTGGCGGTGTGGGTGGTCACGGAATGCTCCTTCGGCATCGGGGACGTCTCGGCGCCGAGGGCGGCGGAGGCTATCAACAGGACGCTGGCAACGAGGTTGATCGATCGCATCATGGCATCATGAAATGAGCGGGGCCGGACATCGGCCACGCATGCATTGAAGCAGCGACACCATGGCCGAGATTGGAAAAACGCGACGCCCGCTGAGCCCCGAACCGCGCGGCGTGCTGCACCGGCTGGCGGTCGGCGAGTTCGCGCACGGCCGCTTCGAGGCCCCGGCCGACCTCGCCGACCGCATCGAGCACTTCTGGAGCGTGCGCTGGAACCTGGCCGGCCTGCCGCCGCAGGTGCAGGAGACGCTGCCGCATCCGAACGTGCACCTGGTCGTCGAGCCCGGCTCCATCGCGGCGTGGGGCGTGCACACGGGACGCTGGACGCGCGTGCTGGAGGGCCGTTCGTCGGCCTTCGGCATCAAGTTCCGGCCGGGCGGATTTCGCGCGTTGCTGGGACGCGCGGTCGCCAGCATCGCGGACGCCTCGCTCCCAGCGAGCGCGCTGTTCGGCGACGACGCGGCCCGGCTGGACGACGTCCTGCGCTGCGACGGCGACGCCGCCGCGGCCGAGTTCGCGTCCGCGTTCCTGCGCCCGCGGCTGCCCGCCATCGACGCGCCCGCGCTGCTGGCCGGCCGCATCGTCGACAGCGTCGCCGACGACCGCGAGCTGCACTCGGCCGACGAGCTGGCGCGCCGCTTCGGCATGAGCCTGCGCGCGCTGCAGCGGCTGTTCAACGACGTCGTCGGCGTCGGCCCGAAGTGGGTCATCAAGCGCTACCGGATGCACGAGGCGGTCGCGCGCGTGCAGGCGGGCGAGCCGGTGTCGTGGGCCGCGCTCGCGCAGGATCTCGGCTACTTCGACCAGGCGCACTTCATCGCGGACTTCCGCAAGCTCGTGGGCAGGACGCCGGGCGACTACGCGAAGACCCGGCGTCCGGCCTGACCTCAGCCGAGACGCATCGACAGCTCGACGTCCGCGCCGAACGGCGTCGACAGGTAGCCGCCGCCGGGCGAGCGCACGCGCGCGAGGTAGTCGGGGCTGTCGTCGGCGTTGTCGGCCACGATCAGCGCGCCGGGACGCAGGCGGCTCTCGAGCAGGTCGAGGATCGCCGGGTAGAGCGCCTTCGCGCCGTCGAGCAGCACGAGGTCGATCGCGTCGGGCAGGTCGGCGCGCAGCGTCTGCAGCGCGTCGCCGACGCGGATCTCGACGAGGTCGGTGAGCCCGGCCGCGGCGAGGTTCTCGCGCGCGCGATCGACCTTCGAAGGCTCGAACTCGCACGTGACGAGGTGGCCGCCGCCGTTGTCGCGCAAGGCCGCGGCCAGGTGCAGCGTCGACAGGCCGAACGACGTGCCGAACTCGACGATCGCCGCGGCGCGCGCGTGACGCGCGAGCATGTAGAGCAACACGCCGGTTTCGCGCGAGACCGGCAGCGGCTGGTCCTTGAGGCGCGAATAGAACTCGATGTAGTCGGTCTTGCTGTGCATCAGGCGCGCCAGCTCGCCCGCAGGCAAGGCGGCGGCCATCGCGGGCAACGCAGCGGAGGCTTTCTCGGCCTCGGCGAACAGGCGTTCGAGCAGAGGCGCGACAGGGGCGGAAGTGAGGGTGTCGGTCATGTGTTTTCTCTTCGTGGAGGGGAGTCGGAATAATATGAAGGATCATTCAGGTTTCCAATTCGCATTCCGGGGCCACCCCATGACGGACCGTCCACGCCCGCAAATCTCCTCGCGCAAGAGGCCGCAGCAGGCTCGTTCCAGCGACCTCGTCTCCGCCATCCTCGAGGCCGCCATTCAGGTTCTGGCCAGGGAAGGCGCCGCGCGCTTCACGACCACGCGCGTCGCCGAGCGGGCCGGCGTCAGCGTCGGATCGATCTATCAATACTTTCCGAACAAGGCGGCGATCCTGTTCCGGCTGCAGAGCGACGAGTGGCAGCAGACCTCCAAGATGCTGGGCGACACGCTGCGCGACGCGAGCTGTTCCCCGCTGGAGCGCGTGCGCCGGCTGGTGCATGCCTTCGTGAAATCCGAATGCGACGAGGCCGCGATGCGTGTCGCGCTCAGCGACGCCGCCCCGCTCTATCGCGACGCCCCCGAGGCGCGCGCGGTGCGCGCCGCGAGCGACGGGACCCTGGCGGCGTTCATGCGCGAGGCCTTGCCGGACGTCGCGCCCGCGAAGCGCCGCCTCGCGGGCGACCTGCTCAAGACGACGCTCAGCGCGGTGGGCAAGGAATTCTCCGAAAGTCCGCGCACGGCCCGGGAGATCGCCAAGTACTCCGACGCGATGGCCGACATGTTCTGCGCCTATCTCTCGAGCCTCGCGGCGTCCGCGCCAACCCCTGCCCCACCGCGGGCAAGGCCGCGCTGATAATCCCCGGGCCGGGAGCGCGCTGCTCCCCGACCCGCCACGTCCGCCGACCATGCCCGAGCCCGCCCTCGATCCAGCACCGCCCGATCCTGCGTCGACGGATCGCGACCGGTTCCTGCGGCCGCCACGCTCGTCGTGGGACGGCGGCGGCGACCGCTCCCACGTGAAGACCTTCGTGCTGGCATCCAGCCTGATGGCGGCGATCGGGCTGGGCGCGCTGGCCGTGCACGAGGACGTCGGTGCGCTGTGGCGCAGGAAGTTCGGCCGGCCGCTGACCGCCGACGAGACGCGCGCCCGCGTCGCCGGCTGCGAGCGCGAAGGCGATCTCGCCTGCGCGCAGGAGACGCTGTCCGACTTCCTCCAGCGCCATCCGGACGACGGCCCCGCGCACGCCCACCTCGGCCTCGTGCTGCACCATCGCGACGACGACGCGCACGCCGTCGTCGAGTTCAAGCGCGCCATCGATGGCGGCGAAGGCACCTACGACCTGTTCGCCTGGTACGCCGACAGCCTGGCCGGCGCGGGCCGCAACGCGGAGGCCGTCGACTGGTCGTACAAGGCGCTGGCCATCGTGCCCAACCTCGTGGACGTGCGCGGCAAGCTGGCCAAGCTGCTCGTCGCCCAGGGCAGGCCCTACGAGGCGCTGTCGCTGCTCGAGAGCTTCGACGCCGATGCCGCGGCCAACGGTCGCCAGGGCTATTTCGAGGGCCAGCGCATCGCGATCGAGTCGGCCTTGACGACCGCGGCGACGCCGGCCGCGTCGCCCGCCGCGGCGGCGCCCGGAGCGCTGCGCATGCCCGCCATGGGCGGCCACTTCTGGGCGCCGGTCGCGCTCGGCGGCGGGCGTCCGCTCGCCTTCCTGGTCGACACCGGCGCCACCGCCACCACGGTCACGCCCGAGTTGCTGGACGAGTCCAAGGCGGCGTACCGCGTGCTGCAGCCGGTCGTGACGATGATCACCGCCGACGGCCGCAAGGTGACGGCGCAAGGCATCTCCATCGCGACGCTCGCGGTCGGGCCCTACGTGCTGCGCGACGTCACCGCCGTGCGCTGCGCGCACTGCATCGCGCTGCTGGGGCAGTCGTCGCTGTCGCACTTCGACCTGCGCTCGTCGCGGACGCAGGGCGTGGAGTTCCTCACGCTGACGCCGCGCGGCGGCATGTGATCGCGACGTTGCCGGCCCGGGGCCGGCGAATCCGCCCGGCCGGTGGGGTCAATCGCGGCGGGCGTTCGGCGACCGCGATGCTAATATGATCGAAATCATATTCAGGCAAGCGTCATGACCGAACTGTCCGGCCGCAAGGCGATCTCCCACGAACGCATCGTCGACGTCGCGTCGCATGCGGTGCGGCGATTGGGTTATCACGGCGTGAACGTCACCGACGTCATGCGCGAGGCCAAGCTCACGCACGGCGGGTTCTATGCGCACTTCGCATCGCGCGACGCCCTGCTGGCGGAGGCCGTCGCCAAGGCCGGCGCCGACATCGCGGCCGTGGTGCGCGACCAGAGCGCGCGGCTGGTCGCGGCGGGCGCGAGCCCGTTGCGCGCGCTCCTCGACATCTACCTGTCCATGGAGCACGTGCGCGACTGCGACAACGCGTGCCCCGCGCCGCTGCTGACCGGCGAGATGTTCCGCCAGGCGCCGGAGGTGGCTGCGCCGTCGCGCCGCCTCCTCATCGAGCTGCAGGCGCGGGTGAGAAAGACCTTGCCGGCCGGCACCCCGTCCGACGCGGCGTGGACGATCACCAGCGCGTTGCTGGGCGCCGTGGCGCTGGCGCGCGCGCTCGTCGACGGCGAGCCCAGGGCCGCGCAGGCCGTGCTCCACGACACCCGAAGGAATCTGCTGGCGCGCTACGACACCTGACGCGCCGCGATGGAAGCGCCCCGCCATTCGGCCCATCGGATGCGCGAGGTTTTTTGTCCCCATAAATATGATTTTTATCATATTTCATCGACGCACTGCGTCATCCAAGGAAAGATCATGAAGATCCAAGGTTCCGTCGTCCTCGTCACCGGTGCGAATCGCGGCCTCGGCCTCGAGTTCGCCAAGCAGGCCCTCGCGCTCGGCGCGGCCAAGGTCTACGCCGGCGCGCGCGACCCGTCCAAGGTCACGCTGCCCGGCGTGATCCCGGTCAAGCTGGACGTCACCGACGCCGCCAACGTCGCGGCCGTCGCCGCGCAATGCGCGGATGTCACGCTGCTGGTCAACAACGCCGGCATCGGACGCGTCGGCGGCGTCACCGGCAGCGACGCGCCCGGCGTGCTGCGCGAACAGCTCGAGACCAACCTGTTCGGCGTGCTGCACATGAGCAACGCTTTCGCGCCCGTCCTCGCCGGGAACGGCGGCGGCGCGATCTTCAACGTGCTGTCGGTCCTGAGCTGGGTCAACACGCCTGTGCTGGGCGCCTACGGCGTCACCAAGGCCGCGGCCTGGGCGCTGACCAACAGCCTGCGCATCGAGCTGAAGGCGCAAGGCACGCAGGTGGTCGGCTTCCACGGCGGCTTCATCGACACCGACATGGTGCGCGGCTTCGAGGCCCCGAAGTCGACGCCGCGGGAAGTGGTGGCCCAGTCCTACGCGGCGATCGAGGCCGGCGAGCTCGAGGTGCGCGTCGACGAAGGCACGCGCCAGGTCAAGGCCGCGCTGTCGCAAGGCGTCTACCTGGGCGACCCGCTCGCCCGCTGAGGCCGCTCAGGCGCGCACATCGACGACGACCTTGCCGCGCGCGCGCCCCGCCGCCACGGCCTCGTGCGCGGCGAGTGCCTCGTCGAACGCGTAGCGGCGCGCGTCCATCAGCGGCAGCAGCTTGCCGGCCTCGACGAGATTCGCGGCCTGCGCCAGGATGTGCCCGTGGTTCGCGCGGCCCTCCCCCGTGAGCATCGGCAGCAGCGTGAACACGCCCGAGTACGTGGCCGCGCGGAACGACAGCGGCGCGAGCGCGTGCGTGCCCCAGCCCAGGCAGCTCACCACGTGGCCGACGTAGGGCCGCACGGCCTGGAAGGACGCATCGAGCACCGCGCCGCCGACGGTGTCGTAGATCACGTCGAAGCCGACGCCGCCGGTGTGCTGCGCGACGTAGTCCTGCACGGTCGCCGATCGGTAGTCGATGGGCGTCGCGCCGAAGCGCCGCACCGTGTCGAACTGCGCCGGCGAAGCGGTCGCGAACACCTCGGCGCCGCGTGCCACGGCCAGTTGCACCGCCACGTGGCCGACGCCGCCGGCGCCGCCGTGCACCAGCACCTTCTGACCGGCGTGCATGCGCGCGCGGTCGACGAGGCCTTCCCACGCGGTGATCGTGATCAGCGGCAGCGCCGCGGCCTCGCGCATGGCCAGGTTGGCCGGCTTGAGCGCGAGCAGGTCGGCATCGACCGCGGCGAACTCCGCCAGCGAGCCCTGCAGGCCGGCCACGCCGCCGGTCAGCCCGTAGACCTCGTCGCCGACGCGAAAGCGCTCCACGCCCGCGCCCACCCCTCGCACCGTGCCGGCGAGATCCATGCCGAGGATCGCCGGCAGCGGATGCTTCGCATGTGCCGCGGCGCCCGCGCGGATCTTGGTGTCGAGCGGATTGACGCCGCTGGCCGCGATCTCCACCAGCACCTGGCCGGGGCCGGCCACGGGTCGCGGGATCTGCCGCAAGGCAAAGGGGGCGTCCGCCGTTTCCAGCACCAGCGCGCGCATCGTCGAGTCCGTCATGGCCGTTCCTTTCGAGTGGGGATGGCGCCATTCTTGGCTCTTCAACATTGCATGTAAATCGACAGGCAGGCATGATCCCCATGCACTTTTGTCGAGGCCGAACATGGAATGGGGCGACGTCCGCATCTTTCTCGCGATTGCGCGCGCGAGCACGCTCAACGGCGCGGCGCGCCAGGTCGGCCAGAGCCAGCCGACGATGGGCCGGCGCCTCAAGGCGCTGGAGCGCGACCTGGGCCACGCGCTGTTCCAGCGCGGCGCCGCGGGCTTCGTGCTGACCGATGAAGGCTCGGTGCTGCTGGCGCACGCCGAACGCATGGAGGAGGAGTCGCTGGCCGTCGAGCGCGAACTCGCGGGCCAGGAGCAGCAGCTCGAGGGCCCGTTGCGCGTGTCGTCGTCCGACTGGTTCGGCGTGCACCTGCTGACGCCGGTGTTCGCGGAATTCGCCAAGGCCCACCCGCGGGTGACCGTCGAGCTGGTGACCGACGCGCGCCTGCTCAACCTCGCGCGCCGCGAGGCCGACCTCGCGTTCCGCATCCAGCCCTTCTCCGAGCCGGACGTGATCCAGCGGCGGCTGATGACGATCCCGTACGGGCTCTACGCCGCCAAGGGCCGCGGGCGTGCGCTCGCGGCCGACGGCGCGGGCAGCGCGCTCATCATGCTGGACGCCGCCTACCGCGACTTCCCCGACGCGCGCTGGCTGCGCCAGGCGCTGCCCAAGGCGCACGTCGCCTTCACCAGCAACAGCCGCGAGGCGCAGGCGCGCGTGTGCGTCGAAGGCGTCGGGCTCGCGGTGCTGCCCCGGCCGCTCGGCGATAGCTTCGGCGCGTTGCGCCTGGTGAAGACGGCCACGCCGCCGCCGAGCCGCGACGTGTGGGTCGGCTATCACCGCGACCTGCGCCGGCTCAGGCGACTGCGCGCGCTGCTCGATCTCGCGATCGAACGACTCGCCGGCTAGCCGACCGGCGCGAGGAAATCCGCGATCAACCGCACGACGCGTTCCGGCTGCTCGCGATGCGGCAGGTGGCCGACGCCTTCGAGAATCTCGACCCGCGCGGGACCGCCGGCGCGCTCGCCGATCAGCGCCGGATGCGCCGGACTGCCGTACTCGTCCTGTGCGCCGTGGATCGCGAGCACGGGGCATGCGACGCGCGGCAGCACGTCGGCCAGCGTCCAGCCGGCGTAGGCCGGGTCCAGCCACGTGCCGAGCCAGGCGTCCAGCGCCCACGCGGCCTTGTCGCCGTGATAGCGCGACAGCCGTTCCACCTGCGCCGGATCCGCGAAATGCTTCTTGGCCACGCGCAGGCCGGCGATCGTCCGATCCTCGACGAAGGCCTGCGCCGACAACGTGACCAGGGCGACGCAGTCTCGCGGTTCATGCGCCGCGATCTCGACCGCCATGCCGCCGCCGACGCTGTGGCCGATCGCGACGAAGCGCGCGACGCCCAGCTGCTCGCGCACCGCCGGGAAGGCCGTCGTCGCCTCCTCGGCGATGAAATCCTTCGAGGGCCGCGCCGCGCGGGCGTCGGAACGACCGAAGCCGAGGCGGTCGTACGCGATCACGCGGCGTCCCGTCGCGGCCGCGAGCAGCGCCGGGAAATCGCGCCACAGCTCGACGCAGCCCAGCGAGTCGTGCAGCAGGACAAGCGGGACGCCCGCGGGCTCGACGCCTTCGGCGCCCCACGCGCGCGCGAACATCCGCCCGTTCGGGCTGGTGATCCAGTGATCGGTCGAGACGACGGCGGCCATGCACAAGGATAGCCGCCCTGCCCCGTCACTGGTCCATCAGCTGGCGCGCGAAGTAGGTGTACTCCACGGCGCTGGTGTGCGCGCGTTCCTTCAGGTTCGCGCCCGCGCCGTGGCCGCCTTCGATGACCTCGTAGTAGTAATACGGGATGCCGTATTCGGACAGACGCGCCGCGAACTTGCGGGCGTGCTGCGGGCCGACGCGGTCATCCTTGGTCGTCGTCCACACCAGCGCCTTCGGGTACTTCACGTCGCGGTGCAGGTTGGCGTACGGCGAGATCTTCGCGAGGAAGGCGCGCTCGTCGGGATTGGCGACCGAGCCGTACTCGCCGACCCACGACGCGCCGGCCGCGATCTGCTCGAAGCGCAGCATGTCCAGCAACGGCACCTGGATGTCGACGGCGTTCCACAGGTCGGGATGCTCGGTCATCTCGACGCCCATCAGCAGCCCGCCGTTGGAGCCGCCCATGATGCCCAGGCGGCGCGTGCTGGTGACCTTGCGGTCGACGAGATCGTGCGCCACCGCGGCGAAGTCGTCGTAGATGATCTGGCGCTTGGTCTTCAGGCCGGCGTCGTGCCAAGCCGGGCCGAATTCGCCGCCGCCGCGGATGTTGGCGACCACGTAGACGCCGCCGTGCTCCAGCCACAGCTTGCCCATCGTGCCGATGTAGCGCGGGGCCATCGACACGTTGAAGCCGCCGTAGGCGTACAGGATGGTCGGATGGCTGCCGTCCAGCGCCATGCCCTTCGGGTGCACGATGAAGTACGGGATCTTCGTGCCGTCGGTGGACGTCGCCTCGAACTGCTCGACCTCGTCGCGCGACGCGTCGAACTGCGCCGGCAGCGAACGCAGCTGCGTGGCCTGGCCGTGCGCGCCGGCGATGCGCCACTGGCTCTGCGGCTGAAGGTAGCCGGCCACCGACAGGTAGGCCGTGTCGGTGCGCGACGAGGTGTCGGCGATGTCGACGGCCGTGTTGTCCGGCAGCGCGACGGGGGTCGACGACCACGCGCCGTCATGCGCACGCGTGAACACGGCGGCGCGTCCGCGCACGTTGTCCAGCATCGTCACGACCAGCCCGCTCTTCGTGCCGGCCACGCCCTCGACCGACTGCCGCGCCGTGGGCGCGAACACCACCGTCGGACGCAGCGCGTCCGGCCTGGCGATGGCCTGCGCGAGGTCGACCGACACCAGCGCGCCTTTGGCGAACTGCTTGCCGTCGGCCGACCAGTCCTCGTCGAGCTTGATGACCAGCTGCCCGTCGAACAGCTCCGCGACGTTGGCCTTCTTCGGCAGGTTCAGCTTCCTGAGGCCGCCGGGCGTGACCAGGATCGTCTCCGATTCGAAGAAGCTCACGCCGCGCTGGATCAGCAGCGCGTGGTGGCCCTCGGCATCGTCGAGCGTCGACACGTTGACGCTCACGTCGGACACCTGGCCGCGGAACAGCTCGGTGGCCGCGGACAGCGGCTGGCCGCGCTTGACGCGCTTGACGATGTACGGGTAGCCGGACGCCGTCAGCTCGCCCGGCGTCCATTCGCGCGACACGAGCAGCGCGCCGGTGCCGTCCCACGCCGCGCTCTGCTTGCTCTTGGGCAGCACGAAGCCGGCCTTGACGAACTCGCCCTTGCGCAGGTCGAACTCGCGCACGGTGACCGCGTCCTCGCCGCCGTCCGACAGGTTGAGCAGGCACAGGTTCTCGTGCCTGGCCTCGCACTGCGCGCCTTCCCAGACCCAGTTGGCGTGCTCCGCCGCGGACACCTTGTCGAGGTCGAGCACGGTGTTCCACGTCGGCGCGCCGCCCGCGTCGTAGTCCTTCGCGGAAGCCGTGCGCCAGATGCCGCGCACGTGGTCGGCGTCCTGCCAGAAGTTCCACAGGCCGCCGTCGATCTGGTGCGCGAACGGGATGCGCTCGTTGGACTGCGCGATGGCCAGCGCCTGCGCGTTGAACGTCGGGAAGCGCGGATCGGCCTCGAGCGCGGACAGTGTCTTCTTGTTCTCGGCCCGCACCCAGTCCATCGCCTCGGGGCTGTCGACCTTCTCGAGCCAGATGTACGGGTCGCCGGCGTCGGACGCGGCCGATGACGGCGCGGGCGCGGCAGCCGGAGAGGCGGTCTGTGCCGTCGCCGCCCCTGCGGCGAACAGGGCGGCGATGGCGGCACGAACGGGCAAGGACAGGCGTGTCATGGTGTGGCCGGGTGGTCTAAACCGCCGATCATCGCATCGGCGGCTTTTCCGCGTCTGCGGTCCGGCCCCAGGAATCCGCCGCTTGTCGGATCCGGCGTTCACTCCTGCGGCTTGACGATGCCGCTTTCCGGATAGGCCGGCACCAGCGGCGGCGGCGCCGGCAGCGACGTCGGCTTGCCTTCGAGCGCCTTGAGCATCATCGAGACGGCGGTCTCGAGCTGCGCGTCGTGCCCGGCCATCAGGTCGGCCGGCTGGTTCTCGATCTCCACGTCCGGATCGACGCCGTGGTTCTCGACCGCCCACTTGCTGTCGAGGCCGTACAGGCCGTCTTCCGGAATGGTCACGTAGCCGCCGTCCATCATCGGCCAGTAGCCGCGGATGCCGCGCACGCCGCCCCACGAGCGCGTGCCCACCAGCTGCCCGAGCTTGTACTGCTTGAACAGGTACGGGAAGATGTCGCCGTCCGACGACGACCAGTGGTTGAGCAGCGCCACCATCGGGCCGTGCAGCACCTCTTCGGGTTCGGTCTGGATCCCGCCCTCGCGGTTGACGTCGAGCGACACCAGCACCCGGCGCAGCCGCTCCAGCGCGAACGGCGCAATGAAGCCGCCGCCGTTCCAGCGGTCGTCGACGATCATCGCCTGCTTGCCGACCTGGCCGTAGAACTGGCGCACGAACTGCTGGATGCCCAGCTGCTCCATGTCGCTCATGTAGACGTAGCCGACGCGGCCGCCCGAGAGCTTGTCCACCAGCGCGCGGTTGTGCGCGATCCACGCTGCCTCGCGCAGCGGCAGCTCCTTGTCGACCGGCTTGACGACGACGTGGCGGCGCGCGCCGTCGGCGCCGGCGGACACGGTGAGGTCGACCGTGGTGTCGGCGTCGGCCAGCTGCAGCAGGCTGTCCGGATCGGTCGGCGCGCGCAGCTCGGTGCCGTTGATCGCCAGCAGGAAGTCGCCGGCCTTCACGTTCAGGCCGGGCTGGGCGATCGGGCTGCGGTAGTCGTCGCGCGTGTTGTCGCCCGGGTAGATCGTGGCGAAGCGGTAGCGGCCGGACGCCGGGTCGAGCGCGAGGTCCGCGCCGAGCAGGCCGGCATGCACCGCCGGCGTGCTGTCGCCGTCGTCGCCGCCGCCCACGTAGGTGTGCGAGTTGCTCATCTCGCCGATCATCTGGCCGATCAGGTAGTTCAGGTCCTCGCGCGAGCCCGCCAGCGGCAGCAGCTTGCGATAGCTGGCGTGCACGCCCTTCCAGTCGACGCCGTTCATCGCCGGCGAGAAGAACAGGTCGCGCTCGAGGCGCCATGCGTTGTCGAACATCTCGGCCCATTCCTGCGCCGGGTCGACCAGCGCGCGCAGGTGCGACAGGTTCAGCGGCTTCTTCGTCTCGTCGTCCTTGAACGCGTCGGCCTTGGTGTCGAGCACCGTGTAGTCCTTCTCGTGGCGCACCAGCACGCGCTCGCCGTCGAGCGACAGCGAATACGCGTCGACGTCCTCGGTGATCACCGAGGCCTTGCGCTTCTTCAGGTCATAGAAGCGCAGCGCCGACTTCTCGCCCTTCAACTGGCCCTCGATGAGGCCGATCGGCTGCGTGAGGTAGAAGACGCGGCTGCCGCGCACGTCGAGCTGCGCGATGTTGCTCGCGTCGACGGGCAGCGCGACGGCGCGCGCCATCAGGCCGTCGAGGTCGATGCGGATCGGCGCGATCGGCGCGGTCTTGTCGGGCGGCTGCTTCTCGTCGGCGGCGCTGCCCTTGGCGTTGGCCGTGTCCTTGACGGCCTTGGCCGCCTTGGCCGCCTTCTTGCGCTCGGCGTCCTCGTCCATCTTGCCCTCGTCCTTCTCGGACACGTCGGCCTCGTCGGACTTCGGCGCCACCGGCGACGGCGTGTCCTTGGCCAGCGCGATCGCGTAGATGCCGCCGGACTTCAGGAACGCGAAGTCGAAGTCGACATCCGAGCCGACCGGGTTCTCGTGGCGGTTGGACACGAACCACAGGTACTTGCCGTCCGGCGACCACGCGGGGTTGGCGTCGATCTCGTTGCCGTCGCCCAGGCGCGTGGTGCGGCCGGTGGCGAGCTCGTGCAGGTACAGGTCGCGGCGGCGGCCGACGGCCGACATGCTGAAGGCGAGCCAGCGGCCGTCCGGCGAGAACGCCTGGTCGTGGATCTCGCCGAGCTTGTCCTGCGCGACCAGCCTGGGCGCGCCGCCATCCACGCGCACCGTCCACAGCCGGTGGGCGCTGTCGGAGAACGCGAGCGTCTTGCCGTCGGCCGAGAACACGGGGCCGTACAGGTAGCCTTCGGCGAACGACGTCAGCACCTTCTCGGCGCCGCCTTCGGCGGGACGGATCGCGACCTGCGGGTTGCCGCCGACGTCGGTGGTGTAGGCCACCCACTTGCCGTCGGGCGACCAGGCCGGGTGATCCTCGTCGATGCCTTGCGTGCTGGTGAGGTCGCGCGTGGCGCCGTTCTCGGTGGGCACGCTGAAGATGTCGCCGCGCGCGGAGAACAGCGTGCGGCGGCCGTTCGGCGCGAGCGCGAAGTCGACCTGCTGCGCCGGATCGGCCTCGCGGATCTCGCCCTTCACGTCGGCGACGCGCGGGCGCAGGCGCAGGTTGTCGTCGGGCACGCCGACAGCCACCTCGTGCAGTTCCTCGCTCGGCAGGTCGAGGCGCCAGAGCTTGCCGCCTTCCTGGAACGCGATGGCGTCGCTGCCGCTGGCGGGGAAGTCGATGTCGTAGTCGGTGAAGTGCGTGACCTCGCGCGCCTTCTTCGTCTCGCGGTCGTAGACCCAGATGTTGGCGCGGCGGTGCCCGTCCTGGTCGCTGAGGTAGTAGATCTTGTTGCCCACCCACATCGGCGACGTGTTGGTGCCCGACCAGTGCGTGATCTGCTCGCTCTTGCGCGTGACGAAGTCGTAGGTGAAGAGCTCCTGCGCCATGCCGCCGTTGTAGCGCTTCCAGGTGCGGAAGTTGCGGAAGATGCGGTTGTAGGCGATGGTGTGGCCGTCGGGCGCGTAGCTGGCCAGGCCGACGTCGCCGTCGATGGGCATGGGCGTCGCGGCGCCGCCGGCGACGGGCACCTTGTACAGGTTCCAGACCGTCGAGTTCCACTGGTCGCGCTTGGTCATGAACACGACGGACGTCGAGTCCGGCGTCCACGTCACCACCATGTTGTCCGGCCCGTGGCGGCCGCCGGTGCCGGGCTCCGTGGCAGGGTGGAAGGTCAGCCGACGCGCCGCGCCGCCGGTCGCCGGGATCACCCACACGTCCGTGCCGGCCTTGCTCGCCTCGGTGTAGGCGATCCAGCGGCCGTCGGGCGAGACGCGCGGGAACATGTCCTGGCCCGGCGCGCTGGTCAGCCGCAGCGCCGTCCCGCCCGCCTTGGGCACCGACCAGACGTTGCCGTCGGCGACGAACACGATCCGGTCTCCCGCGGGCTGCGGAAAGCGCGGCAGCGCGGCGAAGGCGGATTGACCGGCCGCCAGCAGCGAGGCTGCGAGGACCGACAGGGCGAACAGACGCGGGTGTTTCATTCGGAACGCTTTCAGCACGATGGAAGGGTCGGAGGGTAGGCCGTCGCGCGGCGATTTCGCAAAGCGCGCGCGACGAACCGGCGAATTCGGGGGCCGGGTGGCCGGCCTTCGGGCCGCAAGGGTACGCGCATCGCGCACGCCTGGATCGAGAAATGCCACACGCCCGGGTTTTCCCTTTGTCGCGGCCAACGCCGTAAAATGGCCGCACGTTTCCGACGCCAGCAGCGTCGGGAGGCCCTCGACAAATCCCACCCAACGGTGCGGCCTATAAGTCAGCGACTCCCTCTTCATTCGCACCGTCGAATCGTCGACCCCGCCGTTGCCCGGATCTAGCCGGCAACGCACGCGACGCTCCGGGCGGCCCGTCTGAACCGCAACGCCGGTTCGAGGCCGCGCTCGCCCTCTCCGTTCCATCGCCCCGCCCGTCCCTGGCGCTCTCTGCGCAGGGACGCGGCCGCATGGCGGAGAACCGTTCGATCGATTGGACGCGCTGCGCGCCGGCTCCGGCCGGACGTCAACGCGGGCGAACGCGCCGCCGCGACCTCCTCGGAGCATTCGTCCTCTTTTCCGATCGATCACCCATGACCTCCTCTTCCTCTTCCCGCATCCATGACGTCGTCATCGCCGGCGCCGGCCCCGTCGGCCTGTTCCTCGCCTGCGAACTCGCGCTCGCCAGGCTCGACGTGCTGGTGCTCGAGCGCGACGACGTTCCCGAAGCGCCGCTGAAATCGGCGCCGCTAGGCACGCGCGGGCTGTCCGTCGCGACCGCCGAGGCGCTCTACCGCCGCGGCCTGCTGCAAGAGTTCGTCGCCACCGGCGATGGCGCGCCGCGCAAGCCGCAGGCCGGGCACTTCGCAGGCATCGACATCGACGCCGCCAGGATCGCCCCGTCGCGCTGGACGTACCGGCTGCCGAATCCGGCCGCGAGCAACTTCGCGGCCGACATGGCCTCGGTGGAACGCGTGCTGGCGGCGCGTGCCGTGGCGCTGGGCGTCGACATCCGGCGCGGCTGCGCGGTCACCGCGATCGCGGACGACGGCGACAGCGTCACCGCGCACGCGGGCGGCGGCGCGTTCCGGGCGCGGTGGCTGGTCGGCTGCGACGGCGGACGCAGCGTCGTGCGCAAGCTGGCCGGCTTCGAGTTCCCCGGCACGGAGCCGGAGTTCACGGCCTACTCGGCGCTCGTGGACATCGCCGACCCCGGCAAGCTGCCCCCGGGCCGCCACGCGACGTCCCGCGGCTTCTACATGAACGAGGCCGGCCGCATCGCCATCGCCGACTTCGACGGCGGCGCCTTCGACCGCTCCGAAACGATCACGCTCGAACACCTGCAGGCCGTGCTGCGGCGCGTGTCGGGCAAGGACGTCACGCTGTCTCGCGTCCACCTCGCCACCAGCTTCACCGACCGCGCGCGGCTGGCGGCGACGTACCGCCGCGGCCGCGTGCTGCTGGCCGGCGACGCGGCGCACATCCACTCGGCGCTCGGCGGCCAGGGCCTGAACGCCGGCCTGGGCGACGCGATGAACCTCGGCTGGAAACTGGCCGCCACCGTGCGCGGCGACGCGCCCGCCGCGCTGCTCGACACCTACGACGCCGAACGCCGCCCGGTCGGCCAATGGGTGCTGGACTGGACCCGCGCGCAAGCCGCGGTCATGCGACCCGACGCGCAGGCGCGCGCCCTCGAAGCCATCGTGCGCGACCTCGTCGCCACGCCCGACGGCGCCACGTATTTCGCCGGCCAGTTGTGGGGAGTGTCGCTGCGCTATGACCTCGGCGGTGCGCATCCGCTGGCCGGCCGCAGCGCGCCGGACTTCGAGTTCGACGACGGCCGGCGGCTCGCCGGTCACCTGCGTGAAGGCGCCGGCGTGTTCGTCGACTTCGGCGGATCCGGATCCGCGCGACGGGCCGTGGCGCGGTGGGGAGATCGCATCGGCCACGTCGCGATGGGTGCGAAGGACACGCTGGGTCTCGCGGCGCTGCTGGTGCGTCCCGACGGCTTCGTGGCGTGGGCGTCCGACGAGGCGCCGATGGCTGAGGACATCGAGGCCGCCGCCACGCGCTGGTTCGGGTTGCCGGATTGAGACGGCCCGTCGTGCATGTCACGATCTCGTATGTGGCCTGTAGCCAAGGTCAGCTCTGCGGCCCGCCTCTTTTTGCCTTGGGCCTGTCGCCCGACGCCCCGCTCACCACAGCCGCGCCTTGGCGGCTGCCGCCGGCATGGCCTGGAAGGCCACGCCGCCCTTGGACTTGTACTGCGTGATCCGGTTGCCCGGCACATGGCGGAAGTAGACGACCTCCTGCGTGGCGATGTTCAGGTCGAGCGCGATCTGGCGGGCCGTCTTGATGTCGGGCTTGTCCATGTACAGCTTGAAGTTGGGAAACTTCGTGCCGGTCAGTGTCGGCTTGTACGCCTTCATCACCTCGTCGAACGCGTACTCCTGCAGGTCGCTGGCGCCGTACTCGATGCGGTAGATGTTGCCGCCGTCGTAGCCGCCGCAGCCTGCGTTGCGCGACGTCGAGATCGTGGGACGCGCGCGATCCTTGGCCGTGACGATGTAGCGCTCGATGTCGCGTTCGTTGGCGTAGGCGAGATAGAGCTTGTGCAGGATGAACTCGGCGATGCCGCCCGCGGCGCTGACGCCTGCCACGGCGTCCCCCCACAGCTGGAACCCGTCCCGCGCGATGACGTCGGGCGCGCGCTCGTCGCCACGATACAGCTTCAGCTCGCTGGCGATGCCCGTCGGGGCGGACGTGGCGACAACCGGAGCGACGACGGGTGCGACCACCGCGGGCGCGCGCAGCGCCGGCGGCTTCGCGGGAGGGATGGGCTTGGCCTTGACGACCGGCGCCGGCGTCACGGCGGTGGTGGCCGCCGACCCTGTGCCGCCGCCGGCCTGCCCCGCCTTCCAGGCCTGGTGCATCTCGCGCGCGGTCTTGTAGTTGTCGGACTCGTAGTAGCGCCCTTCGATGGCAAAGCGTTGCATGTCGGAAGTCCTGGTTCGTGTCGGGGGGCCTCGCGACGCGGCGGCCCCGCGCATTCGAACAGCAGTTGAGGACGCCCGGTCACCCCGCCCGCATCCACCCCCTAGATCGCAGTGCGGCAGGCAGGCTGGCGTCCAGACTGCCTTCTCCGGAGCAGAACGTCGCGAGCGGCTGGTCCTGGCCGATCAGCGTCCGTCAGGCGCGCGCCGAATGGGTGGCCTCCACGCCGTCCACCGAAGTTGCAGTGCCCCATAAGAAAAGCCCGCGACCATGGCGGGTGGCAGTACGACTTGCGACCGCCGCGAAGCCGTGAGTCTGGGCGACTGCCGCGCGGGCAGTCGGCCGGCGACCGGACCGAGGAGCGTTCGCTTGCCCCATCGCGAGATGCATTGCCGGGCGAGAAGCGATGCCTGTCATCGGCACTCCACGCCAAGTCTTGAGTCGGCCGGCTCGTCAAATGAAACAACTTGTGACTTTCATCACCAAGATCGCCCAACAGGCCTGCGCTCCAGAGGTCGCGATGCAGCGACACTCGATCGCCGGATGTGATCCGGCCCATGACAGACGTCGCAGTGTGACTCGAATCGACAGACTCAATCCGCCGCGCCTTGGTAACCTTCAAAGGATGAAAAGAAGATGAGCAAGATAAAGATTTCCATCGCATGCGGCGTTGCTGCCCTGGCCCTCGCTTCGGGCGCCGCTCAAGCCACCGTCACGCTGGTGGGTTCGCAGGCGACGTTTTCGGCCGACGGCATGATCAGCCAGGATACCAATTGGGATTCCTATGGCGCCGGCTTTTTCACTGAGGGCAGCCCGTTCAGCGTCGGTTCGCTGACGTTCGTCGCCGGTGCACAGAACCTCATTGGCGGCGTCGGCACGACGTACAACTTGTCGCGCAACCTCTTCACCGACAACTTGATCCGAGGCACCACCATCGATGTCGCCGGTCGGTACAACCTGTTTGCCGTCAATGCAGGAAACTTCTTCGCTGCGAACAGCGAGACCTTCGACGTCACGACGAATCTGGGCTCGTATGTCTTCAACATGAACATCGGCAGCGCCGCAAACCACGGCGCGCTCGATTTCGTCGGCTTCGAGGCAGGCCCCGGCGAGTACATCGACTCGGTCCAGTTCACGGGCTCCGGCGCGACGGGCGTCACCGACGTTCAGCTGGGCGTGAGCGCCGTTCCCGAACCCACGTCCATCGCGATGATGATGCTCGGCGTCGTCGGTCTGGGAGCCGCGGCCCGCGCGCGCAAGAAGAACGACGCGCATAGCGCCTGATCGGTCCGACCTTCAGCGTCGATCCCGAGGAACAGGCCGCCCGAATCCGGGCGGCCTGTTTCGCTTGGAGCGATCGCGTCAGCCTGGCGTCTCAGCGACGATGCGGCTCAGCCCCTTGCCATCGACTGACGAGCGCGCGGCTGAGGCGCAGTTTCGAAACCTGTTTGCCGCTCCATCAGTCCGCTTGCGCAGGAGGCTGCAACGCGACGTCGCGCCTCGAGCGTTGGTGCGCCGTGCGCGCAGCCTTCCGCAAGGCGGCCCTTGGCGAATGACGGTTCGTGGCCGGCAGCTCGGAGTCGTCAGAACCTGTGAATGAATCCGACGCGACCGAGCGGGCCGTCAAGACGCGTCCGATCAAGGCGCAAAGCGCAGACGTAGCTCGGGCTACGGCGAGCATTTGCAACGCAGAGCGGGCGTGCTTTGACGGGACGAGCGGGAGTGGCGGGTTCGTTCACAGGTTCTCAGAGCTTGCCGTACGCGGTGTCGATGGTGCAGGTCACACCGGGCCGCTGCGTTGTTCCCGCACTGGGCTTCGGCAAGCTCGTGCTTCAGGCCAAACGGGCGCGCGGCCCTGTTCAATGGCTGGCATCAGCCGCGGCTGCATCTGCTTGCGCCTTCTCGGCGATTGCACGCAATTGCGGCAAGAGGGCCTGCAAGCGGGCTTGCGAACCTGCCATGACGCTCTGCATCAACTGCGGCATCTTGGTAATCGCCGCCTGACCCGCCGGCGTCGCGTAGAAGTTGATCATCGCGGTGACCTCCTCCTCGGTGAAATTCTTCTGGTAGGCATCGATCATGTCGGGCTCCATGACGGCCCAGTTGTACTGGCTCCGCAGAAGCGACATCATGTCGTCCATTGCCTTGGCCGCGATGCGCTGACGTGCGGGCGACACTGGGTGCTGACTGGCGTCTTGGGCGAACATCTGCGACATCGACTTCTGCATCGTCGCGTAGACGTTGTCGACCATCGTGTCGGCGTGAGTCAATTGGAAGAGGGCTTCGAGTGATGCGCGGCTGGCCGGTTCAGCGCTCGCGTGCCCCGTGAACGCGAGCGTAACGACGATTGCCAGTGCAGCGCCCCGGAATTTGATGGCCTTCATGATGTTCTCTCTGGAGTGCTCGCAAGCACTCGCCTGGGTGTTGGTCATTGCGCGGAAATGCGCAGCTCACATCGTCGGTCAGAAGCGCACGAGCGGCATCCCCCCAAACGGGCGATCGACACTTAACCTTCCTGAAAGCCATGGGCTCTCCGGACGCCGCCTTGACTGCCCCGAAGCAGACTGTCGCGACCGCGCGCTTCCGGCCTCAACGCGACGGTCGCGCCAACCGCGCCGTGCCACCGCAACACACGCGTTACTCCGCCACCGCACGCGGCCTCAGGCGACGCCACCCATTGTCCGTGAGAAAGACCTGGTCATCGCGGCCCGGTCCGCAGCCGACCAGGCCCTCCGCACAGGCGTCCTCCCAGATGGACAGCCGCGGGCAGCTCGTCTTCCAGGCTTCCATCAACTCGGCATGGGAGCGCGGCCGGTCCGCCACCCACTCGAGCAGCTGCAAGGTCAGGGACGCATGAGGGCTCGTCATGGCCGCCCTTGCGCCGCCTCCAGCAGCGGCCCGACGATGTCCAGGGGCAGCGGGAACACGATGGTCGAGTTCTTGTCGGCGGCGATGACCGTGAGCGGCATGGCTGCGGGAAGGCGACGGCGAGCCGGTCAGTGTGCGCTCCCGGCCACCTGCGCCGCCGAGTCGGCCTCCAGCCGCGCCTGGCCCTGCGGATAGACCAGCACCTCCTCGAGCGCCGTGTGGCCGTAGCACAGCTCCAGGAAGACCTCGGCGCCGTGCATGAACTCGGCCGGGTCGATCCAGTGGTTGCCTTGCGCGATGGCGCGCAGCTGGGGCGCGATCTCGATCCAGTTCTGCTCGATCCAGCCATGATCCTGGCGCAAGGTGTGGACGGCCGTGACGATCTCGGCGTCGCCACTGTCGAGCAGCGACGGGAAGACGGTGGCTTCCTCGAGGCGGTGGTGATCCTGCATCGATCCCGAGAAGAAGGCCTCGATGGCGCAGGCCTCGGCGCGGGTCTCGTCGCCGGGCGACTCGTTCTCCACCCGCGTGGCGAGCGCGGCCAGGCGGTCGAGATGGTCGCGCACCTGGCGGTGGTAGGCATCCAGCAGGGCGAGGTCGGCGTCGCTGGCTTTGACTCTGGCTTTGGCGTTCATCGCGAGCTCCCGGGCAGTGGATAACGCCTTTATACGCCGCCGCAGGGGCGATGTATCGCCTCGCGTCCGCGCCGGATCGCAACCGGGCTTCACCCTGCCCCAAGCGGGTGCAATCGGCCTAGACTTGCGAGGGCCCGACCGGTGCATCCGCCCCAAGCTCGGGCGAAGGAGACTGAAAACGTGCAACTCGCCAACAGTGCCTCTCCCGCCTACTTCCACAAGGTCGTCGACTGCCAATGGGCCTGTCCGGCCCACACGCCGGTACCGGAGTACATCCGGCTGATCGGCCAGGGCCGCTACGCCGACGCCTACATGGTCAACTGGGTCTCCAACGTCTTTCCCGGCATCCTCGGGCGCACCTGCGACCGCCCCTGCGAGCCGGCCTGCCGGCGCGGCCGCGTCGAGGAAAGCAATCGCGACAAGCCCGAGCCGGTGGCCATCTGCCGCCTCAAGCGCGTGGCCGCCGACCACAAGGGCGACGTGCGCGCGCGCATGCCCGCCGTCGCGCCGCCCAACGGCAGGCGCGTGGCCTGCGTCGGCGCCGGGCCGGCCTCGCTGACGGTGGCGCGCGACCTGGCGCCCTGGGGCTACGAGGTGACCGTGTTCGACGGCGACGCCAAGGCCGGCGGGTTCATGCGCTCGCAGATCCCGCACTTCCGGCTGCCCGAATCGGTGATCGACGAGGAGACGGGCTACATCCTCGACCTCGGGGTGAAGTTCGAATCCGGCCGCCGCATCGATTCCATGAGGGCGCTGCTCGAGCTGGGCTACGACGCCATCTTCGTCGGCTGCGGCGCGCCGCGCGGACGCAACCTCGAGCTGCCGGGCCGCAGGGAGGCCGCCGAGAACATCCACATCGGCATCGACTGGCTGGCGTCGGTCTCGTTCGGCCACGTCACCAGCGTGGGCGAACGCGTGATCGTGCTGGGCGGCGGCAACACCGCGATGGACTGCTGCCGCTCGGCGCGCCGCCTCGGCGGCCGCGACGTGACGGTGATCGTGCGCAGCGGCTTCGCCGAGATGAAGGCCTCGCCGTGGGAAAAGGAAGACGCGATGCACGAGGGCATCCCGATCATCGACTTCCACGTGCCCAGGACCTTCGAGCACGTGGACGGCAGGCTCACCGGGATGACCTTCGAGCGCGTCGCCGCGCGCCTGGACGCGCAGGGCCGCCGCCAGCTGGTGCCCACCGGCGAGCCGGACGTGTTCGTGCCCTGCGACACGGTGCTGGTGGCCGTGGGCCAGGAGAACGCCTTCCCGTGGATCGAGGCCGACTGCGGCATCGAGTTCGACCTCCACGGCCTGCCGGTGCTCGCGCCGGACACCTTCCAGGCCTCGCTGCCGCGCGTGTTCTTCGGCGGCGACGCCGCGTTCGGGCCGAAGAACATCATCTCCGCGGTGGCCCATGGCCACGAGGCCGCGGTGTCGATCGATCGCTTCCTGCACGGCGAGGACGTGCGCGACCGGCCGCCGCCGACGACCACGCTGATGTCGCAGAAGATGGGCATCCACGAGTGGAGCTATCACAACGACGTCTCGGCCGATACGCGCTTCAAGGTGCCCTGGGCCGCGGCCGAGCGCGCGCTGGCCGATATCCGCGTCGAGGTGGAGCTCGGCTTCGACGCCGCCACCGCGTTCAAGGAGGCCAGCCGCTGCCTGAACTGCGACGTGCAGACCATCTTCAACCGCGACACCTGCATCGAGTGCGACGCCTGCGTGGACATCTGCCCGATGGACAGCATCACGTTCACGTCCCCGGGCGACGAAGCCGGCCTGCGCGCGCGCCTGAAGGCTCCGGCCCTCAACCTCGCGCAGGACCTCTACGTCTCGCGCGAGCTGAAGACCGGCCGCGTGATGGTCAAGGACGAGGACGTCTGCCTGCACTGCGGCCTGTGCGCCGAGCGCTGTCCGACCGGAGCCTGGGACATGCAGAAGTTCCTGCTCGAGACCACCCAGGCCGGCCCGCACTGCCGCGACGCCCGCGCACTGACGGAGGCCGCATGAAGACCATCCATGCCGTCAACGACTTCGTCATCAAGTTCTCCAACGTCAACGGCTCCGGCTCGGCGTCGGCCAACGAGCTGTTCGCCAAGGCGGTGATGCGCATGGGCGTGCCGGTGAGCCCGCGCAACATCTTCCCGAGCAACATCCAGGGCCTGCCGACCTGGTACGAGGCGCGCATCTGCGAGAAAGGCTACACGGGCCGGCGCGGCGGCGTCGACATGATGGTGGCCATGAATCCGCAGACCTGGGACGCGGACGTCGCCGAGATCGAGTCGGGCGGCTACCTGTTCTACGACAGCACGCGCCCGATGCCGCCGTCGCGCTTCCGCGACGACGTCCAGGTGATCGGCGTGCCGCTGACCGAGATCGCCAACGCGGCCTATTCCGACGCGCGCCAGCGCCAGCTGTTCAAGAACATCATCTATGTGGGCGCGCTGTCGGCGCTGCTCGACATGGAGCCGGCGGTCTTCGAGCGCCTGTTCGCCGAGCAGTACAAGGGCAAGGAACGCCTGCTCGACTCGAACGTCAAGGCGCTGCACCTGGGGCGCGACCACGTGCTGCAGAACATCCCCCACCCGCTGGGCATCCGGGTGAAGCGCTCGGACCGCGTCGGCGACCAGATCTTCACCGACGGCAACTCGGCCATCGCGCTGGGCTGCATCTACGGTGGCGCCACGGTGGCCGCGTGGTACCCGATCACGCCGTCGTCGTCGGTGCCCGAGGCGTTCCAGAAGTACTGCGACAAGTTCCGCGTCGACCCGGAGACGGGTCAACATCGCTTCGCGATCGTGCAGGCCGAGGATGAACTCGCCTCCATCGGCCTGGTGGTGGGTGCGGGCTGGAACGGCGCGCGCGCGTTCACGGCGACCTCCGGCCCCGGCATCTCGCTGATGACCGAGTTCATCGGCCTGGCCTACTTCGCCGAGATCCCGGTGACGATCGTCGACGTGCAGCGCGGCGGCCCGTCCACCGGCATGCCCACGCGCACGCAGCAGTCCGACCTGTTCGCCTGCGCCTATGCCTCGCACGGCGACACCAAGCACGTGCTGCTGTTTCCCGAGGATCCGCACGAGTGCTTCGTGCACGCGGCCGCGGCGCTCGACCTGGCCGACCGCCTGCAGACGCCGATCTTCGTGATGACCGACCTCGACATCGGCATGAACCAGCGCCTGTGCCGCCCGTTCGAATGGGATCCGGCGCGCGAGTACGACCGCGGCAAGGTGATGACCGCCGAGGAGCTCGAGGCCGGCGCGAACTTCGGCCGCTACAAGGACGTCGACGGCGACGGCATCCCGTGGCGCACGCTGCCCGGAACGCACCCGACCAAGGGCGCGTTCTTCACGCGCGGCACCACGCGCGACCCGTACGCGCGCTACTCCGAGAAGGGCATCGACTACATCTACAACATGGAGCGGCTGCAACGCAAGTTCCAGACGGCGGCGGCGCTCGTGCCGCAGCCCGTGGTGCGGCAGGCGGCGCAGCCGACGCGCATCGGTGCGATCCACTTCGGCTCGACCAGCCCCGCCATGGCCGAGGCGCTCGACGTGCTGCAGGCCGAGGACGTGCACATCGACGCGATGCGGCTGCGCGCGTTCCCGTTCCCGAAGTCCGTGCGCGAGTTCATCGCCGCGCACGACAAGGTCTTCGTGGTGGAACAGAACCGCGACGCACAGATGCACTCGATGCTCGTCAACGAACTCGACATCGACCCGTCCCGCCTGACGCGCGTGCTGCACTTCGACGGCACGCCCATCAACGCGCGCTTCATCGCCGCGGCGATCCGCAAGAGCCTGGTCCGGCAGAAAGCCAACGCATGACCTACATCGCCAAACCCCTGCTGCACCATCCGACGCTGCACGAGAACAAGGTCGGCTACACGCGGCGCGACTATGAGGGCCGCATCTCCACGCTGTGCGCGGGCTGCGGGCACGACTCGATCTCGGCGGCGATCATCCAGGCCTGCTGGGAGCTCGACATCGAACCGCACCGCGTGGCCAAGCTCTCGGGCATCGGCTGCAGCTCCAAGACGCCCGACTACTTCCTGGGCGCCTCGCACGGCTTCAACACCGTGCACGGCCGCATGCCGTCGGTCCTCACCGGCGCCAACCTGGCCAACCGCGACCTGCTGTACCTGGGCGTCTCGGGCGACGGCGACTCGGCGTCGATCGGCCTGGGCCAGTTCGCCAACGCACTGCGGCGCGGCGTGCGCATGGCCTACATGGTCGAGAACAACGGCGTCTACGGCCTGACCAAGGGCCAGTTCTCGGCCACCGCCGACCGCGGCTCCAAGAGCAAGAAGGGCGTCGTCAACAGCGACAACCCGATCGACCTGGTGGGCATCGCGCTGCAGCTGGGCGCCACCTACGTCGCGCGCAGCTTCTCGGGCGACAAGGAGCAGCTCGTGCCGCTGATCAAGGGCGCGATGTCGCACGGCGGCGCCGCCTTCATCGACGTCATCAGCCCCTGCGTGACCTTCAACAACCACGGCGGATCGACCAAGAGCTTCGACTACGTGCGCCAGCACAACGAGGCCGTGAGCCGCATCGACTTCATGACGCCCGGCGAGGAGATCACCACCAGGTACGCGCCCGGCGAGGTGGTGGACGTGCCCCAGCACGACGGCACCGTGCTGCGCCTGCGCAAGCTCCACGCCGACTACGACGCCACCGACCGCTACGCCGCGCTGAGCTACATGCAGCAGCACGCCGCGCAGGGCGAGATCGTCACCGGCCTGCTGTACCTCGACCCGCTGGCCACCGACCTGCACGTCTCGCTCAACACCGTCGCCGCCCCGCTGCACTCGCTCGGCCGCGACGCCCTCTGCCCGGGCAGCGAGATGCTCGGGAAGATCAACGCCGGGCTGCGCTGAGGGCGCGCGCGCCGCCGCCCGACGCGTCATGTGGAAGGAGCAACGCCATGTCGGAACGCACCGTCCTGCAATCCATGTCGCAACGCCACGTCCTCAGCCTGGGGCCGTCCGCGAGCGTCCGCGACGCCGCGTGCGTGATGACGCGCGCCAACTGCGGCAGCGTGCTCATCATCGACAGCGCCGGCACGATGCAGGGCATCCTCACCGAGCGCGACCTGATGACCCGCGTGCTCGCCAAGGGCCTCGACGCCGACGCCGCGGCCGTCACGCAGGTGATGACGCGCAACCCGCAATGCGTCGGCCCCGAGATGAAGGTGGCCGATGCCGTGCTCATCATGATCGAACGCGGCTTCCGCCACTTGCCCATCGTCACCGAGGGCGGCCGCGTGCTGGGCGTGTTCTCGGCGCGCGACGCGCTGCCGCGCGAGGTGAACACGGCCGCGGACCTGGCGGAGTTCAACGAGCGCGTGAACGACGCGTTGGGGTGAAGCCGCTACCGGGCTTCCTCGCCGGCTCAAATTGCCGAATTGGCCGCTAGCTGTGACGAGGTGGCGGTGGGTCGGAGCATCGCTGTTGCCGTCCCTTTCGAGTGACGGTGCGCGAGACCGGACGTCGGCGAAGGACGGCTCCTGGGCGAACGGTGTCCCTCAACGCGTCTGCGCACGAGCATCCGATGCTGCTGCCAGGCTCTGCAATTCCGCGAGTCGTTCGCGAGCAGCGTGGAAGCTCGCAACGTGCAGCGCTTGGCTGAATGGGCCCTCGCGGATCTGACGCAGGCGAACGTGTCGCCGACGAGTCGAGCCGATCCGCTCAAAGCGCGGATTGCGCTTGACTCCTGATCTCGTCCGCCAGCGGATGCAGGTCGGCACGGCTGCCGCTCCCGACGACACTGCAGCCCAGGCCCTTGTCGGCCCATGACCAGCCACCGAACGGTCCGTCGTTGCGCTGCATGACGGGCGTGTCGCGCTGGATCGTCATCGGTCGCATCAGCACCGCCAATCGGGTGCCCTGGCGGTCGTCGTACAGGAACAATGCGGCCGGCCCGTGTTCGGTTGCGACGAGGCGTCCGCCGATGAGGCGATAGCCCGACCGCTGGAGATCGGGCAGCGGAACGGGACGCTGCAGTCGCGTCGAGACCCAGCTGACCAGCTGGGCCTTGTGGTCGCCGTCGATCTCGACCGGGCGCGCCGCGTCGAACGCATAGGTCGCGAAGCTCGCGTTCGCCTCGTTCGACAGCGAAGCGATGCCCGCCGCCACCTCGCCGGACGAGCCGCGCGCGAGCCAGCCGCCCGCGCTGCCGATCCCCAGCGCCAGCACGATCGAGGCCGCGATCTTCCAGCCCCGGGCACGATCCGTCGACGCGCGCCGCTCCTCGACCAGGCGTCGAAGGTTCAGCCGCGACGGCAACGGCTCGCCGGCGACATCGCTGAACGCGGCGCGCAACGCCTGCCGTTGCGCGCGCAGGCGCTCGACCCACTCGGCAGACTCCGGTTGATGGTCGAGATGATCCTGGACCTCGCCGCGGCGATCGTCATCGAGCGCACCGTCGACGAACGCGTGCAGGTCGTCCTCCAGGATCGGGGAGGCGCGGTGATCGTCCTTGGCCATCTACTTCATTCTCCTCAATGGCATGGGCAGTTTCGTCGAAGGCCTGGCGCCCAGCTCGCCGTCCAGTGCGCGCTGGAGACGCTCGCGTCCGCGTGACAGGCGCGACATCACCGTGCCGACCGGAATGCCCAGCGACTTCGCGGCCTCCGCGTAGCTCATGTCCTCGATCGACACCAGGAGGACGACGCTGCGCTGTTCCTGTGGCAGCGCATCCAGCGCGCGCAGGATCTCCTGATGCCGGAGGCGATCCTCCTGGCGACCGGGCACGGCCATGTCGCTCTCGTCGACGTCCTCGAGCGCCACGTGCAGGCCCTGCCGGGAACGCCTGCGAATCGCGTCGATCGCCAGGTTGTGCAGGATGGCAAAGGCCCACTGCCTCGTGTCATCGCCGTCGCGGCGTTGCGACCATCGGCCGACGATGCGCTCGAGGCAGTCCTGAACCAGGTCGTCGGCGAGCTCCACATCCCGGACCAAGGCGCGTGCGTAGCGGCGGAACGCGGGAATCAGCGGCTCGATCTTCTGGATCAGGTCTTTCACGGCGGGAGTATCGGCGAATC
>Ga0302314_10002580_pt1 | contig 33612 bp, 30 predicted proteins | sample III_Palsa_N2_3_FD_200533 | JGI IMG/M metagenome (GOLD analysis project Ga0302314, IMG submission 200533) | Peat permafrost microbial communities from Stordalen Mire near Abisko, Sweden - III_Palsa_N2_3 | ecosystem: Environmental > Terrestrial > Soil > Palsa > Peat permafrost | place: Sweden...
CGGTAGCTGGCGCCCGAGGCAAAGATGTCGGCATTCTGGTTTGACGCGTTGAGCGGATCCTGGCTCATCTCCTGCGCATAGGGGTCAAGCAGCAGCTTGTTTGGATTGAAGCGGTTGCCACTCGCATCAACATCCGAAATGAAGCCTGCCGCCGAGCCTTTGCCCCAGCTCGCGTTGTAGGGCCAGTTCGGCCCCCAGGCGCGGTAGCCGTAATACACCGATCCAGTGATGCCGGCAGCCTGGATCGACGACACCGGCACGGTGACCGACCAGACCCCATTGCCAACCGAACTCAACACATAATTCGCGGAATCCTGTGCGCCGTAACCGCTGGCATACAGGTACAGCATCATTCGCGTGGCCTGCGAGGAATAGACTCGGAAGGTGATGCTGGTTTTCTGGGCGTTGTAGCTCGCGCCAAGCGTCATGCTGTTGATGGCAGCATGTGTGGGCATGATCGGAGTGCCGGCGAGGCTGACACAGACGAGCAACGCGGCGAGAATCTTTGGACACTTCATTCGGGTCTGCCTCCATCCTGTTTCGTTGACGATCAGGTGCTACAGAGTCGACGTGATGGAGCGTATGTTGAGGTGTCGGGACAACCTGGCGTAACGGGCTGCGTTTGCCGCCGTGATGTCAAAGACCACTACTCATCGCACGTCATGGGCGCGATAGAAGTCATGCGGCGCTCAGTGCATGGATAGTAGGTAGCATCGCAATGCAGCAACCAGCGTCTGCATACGTATTCATTGAAAAGAGTTCGGAGATTGCGAGGAGATAGAGCTTTTTGCTTTGTCGTCTCAGCGGGCGTGTTTTTGCCTTCCGCTGCGGCTCGGCGAAGATGGATCGCCGAAACAGGCTTTGTGGGCGCACATGGCTGCGGGCGAGCTCGAGTTTGCCTTGTCGTTCTCTATGGAGTGCTGCTTGTAGCAGCGTGCCACAAGTGGCTACATCATCTGCTTGCCATAGCGATACTCCGCCAATAGCCAGAGCTTGCGCTGGTTCACGGTGAAGCTGTCGGCGCGGTAGTCGCCGTACTGCAGCTCGAGGGTGAAGCGCGTACTGACCTGCGCTTTGACGCCGACATCGGTCTCGCTGCCGTAGCGCGCGCCGCCGCCGCTTTGCGGATCAAATTCGTGATGGGTCACCAGCCACGTGAGCGAGTGCCAGGGCAAGACGCCATAGAGGCCGGCGTAGCGATCGCGCAGACCATGTGCCGGGATGCTGAAAACGCCGACCCAGCCATCGAAGCTATGTCCCGAGCCGTAGGCGATGTTGAACGCCGTTTTGCCGTCACCGCCCAGCGACTCTTCGCCAAGACGTCCAGAAATGGCGGGCAGCCCGTAGCTCAACTCGAACAGGTGATAAGGCAGACTGAAATGCGCCGGGTTGTTGGCGTAGTCGTTCTGATGTGCGCCTTCGAGTGTCCAGCCCAGGTTGGTGCCGGTGTCGGCCAGCGGCGCGGTACCAGTCCAGCGCGCGCCAAACGTACGTACAGAGTTCTTCGCCAGAGTCAGGTTTTTCACGAAGTAGCCGTAGGCAGTCAGCTGCCCAAGCGGAAGCACCTGATCAAGGTGTATCAGGTGACCGTCGAGTTCCCATCGGCGCTGGGTGTAGTCGGGAAAGTCCGCGCCGACGGTGCGATTGACCTGATTGATCCAGTCGTAGCTCAGCGTGGTTTTGTCGGCGAGCTTGACATAGGTGGTGATGCCATCGAACGACTGTGGATTCTGCCGCCAGTAGTTCGGGCTGAAGAAACGATTGTTATCCAGGTGCAGGTATTGCCGTCCGACTCGAATGCCGACATCGCCGTTGTCGTAACCCAGCCATGCGCTGCTGAGTTCGGTCGAGCGCGGGTCGGGCTCGGCCGGATACGGTGTGCGACGACCGGTGGTGTCGTCGTATTGCCGACCGAATAGTGGCTGTACCTTGGTAACTTCCGCGTACGCCGCAAGGTGCGGTGTAAATGCCCAGAGGTAGCCGAGTTGGAGCCGCAGCGTGTGTGCGCGACCGGTCTTTTCGAAGCTGTCCGAATGCAGGGTGCTGTCGCGATAGCGTAGACCCAGGTAAGGCGAGTTCACGTAAGTGTTTTCATCGGCATGGATCACCGGAGAAAATACGATGGCGGCGGCAAGGGCTGCGTAACGTGGGATCGTCATGGATGATTTATTTGGCGGTATGGACGTCCGTTTTATCGTGTATTGGCTATTCGTCAAAAACATATTTCGTCATATCCACATGACCGTGCGGCATGTGTGATCAGCTACATCAGTCTTTCATGTGGTCAGCAAAGGCTTGTTTGTAATCCGGATGCCAGCGTGAGAGCGCGGGGCGGTTCTTGATAATGTCATCGGCAGCCCAGCGAATGCGCTTCTCATCGGTGACGCGCGCCACGTCATTGTCGGGACACAGGATGTAGAAATCGCCGCGCGCGAGCGCTGGCCACATGAACTCAACGACTTGCTCGGCCGTCCACGCGGCGGCTGGCTTTTCCTTGATGCCGCGTGCACGGGTAAGTCCGGTATAGGTAAAGCCCGGGATCAGCAGGTGAGCGCTCACACGATCGTTCGTCGCCAGCAGCTCGTGCGCCAGCGACTCCGTCAGCGCGCGCAGGGCAGCCTTGCTGACGTTATAAGCGGTATCGCCGGGCGGCAGGGTGATGCCCTGTTTCGAACCGGTGTTGATCACCATGCAGGGCCAGTTCACGCTAATCATGTCAGGCACGAACAGCTGGATGCCGTGCAGCACGCCGCCGACGTTGATATCGAGCGTGGCCTTCCACTTGGCAATATCGGCGAACAGACCATCGCCACCTTCACGTGCGGCGTTGTTCATCAGTACCGACACTTCGCCGAACGCATCAGCCTCGGTCTTGACGCGCGCCATATCTTCGCCCCGGCTCACATCGGCCCTCACTGCACGCGCGTTGATTCCGGTCGATTTGAGATCGGCGACTGCACGTTCCAGCGAATCGGCGTCGATATCGACAAGCACAATCCGCATTCCGGCTTCGCCCAACTTGCGGGCCGCGGCAAGGCCAATGCCACTGGCAGCACCGGTGACTACCGCAACGCGGCCGGAAACAACAGCAGAGTGGTTCGACATGGTCGGTTGCTCTTCGCAGGAAATGTGATGAGTAAATCTAGCGGCAGCGGCGTGATCGTTTCCTGTTGATCAAGCTGCGGTTCACTGGGGGAAGCTCGGATACACCATGCAGCGCGTCAAGCATTGCGACTGCCGAGGTGGTTAGAATCGGAGGCTCTGATGCCGCGACCGTGGGGCTGCGACGCGCAATGAGGAGAGCTGCATGCCTTACGCCGCCGTCAACGGACAGAAGTTGTATTACGAGGATACCGGCGAAGGTGCGTCGGTCCTGGTGTTTTCGCACGGTCTACTGATGGACCACACGATGTTTGCGCCACAGGCCGAGGCGTTGAAGCATCGTTATTGCAGCATTTTTTTCAGAGTGCTGTGTAGCGGATCGTTGCGGGGTCATGAAATCTCGACAATCACCCGCACATACAGGCGGCAGTCCGAGGGATTCGTTGCGCTGGACCCTGAGTCACGCGGATGCGCCGTTAGCGGCATCAGATCGGCGTGAACGTATCTACGCAAGAAGCGTCGTGGAGTTACGGCACTTTCGTGGATCAAAAATCGGTGCGACTCGCCGGGCGGTTCCGGCGAGTCGCACCGATTAATTTCAACGGGAGGCTGACTCCTGAAATTGCGGGTCATCCATCAGAGCCTTGCGCAGCTTGTCGAAAGCCTCTGCCGCCGCCGCCTTGGCCGGTGGAACATCAACCAGCGAACGGCCCTTGTCCACATGACCATGACCGGTGAACTCCTGATTCCATACGGTCTGTCCTGCAGGATTCAGCGCGGTGACCTTGATCGTGAGATCAAAGTCCGTCGCCGGCCAGAAAATCGCACTGTGGCTTGAGGAATCGGTAGTCAGAACGGGTTCGAACACAAAGGTGAGATGGTGATCCGCGATGTAGGCCGCGCGGCCGGTTTCCGGCACGCTATAGACCTTCCGGAACACGCTGCCCAACGTGCTGAGAATGGCAGGCTCCAGATCGCGATAAGGGAAATACCGCATCTTGTCACCGCCGCCCGCGGGAGTAGTTACTTCCAGTTTGCGGTTGGCATCGCTGATGAAATAGCCGACTGCTGTATCGACAGTCTTGTCTGAGGGGTAATTCACGTCAGCACGCAACGATACCGGATGCGCGCAGCCGGCCATGACGAGCATGGCGCCGAGAATGGTCAAGGAGGCTAGTTGTCGGGTCTTTCGAGCAAGAATCGTGATCATTTATGTAGTGCCTTCTGGAAGTCTGGATCGGCGAGTAGTTCGTGAACCAGCTTCTGCACAGCCTGCATATAGCCTTGGGCGGCTGCAGGGATCGCGGTCATGCCGGCGAAGGATGACTTCCATTCAAAGTGGGCCGTTTTCTGACCTTGGTAGATACGCTTGCCGTCGTGGTCTATCCAGAAGTCCGCCGCCAGGTCAGCGGTGCCAACCGACATGCCGGAGCCGTCGAAGTCGTTGCGTGTCATGGTGCCGCCAATCACATCATGGGATGCTGGATCCAGCAGACCCGCCTGGGATAGCTCGGTCTGTATCGAATCTTGCAAATACGCGTTGAATGACGCTGACGGTGTGGAGAATTTCCCGCCGCGCACAGTGGCCTTGTTGATAGTCTCAGAAGAGACACCAATGCTTCCGACGTTGACGTGGACGAGATCGCTGTTACGAAGCGCCAGTTGATTTTCTGCGGATGGAGTGTATTTCGGTGCGACAGCGCCGCACGCACCAAGCATCAGGCAGAGAACTGCCATTCCTATGCGTTGCATCAAGTTTTCCCCTGTTTGTCTTCGATAGACCACGAGCATGGCTCGCAGCCCGGCCACGATATTTGCCATTCGGCCGAATGGCAAGCCACCATGACCCACTGCAGCTAAGCGCAGCGAGCGGTTACAAACGCCATGGTGATGAAAGTGCTTTGGTTGACCCTGACATATGAGTCAGGGTCAACATTCTCAGTGGCGGAGCTATCCGGGACCGGCTGGTGCGATCGCCTCGATCATGACTTGAAGAAAGTCAGCAAGTCCTGATTGATGACATCGGCATGAGTCGTGCACATGCCGTGCGGATAACCTTTGTAGACTTTCAGCGTGCCATGTTTGACCAGCTTGGCGGAGAGCAGACCGGCATCGGCGATCGGCACGATCTGGTCGTCGTCGCCGTGCATGATCAACACGGGTACGTCGATGGCTTTCAGATCGTCCGTAAAGTCGGTTTCGGAGAAGGCCTTGATGCAGTCGTAGTGTGCCTTGCTGCCGCCGATCATGCCCTGGCGCCACCAGTTGTCGATGACACCCTGCGAGACCTTGGCGCCTTCGCGATTGAAGCCGTAGAACGGGCCGGTCGGTACGTCCTTGTAAAACTGTGCACGGTTGGCTGCGAGTGCTGCACGGAATCCGTCGAATACTTCGATCGGCAGGCCGCCAGGATTCTTGTCGGACTTCACCATGATGGGTGGCACTGCACTGATCAGCACGGCCTTGGCCACACGGCCGGCTCCGTGCTGAGCGACATAGCGCGCGACCTCGCCGCCGCCGGTGGAATGGCCGACGTGGATCGCGTCTTTCAGGTCGAGATGAACGGCCAGCGCCGCCACATCGGCTGCATAGGTGTCCATTTCGTTACCAATGGCGGTCTGGGTAGAGCGACCGTGCCCGCGCCGATCATGCGCGATGACGCGATAACCGTGCGACAGGAAAAACAGCATCTGTGCGTCCCAGTCGTCGGCGCTCAGTGGCCAGCCATGGTGGAAAACGATGGGCTGGCCGGTACCCCAGTCCTTGTAGAAAATCTCGGTTCCGTCGCTTGTGCTGATTCTCGGCATGTCGATGTCCTTGGTTGTGCCCGGCGTGGCCGGAGCGTGGGATAGGCTGGCCATTGCGTACGAAGCGATCGCGTTGGCATGGCCGGGACTTCATCGTTGATCAGAAAGAGGCTTTAGTCCCGACCATTTCTACCATGCTCGCTTTTACCTGCTCGTGACAGTGCATCCGGATGTTGGGCCTCGCATTCTGATTCGCCGAGATGCACAACTCTTTGCGGGGTGCGTGCGTCGAGGTGTCGAGTTTCGGTCGTTGTGTGTTTTTCAGCGCCTATTAAGTTAATGAGCTCGATCTGTTCTGGGTTCAGCCAATGAACGAAACAGGTTGTCCAACGCTTCTGGAATTTCTTCGGGTGCGAGCATCGCCTTACGAGCGGCGCCAAGGGTTTTGCGCACGCCGCCTGGCGTTTCGCCGCTATCGATTAGCGTGACGGCATGCGCACGACAGGCAATCAGGGCGTCTATCCAGTCCGCCGGCTGCACGGTGCGCAGGTGTCGTGTCACCAGTCGGCTTGCGCGAAATGCTGGGGCGACCTTTTCGACGCGAGCGAGTGCCTCCACAAAATCATTGGATAGGCGCGTTGGCGTCACGGGGTCCAAAGCGTCGGCCAGCGTGGCCAGCGCATCGGCGATCCGTCGGCGCAACACACCAGTGGATCGAACGGGCAGCACGAACCACGCGGCAGCTACGCCGATAATCGCGCCGATAACGATTTCCTCCAGCCGCAACCAAAGGACGTGCTGTGCGGAAGGGCCTTCGAAGCCCTGCAGCAGCGCGAGCGCCAGCGTGACAAATAGCGCCCACCACGCGTAGCCAAGTGGACGCAACCACATGCCAAGGAACACCGCGGCAAGCATGAGCACCACCGTTGTCGCATCATGCGATCCGGCGTGAACGGTAAACGTCAAAGCCGCAAGCGTGCCGGCACCAGCACCGAGTACCCGCAGCACGCTTTTGTACGCGACATCCAGACGTCCCTGATTTCCGCTGCCGACGATATAGGCGGTGAGCACGATCCAGGCCCATCGTTCGGCAAAGAAGACGTAGCCGACGATAAAGGCCACAGCAAGAGCAATGCCCATCTGGATGGCCATCCGGCTGCTTGCCATCGGGCGCATGGAGCTGGTTCGCGTTGGTGTTTCAGCTACTTCTTTCGATATACGAGTGGGCGGCAGCCAGCGCAGACGATGGGCGAGCAGATGAAACGCGGAGACCCACAGGAGCGCCAGCAGCGCGACGATGATCGGCAAGAGCAGGGCCATCCCGTGGCTGACGCGCGTTGTCGGCACGTAGGGTGTGGTGAGGATGACGACAAATGGAAGTGCAATGAGCGATCCAGCGCGGCGCACCATGGGGCCGAATCGTCGCAACCAGATGGACAGCGACATGCCCGCGACGAAAACCACCGCGCCGATCCACGGTGCGCGATGCAGCAGTGTGGCGACGCCGAGCGCAGCAAGGCTGACGGCGGGTAGCGTGATCGCGGCCTCCAACCGGCCACGCAGGTCCCGATCGAGCTGGCTGCGCGACAGCGAAAGGCAGAGCACGATCGCGAGTATCGCTGGGCCCGGTTCCGGGTCGATTGCCAGTGCGCATAGCATTGTGGCCAATGCCGCCAGCATGGTCACGATGGCTTCTCGCAATGAACGGAAGATTACGTCAGCGGTCATGGCTTAGCGTTGCTCCGCCCTTGTCTATAGCTTCGGGAATGACTCTCGGACGAGAAGGTAGCAATTACTGCCTGTGTGCCGCCATAAAAAAGACCCGGCTGGTTGGCCGGGTCTTTTTTCCCCAATGATGCGCATCCCTGCGCGGGACAAGTTATCGCTTGGGCGTCGTGCCGCTGGTGTTGTTGGACACTCGCGAAATGGCATTCGTGCTTGCGCTGCCGATGTTCGCCGATACGTTGCCGACGTTGAGGCTGCCGAAACCGGTGGTGTAATCCCAGCCCACGGCGGCGGTCTCACCGTCGTTGTTGCCGGATGTGACGTCGTGGAAGTCGCCCGAGTTGGCAGCAGCATCCGCGTAGATCAGCGGTGCGGCAAAGCCCAGGCTGCCATTGGCTTGCAGAATGCGCGCCCACGAACCGACGAACAGCGGTGAAGCGAGGCTGGTGCCGCCGATCTGTTGGTTGGTTTGCCCATCGACCACTACCAGCGAGCCGGTATCCGGGCTGGCGTCAAAAGCCACGTCCGGCACACCACGAAAGCTGGAGCTGCCGTTTTGCCCTACGCCCTGCTGCCAGCTGGGAATCGACTCGATCGTGCTGGGGCTGCCACCGGTGGCGCCTTCGTTCTCGCTGAGGTTGTTCCAAACGGTCTCCCGGCTGAAAGTCGTGGTGTTGGTGGTGTACAGCTCAGTACCACCAACGGCCACCACGTAAGGTGAGCTGGCTGGATAACTTGGCGTGATACCGCCATTGCCACATTCATCGGCACCGGAATCGCCAGATGAGACCGAGAAGGTTTGTCCTTGCGACTCGGCCTGTTCAAAGATCTGGTCGTCGGTGGAAGTGGCTGCATCTGTTTCGCATTCGCCCAGCGACACATTGATCACCGGTACGGCGTTGGCCGACACCACGGCGTTGTAATCGGTGCTCAGATCGGCATCGTTTAGCGAAGCGGCGTCGTACAGAACAAGTTGCTGCACGCCGCCAGTCATGCCGACGATGTCTTGCGTATCCAGGTCCCACTCGCCATCGCCGCTGGTATCGCTGCTGCCGCTTCCGACGACCTGCACGCTGACAGTGGACAGTCCGTTGTTGGATGTAAACGTCTGCAGGTCGCTCTCGACGTTGCTCATGCTGCCTTCGGTGATCACGCCAACCGAAATGGAGGTGGCGGGTGCAAGATTGCTGGCGTTGTAGATCGAGGCAAAATCAGTTGGGTTATGCGCGACCGCCGAACCGCTGGCATTGGTATGCACGGCATTGGGGTTGATGCGCTTCGCGAACGTATGCGCAATATGCACGTTCTGCAGACCGACGACTTCCAAAACAGAGCCCTGCAGTGACGCGGGAATCTTGACATCATTATCGTTGGCATAAGCATCACGACCATCATGCGTATGCACATGTACGAAGGTGGTGTTGAAGGCGGCCTGCGCCGTATCCGCGTGACCGTAACCTTCAACCAACATGCGATTCGGCGCGATCGTCACATGGGTGAAGCCGGCCTTGGTCATATAGGCAGCAACGGCTTGCGCCTGCGCAGTGGTGGGGGAGTACTGGGCGCCGAACTGCGCGGGGGTAAGCGGCTTGTGTCCCGGTGTCTTTAGATAACTCTGCAACTGCGCCTGATTGCGCAACTTCAGCGACATCACCACGTGCATCGGCTGCGAGGAGGCCAGTGCCCCAACGACCGTATCACCTTGACGTAGCGTGGTGGCGTGCGCGACGGTCATCAGTGCGGAATTGCCTATCGCGCTGCTCGGCGAATCGGCATGGACGGACGAGACGACGGCCAGACTGATGGCGGCGATCAGTGTTTTGGTGCGAATATGACTTGGCATTATTTCTTGACTCCCACTATTTCGAGGACAGCCGACCCTGCTGCGGTCGCGAAACCCCATGACAGTTGTGTCGCGCGCTAACGCGACGGCGTAAGTTCGAGATTGCCTGGCGATTCCTTGAGCTTCGACGGGCTGCTGACCCCCTGCAGTCCTAATGCAGGCAGTGCCGACGTAACGCTCGAACGTCGCATGATTCCAACTTCATTGTGTGCGGCGAACTGGAACCATTCGTCGCGTATTCCCTGTGACGAATGCCGACAAACTAGTGCACTGGAAAATAGTCGTCTATAAGAAATAATCAGAGAAATAATGGGATTTCTATATACAAATTAATTAATATTCATAATCGTGAGTATGGAGTAAAATTTAAGTTACGCTATAAGTCATATTCATACTGTATTAATGGTCAATTATAAAATGATTGATTTCGTAATTGACCTGATTGCACGCGAGTGGCGAAGCCGACCATAGACGTCGGCGCTGACTCGTGATTTGGCTCGCGCGATAGGGTGTCCGCCACGCTGCTCCGCATCCACGTGGTTCTGACGCCACAGCCGCCCACACATTGGTGCACTGTCGAGCCGTCAAAACGGCACGACTAAAATTCGTCTGCGTGTCGATGGATGGCAATGCAACCCGACAAGCACCTGCACCGGTAGCGAGGATTCAAAGGAGGCGATTGTCCCGTTCATAAAGAGCGGCAGGGCTGTTTATTGCCGTCGAACGCATGTGCCCGTGCGCCAAACCGGGACATTTCGTATAGTCTTAGTGTGACGTGCATCACACTTTGGCGGGATCGGATGAATAGGCGCCGCTCAACTTGGCTATGACTCTAAAAATATCGGTTTCCGCTCATGGCGCGTTTCGCGCTTGTTCGGTCGTGACTGATGCAATCTGTACCAGTGAGGTAGTGCGCTAATGGATTCGCAAGCCGAGTTCAAGCTATCCCCAAGCCGCCGGCTGCTGGACGGCGTCAACATGTTCTTCGCCATACTTCCGGATAAGGAAGCCAAGGCCGAGATCATTCGCATTGGCGAGCGCTTCGTGAAATCGCATCGGCTTGGGGGCTCGTCAGTTGATATCGATCGATTGCACATCACGCTTAGCCCCATCGGCAAACCGGATCGCCTGCGTCAACCGTTGGAAGGTGCTTTACTGGCCGCCGCAGAAGAAGTACGAGTGAAAGAATTCAAGATCACGCTGGATAGCGCCATGCGCTTCAGCAGTGCAGGCAAGGATGGCCGGTTTCCGTTTGTGCTTTGCGCGGATACGCTCACGACCGAAGTGACGCTGAAGTTGCGCAAGGCGCTGGCCGATGCGCAATATGCGCAGGGACTGCATGTCGCTGGCGTATCAAGCTATCTACCTCATGTAACGTTGCTTTATGCACAGGGCGTGGAAGCCATCGAACAGCCGATTCCACCGATCAGCTGGATGGCCCGCGAGTTTGTGCTGATCCGCAGCTTTTTCGGCCAGTCCAAACACGAAGTGATGGGTCGCTGGCCACTTGGTTCGGGAGATTGACACTAGTGAGCTACGTGCGTTGATCGGGTGCGATTCGGCTATACAACGGATGGCTCGTTGCTAGCGATTGACAGTGCAATGCTATCGAAATGAGTCGCGCAAGATCATCGATAGATTTCCACAATTTTCAATGCGGGGTCTTGCACCTGTCACACAAATACGGACGGTGATCGAACAGAATGTTGTTTGTTGTCAGTCGATTTGTTGTCTACTGCATCGGCTGAGCGAACGCAGCGGGATAGATGCACGAATCTCTCTTCAGCCGTTTGATTTAGGAACGGTGCGCGTAACAGCCAATGCATTGGCAATGGGTTGATGCTTGGTAGTCCGTACACCATGAAGGAAACTGCAGGGCATGTCGTTCCAGATGCTGCACCCGAGCTATGACGATGGCGGAGTGTTGCTATCCGTACTAATCGCCGTCTATGCATCTTACGTGGCGCTGGATCTTGCACGGCGAGTTCGCGACAAAGGTCGTGGCTCGGTCATCCTGTGGACTGTTGGCGGTGCGTTGGTGATGGGTACTGGTATCTGGTCGATGCACTTCGTCGGCATGCTGGCGATGAGTCTGCCGATCTCCATTACCTACGATCCGCTGTTAACGCTGCTGTCATGGCTGGTTGCTGTTGGCGTATCGGTCATTTCGCTACGCATCGCCGCACGCGACCAACTCGCACCGTCGGCATGGCTCATCGGTGCCCTGGTGATGGGGGCCGGTATCTGCGGGATGCATTACATCGGCATGACGGCGATGCTGCTGACGCCGATCATCATCTGGAATATGTGGCTGGTGGCTGCCTCGGCAGGGATTGCGATACTGGCATCGGCGGTGGCGCTGCGCGTGCTTTTTTCCATGCGCCAGCTGCACGGTCTACGCGCCTATCTCACCCAAGGTGCTGCAGCGCTGATCATGGGCGCGGCTATCGCGGGCATGCACTACACCGGCATGGCGGCAGCAAGTTTTCCGGCGGGCGCCATCTGCCAGACAATCAATGGCTTGGGTGGACACAATCTCGGCACGATGGTGGTGTTCGCCTCGTTGATCCTGCTGTCGATCACGCTTCTCACCTCCATATTCGATGCGCGGCTGCAGGCTCGCGCGTTCACCATGGCGCAGTCACTGGAGGAGGCCAATCAACAGCTGCAGGGCGCGAATGCCGAACTGCAGCGCATGGCTTTTCGCGATCCGCTGACCGGGCTGGCCAACCGAGCCCTGCTTGAAGATCGCCTCGAACATGCGCTGAATCGCATCAGCCAACAGGCGACGTTTCCCGGCAAGCGCACGTTTGCCAAACTGGCCGTGCTATTCATCGATATCGATGGCTTCAAGCCGGTCAATGACAGTTACGGTCACACCGCCGGCGACCACGTGCTTCGGCAAGTATCCACTCGCTTGAGTGAGCTGGCTCGCGATACGGATACCGTTGCACGCATTGGTGGCGACGAGTTCCTGCTCCTGCTGGAGGATGTACAGGGCGCATCGGACGCCGTGGTGCTGGCCGACCGCATCCTGCATTCGCTGACTGTTCCGTTGCAGTTGATTGACCGTGAAATATCTCTCTCGTGCTCCATCGGTATCGCGTTGTTCCCCGATCACGCTGCACGGGATCGGTTGATAAGTTGCGCAGATGCCGCGATGTACGTAGCCAAGCACAACGGTGGCAATACCTATGCCATTTATGAGCGCCACATGCAATCCGGTGCATCGGGTCAGATGGATCTGCAGCAGGCGTTACGTGGCGCCATCAGACGAAACGAATTTGAGCTGCACTACCAGCCAAAAATAGATGGCAGTAGCGGAAAGCTCGTGGGTCTGGAGGCATTGCTGCGCTGGAAAAACGGCAGCTTGGGTACCGTACAGCCTGAAGTTTTTATTCCACTTGCCGAACGCTTTGGTCTGATCGTGGCGATCGGTGACTGGGTGATTGAAGCGGTCTGTCGACAGTTGGAGCGCTGGTCTCACGAAGGCATCCCTATGCGTGTCGCGATCAATCTCTCCGGCTATCAGTTACGCCAGCCCGATCTCGTCGCACGGATGTGCCACCTGTTCGAACGCTATTCGGTCGACCCTAAGCAGGTGACATGCGAAGTTACCGAGTCGGTGGCGATGGAAGACACCGCGTCGACACAGCGTGTCCTGCGCCAGCTCTCCGAGCTTGGGGTGTCGCTTTCCATCGATGACTTCGGTACCGGTTATTCGAGCCTTGCTTATCTCCGACAATTGCGCGTACAGCAGCTCAAGATCGATCGCAGTTTCATCAGGGATCTGGACACCTCCGGCGACGCACGTGCCGTCGTCGATGCAGTGATCCGGCTCGCGCACTCGTTAAGCCTGCGCGTGGTTGCCGAAGGCGTGGAGACCGTCGAGCAATACGCGGCTCTGGTCGAGCTGGGTTGCGATGAGCTTCAAGGGTTTTATTTTGCTCAGCCCATGACAGCGAATGCGCTCATAGAGTCCGGTCTGCTCACGTCATTGGCGCAGTCCTGATCGGAAACAAGCGTCAGTGCGATTGACCGCCAGGATCGGGCATGGCATGTCCGATCCTGGCAAACTTTTTTGCGCAGGCTACGACGGCAGGCTCGCCAGAAATACTGCTGATTTGATAAATGAACCACTTTCCCACGGTTGCGGGATTCAAGTGCAACGCACCTGAACTCGTAAGGCTTGCGCTTACATGCAGCTTTTCACTTGCTGGAAAAACCAGGTGTCGTCGTCGGGCATCCGTGAGTAGTACGTGGCTTTGGTGTTTGCTCCAGTTGGAACGATGTCCACTAGCGCAAGAACGGGGCTGCTGTCGCTTTCCGCAAGCTGAAGGCTGGTTCCGCTGGTCAATGGCACGGCATCTATTTGGTAGTGCTTTGTCGCCCAGGCAGTCGATACGCAGGAGACCACATCGCTCGCACTGCTGCTTCCCATGTAGACAGCCGTAGGAGTTCCATTACGCAAACTTCCTGCGCTTGAGCATGCGGATAACGCCATCAACAGAGCGCCGCCGCTCAAGTATTTTTTCATGGGTGCTGTTTTTTTTTGATTTTTCATCTGGGTTTCTGGAGTGGGATTGGATATTTACGCGTCCATCCTACTGCGCGGTGCTCGGATGTTCGATGGGAAGGGAGGGCGCAAAAACTGCCCGCGTTCATTTGCTTGATGTTGGCCTCGGTCACCATGGCCATGCATGCGATTCAATACAGACGCCAGTGAAAATCAACCCATGGATATCAGCGTAAGTACGTCATTTCTTGATGCCGATCACAACCCGAATCGCAAGAAATTACACGACCGGAACCTCCTAAAAGTCCTATTGCCAACGTGTGCCGCGCTATCTAGATTCAAACGGCTGCAGCACGAGTCAGGGATAGCAGTGAAAGGCAAATGCGATGTCCGATGGCATCGCTTACAACACTAAAATGGGAGAAATGGATTGTGAAATTACTGCCAAATAGCTCGGCAAATCGCAAGAAAACCGTTCTCAAGAAGTCTGTGCCAGCGTTACTTTTCGCTGGTGCATTAGCCTTTGGCTTCGCCGCGCAAGCTGCTGAGACAGTGGCGGGAGCCAACCACTTGCTCAGCGCCAATCTGCCTGCCGCGGTGTCATCCGGACAGGCTGCACATATAGGCACCATGGTCCAGACGCAGAGCATGAAGCTAGGGCTGATTTTACCGTTGCGCAACGAGAGCGAGCTGGACAGTTTGCTGTTGCAGCTGCGTGATCCGCAAAGTCCCAATTATCATCATTATCTCTCTTCTGCCGAGTTTGCCGAGCGCTTTGGTGCGACCCAGAAGGATTACGACGCTGTCGTGGCCTGGGCCAAGTCCAATGGCCTGACCGTGACGCAGACCACGCCGAATCGCCGTGTGGTGGACGTGCAGGGGTCGGTCGCCACGGTCAACCGCGCGCTGCACGTGCAGCTTTCGAACTATCAGCATCCGACAGAAAACCGCGTCTTTTTCGCGCCTGATCGTGAGCCTACGATGGATCTGGCCGTGCCGCTGCTGGGCATCACGGGTCTGACCAATATCAGCCCGCGAAAAAATCATCTCGTACACGGTACCAACGCGCAGCATATGGAGGCCATTACGCGCACCCATGGTTCGGGTCCGTCGGGTGAATATCTGCCCAGCGACATGCGTGCGGCCTATTACGGTTCAGGCTCGCTCACCGGTTCCGGCCAGACGGTTGGTATCTTTTCGTACGATGGCTACAAGACCGCTGACGTCACGCTGTATTACACCAAGACCGGCATGAAGTCGTCGGTGCCAGTCAAGAATGTGTTGGTCAACGGCTATAGCGGTGTCTGCGATTCTGGCGATGGCAGCGGTACCTCCACTTGTGACGACGGCGAGCAGGTGCTCGATATCGTCAACGTCATCGGTATGGCGCCGGGACTCACGCAGGTGATTTTCTACGAGGGTTCCAGCGCTACCGACATCCTCAACCAGATGGCCACGGACAACACCGCCAAGGTCATCAGCAGCTCGTGGGGTGGTGGTGATTTCGGCAGCGCCGACGACTCCATCTATAAACAGTTTGCCGCGCAGGGTCAGACCTTTCTCAACGCCACCGGCGATGACGGTGCCTACAACGCTGATACCTGGGCGGCGCCGTCACTGGATCCCAACATCCTGGATGTCGGCGGTACCGATCTCACTACTACCGGCCCAGGCGGCTCGTGGAGTTCGGAAACCGGCTGGACCGGCAGCAGTGGTGGTTACTACAAGCCGGCTGGCTACACGATTCCTGCCTATCAGACGCTTGCCGGCGTGATCACCAGCACCAACAAGGGCTCGACCACACTGCGCAACGATCCAGACGTGTCGGCCGAAGCCGACTTCGATAATCCCACCGTCGTCAACGGTACCTTCGAGACCGGCTACGGCGGCACCAGCTTTGCCGCGCCGCGCTGGGCTGGTCTGTTGGCACTGGCCAACCAGCAGTCGGTGGCTGCGGGCAAAAGCACACTCGGCTTCGTCAATACCAAGATCTACAACATCGGCGTGAGCTCGACTTTTGCGAGCGATTTTCACGACATCACCAGCGGTAGCAACAAGCCGGACGAAGGCAGCGGCGCTGGCTTCAAGGCAGTAGCCGGGTTCGATCTGGTCACCGGCTGGGGCAGCCCGCAGGGGCCAGCTCTGATCAACGCACTGACCCAGTGATGTAACGCATGAAGTAGGTTACAAGCGTTTTTATAAAGCGCTGTCACTCAAGCTGTAACCGAGGAGAGCCGCCATGTGCGGCTCTCTTTTTTGTTCAAGAATGGCATTCTGACCGTATTCGTCATCAAAGCTGGATACTGGCGATCGTCACGATGCATTGCATGGGTCGTGATGGTTTGACGCCACCCCAACCGGATCACAGCGATGCAGTTTCCAATCAATCGCGCTGCGCTATCAGTGGTTCGACGTGCGCGTGCAAAGCTGGCGAATACGCTGTGCTTCGTTACGTACGTGATGCTGGTTCTGGGTCTCGTGGCCTCGGCAGAGGCTACACCTGTCGATGCCCCTCCGACGGAAAACCCCGATGGTTACGTGCTCAACGAGCACGTCAATTATTATTTGGTAACCGGCGATGACGGCAGCGCACTACGACGCTCACTGGACAGTCAGGGCCCGATCGGAGTCGATGGCAAACGTTACGACGGCTATACCCGGTGGGATGTGCATTGGGACTATGTCACTGAAAGCGATGCATCCAGCACCTGTGCCGTGGTCTCTTCCAACATCGTGTTGAATGTGGAGATCACGTTGCCGCAATGGCAGCCCGCAATCGACGTGCCGGACTCACTGCAACGGCGGTGGTTGGTTTATCTGAAAGCGCTGCGCGGGCATGAGGATGGCCACCTGGAAAACGCCGAGATGGAAGCGATGGCGATCGATCATCTGCTGCAAACGATCGGTCCGCAGTCGGACTGCCAGATACTCGATGAAAAGCTGCAGACCCTTGGCCAGCAGATCCTGCAACATTTCAGGGACAATGACGTCGAATACGACCAACGTACCGAGCACGGTCGAACGCAGGGCGCTGTATTTCCTTGAGTGCCGGCATCCTCATTACCAATACTGGAGAGAAACGATGCGCAAGAAATGGGTAAGTGCGGCGACCGTCATTGCCGGTGCGGTGAGTATGGCCCATGGCCAAGCAACGTCTGTAAAGTCGTCGGCCGTCGAGGCCTTCGGCAAGGGTGTGCAGATCTATACCTGCAAGGCAGCGGGTACCGACTATGCGTGGACGTTGAAAGCGCCCGAGGCAACGCTGAGCGACGTGAAAGGCAAGCTCATCGGCAAGCATTTCGCAGGCCCGACCTGGCAGGCCAACGATGGCAGCAGCGTGGTGGGTGAGCCGCTGAATGTTTCGCCATCGCCGAACGCAGGCGCCATCCCATGGATCGTATTGCACGCGAAATCGCATGAAGGCGATGGCGTGATGGCGACCGTCGACTACGTGGTTCGTACGCGCACTGAAGGCGGCGTGGCGCCTTCCACGGGGTGCAACGCTGGGCGTATCGATGCAGAGGTGCGCGTGCCTTACAGCGCAATCTATCTGTTCTTCCGGCACTGAACACAAGCATGCATCCCCGCCTCGACAGTGGCACTCGTGCTTTCGCTACTGTGCATCCGTCATTGCTACCGTATCTGAAAGGCGAAGGCCGACGGGACAAAGTATTCGCGAAATTTGTATGACATCAGTCGATGATGTGCGATGCGATCGGGTGTAGCGGTGCTGGGCTGAGTTGCGGATGGCGGCGCAGCAACCATTGGATGCTCAGGGGAATTTGATTGGCCATAGATATTTGCAACTCAGATCGCTCGGCGAGTGCACCATGATCCGATCATAAAAAGCTCCCTGAGCGGCGACGACCGCATTGACGTCTTCCGGCAGTAGCTGATGAGCCGCGACAGCTTTGTTCGCTGCGGCTTGCGTCTGTTCAATGAAGTCGGCTCTGGATTTATAGCGAACCGCGAGCGACGGACGCGGATCACCGGAAGATGCTCGTTCGGCTTCGGTACGGGCGAACGGCTGAAATGATCCCTCGAAGCGATCGAATGCCCAGTCAAAGCCGGTGGCTGCGTTGCTGGGATTCCAGCCGGTATAGGTGCCAAGCGGAACGCTCACCTCGATCGGCCGCAAACCGGCGATATCGGTACCGTCGGTATCCGGCTTTGGCACCAGCACCGAGTAAGGTTGGCCATGTTTGGGAGGCAGTCGATCAACGAGGCCCTGGCTGTCAAAACGAGCGCCGAAATCGAGACGCTCTGGGACGAATGGATTACTTGGTGGTGTAAGGCCAATACCTTTGGGAAATATTTGCGCATATTGCATCGCCGTTACCAGCGTTCCGTTAGCCAGGGTCGGGTACGCATCGGCTGGTGGCGCTGATCCATTACGAACCCAGCGATCCAGATCAATCAATAGTGCCCGCAGGGTCGGTAGATCATCGATCGGATCCGAGCAGTTGACAGTGCTTTCGCGAGTGGGACTCGGGGAGAGGAAGTGCTGTATTCCGGTGAGTAGATAGCGACGTGTGTTCGGGTCTTCCGAAACGTCAGCGCCACCGTCGGGTGTTGTTTGCAGCAGCGACGCCGAGCGACCCCAGAATTCGGTCGATTTGTTGACCAGAAAAAGCTTGGGAGCCTTGCCGTTTGCGTCGCGCGCATGCGCCAGCAATGAGCCCGTTTTTCCGGTGATACTGTCGCGTTCGCGTGCCGTGGTGAACGGAAACAGATCAGTCGGGTAGTCACGATCCACCACCAGATTCGCGGCCCGCGTGGGAAAGGCGAACCGGTGATTGAAACTGCCTCTGCCGCTGCCTGCAACAAGGCTGAGAGCACCATCGAACACCAGCTTGTTCTGTTCGTCGACATCAAAACCGTCATAAAGCATTTGCGTGATGAGTCGGCCCGTTTGGCTGGCCCCGAACAGCAGCACGTGCCTGGGTGGTGGTAGGCCGGCGAAGGGATGTGTGCGAAACCATGACAGCAGGTCGCGAATGCTGGCCAATCCCGCACCGACGACGTAGGGATCGCGCGCGGTATAAGTCAGTTCGTAGATCAGTCCCGGTTTGAAGCCGCCTTTTAAGGCGATCTCAGTCGGCGGCTGTTTATCCGTCGTGGCTACGAAGTGCCACAAATCGCGACCGACAGCGATGCGTGGGTCGTCAGGATGAGCACGCTGCGTCAGGACTGCACTGGCGTCGTCAGCGATCGCGGCAGCATAGGCACGCCCATCGATACCGACGAACGATGCCGTATCGGCAGGTTTTTCAACGGTAAATTCGTTGGCGACTTTCCCCGTGATGGTACGGGCGTGATCGGTTGCTGTGGGTGGTGTGAAAACCAGTGGATGGTCATCTGCATTCTCCGGCTTCACGTCCCATTGCCAGGCGGATGCCAGTACCGTGAATCCGTTACGCTGCAGAAATCCGGTATCAACAAAGGGCGGTTTCTTGTTCAAGTCCAAACCAAAGTTGAAACTGTCAGTGACTTGATGGCCGCGATTGTTGACGTCGTATAACAGGGTGGAATCGATCGCTTTGGTCGGTCTTACCAACACGAAATCTGCCGAGAACTCAACAAGGCCTTCATGATCGCGCGGGGCGTATTTGAGGTCGACGATGCGGCTGTTCGCCTTGCTGTTAGGATCGAGCTTGAACCATGCGTGCCCGTGAATCTCTTCGTAAGTTCCTGTACCTGGAAAAATCTTGCCATGTTGAAACGGCTTGCGTTCGGTCACATCGACATGGTCTACCCCAGCCCGTGCGAGATACGGCACGCTGAGCGCGATTAACGCGAACCCACACACCCAGGTCCAACGGACTATGTGCAGCGTCTTGGCCGTTCCATTCACAGATATTCTCCGAAGGCGGTGCAGGTAATGACTCGGAAGAGTAACGCAGTGATGCCGTATGCGCTGCCCCGTTTTGATGGCGCCGCTATCACGCGTTGATGGCGACTATGGACAATTGTCGCGATCGACATAAAGTCCACAGGCGATCCTCAGAACTGCCCACCATCGACCAAGAAGAGCATCCATCTTGAATAGCCCGCCGAAGCCGCACGAGTCCGACAAGCCGCAGTCGATATCCACCGCGCTGGTGATGAGCGCGCTAGGCGTGGTGTTCGGGGACATCGCGACCAGTCCACTGTATGCGCTGCAGGCGGCGTTCGACTCGCATGGCGTGGCGGCGACTCGCGACAACGTGCTGGGTCTTTTGTCGCTGGTGTTTTGGGCGCTGATTATCGTGGTGTCGTGCAAGTACGTGGCCTTCATCATGCGTGCGAACAACAACGGTGAGGGCGGCATCATGTCGCTGACGGCGCTGACGCGTGATGTTTGCGCGGACAAGATTCCACGTCGCCTGCTGATGGTCGCGCTCGGCCTTGGGCTGATCGGCGCGGCGCTGTTTTTCGGCGATGCTGTGATCACGCCAGCGGTATCGGTGCTCTCCGCGGTGGAGGGACTGCAACTGGCTGCACCTGCGCTCAAGGCATGGGTGCTTCCGATCAGCGTGGTGATTCTGCTCGGTCTGTTTTTCGTGCAGCGGTTCGGGTCCGCTCATGTTGGCAAGGTATTCGGGCCGGTGATGGGACTTTGGTTGCTGGTAATCGCGGTGCTCGGCGTCTATCGGTTGATCGACCGACCCGATGTGCTCATGGCGATCGATCCGATGTATGCGTTGCATTACTTCGGGCAGAACGGCTTTCGCGGATTTGAAACGCTGGGCGCGGTGATTCTGGTGCTCACCGGTGCGGAGGCGCTATATGCGGATATGGGCCACTTCGGCGCAGGCTCGATTCGCGTGGCGTGGTTTGCGTGGGCGCTGCCGTGTTTGCTGTTGAGCTACTTCGGGCAGGGCGCGTTTTTGCTGGGTTCGCCAGCGGCGGCGGTGATGCCGTTCTATCGCATGGTGCCGCATGTGCTGCTGTATCCGATGATCGTGCTGGCCGCGATGGCGACGGTGATTGCCTCGCAGGCAGTGATTGCCGGTGCGTTCTCGATGGCGCGCCAGGCCATGCTGCTGGGTTACCTGCCGCGCATGAGCGTGGAGCACACCTCGCATCATGTGGAAGGGCAGGTCTATCTGCCCGGCATCAACCTGATGTTGTTGATACTGGTGATGGCGGCGGTGCTGATCTTCCGTTCTTCCGATGCGCTGGCGTCGGCATATGGCATTGCCGTCAGCGGTACGATGCTCGCCACCACGGTGCTGGCGTTGCTTTACGCGCGTTTCGGATGGCATTGGCGTTACGTGGCGTTGATTCCGCTGGGTCTGGTGTTGATCACCATCGATAGCGCTTTTTTCGGCGCGAACATTCTCAAGATCCGTTCGGGTGGCTGGTTTCCACTGCTGCTGGGCGCAATGATGTATCTGCTGATGTCGACGTGGCATCGCGGCCGGCGCATTCTGATAAGTCACCTTAGCCGCGACGGCCTGGAGCTCAAGAGTTTCGTTACCAGCATCATGGCGCATCCACCTCATCGCATCGAAGGCACGGCAGTGTTTTTAACGGCGCGGAGCACAGGTGTGCCGGTTGCGTTGCTGCATAATCTCAAACACAACCAGGTTCTTCATCGCACCAACATCGTGTTGACTCTGGAGTTCGCCAATGTGCCGTTTGTGCGAACCAGGGATCGTATCCATCAGGTCGAACTCGGTGAAGGTTTTCATCAGGTGAATCTGCGCTTCGGCTTTGCGGAAGATACTCACGTGCCTGAGGCCCTGAGCGGCATGGAGATCGATGGCGTCGCTGTCAATCCCGAACAGTTCACCTACTTTGCCAGCCGCGAAAATATCGTCGCTTCGCGGATGCGCGGCATATCATTGTGGCGCGCGCACTTGTTTGCACTGATGGCACGCAACGCCCTGCCGGCGACCACGCACTTCGGGTTGCCCGACAACCGCATGGTGGAGATCGGCATGCGTGTTGATGTGTAAGGCCAGATCGCGTGTGGATCTTGCTATTGGGTGACTGTCGCGCGAAGCCTTGCTGATGCTGTGGCGCGGGGCTTTCTCGTAGTAACGGTCTTGCCGGTGGTGCAGTTGCCATCGGACTGGCTGCAGCAATGGTCGGTGAGATAGCTGATCAGATCGTTCATCGCGGTAATCACTGGCGAGTAGTAAATAAACCGCCCCTCTTGCCGACTCGCAACTAGCCCCGCATGCGATAGCTCCTTCAGATGGAAAGACAGCGTGGCGTTAGCCAACCCTAGCTTCTGCGCGATTACGCTGGCGGCCAGACCATCGGGAGCGTGCTCGATCAGCAGGCGATAGACCGCCAGTCGCGACTCCTGCGCCAGCGCGGAAAGGATGTTGACGGCCTGTTTGCTCTGCATGGTGATGGCGGTAACTCCTCTGCAGTTGGTTGGTTGCAAGAATCACTGTATAGGCTTGGTCTCTATTGAATCAATGATTGGCATCCGTGCTGCCGTCCGGCATGTGCCCCATTGCTTCCAACCGGCTGGACAGTGTCAAGCGGTCCAGCGCGGCGATGTTGAGATTCAGCATGTGCGAGATTCGGTGAGTGCTGGGAAAACTATGTAATTCGATATTTCCATAATGATAGAATTGTTGAATCGGAGCAACGGTATCGAATTCACCCATGACCAATCCATTCATGACGATTGATGATTTGCCGAACATCGTGGCCGATGCGCTGGACCTTCCCAGCAACGTCAAGCTAGGCCTGCCCGAAGGCGCAGACCATCCGCCGCGTATCCTGATTCTTTACGGATCGCTGCGGCCGCAGTCGTTCAGTCGCAAGCTGGCGCTGGAGGCGGAACGCATTCTGCGGCGACTGGGTGCCGAAACACGCGTGTTCGATCCGCATGATCTGCCCATGCTGGACAGCGTGGCGAATGATCATTCCAAGGTTCGCGAACTACGTGAGCTGTCGCTGTGGTCGGAAGGGCAGGTATGGGTAAGTCCGGAACGCCACGGTGCGGTGACCGGTGTGTTCAAGAACCAGATCGACTGGCTACCGCTGGAGGACGGCAGCGTGAGGCCGACACAGGGGCGTACGCTGGCAGTAATGCAGGTCTGCGGTGGCTCCCAGTCGTTCAACGTGGTCAATGCGCTGCGCCTGCTCGGCCGCTGGATGCGCATGGTGACCATTCCCAACCAGTCCTCGGTTGCCAAGGCCTGGCAGGAGTTCGATGATGCCGGCCGCATGAAGCCCTCGCCTTATTACGACCGCGTGGTGGATGTGATGGAAGAGCTGTTCAAGTTCACCCTGATGGTACGTGAGCGTAGCGATTACCTGGTCGATCGCTACAGCGAACGCAAGGGCGCGGTCGAGGCGGGCGTGCTGTCGCAAGCGGCAGGTGTGGTATCTGCCATCAAAACACCAATTCGCGGAGAGACGTGATGCAGAACCTGATCGCCACTATCTATCACAATCCTGCCTGCGGTACGTCGCGCAACACGCTGGCATTGATCCGGCATGCGGGCATCGAGCCCACGGTCGTTGAATATCTGAAGCATCCGCCCAGCCGTTCGCTGCTTATCAAGCTGATCGCGGATGCAGGTCTGGGTCCACGTGCTGCGCTGCGTGAAAAAGGCACGCCGTATGCCGAGCTGGGTCTGGCTGCTCCCGACCTCAGCGACGACGCGCTGCTCGATGCAATGATCGCGCATCCGATCCTGATCAACCGGCCGTTCGTGGTGACGCCTCTCGGTACGCGGCTTTGTAGACCATCCGAAGTAGTGATCGATATTCTTCCGGTGTTCGCCAGGCCTTTCATCAAGGAAGATGGCGAGGTTGTTGCGCCACGCGGATTAGAGTGAAAACACTGACGCTCATCATCTGATCGACAATCGAAGCAGTCATTTTGGATTCACTGCGTGACGGTGAGCATTGGCATTCCGGAATCTTGAGGATGCTGCTTGATCATTGCACTCGCCATGGCCGCATTTGCCGGCGCGACAGCTTTGCCGGCGTCGTCGGGCTCGGCCTTGCCCAACTGCATCGCATCCCAGGTAGCGATCAACTTCGATAGCGAAGGCGGAATTTTTTCCGGCATGTCGCAGTCCGGAACGTTGCTGGTAGTGCGGAATATCAGCACCAGCGCCTGCCGAATGCCGGCGCTGCCCATGTTGCATTTCGAAGATGCTGCACACCACTTGCTGTCGATCGTGCGACAGGTACCCAAGGGCATGCATCCCGGTCCTGTCCTGCTACCGGTGAGTATTGCGCCTGGCGCAGAAGCTACCGCCGAACTGCACTGGGTATCCGGTGATGTCTACGACGGTCATAACTGCGTCTCGCCCACGACGGCCGTCGTGCAGGTTGGAACCGATACATATCGCCAGCCTTTTTCCAACCAGTTCTGTTCAGCGGTCAACACACCCGCAACGTTCACCCAGGCGTGGTTGAAAACCGATGCCGTCGTGACGCCATCCGATGGCAGGCCTGCGGTGGCAAAGTAGGCAATCGATTGGCACAACAGTCTCGCGAATACAGGCAGCATGACTCATCCACAGGTCGCGAACAAAACGGCTGCATTCGCTCACTGCGAGAAGTCGAGATTTACCGGAGCATCGGGGATTTGTGCAGTGGTGTCGGTGACCGGAACATTGTTATCGACGATGTCCAGTTGAAAGCTGTCGCCCCACACTTCACCTTTGCTTACGAGGAAAAAGCCGAAAGCGATATCTTTCGCATCAACAGGCACATCGAGCACGATCTCGCAGCGACGCCAAGGCTGGTCACCCTGTAGTGCGCGCTGCTCCATGTTGTCGAAGCCTAGGTTTTTCCCGGCAGTGTCGCCGTCAATGCGCATCCACATCTGCCCTTTGCCAGCATCATTGGTACGCAGGTAACCTGATAAACGAACGCGTTTTCCCCGATAGTGGCCTGCTTTGATGATTTGCATCAATCCGCCGAATCCATCGCTGTTCGTCTTGGCGTGGATGAAAGCGTTATGGCTGCCCGGTCTGCGTGTACCCGGTTCGCTGCCAAAGATGAAGTCGGCAGACTGCGACCCTGTGATGAACCATCCCTTGGGCACATTTGCATAACTGTTGCCGGCGAGCAGGCAACCGATGCCGAAGGCGATGGTGAGGGTTTTCTTCATGTGGTTCTCCTGGAATATGGGTCTGGTTGCTCAATGGGATGGCGTGTTTTGCATCAACAGATAGCGCGCTGTGGGCGAGCGTGGTGGTGCGGTATCCATGCTCAGAAGGTAGGCGCGTGTGCGGCCGTCGAGATATCCCGGCGTAGCGTCATCAAGGGAGAGCCGCGCCGTTGGTGACGGACGCGATGCCGTTTGATGTCCCGCCAGCCATAAAACGGCGGTGGCGGCGATGGTGGCGGCAAACCATGTCCAGCGCTGATTCCGGTGACGGGCGTTGCTTGCACTTTCGGCAAGCTGGAGCATCCGCGCATTGACGTCAGGTCGTGGCGCCTCACGGGCTGCTTTGCGATAGAGCGCAACAAGATCGTCCATCGATTCGTCATTCATCGCCAAACCTCCAGCGCATCACGCAGTCGTCGCTGGGCATAACGCAATCGACTCTTGACCGTCTCGCGCGACACCTGTGTCGCCATCGCGATGTCATCGAGACTGAGGTCGCCGTCTGCCTTCATGAGGAAGGCTTCCCGCTGCGGCAGTGGAAGATTCCTGATCGCTTCGAGCAGAGCTAGACCCATCTCGTCGTTGTGGGCGAGTCGTTCGGGCGTGTGTGCAGCGACGGCTGGGCGTTGTTCGAAATCCCGGTCATCGTCGCTATGACTTTGCCAGTCGGGCGCATGCCGGCTGAGCGTGCGCCAACGATCGGCTGCACGACGATGGGCAATGGAAAACAACCAGGCGGCAAAAGGAGCGCTGGGTTCGTAGCGATCCTTGCCGCGAATGACGGCGACCCAGACCTCCTGAAATACCTCTTCGGCTTCGGTGGAACGATCGGCAAGTCGCAGCAGGTAGCGATGCAGTTTTTCGCGGTAACGAAGATAGAGCATCTGAAACGCCTGGTTATCGCCTCGCCGATATCGAGCCATGCAGTCTTCGTCAGTGACATGGTGAGTTTCGGCATTTGGTGTTTCAGACGAGCTGGCCTGCTTGTGCCACGGCAGCTGCATCTGCAGAAAGGCAAACGTATCGACGACAGTCCGGTCGTTTGGCATGGTTGGGGTGCTGAACATGGGACTCCGATCCCGTGGTGATAACAGATAATCGCTGCAAACCCGTCAGTGGGGTTAAAAGTCGGCATTTGCCAACATGCTCTGGCAGAATTGATGGACCTGCATCGCTGGGACATCTGTGGAATGACTGTTGTCGAGACCGCGCCGGCCAATTCGCCGCACCGCATTTTATTTGCCAGCCTGATCGGCACCACGATCGAGTTTTTCGATTTCTATATTTACGCTACTGCAGCAGTGCTGGTTTTCCCGAAGCTGTTTTTCCCGTCTGCCGATCCCGCATCGGCCGCGCTGCAGTCGTTCGCGACGTTCGCACTGGCGTTTTTTGCACGGCCGATCGGATCGGCCGTGTTTGGGCATTTTGGCGATCGGGTGGGTCGCAAGGCGACGCTAGTGGCGGCGCTGTTGACGATGGGCATTTCCACCGTGGCGATTGGCTTGCTACCGACCTACGCGAGCATCGGTGTGCTGGCGCCGTTGCTGCTGGCGTTGTGTCGCTTTGGTCAGGGACTGGGCCTGGGCGGTGAGTGGGGCGGGGCCGTGCTACTGGCGATCGAGAATGCGCCGCCAGGCAAACGCGCGTGGTACGGCATGTTTCCGCAGCTGGGCGCGCCGATCGGTTTTTTCTTTTCTACCGGATTGTTCCTGTGGTTGACGCAGGGCATCGGCGATGCCGCGTTTTTTGCATGGGGTTGGCGCGTGCCGTTTCTGGCCAGTGCGGCGCTGGTGCTGATCGGTCTGTGGATGCGATTGAAGCTGCATGAGACGCCGGCTTTTGCGAAGGCCATGGCGCATCACGAGCGCGTAAAGCTGCCGATGCTTACCGTGATCACGCAATACCCGCGCGCGCTGCTGGCAGGCACGTTCGCGGCGCTGGCCACGTTTGTGCTGTTCTATCTGATGACTGTGTTTGCGCTGAGCTGGGCGACTACCAAGCTGGGCTATTCGCGCGAGCAGTTCCTGATACTGCAGATGGTCGGCGTGCTGTTTTTCGGGGCGACCATTCCACTGTCGGCTTTGCTCGCTGACCGTCGAGGCGGCCGCTTCACGATGATTCTTTCCACGGTACTGATCATTGCGTTCGGCATCGGTTTTGCACCGCTGTTTGCCGCGGGCAGTAGCGGTAGCGTGCTGCTTTTTCTGGCACTGGGACTGGGCGTGATGGGTTTGACTTACGGCCCGCTGGGCACGATTCTGGCGCAGATGTTTCCCACGGCGGTGCGTTATACCGGTGCGTCGCTGGCGTTCAATATGGCGGGTATCTTCGGCGCGTCGCTGGCGCCGTATATCGCCACCTCGCTGGCCAAATCCTATGGGCTGGCCTACGTGGGCTATTACCTGGCGGCCGCCGCGGTACTGACCCTGCTGGCGCTTTTAGCCATGCCGCGGCAGTCGGACTGATGGGCTGGAGCCGGCCGATGGTGCGCATTTCGCCCCGGTTGAATAGGCCGTTCGTTGCGTATGGCGTCGGAAGTCAGGCATCTGAATGAGCTATGTCGGTGTGCTGGTAGTACTTCGCCAGCACCCACATGTTTAGTCCACACAGGGTTCATGCCTGCGAGATCAGGCTTTCAGTCAATCTTCTGATGGGAGACTTTCATGGCAACCGGTTGGGCAGGCGACGGTGCGGTGCAGGACCAGATCGATGCCACCGTTAATGATGCGGTGACGCGTGCGCGGCAGCAGTTGCGACAGGGGCCGGGTCTGAAGCATTGCGAGGAATGTGATGCCAGGATTCCTGAGGCGCGCCGTAAGGCGGTGCCGGGCGTTCGCCTTTGCGTGGCATGCCAAGAGGCGAAGGATCAGGAGCAGGCCAGTGCCAGCACTTTCAATCGGCGCGGCAGCAAAGATAGCCAGCTGCGCTGAACGCCATACGTATCGCAGGCAACTCAGGCGCACAACCCAGGTAATAGAAAGAATCGGGCGACCCATGACGGGCAGCCCGATTCTTTTACATCACGATGATTCGTCAGTGGCTTACTTCGGCAGCTTGAAGATAGCGATCGTATCGCCGTAGGCAAAGCCCATCTGGAAGTTGCCGCCGGCGCCAACGGCGATGTACTGCACACCGTCGACGCTGTAACTGATCGGCGGTGCATTGACGCCCGCGCCGAGGTTGAAGCGCCACAGCTTCTTGCCGCTGGTCGCATCGAAGGCATCGAAGTAACCGTCGCCTTCACCCATGAAAACCAGATTGCCTGCGGTGGCCAGCGCGCCGCCGATCAGTGGTTGCGCCGCGTGATACTGCCAGGCGATGTTGCCGGTATCGACGTTGATGGCAGTGAAGGTACCGTTCTGGATCGGATCCTTCGGCACGTTGGTGAACGAGCTGCCCAGACGCATCGAGCCGGGCTGGAAACCCGGATCGTCGCCGGTGGTGAAGGTCATCAGCTGGTTCATGCCCAGGATGTACACCGCGTGGGTCAGCGGCGAATACGCCGGCGGCGACCATTCGGCACCGCCGTTGGCACCGGGCAGCATCTGCACGCCTTCCTTGGTCGGCTGCGCGAACATGTTTTTCGACTGATCGACAAAAGGCTGTGATTTGCGGATCAGTTTGCCGTTGCGACGATCGACGATATAGAACCATCCTGTTTTACCCGCTTCACCGGCGGCCGGAATGGTCTTGCCGCGGGTGTCCTGTACGTCGAACAGTACGACGTTACTCACAGCGTCGTAGTCCCATACGTCGTGCGGCACTTCCTGGTAGTACCAGGCCAGCTTGCCGGTATCCACGTTGAGCGCGACGATCGAATCGGTGTACAGGTTGTCACCCTTGCGGCCCGCACCGTATAGGTCGGGATTGGGATTGCCGGTGGAGAAGATCAGCAGGCCGCGCTCCGGATCGACGGCCGGCGTGGTCCAGACCATGCCGCCACCACGCTGCCACGCATCGCCTGCGAACGATTTGGGATTGGTCGACTGCCAGCGCCACGCCTGCTTGCCGGTAGTCGCGTCGTAGGCGGCGACAAATCCGCGGATCGCCCATTCGCCGCCGGAGCTGCCGACGATGACCTTGCCCTTGTAAAGCTGCGGCGCCATTGTCTCCGAATAACCGACCGTGGGATCGGCCACGCCGACGTTCCAAAGCACGTCGCCGGTGGCCGCATTCAAGGCAATCAGCCGTGCATCGAGTGTGGCCACGTAGACATTGCCGTAGCCCACGGCCACACCGCGGTTGACCGGGCCGCAACAAATCTTGAAGTTGCCGACGTTATACGTCGACTCCCAGATGATGTCGCCGGTATCGGCATGCAGCGCGATGATTTTCATCTTGCTGTCGACCACCGGTGTGGTGGCGTACATCACACCATTGACCACGATTGGCGTCGTCTCGAAGCTGCTGGTGATGCCTGTCTGTACCAGGGCCACGGCGGTCAGCGACTTGACGTTGCTGTCGTTGATCTCCTTCAGTGGCGAGAAACGCTGATTGGCATAGTCGCGGCCGTGCAGCAGCCAGTCAGCAGGATGGTCAGCGGGGCTGGCCATCATGGCGTCGGTAATCGTGACACTGGCCTTGTCAGGCAGCTTGCCGTAGACCATGCGGCTGGAGATGCCGATGTTCTGGATTTCCAGATTGGCGTTGGCGGTGGTCGCATCGTTGTTCTGAGCCGGATACGGCAGCAATGCCACGCTATCCAGATGGGCTGCATCAAGCGCTGTGCTACCCGCTGGGTAGTCGTTTTGAGCGAGGATGAAAGCCAGCGTATCTTCGTATTGGGTCTTGCTGAGCGAGCCGGGGTTGCTCACTGGCATCTGGCTGGAGATGAAACCGTAAAGCTTTTCGGCGGTCGGATAGTTGGTCTTGAGCGATGCGCCAAAGGTGGCTCCGCTAAGCGCCGGTGCGGCACCACCCTGCAGCTTCGAGCCGTGACACACCGAGCATTCCTGGCTATAGACGGCTGCGCCGGCTTGCGCCTGAGCGGCGGTAAAACTCCCCGAGCTGGCTGCGCTGACAGCGGTTGGCAGATAGACGGCTAAAAGTAAAAGCGCCGCCAGCGCAAAGCGTTTGGCCCGGTGGCGATGATCGACCCAACGACGGATGGCCCAAAAACCGGGCCATTCGGAACGAGCGGCAAAACGTTGCGTTTGCATGATCTCGACCCCTATGTGATGGTATGTGCGGGTACAGCCTCCCTGGTAACCCGCCCTGATTATCACGCAGCAATTACGAGATCAACGAATCCTTTTTTATGAAATCAGACAGGTGACCTCGTGAGCCTAGGCCGCGCTCGGTCACGGCAGACGAAACCGGCGGATTTCGACACGGGAGGTGTTGGGCAATCGTTACCAGGATTGCGACTGTGACTGCGATTGCCCGGATTCGGCGATCGACACTTCGACTTCCAGCGACTCGGCAATACCACCCAGTCGTACGCCACGCACCGGTGCTGCATCGCGGTAGTCGCGGCCGCAGGCGATGCGGACATAACGTTCGTTCGGCGATTGGCGATTGGCGGCGTCGAAGCCCAGCCAGCCCAGATCCTCGACAAAGATCTCAGCCCAGGCATGGCTGGCCGCGGCGGTACCTTCGACGGGACAGAGATAGCCACTGACGTAGCGCGCCGGAAAACCCAGCGAGCGGGCGGCTGCAATCAGCACGTGTGCATGGTCCTGGCACACGCCAGCCTGCGCGGCGAACGCTTCAACGGCGGTGGTTTCCGCATCGGTCTGATAGGGCAGGTAGTCGATGCGGTCGCGCACGCCGTTGTTGAGTCGGTGCAGGCGCTCCAGTCCGGTGCCGGTGCCCGAGACGGATCGGGCGAGGTCATCGATCTCTTTATTGCTTTCGGTCAGCGGTGTGGATGACAGGTAGAACATCGGCGGCAGCAACTCTTTGCGGTCACCGTGCACGCCGTGCAGATCGCGCGTGTTGACCGAGCCGCGTACCGAGAGCCGCAGGGTTTCCACACTGCGGTCGATGGTGTGCGTGGCCACCGGGTTGCCAAAGCCGTCGCTGCACGTCGGCTGCAATCGCCGGCCGTCGACGTTGACACGCCAGTCGCCGATGGTCTGCCCGGCGCTGGGTGCGGGCCACATGCGCAGGGCCTGGATGATCATGCTGGCGGCTTGACCATAGCGATAAACGGTGTCGTGAACGATAGTGAGTTGCATGATTAAAGTTGCCTGATCAAAACAGGTGTCCCTCGGAGATTTGCGAACCCAGCGCTTCGGTGCGCACGATCAGGTCGGTCAGGTATTCGTGCAGGCCGTTGTTGATGACGTCGTCGATCTGGCCGTAGCGCAAGTTCGTGTAGATCGCATGCGCCTGTCGCTTGGCTTCCGCCGCGCGCTGCGGATCCTGGTCTTCGATCAGGTCCAGATGCTGGGTGATCTGGTTGTAGCAGAACGCCAGCGAGCGCGGAAACTCGCCGCGCATAATCAGCAGTTCGGCCACATGTGCGGGTTCCACCGGCCCCTTGAACATCACGCGATACGCGCGGCGTGCACCGACCACGCGCAAAATCGCCAGCCACTGGTAGTAATCGATCACACCGCCAACGTCGCTGACCGATGGCAGCCGCACGTGATATTTGACGTCGAGCAGACGCGCGGTATTGTCGGCGCGTTCCAGATACTGGCCTACCCGCACGAAGTGAAAACCGTCTCGACGCAGCATCGCGTTCGAGCACACGCCGTGGAACAGGCCGACGCGTGATTTCACCCATTCGAGAAATTCGGAGAGCAAATCCTCGGTCATCGGCGTATTGCGATACGTGGAAAGCTCCTGCCAGGTGGTGTTCACCGCTTCCCACATGTCGGCGGTCAACGCCGTGCGCACGGCCCGCGCATTGCGACGCGCGATCTCGATGCAGTTGACGATGGATGAGGGGTTGTCCGCATCGAAGGCGAGGAACTGGATGACCGACGGTTCGTCCGCTTCCGTGTGGCGGGCGTAATAACTGTCGCTGCCGCCAGCTGCAACAATCGCCGATTCCCATTCGCTGTTGCGGTCGCTGTCGACGCGAACGGCATTCATCTGGCCCGTCACCTGAAGCAGCCGCGCCACGTAATCGGCCCGCTCCATATAGCGCGATAGCCAGAACAGGTTTTCTGCAGTACGTGCCAGCATCAGTTTTCCAGTATCCAGGTGTCTTTGGTGCCGCCGCCCTGCGATGAATTGACGACCAGCGAGCCTTCTTTCAGCGCTACGCGAGTGAGGCCACCAGGTACGACGCGGATGCGATCAGCACCGCAAAGCACGAACGGTCGAAGGTCGACATGGCGCGGTGCGATGCCGGAGTCGACGAAGGTCGGCACGGTGGACAGGGCCAGCGTCGGCTGCGCGATGTAATCCTGCGGTCGCGTTTTCAGCAGCACGCGAAAATCTTCAAGTTCAGTGCGGCTGGCGTGTGGCCCCACCAGCATGCCGTAGCCGCCGGAGCCATGCACCGCTTTCACTACGAGTTCGTTGAGATGGTCCAGCACGTAGCGCAGTTCGTCGGGCTTGCTGCAGTCATGGGTTGGCACGTTGCGCAGCAGCGGCTCTTCGCCGAGATAGAAACGGATCATTTCCGGTACGTGGATGTAAACCGCCTTGTCATCCGCAATCCCGGCGCCGATGGCATTCGTCAGCGTGAGGTTGCCCGCGCGGTTGGCAAAGTGCAGGCCCGGCACGCCGAGCATCGACCCGGGCTTGAATACCAGCGGATCCAGATAGTCGTCATCGATACGGCGATAGATTACGTCCACACGCGACAGGCCGGCGGTGGTGCGCTGGTAGCAGACGTCTTTGTCCACCACCAGATCGGCGCCTTCGACCAGGTCGATGCCCATTTCGTCGGCCAGAAACGCGTGCTCGTAGTAGGCGCTGTTGTGGATGCCAGGGGTTAGCAGCACCACGGTCGGTTCACCGGGACAGTTTGGCGGCGCCAGCGAACGCAGCGTAGCGAGCAGTTCGTCGGGATAGTGCGCGACCGGTGCGACGCGATTGCGACGGAACAGGTCCGGAAACAGCCGCTGCATCACCTCGCGGTTCTCGACCATATAGGACACGCCCGATGGCGTGCGGCAGTTGTCTTCCAGCACGTAGTAGTCGTCGGGTCCGGTACGCACCATGTCGATGCCGGCAATGTGCGAATACATCTGGCCGGGCAGATCGAGGCCGGCCATCTCCGGGCGAAACTCGCTGTTATGCAGAATCAGCTTCTCGGGAATGCGGCCGGCACGAACGATTTCGCGGTCGTGATAGACGTCGTGGATAAAAGCATTCAGCGCCTTCGCGCGTTGTTCCAGGCCCTGACGCAAACGCACCCATTCGGCCTGCGCCATGACGCGGGGGATAAAGTCGAACGGGATCAGGCGCTCAGGGTCACCGCCTTCGGTATACACCGCAAAGGTGATGCCGATACGCCGGAACAGCACTTCTGCCTCGCGGCGCTTCAGCAACAGCTGTTCGGCGGGCATCGATTTCAACCAGGCATCGATCAAGGCATAGGGTGCGCGAACGTTGTCCGGCCATCCCATCTCGTCAAACACAGGTGTTGCGTCGGCCATTAAAACTCCTGGTCAGGACGTCTACAGCAGCGAACAGA
>Ga0302314_10002584_pt1 | contig 33591 bp, 27 predicted proteins | sample III_Palsa_N2_3_FD_200533 | JGI IMG/M metagenome (GOLD analysis project Ga0302314, IMG submission 200533) | Peat permafrost microbial communities from Stordalen Mire near Abisko, Sweden - III_Palsa_N2_3 | ecosystem: Environmental > Terrestrial > Soil > Palsa > Peat permafrost | place: Sweden...
GAGAACCGGCCCGACCAACCCACCTTCGACTGCGTCGCGTGCGGCTACGCCAACCACGCCGACACCGTCGGAGCCATCAACGTCCACCAACGGGCCGGGCAGGCCCATCGCCACGCCACACCGGCCTAGCGAAAAGCCCCGTCGCCCACGGCGGGAAGTGGTCACGGCCGAGAACCCTATCAAGCCTCGCATTCACACTGTCAGGCCTTTAGGGGTATTTTTGACGTATTCGTGGGTCTGGTAGATCCGCTGCCGTCCCGAGGCTCCCTAGGTCGGCGTGCCGATGCCGCTGCCCTTGACCACCCGCAGAAGCACGGCGAGATCCTCGTTCAGCATGGTCTGTGCGTGGCCGGGTCGCGGAGTCAGCGGCTCCCGGATCACGGCGACCGGGACCGTTTCCAGGCCGAGCCGGATGGCCACGGCGATCCGGTGATTCCCGTCGAGCGTCCCGAATTCCTCGTTGAACCCGAGCCGGAGGGGTGTCAGGATCCCGCGCCGACCAATGTCAACGGTCAAGGCATCCAGGTGACGCGGTGTGTCAGCAAGGGCGGACCCGACGAATTCGCGATCGACGGCCCGGTACCGCGCGACAAGGGCAGTCGGCAAGTCGACATGCGCAGGTGACATGGAAACAGCCTCCCGGACTGATCACCCTCCGAGACCCGGACCCACGATCAAGTCAGAAGCGCCGTCTCCGGCCATCGCTTGACATCGGATCAATACGGGCGTAGAAAAAGCCAAAACAAAGAAGAAACGGCGGAGAAACAACATGTACGCGCAGGAGCGGCATCGACTGATCGTCGAGCGCGCCCGGCTGGACGGGCGGGTGGAGGTGAACGCGCTCGCCACCGAGCTCGAGGTGACCACGGAGACCGTGCGCCGGGACCTGACCGTCCTCGAGCGGCACGGGCTGCTGCGCCGCGTGCACGGGGGCGCCATCCCGGTCGAGCGGCTGAGCTTCGAGCCGGGCCTGGCGACCCGGGACGCCGCGATGACCGAGGAGAAGGAGCGGATCGCCAAGGCCGCGCTCGCCGAGCTGCCGGACGGCGGCTCGGTCATCCTCGACGCGGGCACCACCACCGTGCGCCTCGCCGGGCTGCTGCCCGCCGACCGCGAACTGACCGTCGTCACCAACGCGCTGACCATCGCGGCGCTGCTTTCGGTCCGCAGCAACGTCGCCGTCCACCTCGTCGGCGGCCGGGTGCGCGGGGTCACGCAGGCCACGGTCGGCGAGTGGGGCCGCGGGCCGCTCGAGCAGGTGCACGTGGACGTCGCGTTCATAGGCACCAACGGGGTCACCGTCGAGCGCGGCCTGACCACACCGGACATCACCGAGGCCGAGGCCAAGCGGGCCATGATCGCCGCCGCCCGGCACGTCGTCGTCCTCGCCGACCACACCAAGCTCGGCAGCGACCACTTCGCCCGCTTCGGCGCGCTCGACGAGGTCGACGTGCTGATCACCGACAGTGGCGTGGCACCCGAACTCGCCGAGGCCGTGCAGGCGGCCGGGCCGCGGGTGGTGTGCGCATGATCGTCACGCTGACCGCCAACCCGAGCGTGGACCGCACCATCGAGGTGGACGCGCTGGTCCGCAGCGCGGTGCTGCGGGCCCGGGCCAACCGCGTCGACCCTGGCGGCAAGGGCGTCAACATCTCCCGAGCCCTGGTCGCGCACCGGCTGCGCACCCTCGCCGTGCTGCCCTCCGGCGGCGTCGAGGGCCACCAGCTCGCCGGGCTGCTCGCCGCCGACGGGATCGAGACCGCGCTGGTGCCGATCGCGGGGTCCGTGCGCTGCAACATCTCGGTCGCCGAACCCGACGGCACCGTCACCAAGCTCAACGAGACCGGCCCGACGCTGACCGCCGGCGAGCTCGACGCGATGGCCGAGACCATGGTCGCGGCGGCGCGCGGGGCCGAGTGGGCGGTAATCGCCGGGAGCCTGCCGCCCGGCGCCCCGGCCGACTACTACGCGACGCTGATCAAGGAACTGAGTTCGCTCGGCGTACGCATCGCCCTGGACAGCAGCGACGCGGCCTTCGAGCGCGCCCTCGACGCCGGGCCCGACCTGATCAAGCCGAACCGGCAGGAACTCGCCGAGGCCGCCGGAGCGCCCGTTCGCACCCTCGGTGAAGCCATCGACGCGGCCCGGCGGCTGCTCGACCTCGGCGCCCGCGCCGTGCTCGCCAGCCTGGGCTCCGACGGCGCGGTGCTCGTGGACGCGGACGGCGCCGTGTACGGGGAGGCCGCCGCGGTCACCCCGCGCAGCGCGGTCGGCGCGGGCGACGCGATGCTCGCCGGCTTCCTCGCCGCGGGCGGCGCCGGGACCGAAGCCCTCGCCGAAGCCCTCGCCTGGGGCGCCGCCGCCGTGTCGCTGCCCGGCAGCCGGATGCCCGCCCCCGCAGACCTCGACCGCGCCGCCGTGCGGATCCACCCGCGCGCCGACGCCGACCGGCCGCTCAACGATCGGAGCTGAAGAACCGTGACCGTGACAGAACTCATCCTCCCCGAATTCGTGCTGCTCGACCTCGAGGCCCCGGACCGGCACGCGGCGACGCGGCGGCTCGGCGAGTCCCTGGTCGCCTCGGGACGGGTCGCCGACCTCGACGGCTTCCTCGCCGACGTGCGCGCCCGCGAGGCCCAGATGCCCACCGGGATCGAGGGCGGCATCGGTATCCCGCACGCCCGCTCGGCCCACGTCACCGCCCCCAGCCTCGCCTTCGGGCGCTCGGCTCAGGGCATTGACTTCGGCGCGGACGACGGTCCCGCCCACCTGATCTTCCTCATCGCCGCCCCCGATGGCGGGGACGCCGCCCACATGAGGATCCTCGCTGCCCTGGCCCGACGCCTGGTGCACGAGTCTTTCCGGGGCGCGCTGCTTGAGGCGCCCGACCCGCAGTCCGTAGTGGACATCGTCACCAAAGAGGTGCTGGCGAGATGAGAATAGTCGCGGTCACATCGTGCCCCACGGGTATCGCGCACACTTATATGGCCGCTGAGGCACTCGAGCAGGCCGCGCACGCCGCCGGGCACGAGATCTTCGTCGAGACGCAGGGAGCCGCCGGAGCGGATCCGGTCCCGGCCGATCAGCTCGCGGCGGCGCAGGCTGTGGTCTTCGCGGCCGACGTCGAGGTTCGCGGACGCGAGCGCTTCGCCGGCAAGCCGCTGGTCGAGGCGACCGTCAAGTCCGCCATCCACGACGCGGCGGCGCTGATCGCCAAGGCCGAGGCCGCTGCCGCGGCAGCCGGCGCGTCGGCCGCGTCAACCCCCGAGCCGACCGCGTCCCCGGCCCCGGTCTCGTCCGCGGCGGGCGGTGTGTCGGTCAAGGGCGCGGGAACAAAGCTGCGCCAATGGCTGATGACCGGTGTGTCGTACATGATCCCGTTCGTCGCGGCGGGCGGCCTGATGATCGCGTTCGCGTTCATGTTCGGCGGCGCGGTGGTCAAGTTCAAGGTGGTCGGCGGCACGTACGAGGGCCACACCTACGCCGCGATCACGGACTACTCCAAGCTGCTGGCGCAGGCCGGCTGGGCGGGCGTGCTGTTCGAGATGGGCAGCGTCGCGTTCTCGATGCTCGTGCCGATCCTGTCCGGCTTCATCGCCTACGCCATCGTCGACCGGCCCGGCCTCGTGCCCGGCATCGTCGCGGGCCTGATCGCCAGCCTGGTCGGCGCCGGATACCTCGGCGGCCTGATCGGCGGTCTGCTCGCGGGCGGCGTGGTGTACGCGATCATGAGGCTGCGGCTGCCGCGCTTCCTGTCCGCGCTGATGCCGGTGCTGATCATTCCCCTGATAAGCACGATCATCGTCGGCGGGCTGATGCTCCTGGTGGTCGGCGAGCCGGTCGCGGCGGCCCAGCGCGGACTGACCAGCTGGCTCAACGGACTGAACGGGAGCAATGCGGCGCTGCTCGGCGCGGTGCTCGGCCTGATGATGGCCTTCGACATGGGCGGACCGGTCAACAAGGTCGCCTACTCCTTCGGCCTCGCGGGCCTGGCCAGCGGAAACCTGACCGTCATGGCCGCGGTGATGGCCGCCGGAATGACCCCGCCGATTGCCCTCGCGCTGGCCACCATCGTGCGGCCGAAGCTTTTCACGCCCGCGGAACGCAAGGCGGGCAACGCCGCGTGGCTGCTCGGCGCGTCGTTCATCACCGAGGGGGCGATCCCCTTCGCGGCGGCCGACCCGCTGCGCGTGATCCCCTCGCTGATGACCGGCAGCGCGGTCACCGGGGCCCTGTCCATGCAGTTCGGCGCGACCTCGCGGGCGCCGCACGGCGGCATCTGGGTCATCGGCCTGATCGGCCACCCGGTGCAGTACGTCGTCGCCCTGCTGGCCGGCATCGCCGTCAGCGCGGCCTGCGTCATCGGCGCCAAGCACATCGGCCGCCGCGCCGAGGTCGACGCCGACGCGAGCGCCGGGGCGCCGGCCCCCGCCGCGACCCCGGTCCCGGTCGGCTGACCGCAGCAGCTCACTGATTCACTCGTTTGTCGATCCACTGCATTGGAAAGGTGACAGCCATGCCCGAGCGCACCGCGATCATCGGCTCCGCCGTCGGCCTGCACGCCCGCCCCGCCGCACTCTTCGTCCAGGCGGCGGCCACGCAGCCCGTGGCGGTCCGTATCGCCAAGCCGGGCGGCCAGTCCGTGCCGGCGCGCAGCATCCTGTCGGTGCTCGCGCTTGAGGCGCACGGCGGCGACGCCGTCGTGCTCAGCGCCGAGGGCGAGGGCGCGGACGCGGTGCTGGACGAGCTGGCCGCGCTGCTCGCCACCGATCTGGACGCGGCGGAGTAGGCGGCGATGACGGTGCACAGTTCCGAGTCGGAGTCGGAGTCGGAGGGCGGCACGGCGTCCGTGTCGACTGCGTCCGCGGTCCTGCGCGGTATCCCGGTCAGCCCGGGCGCCGTCGCCGCCCCGGTCGCCAAGCTGGCCGCCCCGCCCCGGCTGCCGACCGCCCGGCCCCCGGTCGCCGACGCGGCGGCGGAGGAACGGGTGGCGCAGGCGGCACTGGCCGAGGTCGCCGACGACCTCGAGGCCCGGGCCGCGCGCGCGAACAAGACGGCCGCCGACGTGCTGGCCGCCCAGGCGATGATGGTCCGCGACCCCGAACTCGCCGACCGCGTCGCCCGGGCGGTCCGGGACGGAGCGGCTGCCCCGTTCGCCGTCAACGCCGCGTTCGGCTCGTTCCGCGACCTGCTCGCCGCGCTCGGCGGCTATCTCGGCGAGCGTGCGGCAGACCTCGACGACCTGCGCGACCGCGTCGTGGCGGTGCTGCTCGGCCTCCCGATGCCCGGACTGCCGGACCCCGGCCACCCGTACATCCTGGTAGCCGACGACCTCGCGCCCGCGGACACCGCGTCGCTCGACCCGGCGAAGGTTGTCGCGATCGTCACCGAACGCGGCGGCCCGACCAGCCACACCGCGATCCTCGCCAGGGCGCTCGGCGTGCCGGCCGTCGTCGCGTGCACCGGCGTCCTCGGCCTCGAAGACGGCGTAGCAGTGCTCATCGACGGCGCGTCCGGCGTGGTCCGCGTCAACCCCGGCGAGCACGAGGTGGCCGAGGCCGTCGAAGCCGCACGTCGGACCCGCGAGGAGGCCGCCCTCGTCACCGGCCCCGGCCGCACCGCCGATGGCCACGCGGTGAAGCTGCTGGTCAACATCGGCGCCCTGGGCGACCTCGACGCGGCTGCGGCGGCGGACGCTGAGGGCGTGGGCCTGTTCCGCACCGAGTTCCTGTTCCTGGACAAGGAGACCGAGCCGAGCTTCGAGGAGCAGCGCGCCGCCTACGCGAAGGTCTTCGCGGCGTTCGAGGGCAGGCGCGTGGTCGTGCGCACGCTGGACGCGGGAGCGGACAAGCCCCTGGCCTTCGCCGCCAACGCCACGGCCGCCGAGCCGAACCCGGCCCTCGGCGTCCGCGGCCTGCGCACCAGCCGTCGGATGCCGGAACTCCTGGACCGCCAGCTCACCGCCCTGGCCGACGCGGTGCGCGACGCGCCGACCACGACGGTCTGGGTCATGGCCCCCATGGTCTCCACCCCGGCCGAAGCCGCCGAATTCACCCAGGCGGCACGTGACCACGGCCTGACCGTCGCCGGCTCAATGATCGAAGTCCCCGCCGCCGCACTGCGGTCCGACGCGGTGATCGAGCACTGCGACTTCCTCAGCCTGGGCACGAACGACCTGGCCCAGTACACGTTCGCGGCGGACAGAATGCTCGGCGAGCTCGCCGACCTGCTAGACCCCTGGCAGCCCGCGCTCCTAGACCTGGTGGGCCGCACCGCCCAAGCCGGAGTAGCGTCCGGCAAGCCCGTAGGCGTCTGCGGCGAGGCGGCGGCCGACCCGCTGCTCGCCCCGGTACTCGTCGGCCTAGGAATCAACAGCCTGTCAATGGCCCCGGTGGCCCTGAATCCCGTCCGCGCCACCCTGGCCAAGCTGACGCTGGACCAATGCCGGACCCTCGCCGACCGCGCCCTCACCGCCCCCGACGCCGCCGCGGCACGGGGCCTGGTGGCGGACGCCGTGCATGAGTGGACTGCCACCGCGTGACAGTGAGCTGACGGAGCCCGGTGCGTGATCCTCGACGCACCGGGCTCAAGTCGAACGGGAGAACCCGGACGGGATCGCATACGTCTCAGTGGGACTGTCGTGACGGACGTGTTCACCCCTGGGGGACGACTTGAAGATCAGCCGTATGCTCGCGCCATCGATCACGGTGATTGGGCTCGCCTTCGCCGCAACCGCGTGCTCTGGCACTTCGGCCCTCAGCGCATCTGATGGATTAGACACATCTATTGATGTTAAGTCAATGGTATTAGCGTGGAATTCGGGCGCGTGCCCTGCCTCGGGCCGGGGTTGGGGAGGATTCGACTACGGCATCACGGTGCCGAGTTCCGCACCCTCAGGCGCGCGCCTCACGGTTGTGCCCACGGGCGTCGACCGGATCCTGCTATGCCGCTTCTCGGGTGCGCAGGACGAACTCACCGGCGCTGCGCTCGAGACGGAGCCGGCTGCCGTCTCACGCATCGCGCACGACTTGAACTCGGTCACCGCGGGCACCGACTCGTGCTCCGGCGCGCAACGTGTGATGCTGCTTGCCGGGAAGGGTGCGGACGTCATCGGAATCGACATCTCGACCGGCGGCTGCGCGTCGCTCACATCGCTTGCAGGCGGCGGTGACTACAGAGCGACATCACTGGAGCGCGACATCGACGCGGCCCTGGCCAAGTGACGACAGGACCCGATTCCGCACAGCGACCTGGTAGCCGACGGCCTTGGCGGTGGCCTTCCACAACCGGGCGACCGCGCGCTCGTCGTTGGCCGGTTCCACGCCGTTCTCGCGGCGATTCAACGGCGCGAGACGTCCTGGCCGACGAGCCGGGTGGCGGTGCGGGCGGCGCGGTCGAAGGGGGCCAGGTCGCGGGAGGCGCGGCACAGGACGTGGGCGCCTTGGAGCAGGATGATCAGCGTGGTCGCGAGGTCCTGGGCCTGCTCGGGTTCGAGGCCTGCGACGCTCAGGCGCTCGGCCAGCTGGTCCGACCAGCCGGAGAAGGCGGTGTCGGCCACGTCGCAGAGGTCTTGTTCGGCGTCGGCGGGCTCCAGACCGGGGTCCACGGTGACGGCGGCGACCGCGCAGCCCCCGCCGTCGGCCGAGGCTTGCACGACGGGACGTACGAGCTTGAGGAAGGCTTCGACGACGGCTGACGGGGATTCCGTCGGCAGGGCGGCCAGTAACCCGCGCACCTGGCGGCCGTTGAGCTCCGCCGCCTGGGCTACGAGCTGAAGCTTGCCGCCGGGGGAGTGGTGGTAGATCGCGCCGCGGGCCGCGCCGCTCTCCCGCAGCACCTCGGTGAACGACATTCCGGCGACGCCGTGGTGCTGAAGCGCCGTGACCGAGGCGCGCCGCGAGCGTGCTGCGCCGTCGTTCAGAGTCCTGATTCGTGGACGGCAGCGTCTCGCTCTGTGAGAAAAAGATCCATTTGCTTTGACAGCCAATGGTCTGCTCACGCACCATTAACCCATGATGAAGCCGCTGCTCCTGGTGCGACGGCTGTACGTGGACCTGCTCCAGTCGACTACAGCCTCCTGTCGCTGAGTCGCGCCCGTCGTCGGGCCTCTCGCTTTTCTCACCCTCATTTCCCCGCGTCGGACGACGCCTCTGCTGAGCACGCGCATGCCCCTGCGTGCGATCCGGCTTCGGCGCTCCCGCGCGTCCCGATCCAAACGATCTTCACTGGAGCATCCTCCCCATGGCACCGTCCCTGCCGCGCACGAATTCCCGCGCGAGAATCCCGCTCATATCCGCTGCCCTGCTGGCCCTGCTGACGACCGCCGCGTGCTCGCAGCAGTCGAATTCCGCGTCCGCCACCGGCTCCTCGCCCGACGCGAACGCCACCGCGGCGTCCGTCGCGACCGGGGCCAAGCCCGCGCCCTTCAGCAAGGGGATCGTCAAGGTCGCGCTGGTACGCCAGTCCGGCGCCGGGGACTTCTTCGAGCAGTGGGGGAGCGGCGCGAAGGCGCAGGCCAAGGCTCTCGGCATCGATCTGACCGTGTACGACGCGCAGGCCGACAACGCGACCGAGGCCACCGACCTGTCCACCGCGATCAGCTCGGGCGTCAGTGCGATCATCATCGACCACGGCTTCGCCGCCACCGTCGATCCGCTGATCAACCAGGCCGAGGCCAAGGGCATCGACGTCGTCACCTTCGACGTGGACAGCACGAACCCGAAGGTCGTGAGCACCGAGCAGTCCGACGCCGACCTGGCCCAGGACGTCCTCAAGGTCGCGGCCCAGGACCTGCCCAAGGGTTCGAAGGTCGGCTACGTCAACGTCGCCGGCTACCCGGCCCTGGACGCCCGCGACACGGTCTGGCAGAAGGTCAAGGCCACCGAGAGTTGGAGCCAGGAGTTCAAGGTCGGCGAGGTGACCGACTCGACCGAGACCGACAACGTGCCGCTGGTCAGCGCCGCGCTGCTGCAGCACGCTGACGTGGCGGCGGTCTTCGCCCCGTACGACGAGCTGGCCAAGGCGAGCACGATCGCCGTGCAGAACGACAACCTCGTCGGCAAGGTGAAGGTCTTCGGCATCGACATCTCCAACGCCGACATCCAGATCCTCACCGAGGCCGACAGCCCCTGGGTCGCCACCGCGGGCACCGACCCGTCGTCCGTCGGCGCGGCCGTCGTGCGCACGGCCGCCCTCCAGCTGGCCGGCCAGCTCGGCAAGACGACGGTGGACTTCCCGGGCGTGGCGATCACCCGGCAGTTCCTGCTCGACCACAAGATCACCAACATGGACCAGTTGCGCGCCGCCATCCCCGCGCTGAACCTCAGCGACGTCAGCGCCGCGAACTGGATCTCTGTTGTCTCGCACTGACCCGGCAGCACCCGCCCACGCCCCGGACGACGCGACCGCCCCCGCGGTCTCGCTCCGGGGCGTGAGCATGGGCTTCGCCGGAAAACCCGTCCTCGAGTCCGTCTCGCTCGACGTGGCCCCCGGCAGCGTCCTCGCGCTGCTCGGCGCGAACGGCGCGGGCAAGTCGACGCTCATCAAGGTGCTGTCGGGCGTCTACCCGGAGCACGGCGGGCAGGTGCTCGTCGACGGAGCGCCGGCCGCGCTGCGTACGCCGATCGAGGCGCAGCGGCTCGGCATCCAGACCGTGCATCAGCGCGTCGGCGAGGGCATCCTGCCGGGGCTGAGCGTCGCCGAGAACCTGACGTTCGGCGGGCCGGCCGGGCGCCGGGGCAATCCGCTGGTCGGCACGCGGGCCACGCTCGCCCGCGCCCGGCAGGTCCAGTCCTCGCTGGACCTGGACTGGCCCGACAGCGTCCTGCGCCGGGACGTGGACGAGCTCGGGATCTCCGACCAGCAGTTGCTCGTTCTCGCCAGGGCGCTGAGCACCAGCCCCAAGCTGCTGATCCTCGACGAGCCGACCTCCGCGCTGTCCGCCGCCGAGGCCGAGCGGCTGTTCGCGATCATCGGGGCGATGCGCCGCAAGGGCATCGCGGTGCTCTACGTCTCGCACCGGCTCGGCGAGATCGACGCGCTGGCCGACCGGCTCGTCGTGCTGCGCGACGGGCGCCTGACCGACGACCAGACGAAGCCGTTCGACTGGGAGAACGCGCTGCGGGCCATGCTGGCGGTGGAGTCGGGCGACGCCGACCGGGGCGCGGTCGAGCTGCGCCCCGAGACCGAGCTGCGCGGCGAGCGCGTCGCCGTTTCGCTGCGCGGCGTCCCGCTGCTGTCCGGCCGCGCCCCGCAGGATTTAGACGTGTACGCGGGCGAGGTCACCGGCGTCGTCGGGCTGCTGGGCGCGGGCAAGAGCGAGCTGGCGCGCGGGCTGTTCGGCGCGGACCGCTTCGCGGCCGGGACGATCGATCTTGACGGCGCGCGCTACGAGCCGAAGTCCCCGCGCGACGCGATCCGGCAGCGGGTCTTCCTGGTGCCCGAGGACCGGCACGCGGACGCGCTGGTCCCCGGCTGGTCGCTCGCGCACAACCTCTCGCTGCCGTTCCTCGGCTCCTTCTCGCGCGGCGGCCTGCTGCGGGGGAACGCGGAGGCCGAACTCGGCCGGCAGACGATCGAGGGCCTCGGCATCGTCACCCGCGACGAGAAGTCGCTGATCGAGGAGCTGTCCGGCGGCAACCAGCAGAAGGTGGTCGTCGGACGCTGGATGGTCGAGCCGCCGCGCGTGCTGCTGCTCGACGAGCCCTTCCGCGGCGTGGACATCGGCGCCCGCCGCGACATCGGCAAGCGGGCCCGCGAGATCGCGGCGCAGGGCGCGGCCGTGGTCGTGCTCTCGGCCGACGTAGACGAGGTGCTCGAGTCGGCCGACCGGGTGCTCGTGCTGGCCGAGGGCGTCATCCGGCTCGACGTACGCCGCGGCGACGCCGGGCGCGACGCGGTGATCCGCGCGATTTCGCAGAGCACTGAAGCAACGGAGACTGATCGATGACCGCCGCAACGTCCACGGCCGAAGAGCCCGCCACCACGGCGGCGCAAAACGCACTCGGCGGGAACAGCCGCCGCGCCCAAGACCTCGTAGTCCGCTACGGGTTCATCCTCGTCACCGTCGCGCTGTTCGCGTTCTTCCTCGCCACCGAGCCCGCGTTCCGCGCCGAGGACGGCCTGTTCTCCACGCTCAGGTACATCTCGGTGACCGCGATCCTCGGCCTCGGCGTCACGATCACCATGGCCGTCGGCGGCATGGACCTGTCGGTCGGCTCCGTCGCGGGCCTCGGCGTGATGGTCGCGGCCGAGACGATGGTCATCCACAACCAGGTCGGCGCCGTCGCGATCGTCGCGGTGCTGCTCGCCGGCGTCCTCGTCGGGCTGCTCAACGCCCTGCTGATCGTCGTGCTGCGGATCCCCGACATGCTGGCCACGCTCGGCACCATGTTCGTCATCCAGGGCCTCAAGCTCGTGCTCGTCGGCGGCCAGTCCGTCTCGCCCGGGATGACGCTGGCCAACGGATCCACCGCGCCCGGGGTGTTCACCTCCGACTTCCTCGACATCGACCGTGGCACGATCGGTCCCGTGCCGATCTCCGTGATCATCTTCGCCGTGCTCACGGTGCTGGCGTGGGTGTTCATGGCCCGGACCAGGTGGGGCCGGGTGCTGTACGCGATCGGCGCGAACCCGCAGGCCGCGCGGCTCGCCGGGATCCGGGTCGGGCTGTACCGCTCGCTCGCCTACGTGCTGTCCGGCCTGCTCGCCTCGGTCGGCGGACTGATCCTGGCCGCGCGCATCGGGCAGGGCGACGTGTCCGCCGGAACCTCCCAGCTGCTCGAGGCGGTGGCCGTCGCGCTGGTCGGCACCTCGGTGCTCGGCCGCAACCGGCCGCACGTGTGGGGCACCGCGCTCGGCGCCGTGCTGATCGGCATCATCAGCACGGGGGCGACGATCCGCGGACTGTCCTACTACTGGCAGGACGTGTTCGAGGGCGTGGTCCTGATCGGCGCGCTGATCTTCAGCTTCACCCTGTCGAGGAAGAATTGACATCCTCCCCTCCCTGAAGGGAGGGGATTCCAGCCGTCGCCGGTTGGGTTTCCTGCTTCACTGCCGAGTGCCCGCCAGGAGGTTTCCTTTGAGGTCTTACACCGGCTCCACAGGCGATCACGGCGAGCCCCGCCGCTTGAAGGTTGCGGGCCGCGTTGACGTCCCGGTCGTGCACCGCCCCGCATTCGGAGCAGGTCCATTCCCGCGCGTTCAGCGGCAGCGCGGTCACCTGGTACCCGCAGTCCGAGCAGGTCTTGGACGACGGGTGGAACCGGTCGACCACGATCAGGTCCCGCCCGTACCAGGCACACTTGTACTCCAACTGAGCACGCAGCTCGGACCAGGCCGCGTCCGAGATCGCGCGGGCCAGCCTATGGTTGCCGAGCATGTTGCGCACGGCCAGGTCCTCGATCACGACCGTTTGGTTTTCGCGGACGATTCGAGTGGTCAGTTTGTGCAGATGGTCCCGCCGACGATCGGCGATCCGGGCATGTACACGGGCGACCTTCACCCGCGCCTTGTCCCGGTTCTTCGAACCCTTCTCCTTGCGCGCGAGCTCCCGCTGCGCGCGGGTCAGGCGTTCGCGGTCCTGTTTCTCGAACTTCGGGTTCTCGACCTTCTCTCCGGTCGAGAGTGTGACCAGTGCGGTGATTCCCGCGTCGATCCCCACGACCGGGTTTGGCGCGGGCGGCAGCACGTGGACCGAGGCGTCCTCGCAGAGCATCGAGACGAACCAGCGCCCCGCGCTATCGCGCGAAACCGTCACTGTACTTGGTTCCGTGCCTTCGGGCAGCGGCCGCGACCACACGATATCCAACGGCTCGGCCATCTTCGCCAGCTTCAACACCCCGTCGCGGAATGTGAAAGCGGAACGAGTGTATTCCGCCGAGAGCCTCGACTTCTTCCGCGACTTGAATCGCGGATAGCCCGCCCGCTTCGCCCAGAAGTTCACGAACGCACCCTGCAGATGCCGCAACGCCTGCTGCAACGGCACACACGAGACCTCGCCCAGGAACGCCAACTCCTCGGTCTGCTTCCAGCCGGTCAACAGGGCGGAGGACTCCGCATAGCCGACCCGGCGCGACTCCTGGACCCAGGCAGCAGTTCGAGCTTCAAGAGCCTTGTTGTACACCAGGCGCACACAACCGAATGTACGGCTCAACTCGGCCGCCTGCTCATCCGTTGGATAGAAGCGGAACTTGAACCCCCGCTTCATCGCCTCTCGCCCCATGCCTCACACGGTATCAGATGTGTTTACCAGAAAGGGAATCTTATGCGAAACACCAGAGGAAAGGGCCTCCTCCCCGTCCTGGAGGACGGGGTCTCCGCCCTAGATTCGCGATGACGATGGAACCGGTGCTCGACCGCAGCGTGCGGATCGAGGACGACGCGGTGCTGATCCTGGACCGCCGGGAGTTCCCGCACCGGCAGGAGTGGGTGACGGCGCGCACGGCGGGCGAGGTCGCCGACGCGATCCGGCAGATGGTCACGCAGAGTTCGGGGCCGACGTACGCCGCCTGCGCCGCGCTCGTGCTGACCGCGAGGCAGGTCGCGAACGCGGAGTCGCAGGTCGCGCGGAGTACGTTGGGCGAGGCGGCGGCGCTGCTGATCGGCGCCCGCCCCACGAACAACAGCGTGCGCGACGCGGTCGACGCAGTGCTGGCCCGGCTCGCGGAACTGCCCGAGAACGCCGAGACCGCGACGATCGTCGCGACGGCCGAAGAAGCCGCGAACGGACGGGCCGAGGAGTACCGCTCGCGCAGCCGCGCCCTCGCCGGGCACGCAGTCGAGCTGCTGCCGGACGGATCGCGCATTCTGACCCACTGCTGGATGGACACGTACATCATCGAGCTGGTCAGGGCGGCCGACGCGGCGGGCAAGAGGTACACGTACGTGGCCACCGAGACCAGGCCCTACCTCCAAGGCGCCCGACTGACCGCGCACACGCTCGCCGAGATGGGCCAGGACGTCACGCTGATCACGGACGGAATGGTCGCCGCCGTCCTCAGCCCGCACTCCACGCTCGGCCGCATCGACGCCCTCGTGACGGCCGCGGACCGGGTGAGCATGGACGGGCACGTCTTCAACAAGATCGGCACGCTCGGCGCGGCGGTCGCGGCCGACGCGTTCGGCGTGCCGTACTACGCGTTGATCCAGGCCCCTGACCCGCAGGCGCCGACGGCCGCGGACGTCGTGGTCGAGACCCGTGATGCGAACGAGGTGCTCTACACGCTGGGCGAACGCACTGCGTCCCCGCTCGTCACGAGCGGCCACTACCCGGCCTTCGACGTGACCCCGCCGCGCTTCACCACGCTCATCGTCACCGACCGGGGCGCCTTCGAGCCCGCGTCCGTGGCCGCGTACTACCAGGGGGAGAATCGATGACCGAGGTCGAATATCAGCTTTTAGATACCGAGAACCTGCCCGCGTACCTGCGCGCCCGAGGCCATTGGGACGAGGAGCCGGTCGAGGTGCGCGAAGTGTCCGACGGGAACCTCAACCACGTCTTCGTCGCTTCCTCGCCTGGCGGAGGTGGCAGGAGCCTGGCCGTGAAGCAGGCGCTGCCGTGGGTGCGCGTGGCCGGACCGTCCTGGCCGCTCAGCCCCAGCCGCGCCGACGCCGAGGCCCGCGCCTACCGGCAGGTCGAGCGGTTCGCGCCGCACATCATCCCGCAGGTGCTCGGCTACGACCCGGACAACTACGCGCTGACCATGGAGGACATGTCCGACCTCAGGGTGCTGCGTACGCATCTCAACGAGGGCGGGTCCTACGGCGGCACGTCGGTGCGGATCGGCGAGTTCGTGGCCGGGTTCGCTTTCGCGACCAGCGACTTCGGCATGGCCTCGGGAGACCGCAAGGCCCTGATTGCCGCGTCGGTGAACCCTGAGCTGTGCAAGATCACCGAAGACGTGGTGCTCGGCGAGCCCTACATCGAGCACGAACACAACCACTGGCACCCGGGCCTCGGGGAGCTCGCCGCCGAGTTCCACGCCGACACCGATCTGCGCACCGAGGTCGCGGCGCTGCGGCACACGTTCATGACCAGCTCGCAGGCCCTGCTGCACGGCGACCTGCACACCGGCAGCATCATGCTCGGCACGCGCGAGGGCGCCGAGGTGGTGCGCGTCTTCGACCCCGAATTCTCCTACGTCGGCCCGGTCGGCTTCGACCTCGGCCTGTACTGGGGCAACGTCCTGGCCGCCGAGGCCCGCGCGCTCGCCCTCGGCGCGGATCGGGACGACGCGGGGGAACTCGCGGTCAGCTGGGACACCTTCGTCAGCGAACTGCGACGACTCTGGCCCGGCCGCGTCGACACCTTCTTCGATGACGCATACCTGGAGCGATTCCTGCGCGGCGTGTGGGCCGACGCGCTCGGCTTCGCGGGTACAGAGATGGTGCGGCGAGTCATCGGCTACGCGCACCTGACCGACCTGACCACGCTGCCCGACCCGCTGCCCGCCTCGCGTGCGGTGCTGCTGCTCGGCCGCGACCTGATCCTCGGCCGCGACCGGCTCGACGGTCCGGCCGCCGTACGCGCGTTGGTCGAAAAGCACTACGCAGACCTTGGAGCACAGACGTGACGCTGCAATTGACCGCGCAGACGGTCGTCCTCGACATCGAGGGCACCACCAGCGCCGCCGGGTTCATCCTCGGCGACCTCTATGACTACGCCCGGCCCCGGCTCGGCGCGTGGATCGACGAGCACGCGGACGACGCCGAGGTCGCCGGGGCAGTCGCGCAGACGAAGGCCGACGGCGACCTGCCCGGGACCGCGTCCACCGCCGAGGTCGTCGCGGTGCTGCACGGCTGGATGGACCAAGACGTCAAGGCCACCCCGCTCAAGACCCTGCAAGGCCAGATCTGGGCCCAGGGCTTCGAACAAGGCGACCTGACCTCGCAGTTCTTCGACGACGTGATCCCGGTGCTGGAAGCCTGGCACAAGGCGGGCGTGCACCTGGCGGTCTTCTCCTCGGGCTCGGTCACCTCGCAGCGCTCCTGGTTCGGGCACGCCCCGACAGGTGATCTGACCCCGCTGATCGACGGGTACTTCGACACCGTCTCCGCCGGGCCGAAGAAGCTCGAATCCTCGTACCACGCGATTTCCGACGCGCTCGGTGCCGAGCCCGGCCGCCTGCTGTTCCTGTCCGACCACCCCGAGGAGATCGCCGCCGCACGCCGCGCCGGCTGGCAGGCCGTGGCCGTGCGCCGAGCCGGGGAACCGCATCAGCACGCGGACTTCGCGACCGCCCCCGAGATCTCCTCCTTCGACGCCCTGGAGGTCGTCGCCCCGTGACCGCGATAACGATCAACGCCCTGGACCTGGCCGGCCGCGCGCTGGCCGCCGAATCGGCCCGGATGGCCGGGCTCGGCTGGATGCGCGGCACCGCCGGCAACCTCTCGACCGTCCTGTCCACCGAACCGCTGCGGCTGGCGGTGACCACCAGCGGCGCCGACAAGGGCGAGCTGACCAGCCGGGACATCGTGGTCGTCGACGCCGACGGCCGGGCCGTGCCGGACCAGCCGCACCCCGAGTACGTCCCGTCCGCCGAGGCCGGCCTGCACGCGCGCATCGTCGCCCGGACCGGCGCCGGAGCGGTGATCCACGTGCACGCCCTGTCCGCCGTCCTGGCCGCGCACCACTGGCCCGAGGGCGTGGTGTTGCGCGACCTCGAGATGCTCAAGGGCATCGGCCACTCCGCGCACGACGAGGACGTCCGCGCACCGGTCATCGCCAACGGGCAGGACATGAGCGTGCTCGGCGACGCGTTCGAGAAGGCCCGCGTGCCCGGCGTGCCCGTGCTTCTCGTCGCCCGCCACGGCATGTACGCGTGGGGCCGCGACCTGACCCAGGCGCGGCATCATGCCGAGATCATCGAATGGCTGCTGAGATTCAAGATCGAGACCGAGATCAAGACCGGGGAGCGCTGAACCATGACCCTGCTGACCGTGTGGGCCGACGACAAGTCCGCGACCGACGAGCCGCCGATCGTGCGCACCGAGAACGGCGCGGAGATCGCCGCCGTGCTGAAGGAGATCGGCGTCCGCTTCGAGCGCTGGGAACTCGCGCCGCTGGCCGAGGGCGCGAGCGGCGACGAGGTGCTCGCCGCGTACCGCGAGCAGGTGGACGCGGTGATCGCCGGCGAGGGCTACGTCCTGGTCGACGTCGCGCAGCTGCGCCCGAGCGAGGCCGCGGACTGGGCCGAGAAGGCGGCGACCGCGCGGGCGAAGTTCCTCGACGAGCACCGGCACGCGGACGACGAGGACCGCTTCTTCGTGTCCGGATCGGGGGTCTTCTACCTGCACGTCGAGGGCAGGGTGCACGCGGTGCTGTGCGAGGCGGGCGACCTGCTGTCCGTCCCGGCGAACACCACGCACTGGTTCGACATGGGCACGCGGCCGGACTTCACCGCGATCCGCTTCTTCCACGACGAGGACGGCTGGGTCGGCGATTTCACCGGCGACCCGGTCTCCGCGCGCTTTCCGAGCTTCGACGAGATCGTCGCGGGGCGCTAGCTCCCGCGCGCTCCACCTGCGCCGATTGCGCCGTCAGTGAAAGGGGCGAACCCGGCCCGGAACTGTTGAGCCCGTGCTACCGTGAGCGAACCGTATCTCAGTGTTCGAATCTTGTGGTGGAGTTTCGATGGCGATATCGGAGCGCAATGAGTCACGTCCGCCGTTCGAGGAGCGGTTGACGACGGTGAGCACGGTGGCCGAGTTCGGCGCTTTGCTTACGGAGCTGAGGGAGCGTTCGCGGCTGACGGTGCGCGAGGTGGCGCGCAAGAGCGGATTGGCGGTCGCGACGGCGGGCGGGTACTTCGCCGGGACGCACGTGCCCGCGCTGAAGCTGATCAACGCCGAGTTCACCCAGTTGCTGCACGTGCTCGGCGTTCGCGGTGAGCGGGAGGTGGCGGCCTGGCACGACGTGGCCAGGCGGCTGCGCAGGGCGGGGCGGCGGGCCGGGGCTCGGCGCTCGCCCTACCGGGGCCTCGCGGCATTCGAACCCGAGGACAGCGAGTGGTTCTTCGGCCGTGCCGAGCTGGTCGACGCGGTCCACGCGCGCGCCGTCGAGCGCAGGCGGCGGCGGTTGCCGCTGCTCGTGGTCGGGCCGTCGGGCTCCGGCAAATCCTCGCTGCTTCGCGCGGGCCTGATTCCGCTGCTGCGCCGCGAAGGCTCGGCGGCGCTGATCACGCCGGGACGCGATCCGCTCGGCGCGCTGGGCGTCACAGTGCTCGAAGATGCGCAGGTGCCGGACTGGATCGTCGTCGACCAGTTCGAGGAGTTGTTCACGCACGAATCCGCCGCCGACGAGCGGGCGCGCTTTATCGAGGAACTCCTGCGCACGTGCGGGAACACCGGCGTGATCATCGGCATGCGCGCCGACTTCTACGCGGCGGCGCTGAATGAGCCGGGCCTGGCCGCGGCGTTCCAGGACGGCCAGGTCGTCGTCGGGCCGATGGACCGCGCGCAGATCAAGGAGGTGATCGTCGGCCCGGCGCGTCTGGCCGGAGTGGGCATCGCGGACGGACTGGTCGAGCTGCTCATCGAGCAGAGCTTCCAGCTCGGAGCCCGGCAACACGCCGGAACGCTGCCGCTGCTCTCGCACGCGCTGCTGGCGACCTGGACCCAGCACGAGGGCGACATCCTCACCTCCCAGGACTACCTGGCCACCGGCGGCATCGCCGACGCCATCGCGAGATCGGCCGAGGACGCGTACGCCGAACTCGACCCCGCCGACCAGGACCTCGTGCGCGGGATCTTCATCCACCAACTCGTGCACGTCGCCGAGGGAATGGCGGACACGGCGCGCAAGGTGGATCTCGACCAGCTGCCCGGCATGTCCCGAGACGGTGACGGTGCCGACGGCGGGGGCGAACTGCCCGCGCCGATCGCCGCGTTCATCGATCGCAGGCTCCTGACGATCGACGCGGGGACCCTGCAGATCGCCCACGAGGCCCTGATCGGCTCCTGGCCGCGCCTGCGCAGATGGCTCGACGTGGACCGCGCGCTGCTGATCTCGCAGCGGCGCCTCTCTTTCGCCGCCGACAACTGGCGCGACACGGGGCGTGACCCGGCCGCGCTGCTGCGCGGGGCGCCGCTCACGGTCGCGGAGCTGCGGGTGCAGGAGGCGGGGGACAGGTGGCGGCCGACCGCCCTCGAGCGCGAGTTCCTCGCGCTGTCCATCGCGCAGCGCCGAACCGAAGAACAGGCCAGGCAACGGGCGTCGCGACGTCTCAGGATGCTGGCAGGCGCGCTGGCGGTGCTGCTCGTCGTCGCGACGGGGATCGCCTTCTACGCCGCGGTCCAGCGCGGCGACGCGCAGGGCGCCACCCGGACCGCCGACGCCCGAGCGGTGGCCGAGGCGGCGGACGCGGTGCGCGGCCTGGACCCTAACGCCGCCGCGCAGCTGAGCCTCGCCTCGTACCGGCTCAGCTCGACCGTCCAGTCACGCTCGGCGCTGCTCGAGTCGACCGCGACACCCCAGGCCAGCCGTGCGGTCGACGCCGCCTCGCTCGTCGAGGGCATCGCGGTGAACCCGGCCCGCACCGTGGCCGCCGCCGCAGCCGCCGACGGAACGCTCAGGCTCTGGAACGTGACCCGCCCCGGCGACCCGACCGAGATCGGCGGCCCGCTGCTCGACCTGCCGGATCGTCAGCTGTTCGCGGACGCCATCAGCCCGAGCGGCGATCTGCTCGCGGCGTCCGGTTCAGAAGACACGATCAGCGTGTGGAACATCGCCGATCCGTCCACGCCGCAACCACTGCCTACGCTGACCGGCCCGGCGAACACCGTGTACGTGCTCGCATTCAATCCGGCCGGAACGCTGCTCGCCGCGGGCAGCGCCGACGGCACCATCCGGCTGTGGCACGTCAATGGGAGCACGCTCAGCGTGGACCGGACGATTGTCGTCGGCGGCACCGGGATTTACGTGCAGAGCCTGGCCTTCAGCCCCAATGGCACGTCGCTCGCCGCAGGTACCTCCGATGGTCAACTGCTGACCTGGTCGCTTCAGACGTCTACTACACCGAAGCTCTCCTCGGACCATCAGGGCCCCGACAGCCCCGTCCTCGGCCTTGCGTACAGTCCAAATGGAAAGACATTGGTGACCGGCACCAAAGCTTCGCAACTGCAGTTCTGGACCGTGGCCGCTTCGGGAGCGACGCAGCCCGACGGACCGGCCCTGACCGCCGGCAACAGCTGGATCAACGCCGTCGCCTTCAGCCCGGACGGCACTGAGCTCGCGCTGGCCACGAGCGCGAAGAGCGTGCAGTTGTGGGATCCCGCGACGCACACGCTGACCGCGACGCTGCCGCACCCCGAGCCCGTCGCCAGCATCGCGTGGTCCGGAAACTCGACGCTGATCAGCGGCTGCGCGGACGGCGTGCTTCGCCTCTGGTCCCTGCCGATCCCGCAGCTACCGGGCTCCGGCGTGATCAACGGCGTAACCTTCTCGCCGAACGATCGCCTGCTCGCGATAGCCAGTGCGACGCTGCGGCTGTGGAACGTCGCCGCGCGCACCCCCGCGTCGCCAGACATCGGCCTGGCCAGCCTCACCGCCGAGGCCGTCGCCTTCAGCCCGACCGCGCCCCTGCTGGCCGTGGGATTCTCCGACGGCACCGTCCGCCTGTTCGACATCAGCGATCCGGCCACGCCCGTCCAGGTCGGCCCGCCGATCAGCGCGACCAGTTTCGGCGTTGTCGAGACGCTCGCCTTCAGCCCGAACGGCAAACTCCTGGCCACCGGTTCGGACGACGGGTCGGTACGGCTGTGGCAGGTCGGCGCGGCCAGCCTGACTGCCCGTCAAACGCTGGTCCACTTCAACTCCGGCGTCTTCAGCGTCACCTTCAACACCACGGGCACGATGCTCGCCGCCGGCAGCACCGACCAGTCCGTCCGCCTCTGGCGACTGAATCCGACCACCGACCAGGCCGCGCTCCTCGGCGCTCCGCTGACCGGCCTGCCCGCGTACGTATACAGCGTCGCGTTCCAGCCGCACGGCTCGACGCTCGCGATCGGACTCGCGGACGGCACCGTCGAACTCTGGAGCCTGCGCGACCCGGCGCACCCGACCCGCGACGGACCCGCGTTGACCGGCCCGCTGGGCTATTCGTACTCGGTGACGTTCAGCCCCGATGGAACCACGCTCGCCGCCGCCGACACCGACGACGACCTCTGGCTCTGGAACGTGACCAATCCCGCGGCACCGACCGTGTACGCGACCCTGACCGGCGCCACCGACTCCCTCTACACCGTCGCCTTCGACCCGAGCGGCGACCTGCTCGCCGCAGGCGGCGCCGACGGAACCGTCCACCTCTGGCAGTCCCACCCCGCCCTCGCCGCACCAGAGCTCTGCGCCGACCTCGGCCAGGATCTCGACACTCAGGCCTGGTCCCGTGACGCGCCGGGACTGCCCGTCACAGTGCCCTGCAACGGTCGATAGCAAGGGCGACGGGCGTGTCCGAGGTTGTCCGGACCTCTCCACCAGGCCTTCCGCCGGTCTGTGCGGGCCGGTTTGCTGAGGGTGTGCGGCCCCTTTGGTGGGGAGGGGCCGCCCATCACAGTTCGATCATTTCCATGAGCAGCTTGGAATTCTTTGCCGTTTTAAGGCGAATAGCGCACCAGGAGGCGTTATCACTGCAACAATCCGGGAAGAGGAGCTAATTACCCGGGAAACGAGATGTGTCACGGAAGTGGCTGGGGGTGGCTCGGTGGTCTCGCGACGGCGTTGGGTTCTGGTGGGCTCGGCCGGTGTCATGGGCGGCGCCGCCATGGCGGCCCTCGGATTGTCGGTGCTGCCCAAGTATCTGTCCGTGGCGCTGCTCAGCCTCGCCGTCGCCGCGCTCTCGGCGCTCGCGACCGCCTCCAGGACGGCGGCGCGTGCCCGCGCGCGGCAGCAGGCGCAGCGCGGCGTCGCGGTCGAGGACAACGATCAGCTGCAGTTCGTCCGCGACCTGGGGGATCCGGTCGTGCTCGGCGTGCATCCGGCGTCGGTCGGCGGGGACGACGTGCCGCCCTTCGTCGCCCGTGACGTGGCCGCCGAATTGAACGACTCCCTGCGCCGCGGATCGTTCGTCCTGCTGGTCGGCGAATCGCTGTCCGGCAAGTCGCGGCTCGCGTACGAGGCGATGCGCACCCAGCTGCCGGACCACGTCTTCGTGATGGCGGGCAGCCGCGAGGGCCTCGAGAAGGTGGACCAGGTCGTCGAGGAGGTCGTCGAGGAGAACCGGCGCTGCGTCATCTGGCTCAACGATCTCGACCGCTTCCTCGGACCGTACGGGCTGACTCCCGCGCAGGTGGCGCGCTGGCGCGGGAAGGGCGGGCGCTCCGTGGTCCTGCTCGCCACCATGCAGAGCGGCAAGTACGAGGAGTACCGGGCCCGGGCGTCCAGGGAGGGCGATCCGGCGCGGGCCGGCTACCGGCTGCACCGGGGCGGCTGGGCGATCCTCGAGATGGCGCACGTGATCAGGGTCGCGCGCGAGTGGTCGGTGCGGGAATTCGAGCTCGCGTACCAGACGGAGGATCCGCGGATCGTCCAGGCGCTGGGGAGCGCGGACCGGTTCGGGCCGGCCGCGCAGCTCGTGGCGGCGCCGCAGCTGTACGAGGACTGGCAGGCCGCCTGGGCTCCCGGGGAGCATCCGCGCGGCGCCGCGCTGGTGGCCGCCGCGGTCGACGCCCGGCGGTGCGGCTGGCTGCGCCCGGTGGACCGTACGCTGATCGAGCGCCTGCACCGCGACTACCTCGAGCGCCGGGGTGGCAGGGCCCTGCATCCAGAATCGTTCGACGACGCCCTCGAATGGGCGAGCACGCCGCATCACGGCACCGACAGCCTCTTGATGCTCTTCGGCGAAGGCCGCTTCCTCGAGGACGAATACTTCGCATTCGACTATCTGCCCGAAGCGGTCGAGGCCGAGGGCGTCGCCATCCCCGACGAGACGTGGCGGGTGCTGATCTCCGAGGCCGAGCCCGCCGTCGCCTGGGACATCGGGCAGTCCGCCTACCGCCGGCGCGAGTACGGCTGGGCCGAGCAGGCCTTCGCCGAGGCCGCCCGGGACGGCGACCACACGGCGCTGCTGGCCCAGGCGCGCGCGATGGGCAGTTCGGGACGCACGGCCGAGGCGGTGGCGCTGCTGCGCGACAACATGGACAGCAGTACACTGCGATTCGGCGAGCATCATCCCGACGCGCCGCGGACCCGCTACGAGCTGCTGCTGTGGCAGACGAAGGAGCTGGAGCGGGTCAGCGGCCCGGACGCTCCCGAGACCCTGGCGAGCCGGCACGACCTGGCGGTGTGCGAGGCCGAGACCGGACACGTGCGCGAGGCCGTGGTGAAGCTGCGTTCGCTGGTGGCGGATCGGACCCGGATCCTCGGCGCGGACCATCCGGCCACGCTGGAGAGCCGGCACGAGTTCGCCGAGCTGACCGGGGACGCGGGCCTGTTCCAGCAGGCCGTCGACCTGTTCGACGAGGTCATCGCGGAGCGCGAGCGAAGGCTCGGCGCCGAGGCGCTGGAGACGCTGCGCAGCCGGGCCCGCCGGGCCTGGTGGATCGGCCGCGGCGGACGGCCGGCGGGGGCCGTCGAACTGCTCGCCGGCGTGTGCGACGTGCTGATCATCCGGTACGGCGCCGACGACAAGCCGACCCTGACCGCGCTGCACGAACTGGCCTACTGGACCGGGCACGCGGGCCATCCGCGGCTGGCCGAGGACAGATTCGCCGAGGTCGTCGCGGCCCGCGAGCGGGTGCTAGGCCGCGATGACCCGGACACGCTGGCCAGCCGCAGCAACCACGCGCGCTGGGTCGGCGAGGCCGGCCGTCCCGCGGAGGCGCTGCGGCTGTTCGACCGGGTGATCGCCGACCGCACCCGGGTGCTCGGCGCCGACCATCCGGACACGCTGTGGAGCAAGCACCGGCGGGTGTACTGGGCCGCGGAGGCGGGCGCGCCCTCGGAGGCGGTGCGGGTGCTCAGCGTCGTGCTCGCGGACCGGGAGCGGGTGCTGGGCCCGGACCATCCGGAGACCCTCGACAGCAGGCACCAGCTCGCCCGCTGGGTCGCGCGGACCGGCGACCCGTCGACCGCCGTGCGGATGCTGAGATCAGTGCTCGAGGATCGGTGCCGGCTGCTCGGACCCGAGCACCCGGAGACGCTCTCGACCCGGCACCGGCTCGCCGTCTGCATGGCGATGGACGGGGACCAGCGCGGAGCCCTGGAGCTGCTGCGCGCCGTCGCGGACGAACGCGGGCGCGTGCTGGGCGCGGACCACCCCGAATCCCTCGCCACCCGGCACAAGATCGCCTACTGGACGGCGAAGAGCGGCGACGCGCACGGCGCGGTCGAGCTGTTCAGGTCCGTGGCCCGGGACCGGGCCCGGGTGCTGGGCGAGATGCATCCCTACACGATGGAGACCCGGCACGAGATCGCCTACTGGACCAGGGAATCCGGGGACTGGCAGTCGGCCATCGCGCTGTTCGAGCAGGTCATCGACGACCGGCGCAACGCGCTCGGCGCCGATCACGCGCGCACCTTGGAGAGCAGGCACGCGATGGCCCAGTGCATCGCGGAGAGCGAGGACTGGAGGAGCGCGGTGGAGCTGTTCGGCCAGGTCGTGGCCGACTGCCGGCGCACCCTCGGCCCCGACCACCCGGACACCCTCGCGAGCCTGCACCAGCAGGCGTACTGGACGCACCGGCTCGGCGACGACAAGACGGCCGCCCGGCTGTTCGACGTCGTGATCACCGGGCGTCAGCGGGCCCTGGGCCCGGACGATCCGCTGACCCTGGACAGCAGGTTCAACCTCGTGCGCATCCTCGGGCCCGAGGACGACGCCGCGCTCGTCCACCTGCTCGACCAGATGTTCAAGGTGCAGACCCTGACCCTCGGACCCGACCATCCCGAGGTGCTGCGCACCCGCCGGAGGCTGTCCCTGCTCGTCCGGGAGCCGCAGGACGCGCTCGAGTCGATGCGCGAGCTCGCCGAGGCCTACGAGCGGTCCCTGGGGCCCAGGCATCCGGAGACGCTGCAGACGCTCAGCTATCTCAGTACGCGCATGTGGCGCACGGGCGACCGGGCGGGCGCCGTCCGTCTGCTCCGGGAGGTGACGGAGGTCAGGACCGAGGTGTTCGGCGCCGACCATCCGACGACGCTCGGCGGCTCCCAGCGGCTGCAGCGGTACCTGGCCGTCGTGCAGCCGCAGGAGGACCCGTCGTTCCGAAAGGACGCGTGCCGGGTGCGCGTGGAGTTCGTCGGAGACCTGCTGCCGACGACCGGGCAGGACGGGAGCATCGCGGTGTCCGTCGTTCCCGGGGAGCTCCATCCGTGGTCCGCGCCCGGCGTCGCGCGCCCGGCGCTCGAGGTGGTGGCGACGCCGCTCGACCTGGCCGACGTCGAACCCGCCCTCGCCGTCTGCACCGAGAACCGGCCGGCCCGGTTCGTGTTCACGGCCCGCGAGCCGGGGGTCCACCGCGTGCGCTTCACCGTGTTCGCCCAGCAGACCGGCACCGCGCTGCAGCAGGTGGAGTCGACGTTCACGATAGCCGCGGCGCCACAGCCGCACCGGGTGGGGTGAGGGCCTGTGGGGGGCGTGGCAGCAGTGCACACCGAGGTGATCCAGGACCCCAGCGACGGGTTCACCCGATATCCGTGGTCGGACACGACGGACTACGACGTCTGCGTCAGCTTCGAGCCGTGGCCCGGCGGCGGTATCAGAGGCCACATGTACGGCCCGGCGGTGCGCCAGCTCGGGGTCGGCGAGATCAAGGCGATCCTGCGTGTCTCGCCGGGCAGGGTCCGGGTGAAGGCGGGATCCCTGGTCGACGCGTGGAAGGCCTTCGTCAGCGATCAGCCGGTGGTCGACGGACGGCCGCGCGGGGGACGTCGCACGCCCTACGCCACCAACATCGACCTCACCGCGGAGCCCGCGGAGGAACTGCTCGGACGGATCCGGGAGCTGGCGAGGCTCGGCTGGAACGTGCTGTTCGGCACCCTGCTGGCGGGCGAGGAGGCCTCCGTCGGGTTCTTCCGCGAGAATCTGACCGGGATGCTGGCCCGGGAGGGGCTGCGGATCCGCTTCGACTCCTCGGCGCTGTTCCTGCCCTGGCCGATGCTGTGCCTGCGGGCCGACGACCTGCCCCCGTCCGAGCTGCCGCGTACGACGCTGCCCGGGATCTTCGAGCGTTTCCTCGGCTACCGGCATCGGATCGAGCACACGGGAGACATCTATCCGGCGGTTCCCGGCCGCCCGAACGGCGACGTACGCGAACCCGTGGTGAGCCTCAACCACGATACCGGCGTCGGCCGGGAGATCGACGCGGTCGGCCGGGTGATGGCCGCGCTCAGAGCGCAGCCCCGCTTCACCGAGCGCACGACGCACGGAGACCTGATCCGCGATCTCGACGAAGCCGTGTTCGACGAGGACTTGATGTACTTCTGGTGTCACGGCGGATACGAGCGGAACGGCTCGGGGACGCCCCGTTTCGTCATCCGGCTGTCCGACGGGAGGGACTTCGAGGTCGAGGACTTCACCTCCGTGCGCAACCAGCAGGTCAAAGGCGGCAGCTTCGAACCTTTCGTGCTGCTCAACGCCTGCCGCAGCCTGGACGCGGAAGCGGACGCCGATGGCGCCGTCCTCGGCCACGCCATGATCGAGCACGGCGCGCGCGGCGTTCTCGGCTCGCACATCGACATGCCGCGCGTGTTCGCCGCCGAATTCGCCCTCGAATTCGTGACCCGCTATCTGCGCGGCGACGTCTTCGACACCGCGGGCCGGATCATCCACGGCGTCGCCCGGGAATTCGCCGAGCGGTACCACAACCCGCTCGGCTTCGCCTACGGGCTGCACAGCGGGATGGAGGCACGGATCCGCCGCCCGTGTGAGGATCCCGGGTGAGGCCCACCTCACGCACCAGGGAGATCGAGGCCGCCGTGAGCCGCGTCGACGGCCCGGTCACGGCTGTCGATCTGGACGAGACCGGCTGGCTGAGGGACCCCGCAGGTGGCGGATCCGTGCCGTACCACGCCCTGCACGACCATTTCGGCGAACGGCTCGCGCCGCCGTCCTGGGCCACCGATCTGTTCGTGTACGTCCATGGATGGCAGACCGGCCCGGAGTCCGCGGTCCGCGCGGCAGCCCGACTCCGCATACTGATGTGCGAGCGGCTCGCGGCGCGTGCCCGGTTCTACCCGGCCCTCGCCGTGTCAGGGTTCGAACCGTGGATGCTGGTCGTGCGCTGGCCCTCCGCGAGCCGTCCGGGACCGATCGGCTACCGGCGCGTTCGCAACCGGGCGCATGCGATGGGGAGCCGGGACGGCAAGGGGCACGCGGCGCACGTGATCGGACGGCTGCTCGGCTACCTCGACACCGAACGGCCCGATCCGCTGGAACCCGCGCTGCTGTCCAATCGCGAGGGCCAGTACCTGCACCTCGTCGGCCACTCCTTCGGCTGCCGCCTGCTGTGCGAAGCCGTGGCCTGGGCCGCCGACGCCTCGCTCGGGGGACCCACCCTCGGCTGGAACGAGGCCACGCGGGACTGGCTGCGGCCGTTCACGGTGGACAGCATGCTGCTCTTCCAGATGGCCGCCCCGCGCGACGCGTTCGGCTCGATGTTCAGCGGCCTGGCACCCGCGCCCGATCGCAAGGCGGCCCCGCTGCGCGGCCCGGTGGTCGCGACGTACTCCCGGCACGACCGGGCGAACGGCCTGTGGCACCTGGGCGCCGAGGGGAAACTGGGCGTGGGGCACAGCGGCATCGATCCGGCGTCGGTGCCCGTGTCGACCGCGGTCGCCGGGACTCGGCTGTTGTCGGGCGACGAACGCTATCTCGTGCGCGACCTCGATCATCCGTTCGTGAACGTGGACGCGACCAAGGGCTTCTCACGCGGCGGGCGGCTCAACCCGGCCGGTGCCCACTCCGTGCACATCTGCCTGGAGTCCGCGCATCTGCTGCTGTCGCTCGCCGACTTCTCGCGGCCCTGAGACGGTACGCGCAGGCGGCCGGGCCTCGTCGGCGGCGACGTGGCGGGTCAGGCGCAGGATCTGGAACGTGCCGAGGGCGAGCAGCACGAAGGGGAAGCAGAAGGCGATCTTGAAGCCGGTCAGCGCGGCGGCGGGGGAGGCGGCGTGCTCGGCGCCGGTGGCGTCCACCAGCAGGCCGGTCGCGAGCAGGGTGATCGCCGAGGCCAGGAACGCGCCGATGTTCACCATGCCGGACGCGGTGCCGAGCCGCTGCGGCAGGTTGGCGCGCCGGGCCACGTCGAAGCCGATCATCGAGCCGGCGCCGTTGGTCGCGTAGGCGAGGATCAGGACGATGATCAGCCAGAGCGGGGCGCGGCCCGGCCAGGCGAGCACGGCCGTCAGCGCGACCGAGGTCAGGCCGACCACGCCGAGGGCGAGCGGCACCCGGTGCTCGGGCCGGTGCGTGAGCAGCACCCCGAGGGCGAAGGAATAGGCCATGCCCGCGCATATCAGCAGCGTGAGAAGGCCGCTGGCCGCGCCCGCGCTGAGCCCCTCGCCCTGCACCAGGAACGGATAGCCCCACAGCAGGCTGAACACGAACGCCGGGAAGCCGGTGGTGAAGTGGATCCACAGCCCCAGCCGCGTCTGCGGGCGCGACCAGGCGCCGCGCATCTGCTCGAGGACCGTCTCGGAACCGGCGGTCGCGCCGAGCGGAGTCGGCGGTGTGCGACGCCGCGCGCGCCGCGACCCCGTCACCCGGCCGCGGCTGTCCGGCGTGTCCCGCACGACGGCGATCGGCAGCAACAGCAGGCACGCCCCGACGACGGCGATCGTCAGAAAGGTCCCGCCCCAGCCGAGCGCACGCAGCGCCCACGCCAGCGGCCATGCGCTCGCGATGCCGCCGGCCGCCCCGACCAGCGAGGACAACTGCGTCAGCAGCGGCACCCGCCGACTCGGGAACCAGGCCGCGACTATGCGCAGGACACTGATGAACACCATCGCGTCGCCGAAGCCGAGCAGCCCGCGCGCGACCAGCGCCGGGCCGAACGACCCGACGCCGGCGAACCCGGCCTGCGCGACGCACATCGTCGCCAGGCCCGTCATCAGCAGCCGGCGCGGCCCGAAGCGGTCGATCAGCAGCCCGACCGGCACCTGCATCCCGGCGTAGACGAGCATCTGCAGCATGGAGAAGGCCGAGAGCGACGCGGCGTCGATCCCGAACCGATGCTCGGCATCCGGCCCGGCGACGCCGAGGCTGCTCCGGTTGAACACGGCGACGAAGTAGACGGCGACCGCCGCGGACCAGGTGATCCACGCGCGGACTGACGCGCGATCCGGGCGCGCGGATGAGGGTACTGACACAGCCGCGGGGGCAGGCGCGGCGGCGGACTCGAGCGCGGATGGCTGAGAGGGGACAGGGGCAGCGGCACTGTCTATTGCATCCATGGCGCCCGCATTGTCCCATGCATCGGACGTCTTACGTTTATCGGTTCATAGAGCGGGACGGCGTCGTGCACCGCAACGAAAGATCCGGGCCGACCCCGAGGAGGAGGGGTCGGCCCGGACGCTTCACCGGTCGGCTGCCGGTTACCTTCTATCGACTCAGACCAGGTCGAAGCGGTCCAGGTCGGCGACCTTGGCCCAGGCCGCGACGAAGTCCTTGACGAACTTCGCCTTGGCGTCGTCGCTCGCGTAGACCTCGGCGAGGGCGCGCAGCTCCGAGTTCGAGCCGAAGACCAGGTCGGCGCGGGTGCCGGTCCACTTGACCGAACCCGAGCCGTCGGTGGCCTCGAACAGGGTCGAGTCCTCGGCGACCGGCTTCCAGGTCGTGTCGAGGTCGAGCAGGTTGACGAAGAAGTCGTTCGTCAGCACGCCCGGGGTCTCGGTGAGCACGCCGTGCTTCGAGCCGCCGCTGTTGGCGCCGAGCACGCGCAGGCCGCCGACGAGGACGGTCAGCTCGGGGGCGCTGAGGGTCAGCAGGTTCGCCCGGTCGATCAGCAGGAACTCGGCCGGCAGGCGGTTGCCCTTTCCGTAGTAGTTCCGGAAGCCGTCGGCCTTCGGCTCGAGCGGGACGAAGGACTCCACGTCGGTCTGGTCCTGCGCGGCGTCGACGCGGCCCGCGTGGAACGGCACCTCGACCTCGACGCCCGCGTCCTTGGCGGCCTTCTCGACGCCCGCGTTGCCCGCGATGACGATCAGGTCGGCCAGGGAGACGTGCTTGCCGCCGGCGTTGAAGGCGCTCTGGATGCCCTCGAGGGCGCGCAGCACGGTGGCGAGCTCGTCCGGGTCGTTGACCTCCCAGCCGTTCTGCGGCTCGAGGCGCACGCGGGCGCCGTTGGCACCGCCGCGCTTGTCGCCGCCGCGGAACGTGGAGGCCGAGGCCCACGCGGCCGAGACCAGCTGAGCGACCGTCAGGCCGGACTCGAGCACCTTGGCCTTGAGCGCGGCGACGTCGGCGGCGTCGATCGGGGTGCCGGTCGCGGCGGGCAGCGGGTCCTGCCACAGCAGCACCTCGCTCGGCACCTCAGGGCCGAGGTAGCGCACGGCCGGGCCCAGGTCACGGTGCGTCAGCTTGTACCAGGCGCGGGCGAAGGCGTCGGCGAACTGCTCCGGGTTCTGGTGGAAGCGGCGCGAGATGACCTCGTAGGCCGGGTCGAAGCGCAGCGCGAGGTCCGTGGTGAGCATGTTCGGCGCGTGGCTCTTCGACGGGTCGTGCGCGTCCGGCACGGTGCCGGCCCCGGCGCCGTCCTTCGGCTTCCACTGCTGGGCGCCCGCGGGGCTCAGCGTCAGCTCGTACTCGTAGCCGAACAGGTTGTCGAAGAAGTTGTTGCTCCACGCGGTGGGCGTGGTGGTCCAGGTGACCTCGAGTCCGGAGCCGATGGCGTCCCCGCCCTTGCCGGTGCCGAAGGCGGACTTCCAACCGAGGCCCTGCTGCTCGATCGGGGCGCCCTCGGGCTCCACGCCGACCAGGTCGGGGTCGCCGGCGCCGTGCGTCTTGCCGAAGGTGTGGCCGCCGGCGATGAGGGCGACGGTCTCCTCGTCGTTCATCGCCATCCGGCGGAAGGTCTCGCGGATGTCGCGGGCCGCGGCCAGCGGGTCCGGGTTGCCGTTGGGGCCCTCCGGGTTGACGTAGATCAGACCCATCTGGACCGCGCCGAGCGGCTCCTCGAGGTCCCGGTCGCCGCTGTAGCGCTTGTCGTCGAGCCAGAGCTGCTCAGGGCCCCAGTAGACGTCCTCCTCCGGCTCCCAGACGTCCGCGCGGCCGCCGGCGAAGCCGAAGGTCTTGAAGCCCATGGTCTCCAGGGCCACATTGCCGACGAGGATGAACAGGTCGGCCCAGGAGATGGACTGGCCGTACTTCTTCTTCACCGGCCACAGCAGGCGGCGGCCCTTGTCCAGGTTGACGTTGTCCGGCCAGCTGTTCAGGGGCGCGAAGCGCTGCTGACCGGCCCCGGCGCCGCCGCGGCCGTCGCTGATCCGGTAGGTGCCCGCACTGTGCCAGGCCAGCCGGATCATGAACGGGCCGTAGTTGCCGAAGTCGGCCGGCCACCAGTCCTTCGAGTCCGTGAGCACCGCGGCGATGTCCGCCTTGACCGCGGCGAGGTCGAGGGCCTGGAAGGCCTCGGCGTAGTTGAAGTCCTCGCCGAGCGGGTTGGCCACGGCCGGGTTCTTGGCCAGGATCTTCAGATTCAGCTGCTCCGGCCACCACTGGCGGTTGCCGCCGCCGCGGACCGGCTCGGGCGCGCGGTCGTGGGCCACCGGGCAACGTGCGCCTTCCGGCTGCTCGTCTACGTCGAATGCTTCGTGCTTCTCGGACATGGAGATTCCTTCCGAATACTGGCTGCGTTGTTCTTTGTGCTCAGGAGGTCTGGAGGGCCATGCAGTCGGGGCACACGCCCCAGTAGACGACCTCGGCCTCGTCGATGGCGAAGCCGTGGTCGTCGGACGCGGTCAGGCAGGGTGCCTCGCCGACCGCGCAGTCGACGTCGGCGACGACACCGCAGGAGCGGCACACGACGTGGTGGTGGTTGTCCCCGATGCGCCCCTCGAACCGGGCGGGGCTGCCGGCCGGTTCGATCCGGCGTATCAGGCCGGCCCCGGTCAACGCGTGCAGCCCCTCGTACACGGCCTGCAGGGAGATGTGGCCGACGCGGCCGCGCACACCGGCGGCGACGGCTTCGACATCGAGGTGTTCACCGTCGCGCACGGTCTCGAGCAGTGCGACCCGGGCGGCCGTCACCCGCAGGCCGACACCGCGGAGTTCCTCGGCGGTGGTCGGAGTCCGGGATGCGGTCATGCAGCCACCCTATGCCGATTAAGGCGAAGAGTTCAAGTTAACGAGGAGTGCAAGTTTAGTGGCCTCCGAACTATCTCAGCGGAGCGCGGAGACCGACGCGATGTCGGTGACCGCGTCCCGCCGCGGATAGGGCTCGGTGCGTACGCCGCGTCGGCGCACCGACAGCGGGCCGAGCCCGGCGAGCAGGTCGAGGACGCCGTCAACAGCGCCGTCGCCGAGATCGGAGTCGGTGCGGCCGGCCGAGATCAGGGCGAAGGTGCTCGCGGCGAGCTGCGCGGGCCGCAGGTCTGTCGGGTCGCTCACGTGGTGCCAGGGCACGCCGTGCGCGTCGGCCACGTCGGCGGCCTCGGCCGTCGAGGGCGCGACGACCAGCAGCCGCTCGCTCGCCTCGGCCGCCGAGCGGGTGGATTCGCGCAGGTCGGACGCGGCGTAGCAGTACTCATCAGGGTGCTGGCCCCGCAGCCGCGGGAACTGCTCGCGCAGTGCGTAGAGGATCGGCATCGCGGCCTCGATCCGGATGCCGGGCACGAAGACGAACGACAGGGCGTCCGGATCGACCTTCAGCGACGCTGCCTCGGCCGGGTCGCCGACGATGACCGCGGTGCCGCCCGCGTTGCGCGCCGCCGAGGCCAGTTCCGCGGCGGCCGACTCGCTCCCACGGCGATCGGCGATGAGCACGACCGTGTCGCCGCGATGCGTGAAGTCGAGCACCGAGGCGTACGCCATCCCGCGGTGCGGGCAGACGCCGGGAGCGCATTCCGGCACGTCCGCGACCAGCACCCGCCGCGTGCGCATCGCCGCTGCCCATGAGCGCATCGTCTGCTGCACGACGTCGATCGCCTCGTAGTCGTGCGTCCGGACCGCCGCCGCGAGCCCGATGGCGTGCCCGTCCCGGTCGAGGTAGCTCACGCAGACCGTCACCGAGCCGGCGCCGGTCCCGGGCACGACCTCGCCGCGGGTCACCGCGGCCCCGCGGCCCAGGCGTTCGCCCAGGTCCTCGGCCAGCGCGCCCGCCGCCGGGCAGCGGACCGCGCCGCGCTCGGCGTGCACGAAGCGGTCGAGCACCGCGACCCGGCCGCGCGCCAGGGTCGGCCCGGTCGGTAGAACCTGGAAAAGCCGCGTTCGATTCACGTCATCGTCCTTGTCTTCCGCCCGCTGAATACCTCGTCGCCAGTGTTGATCATGAAAGGCGGGGCGGGCGAATCGATGAGACCATGAGAGTGACGGACCGACCCGGCGGCGCGCGGAGCCGGCGGGCAAGCGACCGGCTACCGCGCGGGCCAGCGGAACGCGAAGGCCCGGTAGGTGTTCACGCCGCTCGGGAACTCGGCGTTGAACAGCAACTGGTGACTGGTGA
>Ga0302314_10002585_pt1 | contig 33588 bp, 28 predicted proteins | sample III_Palsa_N2_3_FD_200533 | JGI IMG/M metagenome (GOLD analysis project Ga0302314, IMG submission 200533) | Peat permafrost microbial communities from Stordalen Mire near Abisko, Sweden - III_Palsa_N2_3 | ecosystem: Environmental > Terrestrial > Soil > Palsa > Peat permafrost | place: Sweden...
CGAGCCCGTTGCACGTGCTTCTGCGGGCGGTTGCGATCGCCGATGATCGCCGACAAGCGCGCGCGGTTCTCGGCAGTGACAATGACGCTGACTATCTGGGCCATGCCCCAAGAATCGCATGGAAGACCGACAAAGTGAATCCCTTGTTTGCGTCAGTGCACTAGACGTGTTGGTTGCCGCGGAGAAAAATAACGATCCACCCAGGTCGATCGGTTACGAAACGCATCATATCGTCGAGGTTCACCGCAACTCCGATGACCCGCTCGCCAATTCCAACAATTTTAGTCCCGGTGAATTGGAAAGTGACGCGAACAAGGTCCGTATTCCGTATTATGCGCATCGCGACATCAGCCAATTTTACTCCACTCCGAATGACAAATATGGAGGTCTCAGCCCGAGGGAATATCTCCGTGGCAAGAGCTGGGATGAGCAGTATCAGTTTGGTCTCAATGTCATGAGGGATTACGGAGTGCTGAAATGACCACTTCAAAACCAGCTACACTCACAGATGCGGAACTGTTCGACCAGTTCGAGATCCAGGCGAGAATGCATGGCCACAATGTCGTCAACGGCGAAGCGACCGATGCCAATCGAAGTTATTGGAAGCTCAATGCCATCCGTGAAGAGTTGCGAGCGCGGGGGGCACGGTCGCGAGCGGATCTCGCCAAGTTCTTCGATCATCCAGAAATGGCCGTTCGGTACTATGCGGCAACAGAATTGCTCGCCGTTGAGCCAGTTCGGGCGCGCGCCATCATCCAAGACGTGAAAGCTCGAGGACCCCGCCCCCTCGTATTAGATGCCAGCATGACCTTACGCATGCTCGACGACGGGACGTTCAAGCCGACTTGAGCAATCGATGAGGTCTAATGTCGGGTAGAGTCGCCGACAGATACCGCGATCCAAGTGTTTCGTTGGTAGACCCTAGACGTGCGGAGGTGGCCGACTGTGCTAGAACTGTGCTAAATGCGCCGAATTCGGTGATCGATAATGCATCGCATCAGAATGAAAATTGAATGATATCAATGCAATACAAGCTCGCGTGCGGTAACGCCGTTTTCGCGCAGCGTAGCGAATACCCTCGGTCATCATCGACCTGACTGTTCGCAACTCATTGATGTTGCTTGGGAAACTGGTGCCGCCTGCGTGACTCGAACACGCGACCCCCGCATTACGAATGCGATGCTCTACCAGCTGAGCTAAGGCGGCTAACCGTTTCGGGGCGGGGCACTTTTCGGTGCGGCCCTCGGACTGTCGAAGCGGCGCGGAACATGACAGATGCCGGCCGGGCTTGCAATTGCACAAATGAGAGAGCGCCCCTGCAACAAAACCGGGATCGCGGCCGGTCTCGTTCGCAGGGGCGAGGCGACCTCAGGTGCCGCCTTGGACGGCGGTCGCGGGGGCGGTCGGGTCGAGCTGGGTCGGGTCGGTGCCGGGCAGCGCCATGGGGCGGTCGGTGCGGGTGCCCTCGGCCCGGTCGGGCGCGCGCCAGGCCAGCGAATCGAAATTATGGCAGCTCGGGCACAGCGGTTCCCAGCCGTGGGTCTCGGCCCCGCAGGCGCCGCAGACCCAGGTCGCATCGGCCTCGCCGCGCGCGGCGCGTTCCAGCCAGGTATGGCGCGCCTCACCATTGCCATGCTCGCCCTGCTCCAACTCCGCCATCAGATGGCAGAGCCGGTTCGACCAGGGGCCGGGGCCTTGGGCGCCGGCGCGGTCCAGATGGCGCCTGGCCTCGCCCCAGAGCCGAGCGTTGAGCGCGATCGCGGCGGCGGCCAGATGGCTTTCCGGGTCGGAGGGCCTGAGTTCGACCAGCCGCTCGAACCGCTTCAACCGCTGCACCGGCGCTTCCGACGCCAGCAGCAGGTTATAGGCCTCGGCCACCTGCGGATGGCCGGTCTTGGTCCAGGCGGTCTCCAGCACGCGCAAGCCCTTCACCGTCTTGTTGCCGTCGCGCAGCAGATGGGCGTAATGGGCGGCGGCGGGCGCGAAGCCCTCGTCCAGCCCATGGGCCTGGGCCGCATAGCTCAGCGCGTCGCGGGCATGGCTTTCGCCGGCGGCCTGACGGCTGTGGGCGATCAGCAGGGTCGCCTGGTAATGCCGGCCGGTCTCGGCGCTGATCGCGCCCTTCCTGACCGCCTGCTTCAGCGTCGCCGTGGCCTTGCGCCATTCCTGCGCGCGGGTCTCCAGCGCCAGCTGGCTCTGCAGTACCCAGGCGGTCGAGGGCTTCAATTGATTGGCGCGCGCGGTCAGCTTCAGTGCGGTCGCATCGTCGCCACGTTTCAGCGACTGCAGGATCAGGCCGCGCAGGCCCAGGAACTCGGTCGCAGGATCGCCCAGCATGGCCGAGAATTCGCCCTCGGCCTTGGCGCTGTCGCCACGCATCAGGGCGGCCTGGGCCGACAGCAGGCGGGTCAGCGGCGGGGTTCCCAACTGGCCCTTGCGGAACATCAATTCGGCCCGCTTGTGCAACCGCTCCGCCTCGCGCGCGTCGCCGGCCGCGATCGCGACCAGGCCCGAGGTCAGTGCCCGATAGCCCTCCAGCCGCCGCTGGTCGCGCCGCCGACCGGCATAGCGCCGCGGCGCGCGCAGCAGGCGGCCGAACAGCGACAGGACGAACCACAGGATCAGCATCGCCACCAGCAGCGCCAGGGCGGCGATGCCGAGCGCCATATCGGCGCGCCAGCCGAGCCAGCTGACGCTGATCGTGCCCGGCCGGTCGGCGAAGAACACCGCGATCGCGACGACCAGAGCGACCGCGAACAGGCCGGGCAGAACGCGCCTCATTGCGGGGTGCCCTGATCCGGCGCGGGTGCGGGAGTGGTGGGTTCAGGGGCCGCGGGCTTGGGTGTCGGGGCTGGCTGCGGCATAGCGGTGCCCTGCAGCCGCTGGGTCGCCAGCATGCCGAGCTGGCCGACCGCGTCCTCGACCGCCAGCCGGTCCCGGGCCTCGCCCAGCCATGGCTTCACCACCTCGCCGGCATGGCCGTCCATGCCCTGGACCGCCTGGACCGCGCCGGCCAGATCGCCGGCCTTGAGCGCGGCGTTGGCGACGGCCAGGTTGTGGTCCGGGCCGGGCGGCAGATTTTCGACATTGCCGCCGTCGTCGATGCGATGGACCGAGACCAGCTTTCCCGCACGCGCTTCCATCCGTTGCCACAGGCTGGCATCGGCGGCGGGCGGCAGCGGCTGGTTGATCGCGGCCGGGAGGCCGGCCAACTCCTCGCCGAGCTTGGCGCGGCTGGCGACGCCCTGGGCGGCGAAGCGGTCGAGCGTGGCCAGCGCGGGGGCCGCGGCCGGATCATCACCGGCGGCGGATTTCAGCACGCCGACCGGGCCGTCGAACGGGCCGGAACCGGCCAGACGATCCTTCAACTCGGCCAGGGCCAGCACGGTCGCCTTTTCGTTGCGCTGGGCCGAGGCCTGCTGCTGTACCTGCAACTCCAGCCGAGCGATCCGGCTGGCGGCGTCGTCCAGGCTGGCCGTCACGCGCTGCAGATCTGCGGCGACCGCCTGGACGCTGGCCGGATCGGCGGTCGGCTTCGATTCCAGGGCGGCCAGGCGCTGGCCCAGCGCACTCACGCCCTGCTGCAGGCCGGTAACGGCGCCGGCCGGGGCGGCCGTCGCCTGCAGCCGATCGAGCCGGGCCTCGGCCGCGTCGAGCCGTGCGGTGAAGGTGCCGCCCGAGATGGGATCGGACGGGGCGGCCGGCGGCGGGTTGGCGCTCGGCACGGGTTCGCTCGGCGCCGGTGGATTCGCCGCGACCGCGGCCGGTGCGCTCGGTGTCGGCGCCGGGGGGCTCTCGAGCGCCGGGGCCGGCGGCGATACGGGCGGCAGCGGCGCGGCACCGGTGTCCGCGACGCCTCCGGCATGCGGCGTGGCCGCGCTGCCCAGATAGCCGGCGTCCTCCAGCCAGGTCTTGATCATCGGGCCCAGCACGGCGACGCCGCCGACCAGGACCAGCACGATCAGGCCGACCCAGACGATCGGCGACCGGCGCTGCGGCGCCTTGCCGGCGGGCGGGATCGGGGTGTCGATCGCGTCGGCGTCGGGCAGCTCGAACGGAAAGGGCGGCACGAAATCGGGATCGGGCGCCATCCCGCCGGTCAGCGGCGTCTCGGTGACGACTGGTTCGATCGGCGGTGTGACCGCGGGCTCGAGTTCAGGCTCTGGCGTCGGCTCGATCACCGATGCTGCGGGCGGGATCGCGGCGGCGATGGTCGGCTCGATGCGGGGCTTCTTGATGGCGGGCGCCTTGGTGTTTGCGGCCTTGTCAGGCGGCGGGGCTTCGGTCAAGAATTCCTCCTTTGGCGCCGGCGTCACGGCACCCCCGGCGGCCGGCACGAGCGCGAGCAGGGCCGCCTGGGTCGGCTCCGCCGCGATCTGGATCCCGGCCAGTTTCAGCCCATCCAGCCCCTGGGCGACCGCTGGGCTGAGGCACCAGGCGGTCAGGCGATCGACGCGGGACGACAGACCGGACAGATGCATCAGGGCCACGAAATGACGCGCGGTCCGGGGCGAAAACAGCAGCACGCCGTCCAGCGTTCCGGTGCCCAGCGCGGCGCGCGTCGCCGGTGCCAGATCGGCGGCCGGCTCCGCATCGTACAGCACGGCCCGGCGCACGCCATAGCCAGCGGCCTCCAAACTCTGCGCCAGTTCGCCCGCGACATCATGGCCGGAGACATGCAGCAGCAGGCCGTCCTCGGGCTTGCGGTGGGCGCGCACCAGGGCGACCAGGGCGGCGACGTCGCCATCGGCGCTGTCGATCCGGTCGAAGCCCAACTCGCGCGCCAGCGTTGCGGTCCGGTCGCCGACGGCGAAGACCGGAATGTCGCGCCGCTTTGACAATGCTGCGAAGGCGCGCACGCCGTTGCCGCTGGTGAACAGCAGCCCGGTGACGCCCGCCAGCTCCAGCGCCGTGCGGTCGCGGAACCGGATCGACAGCAGCGGGTCGAGCAGGACGGTATGGCCGGCCGCGGTCAGCAGGTCGGACAGCGGGCCGGCGTCGAGAGCGGGGCGGGTCACCAGCAGCTTCATCGGCGGACCTTGCTCCAGGACTTCAGTTAACGGACGGGGGTGTCCGGCATTGGCAGATCGAAGAAACCATCGCCGGCTCGGCGCCGAAGTTCCATGCCGGCATCGCGGCCGAGCGCTTCCGCGTCGGCCGCGATGCCGGACCGTTCGGTCGCGTGCGCGACCTTGCCATCGGGGCTGACCACCAGGCAGCGCAGGTTTAGCGTTCCGGTTGAATCCAGTTCGGCGAGTGCCGCGATCGGCGTTTTGCAGGAGCCGTCGAGCGTCGCCAGCAGCGCCCGCTCGGCTGCGACCCGGATCCGGGTCGGCGCATGGTCGAGTGGCGCCAGATATGTCGCGACCCGGTTGTCGTCGGTCCGGCGCTCGATGCCGATGGCGCCCTGCGCCACGGCCGGCAGCATCAGCTCCGGCGGCAGGATCTGGGTGATCCTGGATGCCAGGCCCAGGCGCTTCAGCCCGGCCGTCGCCAGCAGGGTGGCATCGACCGTGCCGGCGGCGAGCTTGGCCAGACGGGTATCGACATTGCCGCGGATCGGGACGATCGAAAGATCCGGGCGCACGCGCAGGATCTGGGCCTGACGGCGCAGCGAGGCGGTGCCGACGACGGATCCCGGTGCCAGCGACATCAGATCGCGGGCCTGGTCGGAAAAGAACGCATCGCACGGGTCCTCGCGTTCCAGGAAACAGTCGATGACGAGGCCGTCGGGCAGCCAGGTCGCGACATCCTTCATGGAATGGACCGCCAGATCGATGCGCCCGTCGGTCAGCGCCTCCTCGATCTCCTTGGTGAACAGGCCCTTGCCGCCGATGGCGGCCAGCGTCCGGTCGGTCACGGCATCGCCGGTCGTGCGGATGATCGTGATCTGGACGGCATCGGGCGATGCCAGATCGGGATGGGCCTGGATCAGCAGGGCGCGCACCATCTCGGCCTGGGCGAGCGCGAGGGCGCTGCCGCGGGTGCCGATGCGCAGCAGGGGGCGGTCGATCGTCATGGCCCAATCTTTATCGCCAGTGGCTTGGCTTGTCGCCTGCATTCCGGGGGCGGCAGGCAACCCCGACTGGAAAGCGGTTTGAAAACCGCGATTTATCGATCTGTCCGCGTCCAGTCGGCTGGTCTATCCTGTTGGAAACATGGGGAGGAATGGCGCGCCATGACGTCCGGGTCGATCAGATGGGTGTGGGTCGCGCTGCTGTCGCTCGGGAGCGTTGCACGGGCCGAATCCCCACCCGAGTCGGTAGCGACGCCGGCCCGGCACCTGATCGATCTGGCGCGCGACGCGAGCGGCGGCGGCGCTTGGGACCAGGTACGGGTGCTGCACCGTTTCCTGACGCTCAGCTCCGGCGGTCTCTCCGGCACACTCGAAACCTGGGGCGAGCCCAGCCGCGGCTGGGCGTCCAGCCACTATGTGCTGGGTCCCGATTCGGGCGCCGAAGGTTGGGATGGCAAGACCGGCTGGAATGCCGACTGGGCGCATCGCGTCCATCCGACCGAAGGCGGCGATCTGGCGCTGGCGCGGGCGACCGCCTTCTGGGCCAGCTTCGGCTTTCTGCTGCCCGACCGGTTGAAGGTCCCGGCCGAGGCGCAAGGCAGCCGGGATGAGGGCGGCAAGACCTACGATCTGGTGCGGTTCAGCCCGGCCGGCAGCGAGCCGGTCGAGATCTGGTTCGAGCGGACCAGCCATCTGCCGATGAAGCTGGTGATCCAGGGCGTCGATCCGGTCACGGTGCGTCTGATCGACTGGCGCCGGTCGGGCCCGCTCGTGCTGCCCTTTACGCTGCAGACCTCGAACGGCCTGGTCAAATACGACGCGACCAGCCGGCTCGACCATGCGGCGATCGAGGCCGCCGACGGTCCCGACCCGTTCGCGCCGCCGCCGGCCCCGCCGCCCGACTACGTCTTCGCCGCCGCCAAACCCGCCGTCATGCCGCTGGAGCCGATCGGCACCGCCGTGCTGGTCGATGTCGAGATCGACGGGCATGGCCCCTACCGTTTCGCGCTCGACAGCGGCAGCAGCGATGTCATCGACAGCGGCCTCGCGCGTGAGCTGGGCCTGCCCGTGGCGGGCGCGTTCCATGGCCGCGGTGCCGGCGAGCGGCCGGTCGATGTCGGCTTGACCCGCGTCGCGTCGCTGGGCGTCGGCGACCTGACCCTGCGCGACCAGCTGCTGCGCGTGGTGCCGCTCGATTTCGACCTGGACGGCGCCAAGCCGGCCTATCGTGGCCTGATCGGCTTTGAGCTGATCGTCCGGCTGGATCATGAGCTGAAGCAGTTGACGCTGAGCGAGCCGGCAGGCTGGCGCTACGGCGGCGACGGCAAGCTGGTGCCGTTCCGCTTCCATGGCCGGGTGCCGGTGGCAGACGGCGTGATCGATCTGGTGCCGGGCCGCTTCACGCTCGATACTGGCCAGGGCAATTCGCTGACGCTCTATCGGCCGTTCCTGGAGACGGCCGGCATCGTCAATAAATACCCGCCGAAATTCACCACCGTGGTCGCGGTCGGCGTCGGCGGCATCGTCACCGCCGGCGTCGCCCGCGCGCATCTGCTGAAGCTGGGGCCGGTCGAGGTCGCGGGCCCGGTCGTCTATCTGTCGCAGCAGCGTGCCGGCGCCTTCGCCGATCCCAATCTCGCCGGCAATGTCGGCGAAGGCGTGTTCGAGCGCTTCAACGTCACGTTCGACTACGGCCGCCGCCAGGCCTTCTTCGAGCGCACGCCGCATTACGATGACGGCGATTCCCTGCGGCTGCTGACCCTGAAGCGCGACCCGGCGGGAGGGCTGCGCGTGCTGAGCGTGCTGCCGGGCGGTGCCGCGGCCGAGGCGGGCGTGCGGGTCGGCGACCTGATCGAACTGATCGAGGGCAACGAGGCGCGCTACCTGGATTACTGGCCGCTGCGCCGATTTTTCTCCCGGCCGGCCGGGACGAGGCTGCATCTGCACATCCGGCGCGACGGCGTCACGTTCGACCTGATCGTCGTGCTGGGCCAGACCGTGTGAGCGGCGTCAGTCCGCCAGATATTTCGCCAGGAACGCCGGCACCAGCTTCAATGCGTCGGCGCGGGCCGCCGGGTCCATGCCGGCTTTGGCGACATATTTCGGCGGTAGAGCTCGAGCTTGAATCCGGCCTGCGAACCCATTTCGCCGCTGCCGCGCGGGGTAAAACTATCGACCATCAGCACGGCCCAGCCCAGCGCGTTGAAGCGCTGGGCGCAGTCTTTCGCGCGCGCGTCCAGGGCGTGCCGCTCTTGTTCAGCCCTTGTTTGTCGCGGTGTCGGTTGTCGGGCGCCCGGTGCGCGCGTATATCCGAGCCCATGAGAATTCTCGGCATCGAGACGAGCTGCGACGAGACCGCCGCCGCCGTGGTTACGGAGGAGGGTGCGGGCACGTCCCGCATCCTCGCCCATACTGTACGCGCCCAACTGGCCGAACATGCCCCCTATGGCGGCGTGGTGCCGGAAATCGCGGCGCGCGCGCATCTGGATTATCTGGACGACGTGATCCGCGCGACGCTGAAACAGGCGGACCTGAACCTGGGCGATCTCGACGGCATCGCCGCCACCGCCGGGCCGGGCCTGATCGGCGGGGTCATGGTCGGCGCCACCACGGCCAAGGCGCTGTCGCTGGTGTCCGGCCTGCCGTTCGTCGCGGTCAATCATCTGGAGGCGCACGCGCTGACCGTGCGCCTGACCGACGACGTGCCGTTTCCCTATCTGCTGCTGCTGATCTCTGGCGGCCATTGCCAATTGCTGATCGTCGAGGGGGTCGGGCGCTATGTCCGGCTCGGCACCACGATCGACGATGCGGTCGGCGAGGCGTTCGACAAGACCGCGAAGCTGCTGGGGCTGGGCCATCCCGGCGGCCCGGCCGTCGAGCGCGCGGCCACGACCGGCGATGCCCGGCGCTTCGCGCTGCCGCGGCCGATGGTCGGGCGGCCGGGGTGCGACTTTTCCTTCTCCGGCCTCAAGACCGCGGTGCGCCAGGCGCAGGCCAGTCTGACCCCGGGCGATAGCCAGGCGGTCCATGATCTGGCCGCCTCGTTTCAGCAGGCGGTCGCCGACAGTCTGGCCGACCGTTGCCGCCGCGCGACCGACATTTTCCGGGACCGCCATCCGGATGGCCGCCACCTGGTCGTGGCCGGTGGCGTCGCGGCCAATGGCGCAATCCGGGAGGCGCTCGCCGCGGTTGCCGAACGGGCCGGGCTGGAACTGGCCGCCCCGCCGCCGGCGCTCTGCACCGACAATGGCGCCATGGTCGCCTGGGCCGGGCTCGAACGGCTGCGGCTCGGCCTGACCGATCCGCTCGATTTCGCTGCCCGGCCGCGCTGGCCACTCGATGCCAGTGCCGCCAAGGCGGCCTTCGCCGGAGTGAAGGCATGACTCGTTTCAGGGATATCGGCGTCATCGGCGGCGGCGCCTGGGGCACGGCGCTGGCCGCGACCGCGCAGCGTGCCGGGGCCCGGGTGACGCTTTGGGCGCGCGAGACCGAGGTGGTCGAGACCATCATGGCGCGGCACGAGAACACGGCCTTCCTGCCTGGCGTGGCCTTGCATCCCTCGATCGCGGCGACCGGGGATCTGGCCCAAATCGCCCGCGCCGACGCGCTGCTGCTGGTCGTGCCTGCGCAATATGTCCGGGCGACCACGATCGAACTGGCCAAGGTGCTGCCCGACGATACGCCGATCGTCATTGCGGCCAAGGGTATCGAGATGGGCAGCGGCGCCACCATGGGCGAGGTGCTGGCCGAGACCCTGCCGCGCAATCCCTTCGCCGTCCTGTCGGGTCCGACCTTCGCGATCGAGGTCGCGCGCGGGCTGCCGACCGCGGTCACGCTCGCCGCGGTCGATCAGGACATGGGCGCCGATCTGGTGGCGGCGCTGGGCACCCAGACCTTCCGCCCCTATCTCAGCGACGACCCGATCGGCTGTGAGATCGGCGGCGCGGTCAAGAACGTGCTGGCGATCGCCTGCGGCATCGTGTCGGGTCGGGGGCTGGGCGACAATGCCCGAGCGGCGCTGATCACCCGAGGCCTCGCCGAAATGGTCCGGCTCGCCGTCGCCAAGGGCGGCCAGCCGGCAACGCTGATGGGCCTGTCCGGCCTGGGCGATCTGGTGCTGACCTGCACCGCCCTGCAATCGCGCAATTGTTCGCTGGGCGCCGCCCTCGGCCAGGGCCGCAGCCTGGCCGACGTGCTGGGCGAGCGCCGGTCGGTCGCGGAAGGTGTCGCGTCCGCCGCCGCCGTGGCCGGATTGGCCGGCCGGCTGGGGCTCGACATGCCGATCGTGTCGGCGGTCGATGCCATTCTGCATCGGGGCGCCGCGATCGACGGCGCCGTGGCCGGCCTGCTCGCCCGGCCGTTCCGCGCCGAGGGGTTGGTCCTCTGACCGGCTAACTCGTTCGTGACTGGTTTGCCTGGAAACGATCGGCTAGGTTGCCCGGGCCGATTTTCCGCCAAAAAGGTTCAGGGATCATGATCTTCTCCGTCCATTGTATCGACCGCACCGACGCGACCGGCGTCCGCGCCGGGACCCGCCCGGCCCATGTCGAGTTTCTGAAGTCGCTCGGCAAGACGCTGGTGCTGGCCGGCCCGTTCCTGGCCGACGATGGTGCGACGCCGACCGGCAGCTTCCTGCTGGTCGAGGCGGCGGACAAGGCGGCGGCCGAAGCGCTGGCGGCAGGCGACCCCTATGCCAAGGCCGGTCTGTTCGCCTCGGTCACGGTTCAGGCCTACAAGCTCGTGTTCCTCAACCCGCCGGTGGCGTGAGCGATCATGGCCTATTGGTTGGTCAAATCCGAACCGTTCAAATATTCCTGGGCGCAGATGGTCGCCGACGGCTGGACCCATTGGGACGGCGTGCGCAATTATCAGGCGGCGAATAATCTCAAGGCGATGCAGGTCGGTGACCGGGCATTCTTCTATCACTCGAACGAGGGCAAGGAGATCGTCGGCGTGGTCGAGATCGCCCGCATCGCCTATCCGGACCCGAGCGACGAGACCGGCCGCTTCGTCATGGTCGATGTCAAGCCATTGCTGCCGGTGCCGACGCCGGTCACGCTGGCCCGGATCAAGGCCGATCCGCGGCTGGCCGATTTCGCGCTGGTCCGGCAATCGCGCCTGTCCGTCGTCCCGGTGCGGGATGCCGAATGGGCGATGCTGTGTGCCATGGCGGGTATTTCTGCCTAGTTTCTCGTTTGGATGATGCCTGTGAGTTTGGACGAGAGCGGTCGTTATAGTCAGGCCGGACGGCCGTCGGGTGTCATCGGCTGGGCGGTCGGCCTGCACATGCGCTGGCGCAACGCCGACCTGAACGCCGCCGCGATCGACGCGTTGGTGCCGTTTCCGGGCGACCGGGTGCTCGAGGTCGGTTTCGGTCCGGGCGAGGGGCTGCGGCGTCTCTCCGCCATGCCCGAGATCGGCAAGCTGACCGGTATCGACCATTCGCCGCTGATGCTGGCCATGGCCGAACAGCGCAACCGCCCGGCGATCCAGCGCGGCGCCATCGATCTGCACCTGGCCAGCATCGACGCCGCCCCCTTCGCCGAGCGCAGCTTCGATGCGATCCTGGCGGTCGATTGCGTTCAATATTGGCCCAATCTGATGGGTGATCTGGCCGTGACGCGTCGGCTGCTGCGGCCCGGCGGCCGGGTGTTGTTCGGCATCCACGGCAGCGAGGCCGCGGCGAACGATCTCAGCCCGGCCAAGCTGCGCCAGGCGCTGTCGGCCGCGGGCTTCGTCCAGGTGACGACCGAACGGGTCAAGACCCGCCCGGCACCATCAACCATGATCATTGCGCGGCGGCCGAACTAGCGAAGCGTCAGGAACGCTTCCCCTCGCGGCGTGTTGTGACACGATGCGCCACCGCCAAGGGAGTTTTTCGGATGCTCGAAGCCAAGGAAGTGACCCTGCAGGTCGTCACGCTTGCCACTGGCCGGTTCGGCGTGCGCGCCACCGGCTCCGACGCCAGCGACGCGGTGCTGGGTGATTTCGCGTCGCAGCGTGAAGCCGAGGCCTGGATCCTGCAGCGGTCGATGGCCGATGAGCAGCTCGTGTTCGATACGGACATCATCAAGCCGGGCGATGGTCAGGGCCTCGTTTGAGGCCAAGCTGCTCCGAACCTATCGAGCCAGAACCGACGGCGAGATATCCCGGACGTTCCGCGTGCCGGTGAGCGCCATGCTGACGTCCAACTCGCGTCGCATGATGTCCAAGGCGGTGAGCACCCCGGCCTCGCCGCCGGCGGCCAGCCCATAGAGCCACGCCTTGCCGATCATGCAGCCGCGGGCACCCAGGGCAAGCGCTTTCAGCACGTCCTGGCCGGAGCGGACGCCGCCGTCGAACAGCACCTCGATCCGGTCGCCGACCGCCTCGACGATGGCGGGCAGGGCGGCGATCGATGACATGGCGCCATCGAGCTGGCGGCCGCCGTGGTTCGACACGACGAGTGCATCCGCCCCGGTATCCTGGGCGATGCGGGCGTCTTCGACATCCAGGATGCCCTTCAGAATCAGCTTGCCCGGCCAGATCTCACGGATCCAGGCGACATCCTTCCAGCTGAGCGAGGGATCGAACTGACCGGCGATCCATTGCGACAGGGTGGTGAGGCTGTCGCCGCCCGGAACGCGGTCGGCCAGATTGCCGAAGCTGTAGCGCCCGGCGCGCAACAGCTTCAGGCCCCAGGCCGGCTTGGTCGCCATGTTGAGGATGTTCGCCAGCGTCGGCTTCGGCGGCACGCTCAGGCCGTTCTTGATGTCCTGATGCCGCTGACCCTGGATCTGCAGGTCCAGGGTCAGCACCAGGGCCGAGCATTTCGCGGCGATCGCGCGTTCGACCAGGGAGCGGCTGAAGCCGCGATCGCGCATGACGTAGAGCTGAAACCAGAAGGGCGTGCCCAGCGCCTCGGCGACGTCCTCGATCGAGCAGATCGACATGGTGCTGAGCGTGAACGGAATGCCGGCCGTCCGCGCCGCCCGCGCGCCCAGGATCTCGCCATCTGCATGAAACAGCCCGGCCAGGCCGGTCGGCGCGATCGCGAGCGGCATGGCGACCTTTTCGCCCAGCATGGTGCTTTCGAGCGTGCGGTCGGACACGTCGATCATCACGCGCTGACGGAGCTGGATCGCGTCGAGATCGGTCCGGTTCCGCCCGATTGTCCGCTCGTCGTAGGACCCGCGATCGGCATAGTCGAAGATCGCGCGCGGAATTTTGCGCCGGGCCTGGACCCGCAGATCCTCGATGTTGGTCGCTGGCGGCATGGTCGGAACGCTCCTGTCGAAATTCGGTCGGTGGCCGGTCATACGGACACCGGCGGGCTGGTTGGTCAAGGCGACCCCGGAAAGGACGAGCCGGCTTAGCGCCGGCCGGCCCAACCCATCGCGCGGCTGATCGCCACCGCGACGTCGCGGACGGTGCCGACCAACTGGTCCATGCGGGTGTCGCTCATATATTGCGCGGCGCTGGAGACGCTGAAGGCCGCGACGATGGCGCCCGTCGCGTCGCGGATCGGCCCCGCGACGCAGCGGATGCGGGCTTCGTTCTCTTCCAGATCGAACGCGATGCCGCGTTTGGCATAGTCGCGCATGCGGCCGAGCCAGGCGTCCCGGGCGGCTTCGTCGGCTTCATCGGCGGTTCGATCGCCCTGGGCGTAGAATGCGAGCCATTGCGGCTCGGTCATGTCGATGATCAACGCCTTGCCCAGTCCCGTGCTGCTGACCGGATGGCGCTCGCCGACGCGCGAGCTGATCTCGATGCGCCGACGGCCCGGGATCTTGTCGAGATACAGCGCGCGGCCATCGTCCAGCACGCCCAGATGCACGGTGTCCTCGCAGGCCTCGGCCAGAAGGGCCAGATGCGGGCGGGCCACGCGCACGACCGGGGAATCCTGTTGTGCCCGAAATCCCAGCTCCAGCAGCTTCGGCCCCAGGCTGTAGCCCTCGCGCGGCACGAAGTTCAGGTAGCGCCGCTCGACCAGGGCCGAGGCCAGGCGATGGGTTGTGCTGCGCGTCGTGCCCAGAGCCGCCGCGAGTGCCGCGACGTCGGTCGCACCAGCCGCGACCGCCTGCAGAACGTCCAGGCCGCGCATGAGCGTCTGTGCCCCGCCGGGCGCCTCGTTCTTCTTCATTGACGCTTCCGCCCCTGCGCGCTACCGTAGTCTCATAATATAAGACATTATCCCATATATTGGGATTAAATGCTGACCGGGTCAACCGGAATTCGGGAGGAAGAGATGATCGCATCCAACCATAATGATTCCCCGTCGCCGCTGCTCGACCGCGCGATTGGTCGCGCCCGTCTGCGCTTGGTGCCGTTCCTGCTGCTCATGTACATTCTGGCCTTCCTCGACCGCGCCAATATCGGCTTCGCCAAACAGGCGTTCCAGGTGTCCGCCCACATATCCGACGCGGCCTTCGCGCTTGGCGCCGGCTTGTTCTTCCTGACCTATGCCGCGCTGGAGGTGCCGAGCAACCTGGTGATGCACCGTGTCGGGGCCCGGATCTGGATGGCGCGCATCATGGTCACCTGGGGCCTGATTTCGGCCGCGATGATCTTCGCCCAGGGCGATCTGTCGTTCTATATCCTCCGGCTGCTGCTCGGCGCGGCGGAGGCGGGATTCTTCCCGGGCGTCATTCTCTACATGACCTACTGGTTCCCGAACCGGGCGCGCGGCCAGATGCTTGGGCTGTTCTATTTCGGCGCGCCGCTGGCCTTCATCTTCGGCGGCCCGCTCTCGGGCTATCTGCTGGATCTCCATGGCGTCGGCGGCTTGCAGGGTTGGCAGTGGCTGTTCCTCATCGAAGGCCTGCTGGCCGTCGTCGTCGGCGTCTGGGCGTTCTGGTATCTGGACGATAAGCCGGCGGATGCGGCCTGGCTGCCGCGCGACGAGCAGGTCGCCCTGTCGGCGGCTGTCGATCGGGAGAACGACGGGCGCATCGCGGCCGGACCGACCGCCTTCGGCGCGGTGATCGGCAATCTGCGGGTGCTCCATTTCGTCGCCATCTATTTCCTGATCCAGATGAGCGTCTATGGCGTGATCTTCTATCTGCCGTCGCAGGTCGCGGCCCTGCTCGGCACCAAGGTCGGGTTTGAGGTCGGACTGGTGACGGCGATCCCCTGGGTCTGCGCGCTGATCGCGACCTTCCTGCTGCCGCGCCTGGCCGACCGCACCGGCCAGCATCGCGCGATCGCCGCCGCCACGCTGGCGGTTTCGGGCATCGGCATCGCGGTCTCGGCCGGGGCCGGGCCGGCGGTCGCGATGGTGGCGCTGTGCTTCGCCGCCGCCGGCTTCATCGCCGTGCAACCGCTGTTCTGGACCTTTCCGACCGCCTATCTGGGCGGCGTCGCAGCCGCCGGTGGCATCGCGCTGATCAACGCCCTGGGCTCGCTCGGCGGCTTCTTCGCGCCCAACGTCAAGGCCTGGGCTGATGCCAGCTTCGGCAACTCGGCCGCCGGTCTCTATGTGCTGGCCTGTACGACGCTGGTCGGGGCCGTGCTGATCTTCCTGCTGCAGCGCACAGCCGCCGCGACGCGCGTCGCCGCCGCATCCTGATTTCGTCACGGAGTTCCGACCATGGCTGTTCCCACGATCAAACACATCCGCGCCTATGTCATGCAGGGCGATGCCGGCGGCGGTGGCGGCGACTATCACGACCAGAAAGGCGGCCACTGGATCGACGACCATATCTCGACGCCGATGGGTCGCTATCCCGAATACCGCGCCAGCCGGCAGAGCTTCGGCATCAACGTACTGGGCAGCCTGATCGTCGAGATCGAGGCCGATGACGGCACCATCGGCTTCGCGGTCACCACCGGCGGCGAGCCGGCGGCCTGGATCGTGGAAAAGCATCTGGCACGCTTCGTCGAGGGCGCCAAGCTGACCGATATCGAGCGCATCTGGGACCAGATGTATTTCTCGACCTTGTATTATGGCCGCAAGGGCCTGGTGGTGAACGCCATCAGCGGCGTCGATCTGGCGCTGTGGGACCTGCTCGGCAAATGGCGGCAGGAGCCGGTCTATCAGCTGCTGGGCGGCCCGGTCCGCGACGAGCTGATTTTCTACGCGACCGGCGCCCGGCCCGATGCCGCGCAGAAGCTGGGCTTCATCGGCGGCAAGCTGCCGCTGCACCACGGGCCGGCCGAAGGCGAGGCGGGCCTGAAGCAGAACCTCGAACTGTTGGCCGACATGCGCAGCAAGGTCGGCCCGGATTTCTGGCTGATGTATGATTGCTGGATGAGCCTGGACGTCAATTACGCGACCAAGCTTGCGACCCGCGGCTGGGAGGAGTCCGGCCTGAAATGGGTCGAGGAAGCGCTGCCGCCCGACGATTACTGGGGCTATGCCGAACTGCGCCGCAACGTGCCGCGCGGCCAGCTGATCACGACCGGCGAGCATGAGGCGACGCGCTGGGGTTTCCGCCTGCTTTTGGAAATGGAATGCGCCGACATCATCCAGCCCGATGTCGGCTGGTGCGGCGGCATCACCGAACTGATCAAGATCTCGGCGCTGGCCGATGCGCGCGGCGTGATGGTCGTGCCGCACGGCTCCAGCGTCTATAGCTATCACTTCGTCGTCACCCGCCATAACAGCCCGTTCGCCGAATTCCTGATGATGGCGCCGGGCGCCGATGTCGTGGTGCCGATGTTCTCGCCGTTGCTGCTGGACGAACCGGTGCCGGTGAACGGCCGCATGGTCGTGCCGGATCGCCCGGGCTTCGGGGTTCGGCTGAATCCGGAATGCAAGCTGCGCCGCCCTTACGAACACTGATCGGAGCGAAATCATGAAACTGCTGCGCTATGGCCCGGCCGGGGCCGAAAAGCCCGGTCTGCTCGATGCCGATGGCCGCATCCGCGACCTGTCGATGTACATCAAGGACCTCGACGGCTCGCAGCTGTCGACATCCGCCTTGGCGACACTGGCCAAGCTCGACCCGACGTCGCTGCCGCTGGTCTCCGGCACGCCGCGCCTGGGCGTGCCGATCGCGTCGGTCGGCAAGTTCATCGCCATCGGCCTGAACTTCGCCGACCATGCCGCGGAATCGAACCTGCCGATCCCCAAGGAGCCGATCGTCTTCACCAAGACGACGAGCAGCCTGACCGGCCCGAACGACGAGGTCATGCTGCCGCAGGAATCGGTCAAGAGCGACTGGGAGGTCGAACTCGGCATCGTCATCGGCAGCCGCGCCAGCTATGTGAGCGAGGCGGACGCCTTGGCCCATGTCGCCGGCTATTGCCTGATCAACGACGTCAGCGAGCGCGAATACCAGCTCGAGCGCGGCGGCACCTGGGACAAGGGCAAGGGCTGCGACACGTTCGGTCCGGTCGGCCCCTGGCTCGTCACCTCGGACGAGGTCGGCGACCCGCAGACGCTCGGCATGTGGCTCGACGTCAACGGCACGCGGATGCAGACCGGCAACACCAAGACCATGATCTTCGGCTGCGCCACCATCGTCAGCTATGTCAGCCGCTTCATGACCCTGCTGCCGGGCGACATCATCACGACCGGCACGCCGCCGGGCGTGGGCATGGGCAAGAAGCCCGATCCGATCTACCTGAAGCCCGGCGACGTCATGACGCTCGGTATCGACAAGCTGGGCTCCCAGCGGCAGGAGGTCGTCGCATGGCATCGCTGAGCTTCGACGGCCGCTTCGCCGGGCAAAGCGCCATCGTCACCGGCGGTGCGGCCGGCATCGGCCTCGCGATCGCGACCCGTCTCGCCGCCGAGGGCGCTAAGGTCAGCCTGTGGGATCTGAACGCCGACGCGCTGGCGACGGCCAAGGAAGCCAGCGGCGCCGCCGATGTCCAGGCGCTCGACATTGCCGACCCGCAGGCCGTCGCCCAGGCGATGGCGGGCAGCGTCGCGGCGCTCGGCGGCAAGCTCGACGTGCTGGTCGCCAGCGCCGGCATCACCGGTCCGAACGTGCCCGTCCGCGACTATCCGGTCGATGCCTGGCAGCGGGTGATCGACGTCAATCTGAACGGCCTGTTCTACTGCAACCGTGCCGCCGTGCCGCATATGGAGCTGAGCGGCTATGGCCGCATCGTCAATATCGCGTCGATCGCCGGCAAGGAAGGCAACCCCAACGCGTCGGCCTATAGCGCCAGCAAGGCCGGCGTGATCGGCCTGACCAAGTCGCTCGGCAAGGAACTGGCCAAGACCGACATCCGGGTGAATTGCGTCACGCCGGCCGCGGTCCGCACGGCGATCTTCGATCAGATGACCCAGCAGCATATCGATTTCATGCTGTCGAAAATTCCGGTCGGCCGCTTCGGCGGCATCGACGAGGTGACGGCCCTGGTGACGTGGCTGGCGAGCGTCGAATGCTCGTTCAGCACCGGTGCCGTGTTCGACGTTTCGGGTGGCCGCGCGACTTACTAATCCCAATCCACCGGCACGAAACCAGGGGCCCGAAAAGAGGCCCGGCGTGCCGGTACGTTTGTTGCTGAGAGACCGAAGGGAAGAAATATGCGGGAAGCGTCGACGCCGCGCCTTAAATTCATCCAGCGCTCTGCGCTGACCCTGCTCGTGGTTGCCGGAACGCTGAACTACATCGATCGGGCGACCCTGGCGATCGGCGGCACCTCGATCCGCGCTGAGCTAGGCCTGTCGATCGGCGAGATGGGCCTGCTGCTGTCGGCGTTTCTCTGGGCCTATGCCTTCTGCCAATTGCCCGGCGGCGTGATGATCGACCGCGTCGGGCCGCGCCGGCTGCTGGGCGTCGGCCTGTTTCTCTGGTCCTTGGCCCAGGTAGCGGCCGGACTCGCCGGCTCCGTGGTTCAATTCGCCGCCGCGCGGATGGTACTCGGCATCGGCGAGGCGCCGATGTTCTCCTCGTCGGCCCGCGTCGTGCGCGACTGGTACAATGTCCGTAACCGCGGTCTGGCGACCGGCATCTTCAACTGTTCCTCGACGCTGGGACCCACGATCGCCCCGCCGTTGCTGACCGTGCTGATGCTGTCGTTCGGCTGGCGTTGGATGTTCCTGATCGTCGGCATCGCCGGCATCATTGTCGCGACCGTCTGGTTCCTGGTCTATCGCGAGGTCCGCGAGGCGAAACTGACCCCTGAGGAGCAATCCATTCTGGACGACGGACAGGAACCGTCGATGGCCCATGCCATCACGTTCCGCGAATGGCGCCGCTTGTTCACCTACCGCATGACCTGGGGTTTGCTGCTGGGATTCTTCGGCATCGTCTATCTGCTCTGGCTGTTCCAGGCCTGGCTGCCGGGCTATCTGGAAATGCAGCGGCACATGAGCCTGCAGAAGACCGGCTGGGTCGCGGCCATTCCCTATGCCTTCGGCGTGCTGGGCAGCATCGGCACCGGTTTCGTCGCCGATCGGCTGCTGGCCGCGGGCTTCTCGCCGATCAACAGCCGGCGCGTGCCCGCGGTGATCTCGTTGCTCGGCATGGCGCTCTTCACCTTCCTGGCGGCCGAATCCAGCAGCAACGGCATGGCGGTGTCCTGCATCTCGGTCGTGATGTTCTTCGCCGGTGCGGGCAGCGCCATGGGCTGGGCCCTGGTCAGCGTCGCCGCCCCGGAGAACATCACCGGCTCGCTCGGCGGCATCATGAACTTCGGCGGCTATATCGGCGGCGCGCTGGCGCCGATGACGACCGGCTTCATCGTGCAGGCGACCGGCGATTTCGTGCCGGCGCTCATCGTCGGCGCCGGCATCGGCCTCGCCTCGGCCGCCGCCTATATCTTCATTCTGCCGGGCCGGCCGATCAGCGCAGAGCAGGCGACCGGGGGCGGCGTCCCGGCGGGCGCCACCCAAATCCCCGCCTAAACAGATTCCGGGAAAGCGCTCTGCGGTTTTCCGGATAAATCTGCGACAAAACAAGGAGCTAAGCGGGCGAAGCGTTGGCTTGCCAACGAGAGCCTGCTTCGTCGCCATGTCGGCCCGTCTTTGGCGGCAGTCTGGCGATGGAGCGCCATTGCGTGATAAACGCCTCTTCGCAGCCGGCTTTCCCATGGGGGCATGCGAGAGCGGCCGGTCCGATGCGGAGATCGATGCGCCAGATGCGTTCAAACCGGCCCGACGGACGGCCTCGAACCCGGTCGCCTTTCCGACCCATCCGGGTGATGTCCCTGGTCTTCCTGATCCTGCTCGTCTCTGCGTGCGCCGAGCGCGGCGGGTACCAGCGTCCCGGTGCGGCACCTCGCTCCTATGCGCCGACGCGCTACTACGCGCCGCCGGGATCTCCGGGGGATCCCTGGGGGCCTTACATCCGCGAGGCTGCGGCGCGTTACGGTGTCCCCGAACAATGGGTGCGCGCGGTCATACGGCAGGAGTCGGGGGGCGAGGAACAGGCCGTCTCATTCGCCGGCGCGATGGGCCTGATGCAGCTGATGCCGGCGACCTATGGCGATCTGCGTTCCCGCTACGGTCTGGGGGAGGATCCTTTCGAGCCGCACAACAATATCCTGGCCGGCACCGCCTATATCCGCGAACTGTACGATCGTTACGGCGCGCCCGGCTTTCTGGCCGCCTATAATGCCGGTCCAGGCCGGCTCGATCGGTATCTCTCGGGCACGGCCGGTTTACCGAATGAGACGGTGAACTATGTCGCGGCGATCACGCCCAATCTTGGCGGCAGCGTCCCGCTGTCCGGACCTTTGGCGATCTATGCATTTCCCGGCGTTCAGCAGCGTCGATCGATCACGCCGACCATGGCCAGCCTGGCCGCGGGGTGCGATGCCGATGCCGCCTATGATCCGGACCATCCGTGCCGGCCCTTGGAACAGGTTGCGGTGGCGCCGGCTCCAGAAACCGGCATTGGCGGCTGCGACCTGGACGCGGCCTATGACCCGGATCATCCCTGTCGGCCCGAACCGGGGCAGGCCTTGTATCGACAGGCCGGTTTGTCCGACTGCGATCCCGATGCCGCGTTCGACTCCGGTCGAGCCTGCCCGGGCGGATCGATCCCGCAATCCCGTAGCAGTCCCGCCCCGGCTTCGACGGTCGCGCCCGCCGCCGGCGACCAACCGGCCCCACCCGACGCAGGCTGGGCGATCCAGGTCGGCGCCTTCTCCAATTCCGATCTCGCCCGCGCCGTGGCCGAAAGCGCCCGCGCCGAGGCGCCGGAACAGCTCCGTTCCGCGACGGTCTCCTGGCCGCCGACGTCGCTCGGAGGGACGGTCCTCTACCGAGCGCGCTTGATCCATCTGTCCGCCGGCGCGGCATCCAGCGCCTGCCGGTATCTCAATCAGCGCCAACTTCCCTGCATTGTCGTCGAGCCGGCCGGTTCGTAGGTCCGGCGCAGGCAGATCGGCTGCCGAAGAAAAAAAGGCCGGACACCTTGCGGGTCCGGCCTAAGTCAACAGGGAGGCTTCACGTCTGGGAGACGTAGGATCCTAAGACCCTTTTCCCAGGCACAAGGCCCGGGAACTCGGTGCCGGCGACGTCTTCGCCGGCGAATGCTTTGGGGAAGTGTGTCGCGCTTGGTTCGCGCCGCATCGATCCCGCAGCGCAATAATTGGGCAGTATGCCCTTGGAAACCACCCTGAAATTGGGCAAGTCACCCCTGCGGCTAACGCATCGCGCTTGGGGTCATTTGACCGTTTCATGACAAACTCTTGCCACATACATGAAAATGCCCGCCAAAGGCGGGCATTTCACTCGAACGGTTGATTTTTAGGCGAATTAGGTCAGGCGGGATTCCTGGACCTTCCGGATCAGGAAATCGCGGAACACGGCGATGCGCTTGGATGGCCGCAGCTCTTCCGGATAGACGAAATAGGCTTCGACCACCGGGCCCGACAGCTCCGGCAACACGCGGATCAGGTCGCTCGTCTCCTGGCCCATGTAGTTCGGTAGCGAGCCGATGCCGAGGCCGCTCTGCACGGCGCGATAGATGCCGTAGATGTTGTTGACCTTCAGGATCGGGCGGCGCTCCGCACCCGGCTTCGCGCCCACTTCGGACAGCCAGTTGATGCTGGGCGTCGGCGGGCGGGAATCGTCGCCGTAGATCACGATGCGATGTTCGTCCAGATCTTCCGGCCGGGTCGGCGTGCCATGCTTCTTCAGATAGTCCGGCGAGGCATAGGCATGCGAGCGCACGGTCATCAGATGGCGCTGGACCAGGTCGGGCTGGCGTGGCGGCGCCATGCGGATCGCGACATCGGCCTCGCGCATAGACAGGTCCAACTCGCCGTCGTCGACCAGCAGGCTGAGCGTGATTTCCGGATAGAGCTCCAGGAACTCCCGGATGCGCGGCGTCAGCCAGGCCGAGCCGAAGGCGACGGTCGTCGTCACCTTGAGCGGCCCCTTGGGCCGATCCTTGCTTTCCGACAGCATCGCCTCGGTCATCGACAGCTTCGCGAACACGTCGCGCGCCGTGCGATACAGCAGTTCACCCTGTTCGGTCAGAATCAGCCCGCGCGCATGGCGATGAAACAGCGGCACCTGCAGGCTCTCCTCGAGCCCGCTGATCTGACGGCTGACCGCCGATTGGCTAAGGTTCAGCGCATCACCAGCATGGGTGAAGCTGCCAGCCTCCGCGACCGCATGAAAGACCCGCAGCTTATCCCAATCCATTCCCGTCCCCTGTCGAATATGGTGTCAGTGCGCGAGCTGAATCGGGTATCCCCCCGGTCCGATGCCTCCCGCTCTCCAACCCCGTGCGCGCATTCACTCGGCTGCGCACAGCGCCGTTTTCCCATGAGATTCATGGGCTGCGATAAACTTCTCGGCCTCGAGCGCTGCCATGCAGCCCATGCCGGCGGCGGTGACCGCCTGGCGATAGACCTTGTCCTTGACGTCGCCGGCCGCGAAAACACCCGGAATATTGGTCGCGGTCGAATCCGGCTTGGTCACGATATAGCCGTCGTCGTCGAGCGTGATCTGGCCCTTGAAGATCTCGGTCACGGGCGTGTGCCCGATCGCGACGAAGAACCCATCGACCGGCAGCTCGCTGTCGGCGCCGGTCACCGTGTCCTTGAGCTTCAAGCCCGTCACGCGTGGTGGGTTCTGTTCTCCAACAATTTCCTCGACTGCACTGTTCCATACCATGCGGATCTTCGGATTCGCGAACAGGCGGTCCTGCATGATCCGCTCGGCGCGCAGCGAGTCGCGCCGATGGATCAGGGTCACGCTGTTGGCATGGTTGGTCAGATAGATCGCTTCCTCGGCCGCGGTATTGCCGCCGCCGACGATGGCGATGTCCTTGCCGCGGAAAAAGAAGCCGTCGCAGGTGGCGCAGGCCGAAACGCCGAAGCCGCGATAGCGCTCCTCGCTCTCCAGGCCCAGCCAGCGTGCCTGGGCGCCGGTCGCGATCACCACGGTCTCGGCCACGAACACGTCGCCGCTGTCGGCGGTACAGACGAACGGACGCTTGGAAAAATCGACGGAAGTGATCAGGTCGAACACCATCTTGGTGCCGACATGCTCGGCCTGTTTCTGCATCTGCTCCATGAGCCAGGGGCCCTGGATGACGTCGGCGAAGCCCGGATAATTCTCGACATCGGTCGTGATGGTCAGTTGGCCGCCGGGCTGCATGCCCTGCACCATGATCGGCTGCAGGTTCGCACGCGCGGCGTAAATCGCCGCGGTATAGCCGGCCGGGCCGGCACCGATGATCAGGACCTTCGTATGATGACGCTCGGACATGGAAACTCCGGGGCCTGTCGCAGGCCACTTCCTTAAAGAGAGTATTGAATGTGACGGTCGAAAGGCAAGGGCTAAGGCTTGTATGTCGTGTGGGTTAGAAGCCGAACATATGGTCCAGGCTGAACCTTCCGCCCGCGCCGGTCAGCCCGTGATAGCCGAACAGGCGGCAAGTCACGTCGCGGATCACGACATAGGCTTCGGCGCCTGCCGCGGCTCGCTCGGCCGCTTCGAACGTCTCCTGATACCGCCAGAACAGGGAGCCGCCGCACGGGATCTCGACCCGCCGGCGGGCGACCTCGCGACCGGTCGCATCCAGCAGGGTCAAATCGGTCGAAGACCGCGGATGCCATGGCGTCGAGGCCGGATAGACCAGGTGGCAGATCGTGTCGAACGGGGCGGCGCCCAGGCGCAGGAACAGCCTGGTGCTGAGCCCCGGCGGCCGACCGGCATAACTCTGCGGCTCGTCCTTGTAGGTCAGCACCGTATTGAACACATGCGCGCCGAAGCTGGTCTCGGCGGCATGGCCGCTCGCCCGGTCCTCATAGCGGAACAGGGCATGCAGCCAGCCATCGACCTCGGTGCCCGCACTGAAATCATAGGCCAGTTCGACATGGCCCCAGGGCAGGTTGGCGCGGTCTTCGATCGAGTCGCCGATCAATTCGTCGAGTTCCAGCGCCACCGACTCGTGACGGCCAAGGTTGCCGAACTGCCGGGTCGCCAGCGCTTCGCCCGACGGATCGTAGAGCGTCGCTGCGACCGGCAAGGTCGCCTGGGTCAGCGCCATCGGCGTCGGCAGCAGTAGGCTCGACCATTGCCCCGGCGGCAGAATCGGCGCCGGCAGGATGAAGCCCTTGCCCAGATATTGGCCCAGCTCGGCGATCTTCGGATCGGGCTTCAGGTCGGTGCGCTCGACGTTCGGGTGCGCGACACGGGTCCGGCCGGCGCGCGTCACTTCATAGCGCGGCCGCACCAGATACTTGCCGGCGGTGATCTCGATCTGCTGCGGCCAGCGCGCGTCGGGCAGCAGGCGCGTGACATCGAGCGGTACCGTGGCGAACGGCGCCACTTCCTCGTCGAACGCGACGATTTCGTTATGGCCCATCAGATTGAGCGCGAGGCCGCCGGCCGGAATGGCGATCGGCATGCTGTTCTGGACCCAGAGCACGACGCGCTCGTCGGCGCGCGGCGCCGGCAATCCGGCATAGAAATCGGCCGGCCAGGCGTTGGCGTCATGGGTGCAGGACAGCGACGGGCCGTCGTCCTCGAAGGTATCGAGCGCGTATTTCACCACGTCATGGCCGGCGGCGCCGATGGCCTGTATGAAAAGCTGGCCCTCGAACGCCGGCAGATCGAAGCGGGTGCGCACGACTCGGCTATCGATCACGACGGCCGACTGGCCGGGCTCCAGCGGCTCGCGCCACTGCGCCAGAACCTTCCCCTCGGCATCGAACAGGGTGAGGGCGAGCGAGGTCTGCTTGCCGCCGTAGTTCGACCAGTAATTCGCCGTGACCAGGCGGGTGTGGGCGCCGTCGCGATCGCGGAAAAACGCGAAGTTCGTCGCGAAATTGAGCGGGTCCAGATAATTGCGCGGGTTGGTCAGCAGGTTCGCGTCCAGCCGCAGCACATCCAGGGTCGCGACCTCGGCGCCGGCCGGTAGCAGATGGGCCACCTGCTGCACCAGGCGCTCGGCATCGAACGCGGCGACGAACACCAGATCGGCACCGGACTGGGTCAGTTCGGTCACCGGCCGGGTGCCGTGACCCAGGCGCTGCTGGCTCAGATCGGTCACGGCCTGGACATAGACGCCGGTGATGGCGACGCCGGTCAAGTCGCGCAACGCCGCGAAGCCGGTGGCGAAGCCCAGCGGATCATAGACCGCGACGGAGCGCGCGTGAGCCAGCCGGCGAACGAGCGCCGCCGCCGGCGCCGCCGTCGCCGGATGGGTCACGGCCTTGAAGAAGCTGTTGCCGCCCTTGAGCGACGAGAAGGTTTCGATCTTGAGCGCCATGTCGTCCGGAGCTTGCTGAAAAAGGGGTTTGGGGTCCCAGGACCATCCGATATGGCAATGATCCGGCCGGCCCCAAACCCCACTCTTAGCATGCCAGCCGCGGCAAGACAGCCTGCCTGCGACCTTGCGACCGGCTGGCGTCCGATCCTGGCTTTCAGGTAGGGTCGCCCGCCATGAGAACCAGAAAATCCGCGACCGCGGTCGCCGCCGTGCTGAAACCCGCGCCCCGCCTTCGCCGCGAGGTCGATCCGATGTTCCGCATCGCCCTGCTGGCGGTCGGCGTCGTCACGTTCCTGCGCCTGCTGTGGCTCGCGGGTCAGCCGATCGATCTCTATCCGGACGAGGCGCAATACTGGGTCTGGGCGCAGAAATTCCAGTTCGGCTATTACTCCAAGCCGCCGATGATCGCCTGGCTGATCTGGGCCACGACCCATATGTTCGGCGAGACCGATCTGGCGGTGAAGGTCTCGGCCCCGCTGCTCTATGTGCCGACCAGCCTGTTCCTGCATGCGACGGCGAAACGGCTTTATGACGCCCGGATCGCTGCCTGGTCGACCATCGCCTTCATCACCCTGCCGGCCGTGTCGCTCTCATCGCTGATCGTCTCGACCGACGTGCCGCTGCTGTTGTGCTGGGCGGCCGCGACCTATGGCTTCGTGCGGGCCCGCGAGGATGGCGGCGGGCGCTGGTGGCTGCTGGTCGGAGTCGCCGGCGGTCTGGGTTTGCTCTCCAAATACGCCATGGGCTTCTGGCTGGGCTCGGCGCTGGGCTTCCTGGTGCTGGTGCCGGACGAGCGGCGCCATGTGAAGCCGTTCCTGTTGAGCTTCCTGCTGACCCTCGCGGTCTATGCGCCCAATTTCATCTGGAACGCGACCAACGGCTTCGTCAGCTACCTGCATACGCGCGACAATGCCAATGTGCGCGACTACGGCCTGCATCCGGGCGCCTTCGCCGAATTCGCCGGGGCGCAGTTCGCGGTGTTCGGGCCGATCTTCCTGGCGACGCTGATCGCCATCGCCGTGACCGCCAAGCGAGTGGCATCCGATCGGCGCGCACTGCTGCTGATGTGCTTCGCGCTGCCGACGCTGGCGATCATGCTGGTCGAATCGATGCTGTCGCGCGCCCAGCCGAACTGGTCGGCGCCGACCTATGTCACGGCCACGATCCTGGTCGTGGCCTATCTGACGCAAAAGGGCCGTGACGGCCTGGTGCAATGGTCGGTCGTGCTGCATGTCGTGGCCTGCGTGCTGGTGCTGGGCGCCAGCGAGATCGCCTCGGCGGTCGGGCATCCCATCCCGGCCAAGCAGGACCCGTTGCACCGGCTGCGCGGCTGGCGCACGCTCGGCAGCAGCCTGTCGCAGATCCGCCTGCAGCATCTGGACCTGCCGCTGCTGGCCGATCAGCGCGAGCTGATGGCGGCGATGATCTACTACATGCAGCCGCATCCGTTCGAGATGCGCATGTGGAACCCGGCCGGTCATGTGAAGAACGGCTTCGAGATGGACGACAGTCTCGGCGCAGCACCAGGCGGCGATTATCTGTGGATCACCGGCCGGACCGGACCGGCCTTGCAGGAAGTGTTCGACCGGTTCGAGGCCCATGTCCCCGTCGCCCATATCGTCGTGCCCGCAGGCGGTCCGACGCGCGAGGTGACGGTCTATAAGCTGACCGGCTTCAAGGGCTACGCGGGTTTCGGCGCCCCAGCAGCCGATAGCGCCACGACAGCGCCGGCCGAACCTGCAGCACCCCCGCCTTGAGATCGTTCAGCGCCAGGCCGGAGCGGGTGAACACGCCGCGGATATAGGCGGTGACCAGCACGGCGATGAAGGCGGCGCCGATCGTGTCGCTGAGGAAATGCTGGGTCGTGCCGATCCGGCTGAGCGCGATCAAGGCGACGAACAGCGCGTAGGCCGCGACATGGCGCGGCCATAGCATGGTCAGCGCCGCCGCCAATCCTGCCACGTTGCTGACATGGCCGGACGGAAACGACCAATGGTCCGAACGGAAGGACAGGCCGGTCAAGGCAAAGCTCCCGTCGGCGAACAGCAGCTTGGGGCGGGTCCGGCCGACCAGGATCTTGATGATGTTGGCGACCAGCCCGCTGGTCAGCACCGACAGGAAGACGAAGGCCGGGACCAATGCCCATGCCATGTACCGCTCGCGCAGGGCGCCAGCCTGCGGTCGCAGCGAGGCGGCCCAGAGGCCGAGGGCAGCAAGCCCCGAGATCAGCAGCCATCCGAGGCCGAGACCGAACTGGGTGATCCACTGGAACCAATGGACCAGTCGGTCGTCGTCGGCCTTGAAATAGAGCGCCAGCGGCCGATCGATCCAGAGGACCGACACCGCGACGGCGGCGAGCGTGGCCGTGCCCGCGACGACCCAGTCGCGCCGGGGCGACGGGCGCAGCGCCAGCAGCCGTCCGGTCATTTCAAGGACGGCGGCACTCATCCCTTGGGCGAGCCGGCGGACCCAGGGCCGGTCGAGCCCGTCATCCTCGACGATCCAGCGGTACAGCCCCCAGGCGACGGCGCCGACCAGCAGGCCCGCGAAGATATTGTCCGACAGGAAATGCCCGCCCTGGCCGATACGGACCAGCGCCACCAGCGCGCCGAAGCCGAGGGCCGCCCCGGTCACCCAGCGCCGCCGCCGCCGGGTCGCCGGCAGGAAACCCAGGCCGACCAGTGAAAACGCCATGGCGCCGTGGCCGGACGGGAACGAGCAATTATGGCCGCACTGGTCGCTCGGTTGCAGCACCGGGGTAAAATTCTTGGTGCCGCCGAACTGGGTGACCTGGCTCGGCCGCGCGCGGCCCCAATGGTCCTTCAGCACCGTGTTCGTCAGCAGCCCCGGCCCGATCGCGATGCTGAGCAGCAGGAACGGGATGGTCCGCCGATCGAACGGGCCGATCGCGCGCCCGAGGATCCAGACCGCCAGGCCCAGCAGCAGCAGGCCCAGGACCAGCGCCCAGGTCACGATCGGCACCGCGTCGTAGATGTCGCGGAACGGCGCCCAGTCGCGCAGGAAAAAGCCGTTGGCCGGGCGCCAGAACAGCCCGCTGATCCACAGGTCGATCCCCGGCAGCGCCATGAACAGCACGCCGGCCGCGATGGCACCGGCGAGCAGCAGAAGGGGCACGGGCAAGCGGGTCAGGCTGGCCATAACCCGCGCTCCTGCATGATCTGACGGATACGGGTGCCGGCGGCGCCGGTATCGTCCTGGGGCGTATAGTCCCAGTTGTGCAGGCGGCCGTCGAACGGCCGGGTGATCCCGGCGGCGCACATGGCGTGGTGAAAGCGCTCGAACTTCTTCGAGCCGCCTTCGAGCGGCAGGACCTGGACCGGTTTGCCCGACGCGCTCGCCTCGGTGATCATTGAGACCGAGTCGGCGGTGACCAGAATATGGTCGGCCAGGCCCAGATAGCCGAAATAGGGATTGTCGCCGGCGCCGGACCAGATCTCGACATTCGGCCCCGCCAGCTTGGCGCGCAGGATCGCCTCGGCTTCCGCCCCGGTCCGGCGCGAGGTCGTGATCATCAGCCCGGCGCCGTCGCGCACCAACTGGGCCAGTTGATCGGCGATCCGGGTCATGATCTCGGGCGTCAGGCGATAGACGCCATTGTCGCCGCCGATCACCACCGCGATGCGGGGGTGGGGCAGGTGGGTCAGGCGCGGTGCCCAGATCGCGGCCCCGGCGGCGAGCTTCGCCGGCGTGACCGGATGGACCGCGCCCAGGGAGACCATGACGTTGGGTCCGCGCACCTTGTCATGGTCCGACACGATCATCAGGTCGAACCGGGCCGGCCGGATCTTCGGGTCCTGAATCTGCACGACGACGGTGCGCCCCCGGTTCCTGGTGCGGATTGCCAGCGCGGGGGCCGCCGATCGCCCGCCGGCGGCGATGACCAGACGGGGCCAGGGCGGGGTGAGACGATCGCCGTCAGGACCGGCGGCGGCGGTCGCATTCCACCAAAGAAGGGGCGGCAGTCCCTTCCAGGGATAGCGAATCGAGAGCTTCTTTTCCTCGAACGGCAGGCCGACGGCTTCGGCGACGCCGACCACTTGGCTGCGCAGGCCGACCTTGCCGTCGTAAAGCAGCCAGACGTCGGCGCTCATGAAGTCTCTCCCGCCGATCTCCTATGCACATGGTTCACATGTGTTGATTTGGCGGCGTAATTTGTAAGATAGTTGCCCAAATTCTTTTGAGGGCTCCATACATGCGTCGAATTAAGCTCGACAGGATCGACCGGCGGATCCTGCGGACCTGCAGGACGACGGTCGGATGACCAACGTCGAGTTGGCGCGCCGCGCCGGTATTTCCGCCCCGCCCTGCCTGCGCCGCGTGCGGGCGCTGGAAGAGGCGGGCTACATCAAGGGCTATCACGCCGCGATCGAGCCCGATGCGCTGGGCTACGGCGTCACCGTTTTCGCCCACGTCGGTCTGGTCAGCCAGGCCGAAGGCGATCTGAAGGCGTTTGAGGAGCTGGTCGGTGGCTGGCCTGAGGTGCGCGAGGCGCACATGCTGGCCGGCGAGACCGATTTCCTGCTGAAGGTCGTGGCGACCGACTGGGACAATTACCACCGGTTCCTCACCACCAAGCTGACGACTGCGCCCAACGTCAGCCATGTCAAATCCGCCCTCGCGATCCGGTCGAGCAAATATGCCGTCGGCGTGCCGATCGATGTGGAATCGAGCGCCGAAGCCTGAGTGGTCGCATCGGTCAAGACGAAGGGGGCGCGGACCGATGTCCGCGCCCCTTTTTTCGTTTTTGCCCTTTAGTCCGTCATTCCCGCGAAGGCGGGAATCATGCGCAAACCGTAGGTTTGTCGCTCGAGCTATGCGCACGATCCGTCCGTTTCAGAGAGCCTTTGCTGCCACCCTGGATTCCCGCTTTCGCGGGAATGACGGGGGGTAATGAGGCACGTCAGAACGCGACCTTGACGATCTCGTAGGATTTGGCGCCCCGGGGTGTGGTCACCTCGACGCTTTCCTTGGCCTGCTTGCCGATCAGGGCGCGGCCGAGCGGCGACGTGACCGAGAGCAGACCCTGCTTGATGTCGGCCTCGTCCTCGCCGACGATCTGGTACTTGGTCTCTTCCTCGGTCTCTTCGTCGGCCAGCACGACGGTCGCGCCGAACTTGACGGCGGCGCCCGACAGCTTGCTGACGTCGATCACCTCGGCGCGGGAGATCTTGTCCTCCAGTTCGAGGACACGGCCCTCGATGAAGGACTGCCGTTCGCGCGCGGCGTGATATTCGGCGTTCTCCGACAGATCGCCGTGTTCGCGCGCTTCGGCGATCGCCCGGATCACTGCCGGTCGGTCAATGCTCTTCAGGCGGCGCAGTTCGTCCTGCATCCGGCTGAAACCACCCACGGTCATAGGAACTCTTTGCATTTCTTCGACGGCCTGACCTGAATTTCGGCGATTCGGGAAGCGGAATCGTCCTTACGCGGGGCGCCCACCCCGCGCGGACGGCTAATCAAAATAGGATTGAAGAGCGGCAACTTCAAGGCTGCCGCTCTTCAAGGCCTGAATCGCGTGGACCGAGGCCTTGGCGCCGGCCAAAGTCGTGTAGTACGGAATGGTATGGGTCAGCGCCGTGCGACGCAGGCTGAAGCTGTCGCTGATCGCCTGGCTGCCCTCGGTCGTGTTGAAAATCAGCTGCACGCCGCCCGAGACCATCCGATCGACGATATGCGGCCGACCTTCTAGCACCTTGTTGATCGTATCGACCGGAATGCCGGCCGCTTTCAGATGGGCAGCGGTGCCGCTGGTCGCGACCAGCTTGAAGCCCATCTCGACCAGCTTGCGGCATGGCTCGATCAGGCCAGGCTTGTCGCGGTCGCGCACCGAGACGAACACGGTGCCCGTCAGCGGCAGGAACACGCCCGACCCTAGCTGCGACTTGGCGAAGGCGCGGCCGAAATCGAAATCGAGGCCCATGACCTCGCCGGTCGATTTCATCTCGGGCCCCAGCAGCAGATCGACGCCGGGGAAGCGGTTGAACGGGAACACCGCTTCCTTGACCGCGACGTGGCGGATGTCCGGCCGCATGGCGGGCACCAGCGTGCTCAGTACCGCGCCGGCCATGACGCGGGCCGCGAGCTTGGCAATCTGCACGCCGGTCGCCTTGGCGACGAACGGCACGGTGCGCGATGCGCGCGGGTTCACTTCCAGCACGAAGACGGTGCCGTCCTTGATGGCGTATTGCACGTTCATCAGGCCGATCACGCCCAGCTTCAGCGCCATGGCGCTGGTCTGGCGCTCGATCTCGCCGATGATCTCGGCCGACAGCGAATAGGGCGGCAGCGAGCAGGCGCTGTCGCCCGAATGAATGCCGGCCTCTTCGATATGCTCCATGATGCCGGCGACATAGACGGTCTTGCCGTCCGACAGCGCATCGACATCGACCTCGATCGCATCCGACAGATAGCGGTCGAGCAGGATCGGGCCGGTCGAGGAGATTTTGGCGGCGTTTTCCATGTAGCGCTTCAGCTGCGGCATGCCATGGACGATCTCCATGGCGCGGCCGCCCAGCACGTAGGACGGGCGCATGACCAGCGGGAATCCCAGCTTTTCGGCGACCGCCACCGCCTCGTCGGACGAATAGGCGGTGCCGTTCTCGGGCTGCAGCAGCTTCAAATCTTCCAGAAAATGCTGGAAGCGCCGGCGATCCTCGGCCAGATCGATCGCGTCGGGCGAGGTGCCCAGGATCGGAATGTCGGCCGCTTCAAGCGCCGCCGCCAGCTTCAGCGGCGTCTGACCGCCGAACTGGACGATGCAGCCCAGCACCTTGCCCTTGGATTGCTCGACCCGCACCAGCTCGATCACGTCCTCGGCGGTCAGCGGCTCGAAATACAGCCGGTCCGACGTGTCGTAGTCCGTCGAGACGGTCTCGGGGTTGCAATTGACCATGATGGTCTCGAACCCGGCCTCGCGCAGGCTATAGGCGGCATGGACGCAGCAATAGTCGAACTCGATGCCCTGGCCGATACGGTTCGGACCGCCGCCCAGAATGATCACCTTGGTGCGGTCGGTCGGATCGGACTCGTTCTCCGCCGGCGACAGGCCGTCGCCCTCGTATGTCGAATACATGTAGGGCGTGTCGGACGCGAACTCGGCGGCGCAGGTGTCGATGCGCTTATAGACCGGGCGGATGTTCAGCTTGTGCCGGGCTGCGGTCACATGCGCCTCGGTCGTGCCGGCCAGCTCGGCCAGGCGCGCGTCGCCGAAACCCTGCTTCTTCAGCGCATGGAACGCGTAGGCGTCCTGCGGCAGGCCGTGCTGGCGCACCTGGGCTTCGGTCTCGACGATCGACTGGATCTGGCGCAGGAACCAGGGCTCGTACTTGCAGGCGGCGTGGATCTCTTCGACCGTCAGGCCGTGGCGGAACGCCTGGGCGATGACCAGGATGCGATCCGGCGTCGGCTGGGCCAGCGCGGCACGAACCGCGTCCTTGCTCGGGCCGCCGGGAATGGCGATCTCGTTGAAGCCGGTCAGGCCGGTCTCGAGCGAACGCAGCGCCTTCTGGACGCTTTCGGCGAAGCTGCGGCCGATCGCCATGCATTCGCCGACCGACTTCATCGAGGTCGACAGCAGCGGAGCGGTGCCCGGAAACTTCTCGAACGCGAAGCGCGGGATCTTGGTGACGACATAGTCGATCGTCGGCTCGAACGCGGCCGGCGTCACCTTGGTGATCTCGTTCTTGAGCTCGTCCAGCGTATAGCCGACCGCCAACAATGCCGCGACCTTGGCGATCGGGAAGCCGGTCGCCTTGGAGGCCAGCGCCGAGGAGCGGCTGACGCGCGGGTTCATCTCGATCACGACCAGGCGGCCGTCGGCCGGGTTGACCGCGAACTGCACGTTCGAGCCGCCGGTATCGACGCCGATCTCGCGCAGCACTGCGATCGAGGCGTCGCGCATCATCTGGTATTCTTTGTCGGTCAGCGTCAGCGCCGGGG
>Ga0302314_10002586_pt1 | contig 33581 bp, 32 predicted proteins | sample III_Palsa_N2_3_FD_200533 | JGI IMG/M metagenome (GOLD analysis project Ga0302314, IMG submission 200533) | Peat permafrost microbial communities from Stordalen Mire near Abisko, Sweden - III_Palsa_N2_3 | ecosystem: Environmental > Terrestrial > Soil > Palsa > Peat permafrost | place: Sweden...
AGCCTGCTGTGAGCATTGAAACTACGCGTGGACGCCTGACCCGCGGGGTCAAGGCGGCCCTGCTCGACACGATGCGCAAGACGCCGGTCGGCGAAAAGACCAACCATGCGGCGCCGGCGTCCCGGGCCGGCCGGCGCGACATGTCGTTCGCCAGCCTGCCGGCCTATCAGCAACTGATGACCCAGCGCGGCCTCGCCGATGCGCTGGGCCTGAATTTCCCGTTCTACCGCACCCACGACGCCCGCGCCGGCGCGCGCAGCGTCATCGACGGCAACGGCGTGGTCAATTTCGCCTCCTACGATTATCTGGGGCTGAACGGCCATCCGGAGATCACCCGGACCGTGGCGGATGCGACCGAACAATGGGGCACCAGCGTGTCCGCCAGCCGCATCACGGCCGGCGAGCGCGAGTTCCACCACGAGCTGGAAAAGGCTCTGGCCGATATTTACGAGGCCGAGGCGGCGCTCGTCTTCGTCAGCGGCCATGCGACCGCGGTCTCGACCATCGCGGCCCTACTGGGTCCGAAGGACCTGATCCTGCATGATTCGCTGATCCATAATTGCGTCGTGGTCGGTGCGCAGCTGTGCGGCGCCACGCGGCGGTCGTTCCCGCACAACGATATGGACGCGCTGAACGACATCCTGTCGGCGACGCGCGACCGGTTCGAGCGCGTGCTGATCGTGTCCGAAGGCCTCTATTCCATGGATGGCGACGGGCCGGATCTGGCCCGCCTGGTCGATATCAAGGAACAGCATGATTGCTGGCTGATGGTCGACGACGCCCATGCGCTGGGCATCCTGGGCAAGACCGGCCGCGGCATCTTCGAGATGGCCGACGTCGATCCGAACCGGGTCGATATCTGGCTCGGCACCATGTCCAAGACCCTGGTCAGCTGTGGCGGCTATATCGCCGGCAACCGCGTGCTGATCGATTATCTGAAGCTGACGGCACCCGGCATGGTCTATAGCGTCGGCCTGCCGGCGCCCGCATCGATCGCGGCCTTGACCGCGATCAAAATCATGCTGCGCGAGCCGGAGCGGGTCGCGCGCCTGCAGGCCAACGGCCAGCGCTTCCTGCGCAAGGCGCGCGAAGCCAAGCTCGATGTCGGCACCAGCTGGGGCTATGCGGTGACGCCGGTGATCCTGGGTGATTCGCTCCGGACCATCATGCTGGCCGACCGGCTGCTGAAGCGCGGTTACAACGCCTTTCCGATCGTGCCCCCCGGCGTGCCGGAACAGTCGGCGCGCCTGCGGTTCTTCATCTCGTCGGAACATACCGACGCGGATATCGACGGCGCGGTCGCGGCGACGCGCGAGGAACTGACCCAGCTGGAGCAAGCCGGCACCTCGCTCGGCACCATGGCGAAACTGATGATGGCCAAGCTCAAGTCCTGAGCCGCATCGACCGGAGAACTCCCCCCGTGTTTCAGAACATCGTCATCACGGGTGCGTCGAGCGGCATCGGCGCGGCACTCGCCAAATTCTATGCCCGGCCCGGTATCACCCTCGGCCTGGTCGGCCGGGATGCGGCCCGGCTGGGGGCGATCGCGGCCGAGGTCCGGGCGGCCGGCGCCGCTGTGGTCGAGGGCCTAGTCGATTTGCGCGAACGGGTCGCCTTGACCCGGTTCCTGACCGATTTCGACGCGGCCCATCCGATCGACCTGCTGATCGCCAATGCCGGCGTGCTCGACGGTCGCCGCGCCGACGATGTGGTCGAGACGGCCGAGATCGCGCGCAGCGTGATCGAGGTCAATCTGGTCGGCGCCGTCGATACGCTCCATGCCGTGCTGCCGGCGATGCGCCAGCGCCGGCGCGGGCATATTGCCCTGGTGAGCTCGCTCGCGGCCCTGTCGCCGCTGGCCGATGCGCCGGCCTATAGCGCCAGCAAGGCCGGGCTGCTGTCCTATGGCCGCGCCATGCGGGCGGCGGTGGCGCACGAGAATGTCCGCATCTCGGTCGTCTGCCCCGGCTATGTCACTTCGGCCATGACCGAAACCCACATCGGCAACCATCCGCACAAGATCAGCGCCGAGGCGGCCGCCCGGCTGATCGACGCCGGCATCAAGCGCAACAAGCCGGTGATCGGCTTTCCGGCGGCGCTCTATTACCCGTCGCTGATCTCGACCTTCATTCCGGAATTCATCACCCGGATGGCGACCAAGGGCATTCGGTTTCATGTGAAGCCAAAAGACTGATCAAGCACGGGGTCGTGGAAATCGGAACCGTGATACGGGGAGGATAGAGGATGACCGAAGTACTGATTATCGGCGGCGCCGGCATGATCGGGCGCAAGCTGGCCGACCGGCTGGCGGCGGACGGCACGGTCGGCGGCAAAAAGATCGACCGGCTGGTGCTGCAGGATATCGTCGAACCGGCGGCGCCCGCCGGCGCCAAGTTCGAGACCCGCGCCATCGCCGGCGATTTCTCCAAGCCGGGCCTGTCGGACGAACTGGTCGCGAGCAAGCCAGACGTGATCTTCCATCTGGCCGCGATCGTGTCCGGCGAGGCCGAGGCCGATTTCGACAAGGGCTACCGCATCAATCTCGACGGCACCCGCCTGCTGCTGGAAGCGATTCGCCAGGTCGGCGGCGGCTACAAGCCGCGCTTGGTGTTCACCTCGTCGATCGCCGTGTTCGGGGCGCCTTTTCCGGATGCGATCGGCGACGAGTTCCACTCGACGCCACTGACCAGCTACGGCACCCAGAAGGCGATCTGCGAGCTGCTGCTGGCGGATTATTCCCGGCGCGGCTTCGTCGATGGCATCGGCATCCGCCTGCCGACGATCTGCGTCCGCCCCGGCAAGCCGAACAAGGCGGCCTCGGGCTTCTTCTCCGGGATCATCCGCGAGCCGCTCAATGGCATGGAAGCGATCCTGCCGGTGCCGCGCAGCGTGCGTCATACGCACGCCTCGCCCCGTGCCGCGATGGGGTTTCTGCTGCATGCCGCCGGGCTCGACAGCTCGACGCTGGGCGCGCGTCGCAACCTGACCATGCCCGGCGTGTCGGTCACGGTCGCGGAGCAGATCGAGGCGCTGCGCAAGGTCGCGGGCGATGCGGCCGTGGCCCTCATCCGCGAGGAACCGGACCAGACCATCCGCACCATCGTCGACGGCTGGTCACGCAACTTTGACCCGCAGCGCTCGCTCGCTCTGGGCTTCAGGCCGGACGCGAGCTTCGAGGAGATCATCCGGATCTATCAGCAGGATGAGCTGGGTAAGTAAGGCTCGCTAATCCAGCGGGTGATGGCACCGGAAATACCCCGCCTCCGCGTCCGTCACCGCCGGCATCGCCTCCGCACAGACCCCCGTCGCATTGGGACATCGCGTCCGGAACGGGCAGCCGGTCGGCGGCTCGACCGGGTTGGGCGCGTCGGCGCCGATCGCGATCGGGCGGGGGCGGGCGCCCGGCGTCGGCGGCAGGATCGCGTCGAGCAGGGCGCGCGTATAAGGATGGCGCGGGCGGGCATAGAGCGTCTCGGTCGGGCCGCTCTCGACGATCACGCCCAGATACATGACCGCGACCCGGTCGGCCAGGTGATGCACGACCGCCAGATTATGGCTGATCAGCAGGATGGTCAGGTCGAACTGCCGGCGCAGGCGGCTCAGCAGATTGATGATCTGGCTCTGTACCGAGACATCCAGCGCCGAGGTCGGCTCGTCGCAGATCAGCAGCTTCGGTTCGCCGATCAGCGCCCGGGCGATCGCCACGCGCTGGCGCTGGCCGCCGGAAATCTGGCTGGGATAGGCGTTGATCAGGTGCGGCGGCAGGCCGACCGCCGCCATCATCAGGGCCGCCCGCGCCTGTCGCGCCGCCCGCGTCCCTTCGCCGCGCACGACCAGGGGGGCGACGATGATGCTGCCCAGGCTCTGGCGCGGATTGAGCGAGGAATAGGGGTCCTGGAACACCGGCTGCACCAGCCGCGCGCGTGCCGTGCGGTGATAGCCGGCGATCGGCCGGCCGGCCAGCATCACGGTCCCCGAACTGGGATTTTCGATGCCCAGGCACAGGCGCGACAGCGTGGTCTTGCCGCAGCCGCTCTCGCCGACGATCGCCAGAACCTCGCCCGGCTCGACCGCGAGATCGATGCCGCGCAGCGCGCGCAGCACCGCGGTCTGGCCGCCGCTGCGCACGGCATAATCGCGGGTGGCGCCTGCGATTTCGAGGATCGGCGGCATCAGACCGCCTCGACCAAGGCGGCATAGCCGGGTTCGCCGGCGCGCTCGGCCGGCGGCCGGACACAGCGGAGTGCCTGGCCCGGTTCGGTCGCGAGCAGCGGCACCGGTGCCGCGCAGACAGGGCGGGCATAGGGGCAGCGGTCGAGAAACAGACAGGCGTCGGCCGTGATCCCGGGCGACGGCACGATGCCCGGGATCGTGCCGAGCGGCGCGCCACGGGGCGTCAGGCCCGGTGTCGGGATCGCGCGCAACAGCCCCTCGGCATAGGGGTGCGACGGCTTGGCCAAGACGGCGGCGGTAGCACCGGTCTCGACGATCTGGCCGGCATACATCACCGCCGTCCGATGGGCGACGCTGGCGACCACGCCCAGATCGTGGGTGATCAGCAGGATGGCGACGCCGGTCTCGTCCTGCAGCTGAGCCAGCAGCCCCAGGATCTGCGCCTGGGTCGTGACGTCCAGCGCCGTCGTCGGCTCGTCGGCAACAATCAGGTCCGGCTCGCACGACAGCGCCATCGCGATCATGACCCGCTGGCGCAAGCCGCCGGACAGTTGGTGCGGATATTGACCCAGCCGCGTCGCCGGCGACGGGATGCCGACGCGGCTCAGCAGGTCCAGCGCCCGGGCCCGCGCGGCTGCGGCCGAGAGAGCCCGGTGGGTCCGCATCACCTCGACCAGCTGGCTGCCGATCGTGTAGCAGGGGTCGAGCGAGGTCATCGGGTCCTGAAAGATCATGGCAATGCGCGGGCCGCGCAGCCGCCGCCAGTCGGCGTCACCCAGACCCAGCAAGGACTGCCCATCGAAGCTCAGGCGCTCGGCATCAACCCGGCAGGGCGGCGGCACCAGGCCCAGCAGGGCCAGCGCGGTCAGGCTCTTGCCGCAGCCGCTTTCGCCGACCAGCGCCAGGGTCTCGCCCTTCGCGATCTGCAAGTCGAGGCCGCGGACCGGCTGCAGCATGCCGCCCGCGGTCGGGATCGAGATCTTCAGATCCGCTATATCGACGAAGCCGGTCACGCCCGTCCCTCCGGCGCCACGACGTCGCGCAACGCGTCGCCCAGCAGGTTGACCGCCAGCACCAAGATGGCGAGCGCCACGCCCGGGATGGCGATCTGCCAGGGACGGAACAGCAGCTGGCTCTTCGCCTCCGCTACCATCAGGCCCCAGGACGCGAGCGGCGGCTTGACGCCCAAGCCCAGGAACGACAGCGCCGCCTCCAGCAATACGGCATGGGCGAGTTCGATCGTGGCGACCACGATCAGCGGGCCGGCGATGTTCGGCAGGATCTCCGCCAGCAGGATGCGCGGGGTCGACGCGCCGATGCAGCGCGCCGAGATGACGAAGTCGCTCTGGGCGAGCCGCTGGGTCGCACTGCGGGTCACGACGGCGAACCGGTCCCACAGCAGGAGCCCGATGACCAGGACCAGGATGGTGAGCGAGCTGCCGACCACGGCCACCACCACCAGCGCCACCAGCACGACCGGCAGGGTCAGGCGGATGGTGATGATGAAATTGACCGCCATATCGACCCGCCCGCCGAAATAGCCGCCGAGCAGGCCCAGGAGCGTGCCGATCGTGCCGGAGACGACAACGGTGGCGATGCCGATGAACAGCGAGATGCGGGCACCGTCGAGCAGGCGGGCAAGCGTGTCGCGACCGAGCTGGTCGGTGCCCAGCAGATGGGCCCGGCCACCCTTTGGTCCCCAGACCGGATCGATCAGCCGGTGCGCCAGGTCCTGGGCGGTCGGGTCCAGGCCGAGGATCGCCGGGCCGACAAGGGCCAAGACCAGAATGATCGCGAGCGTGCCGCCGCCGATCCAGAAGCTGGGGTGGCGTCGCAGCCGACGCAGGGCGAGCGTTGCCGGTGTCGGCGTCATGACAGCCGCATCCGCGGGTCGAGCAGGGCGTTCAACAGATCGGCCAGCAGGGTCAGCACGGCATAGACGAGTGAGGTCAGCAGCAGCAGCGCCTGGATGACCTCGATGTCGGACCGCTGGATCGATTCCCAGGCGAGCTGGCCCAGGCCTTTCAGCGAAAACACCGCCTCGACCACGATCGAGCCGCCCAGCATCAGGCCGAACTGCACGGCGGCGAGCGAGACCACGGGAATGATGGCGCTCCTGAGCGCGTGCCGGATCACGACCCGCCAGGGGGCGAGGCCATAGGCGCGGCCGGTGCGGATATGGTCGGACTGCATTACCTCGATCATCCCGGACCGGGTCAGGCGCAGCAGCGCCGGCGTCGCGTACATGCCGAGCGTGACGGCCGGCAGCACGTAATGCAGTGCGGTCGCATTGCCGGAGATCGGCAGCCAATGCAGCCAGACGCCGAAGACATAGATCAGCAGCAGGGCCAGCAGGAACGACGGCGCCGCCTGGCCGGCGACGGCGACGGCCGAGGCCAGCCGGTCGATCGGGCCGCGGCGCATCAAGCCCGCCAGCACGCCCAGCGGGATCGAGACCAGCAGCGCGAACCCCAGCGCCAGCGCGCCCAGGGCCGCGGTGATCGGCGCATGCTCGCCCAGCACCTGCACCACGCTTTCGCGCAGATAATAGGACCGGCCGAACTCGCCGGTCATGGCCTTGCCGACCCAGGCGACATATTGCACCGACAGCGGCCGGTCGAAACCATAGAGGGTGCGGATCGCGGCGACATCGGCGGCAGACGCCCCTTCGCCCGCCATCGCGACGGCGGGATCGCCCGACAGATGGACCAGCGAAAACGCGACGATCGAGGTGACCAGCACCACCAGGATCGTGACCAGCAGACGTCGCGCCAGAAAGCGTCCCATGCTGGGCGCCTAGCCCCCTACTTCCACTTGGCCCGGTAGAAATGCGCCAGCTCGTCCGGCGTGATCGGCATGTCGAGGTCGCTGTTGAAGGCGTAGGTCCGGCCATAGCTGAACAGCGGGATAAAATAGGCCTGGTCGTCGATGCGGGTCAGCGCCGTGGTGTAGAGCTCCTTGCGCTTGGCCGGGTCGGTCGTGCTGTCGGCCGCCTCCAGCCAATCCCGGACCTCCGGATCGCGGGCGTAGTCGTCGACGCTGAACTTGAAATAATTGCTGACCGAGGCCGAGGCATCGAGCACGCCCTGGGAGCCCCAGGTCAGTTGCGCCAGCTGCGCCTTGCCGCCTTCCATGATCGGTCTGAGCGCCTTCCATTGCAGGAACTGCAGATCGGCGACGATGCCGACCGCGCGCAGATAGTTCATCACCGCTTCGGTATAGGGCCGGTCGCGGTAAGCATAGATCTCGGTCTTGAAGCCGTTCGGATAGCCCGCTTCCGCCAGCAACGCCTTGGCCTTGGTCGGGTCATAGGGATAGTCCGGCCCGTTCGAGGTGCAACCGAACTGGCGCGGGTCGCACATCGCCGTCAGCACCTCGGCACCTTCGCCGACCAGCTGCTGGGCGATCGCCTTGCGGTCGATCGCATAGAACATGGCGCGGCGGACTCGCACGTCCTGCATCGGGTTCTTGCCGGAGCGGCCGGCAGCATCCAAAGACAGGAACGACATGCGCGTGGTCGGCGCCGCTTTGACCGTGACGTTCGGCGTCTCGGCCAGCTGCTTCGCGTTCTCGGTCGGCACGCCCCAGATCCAGTCGAGCCCGCCGGTCACCAGCTCGGCCAGCTGGGTGTCGGTGTCGGGGATGGTCTTGAAGATCAGCGTGCCGATCGACGGCTTGCCCTTGGGGCTGTCTGCGAAATACTGGTCGTTCTTGACCAAGGTGACCGAGGTGCCGGGTTTGAAATCCTTGATCTTGTACGGCCCGACGCAGACCGGCAGCACGGCACCATAGTCGCGCCGGGGCTTGCCGCCGGTCTCGATCGTGGGCGCGCTGTCGTAATGGCCGTCGGGATAGATCGGCGTGATGCCGGACAGATATTCGATCGCGGCCGGCGTCGGCGCCTTGGCCTTGAAGATCACCGTGTCGGGCGACGGCGCCTCGACATTGTCGATCCAGTCGACCAGCAGCCTCGTCACGACGCCGCTGTCGGGCTGGCGCGCATGGTTGAAGGTATAGGCGACGTCGGCCGCGGTCAGCGCCTTGCCGGTGCTGAACTTGACGCCCTGGCGCAGCTTGAATTCGAGCGTCTTGTCATCGATCCAGCGATAGCCGGTGCCCAGCAGCGGCTTGTAGGTATTCTCGATCGGGTCGCGATACATCAGCGTGTCGCAGGTCTGCTGCGAGATGATCACGACCTCGCGCAGGTTCTGATAATAGAGATCGACCGTATCGACCTCGTTCGCGGTCGCAAAGGTCAGCGTGTCGTCGGCCTTGCCGGCCCGCGCATCCGCGTGCGGCAGCGCCAACCCGATCGCGACCACGCCGGCCAATATCAATCCCCGATCCAATGTCATCGTCGCCTTCTCCGTCGGCAGAAGCTCAGGTCCGGATCTTGACGGGCAGCCGGATCGACGAGGCCCCCCGATGCAGGGTCAGAAGCGGTGGTCGGCCATGCGGGACCTGGGCGCAATGATCGGCATCGCCGCCGGCGATTGCAAGCCGCACCCGACTGCCGGCCTTGAAGGTCCAGGAGGTCGGCAACAGAGCGAAATGCAGCCGTTGGGCCTGGCCGATCGGCATCGGCGCCGCGTCGGCGCGCGCATAGCTGCGATAGGGCCAGGCGGTGCGGTGCGCCGGCGGGCAGGGGCTCTCCTGGCGATGCAGCGCCCGCAGCATGCCCTCGGTTACGTAGCGGACGGTGCCGTCGCGCTCGACCTCGGACAGATAGAGGAAGATCGCCGCATCCGGCTCGCTCGACGCGACCTGCAGGTCGGCCACGACATGGCCCGTGACCTCCCAATCCTGGTCGAGCGGCGGGCTCGTGTAGCACAGCATCCGGGCGTCGCGGGTTTGCCAGTCGATGTAGTAGTCGCGGCTGTCGATCGCGGCGATGCGCTCGTAGCGGGTTTGGGCGCCGGTGCCGAGGCCGAAATCGACCTGATACTCGTCCGTGCCGGGGGCGGCAGCTTCGGCCGATAGAAGCGCATCGGCATCCAGGAACAGCTGCTGCTCCGTCTCGACTGGCGGCCAGGACGGCGCCGAGCGCCAGGCCTCGTCATGCTGGGTGAAATAATGGATCGGCGCCTCGTCGCGGAGGCCGGTGTCGAGCCCCATCAGATATTCGTCGAAGAAGCGCAGCATCTCGCCGACGATCGGGAAATCGGCCTCGACCGTGCGGCGCCAGGGCGAGACATCGATGCGCGCGCCATGGTCCCAGGGGCCCAGCAGCAGATGGCGCTGCTTGTTGGGCAGGGTCAGGAAGCGGCTGATGGCACCATTGGCATAGCCGGCGCCATCCATCCAGCCCGAGACCGAATAGACCGCGACGTCGGGATTGACCCCTTCGCAATAGCCATAGGGGCTGAAGCAGGCCGAGGTGAATGTCGGATCATAGGGCAGGGCATCGCCCTTGAATTTGAACTCGGTGATGAAATCCGGCATGCGGAAATTGCCGATATGCTGGGCGATGGCGGCCCGGCACAGACTGCCGTCGGCATCGTCATCGACCGGCTGCGGCCCGGCATAGTTCGGGTTGGCGTAATACGAGATCTTCTTCAACAGATCGCGCCGGTCATGGTCCATCGCGACCATCAGCTCGTCATAGACGAGCGCCAGCTCCTTCAGATGCACGCCGCCCGGATAATAATGGTCGGCGTAGGTGTCCCAGACCGCAAACAGCGGGGCGATCGCCTTCACCGCCGGATGGCCGGTACTGGCGAGGAAGTCGGCGGCGGCGCCCAGATAGGACACGCCGGTGGCGCCGATCGTGCCGTTCGACCAAGGCTGGGCCACGATCCAGTCGGCGATCGCCCGGCAATCGTCGCGTTCGCGCGGCGAGCGGAAACTGTCGCGCGTGCCGAAGCTGGCGCCGGTGCCGCGCACGTCGATCACGACCAGGGCATAGCCGGCCGGCACGAAGATGTTCCGGTATCGAAACGCGCCCGGCGCCACCTCGTCATGTCGGGAGATGTCGGCCAGCGCGAAGCGCCGGTAATAGGGCGTGAAGATCGTGATCGCCGGAAACGGTCCGGGCGCGTCGCCGCCCGCGGGCGCTTGCGGCAGATAGACATCGACCGCCAGGCGGCAGCCGTCCGGCATGGCGACATAGCGCGACCGGGGCTTCAGCGAGACGCCGAACGGCTTGTCGCGGCGCAGGGCATAATCGTGCGGACTCTGGTGCCAGGCGTCGAGCGTTACTGCCATCGGACTCGCCGATCTTCGTCGTTGAACCGAGAAGCGACGGCAAGGCTGACACGCACCAAAATATGCGTCAAATGCTTAAAATATCGCATAGTATGCGGTAAGCGCACAATTCACGGAGATCTCGATCTTGCCCAGTCACCGCAGCCTGGAAGCACTCCGGGCCTTCGTCGACGGCGGCTCGGTGTCCCAGGCCGCCGTGCGCCTCGGCCGGACTCAGCCGCAGGTCGGGCGCCTGTTGAGCGGGCTCGAGCACGAGTTGGGGTTCGCGCTGTTCGATCGGCAGAACCGGCGGCTGACGCTCACCGCCGACGGACGGGAATATTACGCTGAGGTCGAGCGCGTGCTGGCCGGCCATGATGGGCTCGACCGGTTCGCGGCCCAGCTGCGCCAAGGCAGCTGCGACCATGTCCGGGTGCTGACCGCCCCCTATGTCGCCCATGCGATCGTCGCCGATGCGCTGGCCATGCTGGCGGCACGCCTGCCCAGCTTCACCGCCAGCATCGATTCCCGCATCCGGCTCGATATCGAGACCTGGGTCGCGCACGAGAATTTCGATCTGGGCGTCAGCGTGCTGCCGATCTCGCATCCGAGCTTCGAGACCGAGGAATTCCTGCGCAGCGAGGCGGTCGTGGCCATGACGCCGGACCATCCGCTGGCCGGCCGCCACCTCGTGACGATCGAGGATCTGGCGCTGACCAGCCTGATCACGACCCATCCGCGCTCGCTCGTGCAGCAGCAGCTCGACCGGCATTGCCGCGAGCGCGGCCTGTCGCTGCGGTCGAGCTTTGAGACCGCGAACGGCATGATCGCCTGCCAGCTGGCGGAACGCGGTCTCGGCTGCTGCATCGCCGATCCGTTCGTGGCGCGATCGAGCGGCACGCCCGGCCTGGTGTTCCGCCGCTTCCAGCCGAAGATCGAACTCCGCTACGGCTTCCTGTTTCCGGCCGGGCGGTCACGCTCCAAGGCCGTGGTCGAGTTGGCGCAGGAGATCGCGGCGCTGGCGCGCGCGCAATTGGCGGCGGTCCAAGCGCAGTTGGCCCCGGCGTCCTAAGCCGTAACTTCCGCCCAGGGCGCGCCGGCCAGGTGCGTCGCCAGGAAATCGATCAGTGCCGTTACCCGAGGCGGCCGCATGCCGCCGGGCGGCGTCACGATGTTGAGCGCGATCGGCGGCAGCGACCATTCTTCCATCACGGTTTCCAGGCGCCCGGCCGCCAGATCCTGCCAGGTGATGAAATCCGGCTGGATCGCCAGACCCAGCCCGGCCAGCACGGTCGCGGTCAGCGCGTCGGCATTGTTGGCACGCAACGGGCCAGTCGGCGCCACCACGGCTTCCTCGCCCGAGTCATGCAGGAAATGCCAGCGGTTGCGCGTCGGCAGATAGGCGTAGCCCAGGCAGACATGCCGCTCCAGCTCGCTTGGATGGGTCGGCCGGCCGCGGCGGTCCAGATAGCTTTTGGCCCCGACCAGCCGGCGCTGCACCTGGCAGAGCCGCCGTGCCTTCAGCGTCGAATCCGCCAGCGCCGCGATCCGGAGCGCCAGGTCGAAGCCGCCGTCGATCAGGTCGACCATCTCGTCGCTCAGATGCAGATCGACCGACACGTCCGGATAGGCCTCGAAGAACGCCGGCAGGATCGGGGCGACATGGTCGATGCCGAACGACATGGGGGCGGCGAAGCGGATGAGGCCGCGCGGCGTCGCCAATTGGGCGATGGCATCCTGCTCGGCCATGACGCCGGCGGCGAGGATCCGCTCGGCATTGACGGCCGCCCCGCGCCCGGCCTCGGTCAGCGACAGGCGCCGCGTCGTGCGGTGGAACAGCGGGGCGCCGATGCGCTGTTCCAGCCGGGTGACCGCCTTGGACACGGTCGCCTTGGAAAACCCCAGCTCGGCGGCGGCGCGCCCGAAGGATTGCCGCTCCGCCACCTTCGCGAAAATGGCCCAGGCCTCGAAATCCGGCAAGTTCGACATGGCTAAATCCAGAAACTAAGAGTTTCGATTGTTTCTATTTTTGTGAGTTCGCTCAAGCCTTATTTTCAGCTGGTCAGATCATCCAAGGGGGCGACGGCGCCCCGAAACGGAGTTCCATCATGACCAGCAGCGGCCTTCACCATGTCACCGCGATCAGCGGCCCGGCCCAGCGCAATCTCGATTTCTACACGCGCACGCTCGGCCTGCGCCTCGTCAAGAAGACGGTCAATTTCGACGATCCGGCGACATATCATCTCTATTACGGCGACGAGACCGGTCAGCCCGGCACGATTCTGACCTTCTTCCCGTGGGACGGCGTGGCGCCGGGCCGGGTCGGCGTCGGCGAGACCCAGCAGACCGGCTTCCGGGTGCCCAAATCCGCGATCGGCTATTGGACCCAGCGCCTGGTCGCGGCCGGCGTCGCCCATGAGGCGCCGCAGCGGCGCTTCGGCGACACGGTCCTGGCGTTCAAGGACCCGGACGGCCTGTCGCTGGCGTTGGTCGGCATCGAAGGCATCGAGGGCGAGACAGGCTGGTCGGCGGGCGAAATCCCGGCCGAACATGCGATCCGCGGTTTCCACGGCGTGACACTGCTGCTGAAGGACGCGGGCCCGACCGCGGCGATCCTTGAAGACGTGTTCGGTTTCAAGCAAGCCGGTCGCGAGGGCAACCTCGTCCGCATGGCCGCGTCCGGCGATGCGCCCTATGGCCGCTTCATCGACCTGTGGGCGGTCGGCAACTTCATGCGCGGCCATCAGGGCGGCGGCAGCGTGCATCACATCGCTTTCCGTGCCGCCGATGACGCGGCTCAGGAGGAAATGGCCCGCAAGCTGCGCGACACGCACCGCCTGCCGACGACGGAGCAGAAGGACCGCAACTATTTCCGCTCGGTCTATTTCCGCGAGCCGGGCGGCGTGCTGTTCGAAATCGCGACCGACGATCCGGGCTTTGCCTATGACGAGCCGACCCTGTCGCTCGGCCAGGCGCTGAAGCTGCCGCCGTTCCTGGAGCGCAGCCGCGCGCAAATCGAGGCCGTCCTGCCGCAACTCGTCTGAAAACCCGAGGAGAGCCGCCATGTCGTCGCTTGCCTTGTCGTTCGAGCATCGCTTCAAGCCGGCCACCCGGCCGGGCCTCCGCCCGCTCCTGCTGCTGCATGGCACGGGCGGGGACGAGACGGATCTTCTGCCGCTGGGTGAGCTCGTCTCACCCGGTGCCGCCCTCCTGTCGCCCCGCGGTCAGGTGCTGGAGGGCGGCATGCCGCGCTTCTTCCGCCGCCTGGCCGAGGGCGTGTTCGACGAGGCGGACGTGCGCCGCCGTGCCGCCGATCTCGCGGGCTTCATCGCCGAGGCGTGCGCGGCCTATGGCATCGAGGCGCCAGTGGCCCTGGGCTTTTCCAACGGCGCCAATATCGCGGCGGCGCTCCTGATGCTGCATCCGGGCGTGCTGGCCGGGGCCGTACTGCTGCGTGCCATGGTGCCGCTCGCCGATCCGCCGGATTTCCGGCTCGACGGTACGCGTGTGCTGATCCTGTCTGGCGTGCGCGACCCGATCGTGCCGGCCTCGAACGCGGCAGCACTCGCCCGGATGCTGGGTGCGGGCGGCGCCGAACTCCAGCACGACACGCTGCCGGCGGGCCATGGCCTGACCCAGGACGATGTCGCGCGCACGGGAGTTTGGCTCCATGGCTAGGGCGGATTTACGAGAATCTTTTGCCTGGCGTGCAATCCCTGGGCGAGGCACGCTTGCCATCCCTTTGATCCGGAAAGGAGATGCAGCATGAGACGCGCGGCCGCTCCCCCTGCCGAACCGGTGTCCAAGCCCGCCGACATCCCCGACTATCGCGGTACACGGGCCGTGATCCGCCGCGAACGGGCCTGGAACGGGGTCTCGGCCCTGCATCTCGACATCCGCGCCGATGGGGTGTTCGAGGCCGAATTAGCCACGATGTCACCGTCGCTGCTGTTCACCGTCGAAGCACTGGGTGGGCGGGTGCTGCTGATGTCCGAGCGGCAGCGGGCGCTGTTTCGCCAGACGGGGCCCTTGAGCGTGGCGCCGGCCGGCACCAACGTCCTGGTCCGTGGCCGGGCTCGGCATTTCCGGCAGCTGGTCCTGCGCTTCGACCAGGCACCGGCGGATGGCGGCATCGACCTGGCGACGGCGTTCCGGCCGCGGTTCATGTTCGCCGACCCGTGCCTGGCCGGCCTGTGTCTGCTACTGGCGGAGGAATGCGTCAGTCCGAGCCCGATGGGCGGCCTGTTCGGCGACAGCCTGATCGTCTCCCTATTGCTGGCCCTGTCGCGCGACGAGGCTGACGGCTGCCGCTCCGCCGGTGGGTTGGCGCCCTGGCAGATGCGGCGGCTGGAATGTTTCGTCGATGCCCATCTGGGCGAAGACCTGTCGCTCGATAGCCTGGCGCACGAGGCGGGCGTGTCGCGCTCGCATCTGGGCCGCGTGTTCAAGCAAACCGTCGGGCAATCACCGTTCGAATGGGTCCGCGCCAAGCGGATCGAGCGGGCGAAGCAGCTCTTGGCCGAGGCTCGCCTGCCGGTCGCCGAGATCGCGATCGCCACCGGCTTCGCCGATCAGGCGCACCTGACCCGGGCGTTCGGCCGGTTGGTGGGAATGCCGCCCGGCGCCTGGCAGCGGGCCCATGCCCAGGTCGCCGGCGAAGACGTATTCAGCGCGGAAGTTCAAAACGAAGAACCGCAGACAAGCGAAAATCCGCGCTTCGTCGCATGACATCGGCCGTCGAATTCCCTCCACCTCGATCCGAGGAGCCAAAAGATGTCCGTCAAGGCGAGCGCCACCCCCGCACGGGGGCTGATCGATCCCAAGAATCACATGCTGATCATGATCGATTTCCAGTCGCAGATGTCGTTCGCGACCAAGTCGATCGATGCCGTCAATTTGCGCAACAACGCCGCCCTGGTCTCGCGCGCGGCCGCCGGCTTCGGCGTGCCGACCATCCTGACCACGGTCGCGGAAAAGACCTTCTCCGGTCCGATGTACGAGGAAATCACCTCGGCCTTTCCGGGCCAGGCGCTGATCGACCGCACCTCGATGAACACCTGGGAAGACACGAACGTCATCGCCAAGGTCAATGAGATCGGCAAGGGCCGCGTCGTGCTCGCCGGGCTCTGGACCTCGGTCTGCATCGTCGGTCCGGCGCTGTCGGCGATCGAGCAGGGTTTTGAGGTCTATGTCATCGCCGACGCCTGCGGCGACGTCTCGGACGAGGCGCATCAACGCGCCATGGAGCGCATGATCCAGGCCGGCGCCCGGCCGATGACTTCGCTGCAATATCTACTGGAACTGCAGCGCGATTGGGCCCGGACCGAGAGCTACGGCATGACCACCGGCATCGCCAAGCAGTTCGGCGGCGCCTATGGGCTGGGCATTCTCTATGCCACCGCGATGTTCCACGCCCACGAGGGCTGATCCTCGGACGCCGGCCGGCATGATTTGGAGGATCCGATGAAACTCTACCTGCTCTCGCTCGGCGCGGGGCTGCTGGTCGGCGTGTTCTACAGCCTCGTCAATATCCGCTCACCAGCGCCGCCTGTGGTGGCGCTGGTGGGGCTGCTCGGCATTCTGCTGGGCGAGCAGATCCCGCCGCTGGCGAAAGGCCTGTGGCTGAAGGCGCCGGCGGCGCAATCCTGGCTGGACCAGGTCAAGCCGCATATGTTCGGCCACCTGCCGAAGGGCCAGGCGCCGTCGCCGCCCCGCGAAGGCTGAGCCCCAACCCCGAGGAGACTTGCCATGCCCGACGCCCAGGCGCCCGACCTCATCCTCCATCGCGGCCTCATCACGACGCTCGACCGGGCGAACCCGACCGCCAGCGCCGTCGCCATCACCGCCGGCAAGTTTACCGCCGTGGGACGGGACGAGGAGATCATGCCGCTGGCCGGGCCTAAGACCAGGGTCATCGACCTCAAGGGCAAGCGCGTGCTGCCCGGCCTGATCGACAATCACCTGCACATCATCCGCGGTGGCCTGAACTTCAACATGGAACTGCGCTGGGATGGCGTGCGCAGCCTCGCCACCGCCATGGACATGCTGAAGCGCCAGGTCGCGGTGACGCCGCCGCCGCAATGGGTCCGCGTCGTCGGCGGCTTTACTGAGCATCAGTTCGCCGAGAAGCGCCTGCCCTCGATCGAGGAGCTGAACGCGGTGGCCCCCGACACGCCGGTGTTCCTGCTGCATCTCTATGATCGCGCCCTGCTGAATGCCGCGGCGCTGCGCGCGGTCGGCTATGACAAACACACGCCGGCGCCGCCGGGCGGCGAGATCACGCGCGACGCCAACGGCAATCCGACCGGCCTGCTGCTGGCCAAGCCCAATGCCGGCATCCTCTATGCGACCTTGGCCAAAGGCCCGAAGCTGCCGTTCGATTATCAGCTGAATTCGACCCGGCATTTCATGCGCGAGCTCAACCGGCTGGGCGTCACCGGCGCCATCGACGCCGGCGGCGGTTTCCAGAATTATCCCGACGATTATGCCGTGATCCAGAAACTGTCCGACGCGGGACAGCTGACCATCCGGCTCGCCTATAACCTGTTCACCCAGAAGCCGAAGGGCGAGAAGGACGATTTCCTCAATTGGACCAGGACGTCCGAGTATAAGCAGGGCACCGACTATTTCCGCCATAACGGCGCCGGCGAGATGCTGGTGTTCTCGGCCGCCGATTTCGAGGATTTCCGTCAGCCGCGCCCCGACATGGCGCCGGAGATGGAGGGCGAGCTGGAAGAGGTCGTGCGCCTGCTGGTGCAGAACCGCTGGCCCTGGCGGATGCACGCGACCTATGACGAGACGATCAGCCGCGCGCTCGACGTGTTCGAGCGGGTGAACCAGGACATGCCGTTGCAAGGGTTGAACTGGTTCTTCGACCATGCCGAGACGATCTCGGACCAGTCGATCGACCGGATCGCGGCGCTGGGCGGTGGCATCGCGGTGCAGCATCGCATGGCGTACCAGGGCGAATATTTCGTCGAGCGCTATGGTCCGGGGGCGGCCGAGGCGACGCCGCCGGTGGCCCGCATGCTGGACAAGGGTGTGAAGGTCTCGGCCGGCACGGATGCGACCCGTGTCGCCTCATACAATCCCTGGGTCTCGCTCGCCTGGCTGATCACCGGCCGCACGGTCGGCGGGTTGCGCATCACGCCGCAGCGCAATTGCCTCGACCGCGAGACGGCGTTGCGCATGTGGACCGAGAACGTCACCTGGTTCTCGAACGAAGAAGGCAAGAAGGGCCGGATCGAGGTCGGACAATTCGCCGATCTGGTCGTACCCGACCGCGATTTCTTCGCCTGCGCCGAGGATGCCATCGCCGATACCAGCGCGCTCCTGACCCTGGTCGGCGGCAAGGTGGTCTGGGGGGCGGGCGATTTCGCCGCGTTCGACCAGAATCCGGTCCCGCCGGCGATGCCAGACTGGTCGCCGGTCAGGAGCTTCGGCGGCTATGCCGGCTGGGGCGAGCCGCAGACGGCGAATCTGCAGCAGAAAGCCGCTGCGTCCTGTGGTTGCGCCCGGAGCTGCGGCGTCCACGGCCATGACCACGCGACAGCGTGGAGTGCCAAGCTGCCGATCTCGGATCTCAAGGGCTTCTGGGGCGCGCTCGGCTGCGCCTGCTGGGCGGTCTGACATGGTGCGCGATCCCGCCTGTATCGATCTCGTGCTGGACAGCCCATGGCTTTGGCCGCTGGCGCGCCTCGCGCTCTGTTCGGCCTATCTGCTGGGCGGCATCGTCAAGCTCGCGAATTTCCCGGCGGCCGCAGCGGAACAGGCGCATTTCGGCCTCGACCCGGGCTGGCTCTGGGCAGCAGCGGCGATCGTGGTCGAGCTGGGCGGCTCGATCCTGGTGATCTCCGGTCGGCTCGTCTGGCTCGGTGCCGGGGCGCTGGGCGTGCTGACCGCGATCGCGACGCTGGTCGCCAATCCGTTCTGGTCGGTCGAAGAGCCCGGCCGCGCCATGGTTGCCAATAGTTTCTTCGAACATCTGGCCCTGATCGCGGGCCTCGTGCTCGTCACCCTCTTCGCCCATCGCCGGCCGTCCGGCCTCCGCACTTGATCGACCTTCTGGGAGTTTCCGTCATGCGCTTCTTCAACCGGCTCGCCGCCGTCACGGTCTTGGCTGGAAGCCTCGCGGTCTTGCCGGCCCTGGCCGCCAGCCCGGGCGTCGCCGTCGCCCCGCAATACGACACGACCCATGTCTATGTGGCGCCGGAGGAGTTCGACAAGTTCGTCGGTAGCCTGGTCGCGACGTTCGGCGGCACCACGACGAAGCAGGGCACCTTCACGGTCACGCCGACGCCCAGCCTGACCATGTCGCAGCTGGTGCTGACCCCCGCGGGCAGCCTGTCGGTGTTCGGCTTCAAGACGCCCATCCCGGCGCCGTTCGGCGCGGAGCGGACCGGCTATCTGGTCACCGACATGGATGCGGCGGTCAAGGCCGCCCGTGCGTCCGGTGCTGACGTCATCGTGGCGGCCTTCCCCGACCCGATCGGCCGCGACGCCATCATCCAATGGCCGGGCGGCGTCAACACCCAGATCTATTGGCACACGACGCCGCCGGCCTATCCGGTGCTGCAGACCATCCCGGAAAACCGGGTCTATGTCTCGCCGGACCGGGCCGACGCCTTCATCAAAAGCTTTCTCGCTTTCTCCCACGGCAAGATCACGGCGGACGAGGCCCAGGCGCCCGGCGTCGGCATCGGCCGGCCCGGCGAGACCTATCGCCATGTCGCCATCACCTCCGCCTTCGGCAAGATGGCCGTGTTCGTGACCGACGGCCATCTGCCCTATCCCTATGGCCGCGAGATGACCGGCTATGAAGTGCCGGATCTGGTGGCGACGCTCGACAAGGCCAAGGCCGCCGGCGTCGAAATCCTGGTACCGGCCTATGGGGTCGGCACGCGGATGGAGGCGATGGTCAAGTTCCCGGGCGGCTATGTCGCCGAAATCCATAGCCCATGAGGTCCGAGGTCGCCGTGGCGATCGCAGCGACCGCGATCGCCCCGGCCGGCGCCGCCCGCGCCGACGATGCCCCGACCCGCCCGGCGATCGGTTTCAATCGCTGGCAGGAGGATTGGTCGGTCCTGGCCGACCCGGCGCTCAGGACCGAACCGCTCGACGGTCTCAAATACATCCCGCTCGGGTCCGACCCGCGGACCTATCTGTCGCTGGGCCTGAATCTGCGCGAGCGCTACGAGCAAAGCGACGCCAACGGCTTCGGCACCCGCGGCACGCCGGCGGCGAATTATGTCATCAGTCGGCTCGAGACCCATGCCGATCTGCGGCTTGGTCCCCAGGTCCAGCTCTTCGCGCAGTTGGAGAGCGCCTTCGCGCCGGGCAAGGAACGGCTGACGCCGGTTGACGAGAATCGGCTCGATGTCGAGCAGGCGTTCGCCGCCTATGTCATCCCGCTCGCGGACGGCACGTTGAAATTCCGCCTCGGCCGCCAGGAGATGGGGTTCGACTTGCAGCGCTTCGTCGCGGTCCGGGACGGTCCGAACATTCGCCAGGCGTTCGATGCGGCCTGGGCCGCCTATGAAACCGGCCCCTGGCGCCTGATCAGCTTCTATAGCCAACCGGTCCAGGACCGGAACCTGCGGGCCTTCGACGACTACAGCAACGGGCACCTGACCTATGGCGGCGTTCGGCTGGAGCGCAACGATGTGGGGCCGGGGAGCTTGTCGGCCTATTATTCCCGCTATACCCAGGACAGCGCGCATTTTCTGACGGCGCAAGGCAATGAACGGCGCGACATCTTCGATGTCCGCTATGCCGGCGGCTTGGACGGTTGGGACTGGGATCTCGAGGCCATGGGCCAGACCGGGCAGATCCGCAACGAGACGATCCGCGCCTGGGCCTTCGGCAATCTCGCAGGCTATACTTGGTCTGGGGCCTTCTGGTCGCCGCGGCTGGGGCTGCAGTTCGATGGCGCGTCCGGCGACAGCAATCCGCATGACGGCGTGCTCGAAACCTTCAATCCGCTGTTTCCGAACGGCTATTACGTCACGCTGTCGGGCTATACCGGCTATGTGAACTTTATCCACCTGAAGCCCTCCGTGACGCTGCATCCGCTGCCGTCCCTGACGCTGCTGGCCGCCGTCGGCGCGCAATGGCGCCAGACCACGGCGGATGCCGTCTATACCCAACCCACGATCCCGGTCGCCGGCACTGCCGGCAAGCCGGGCAGCTACACCGGGACGTACGGGCAGTTTCGGGCGGATTGGCGCATGACCTCCCATGTCTCGTCCGCGGTCGAGGCGGTGCATTTCGCCATCGGCGACGCGATCCGCCGCGCTGGCGGCCATGATTCCGACTATCTTGGCGTCGAAATCAAATACGGCTGGTGACACGAATGAAACTGACCCTGCCACCGCTGCTCAGCCTCAATGCCGGCTTTGTCGACACCGCCGGTTTCCTGGCGCTGCAGGGCCTGTTCACCGCCCATGTCACCGGCAATTTCGTGACGCTCGGCGCAGCGCTGGTGCTGGGCACGACTGGCGTGGTCGCGAAACTCTCGGCACTGCCGATGTTCTGCCTGGTCGTGGCGCTGACCCGGCTGGCGAGCCGCGGGCTGTTCGGCCGGGGCCTGCCGGCGCTCAGGCTGCTGCTGGCGGCCAAGCTGCTGCTGCTGACGCTGGGGGCGGCGATGGCCATCCATTTCGGCCCGTTCACCAACGGCGACGCCTGGACGGCGCTCGGCACCGGCATGGCGCTGGTCGCGGCCATGGCGATCCAGAACGGCGTCCATCGCATCCATCTGAGCAGCGCGCCACCGACCACGCTCATGACCGGCAGCACGACCCAGATCATGATCGATCTGGCCGATCTGGCGGCAGGCCTGCCGGCCGAGAAACGCCCGCTGGTGCTGGGCCGTCTGAAGCGCGCCGCGGTCGGCGTCGGCGCCTTCGCCCTCGGCTGCGCTGCGGCGGCGCTGGCCTACGCCGAATTCAGCGTCTGGTGCTTCGTTGTCCCGCCGCTCTTGGCCCTGCCGGCGCTGGTGTTGCGGATCGCCGAATACGAAAAGCCGGCGTAACTTAGACCAAGCAGCGGGGAGGGATGGTGTCATGAGCAAAAGCTTCGATGCGATCATCGTCGGTGCGGGCCAAGCGGGACCATCGCTCGCCGGCCGGCTGACGGCGGCGGGCATGCGCGTGGCACTGGTCGAGCGGCATCTGTTCGGCGGCACCTGCGTCAATACCGGCTGCATGCCGACCAAGGCACTGGTCGCGGCCGCCGAGGTCGCGCACAAGGCGCGCCGCGCCGCCGATTTCGGCGTGGTGATCGCGGGCGACATCTCGGTCGATATGCGGGCGATCAAGGCACGCAAGGACAAGGTCGCCGGCACCGCCAACAAGAATGTCGAGAACTGGCTGCGCGCCATGGCGGGCTGCACGGTCTATCAGGGCCATGCGCGCTTCGTCTCGTCCCATACGCTGCAGATCGGCGACGAGCAGGTCACGGCCGAGAAGATCTTCCTCAATGTCGGCGGCCGCGCGCTGGTGCCGGACATGGCCGGCATCGACCGGGTGCCGTACCTCACCAACGTGTCGATGCTGGAGCTGGACGTGCTGCCGCGCCATCTGGTCGTCGTCGGCGGCAGCTATATCGGCCTCGAATTCGCGCAGATGTATCGGCGCTTCGGTGCCGAGGTGACGGTGATCGAGAAGGGCCCGCGCCTGGTCCGGCGCGAGGACGAGGATGTCTCGGCCGCGATCAAGACCATTCTGGAGACCGAGGGCATCGCGGTCCGCACCGGTGCCGACTGCATCCGGTTCGAGCCGCGCGGGGCGGAGATCGCCGTCGGCGTCGCCTGCGCCGAGGGGCCGGGCGAGATCCTGGGGTCGCACCTGCTGATGGCGGTCGGGCGTCGGCCGAATACCGACGATTTGGCACTCGACCGCGCCGGCGTGGCACTCGATGCCCATGGCTATATCGTGGTCGATGAGCAGCTGCGGACCAACGTGCCCGGCATCTGGGCCATGGGCGACTGCAACGGCCGGGGCGCCTTCACCCATACCGCCTATAATGATTTCGAGATCGTCGCGGCCAATCTGCTGGACGGCGGCCGGCGCCGGGTCAGCGACCGGATCGCCTGCTACGGCCTGTTCATCGATCCGCCCTTGGGCCGCGTCGGCCTGACCGAGGCCGACGCCCGCGCCGCGGGGCACAAGATCCGCGTCGGCATGCGGCCGATGACGCGGGTCGGCCGCGCGGTCGAAAAGAGCGAGACCCTGGGCTTCATGAAAATCGTAGTCGATGCCGAGACCGATGCGATCCTGGGTGCGGCCATCCTGGGCGTCGGCGGCGACGAGGCGGTGCATGGCATCCTCGACACCATGTCCGCCAAGGCGCCTTACACCGTGCTGCAGCAGACCGTGCATATCCATCCGACCGTGTCGGAGCTGATCCCGACGATGCTGGGCGAGTTGAAGCCTTAGAGACCAGAGCGCGGTGCCAGGTGCCGATCATGTCGCATTGCAGCATGGGTTCGAAAGCCCGAGCATCGCCGCCGCCCGGACGATAGGATTCTTCAAAGAAGGTGTTTCGGCTCCAAGACCTTTCCCGCGACAATAGGCGAGAATAATCTATCTTCGGTCGCCGCGGACGCTGTTGGCCGGCGCCGCGCTCCTCCAAGCTCCTTGTCATCGCAACTCTAGCGATCTCGATCGCGTTGCTCTCGCAAAGCCGGGCCTCCTGGCCCGTTGGAAGGAAGGCTCCCGCCATGGCGCGACGGCGCTTCGATCAGGTGATCCTCCCCGCGGCACTCGCTGCCCTGCTGGGCGGCTGCACCGGCGTGCTCGACCCGCAAGGGCCGATCGCGTCGGCCGAGAAGACCATCCTGCTCAATTCGCTGGGCATCATGCTGGCGATCGTGGTGCCGACCATCCTCGCGACCCTGGGCGTCGCCTGGTGGTTCCGCGCCTCCAACCTGCGCGCCAAATATTTGCCCGACTGGGAATATTCTGGCCGGCTCGAGATGGTGGTCTGGGCCATACCGGCCATGACGGTGCTGCTGCTGGGCGGCATCGGCTGGGTCGGCTCCCATGATCTGGACCCGCCGAAGCCGATCCAATCGACCACCAACCCGATCGAGGTCCAGGTGGTCTCGCTCGACTGGAAATGGCTGTTCATCTATCCGGATCTGGGCATCGCCAGCGTCAATCAGCTGATCGTGCCGGCCGGCACGCCGATCAGCTTCGCGCTGACCTCCGACGGCGTCATGAACAGCTTTTTCGTACCGCAGCTGGGCAGCCAGATCTACACCATGGCCGGCATGACGACCCATCTGCAGCTTGCGGCCGATCAGCCCGGCAGCTATCCGGGCCTGTCCGCCCAATTCAGCGGCGACGGCTTCTCCGACATGCATTTCACCGTCGATGCGGTGCCGGCCGACAAATTCGCCCAATGGGTCAATGCCACGCGCGGCAAGGGCGATCGGCTCGACCTGAAAAGCTTTGCCGATCTGGCCAAGCCCAGCCAGGCGGTAGCGGTATCGACCTATGGCGACGTCGCCCAGGATCTGTTCGCCGCCATCGTTCACCCCCCGGTCGATGCCGGACATGCGAGCCAACCCATGCCGATGGAGAAGTAGGATGCTGGGCAAGCTCACCTGGGACGCCATCCCGTTCAACGAGCCGATCGACCTGGGCGCGTCGCTCGGCATGATCATTGCCGTCGCCTTCGTTCTGGGTCTGGTGACGGTGAAGGGCTGGTGGCCCTATCTGTGGCGCGAATGGCTGACCTCGGTCGATCACAAGCGTATCGGCGTGATGTATTGCGTACTGGCGCTGGTCATGCTGCTGCGCGGCTTTGCCGATGCGCTGCTGATGCGCTCGCAGCAGGCCATGGCCGCCGGCGGGGCGCCGGGCTATTTGCCGCCGGAACATTACGACCAGATCTTCTCGGCTCATGGCACGATCATGATCTTCTTCATGGCCATGCCCTTCATGATCGGGCTGATGAATTTCGCCCTGCCGCTGCAGCTGGGCGTGCGCGACGTGGCGTTCCCGACCTTGAATTCGGTCAGCCTGTGGCTGACGGCGTCGGGCGTGCTGCTGACCAACATCTCGCTGGTGATCGGCGAATTCGCGCGCACGGGGTGGCTGGCCTATCCGCCCTTGAGCGAGCTCCGATATTCGCCCGGTGTCGGTGTCGACTATTACCTCTGGTCGCTGCAGATTTCCGGCGTCGGCACGCTCCTGTCGGGCATCAACCTGGTGACGACCATCCTGAAGATGCGGGCGCCGGGGATGAGCTACACGCGCATGCCGGTGTTCTGCTGGACGGCGCTCGCCTCCAACCTGCTGATCGTCGCGGCCTTTCCGATCCTGACCGCGACCTTCGCCATGCTGCTGCTGGATCGGTACCTGGGCTTCCATTTCTTCACGACCGACGGGGGCGGCAACCCCATGATGTACATCAACCTGATCTGGGCCTGGGGCCACCCGGAGGTCTACATCCTGATCCTGCCGGCGTTCGGCGTGTTCTCCGAAGTGATCTCGACCTTCTCCGGCAAACCCCTGTTCGGCTATCGCTCGATGGTGGCGGCGACCATGGCGATCTGCGTGCTGTCCTTCGTCGTCTGGCTGCATCACTTCTTCACCATGGGCGCCGGCGCCGACGTCAACGGCTTCTTCGGCGTCATGACCATGATCATTGCCGTGCCGACGGGCGTGAAGGTCTATAACTGGCTGTTCACCATGTATGGCGGCCGCGTGCGCTTCACGGCACCGATCTATTGGTCGCTGGGCTTCATGGTGACCTTCGTGCTGGGTGGCATGACCGGCGTGCTCCTGGCGGTGCCGCCAGCGGATTTCGTGCTGCATAACAGCCTGTTCCTGATCGCGCATTTCCATAATGTCATCATCGGCGGCGTGCTGTTCGGCGCCATGGCCGGCTATACCTACTGGTTCCCCAAGGCGTTCGGCTTCACGCTGCACGAAGGCTGGGGCAAGGCCAGCTTCTGGTGCTGGTTCGTGGGCTTCTACGTCGCCTTCATGCCGCTCTATTGGCTGGGCCTGATGGGCATGACCCGGCGCATGCAGCATTACGACAACATGGCCTGGCAGCCGTTTCTATGGGTGGCCGCCGGTGGCGCCGTGCTGATCCTCGCCGGCATCGCCTGCACGGTCATTCAGCTGGCGGTCTCGATCCGCGATCGGGCCGCCAACCTCGACCGCACTGGCGATCCCTGGAACGGCCGGACCCTGGAATGGTCGACCGCCTCGCCGCCGCCATCCTGGAACTTCGCCCTGCTGCCGCAAGTCGAGGGGGAGGACGCCTATTGGTACATGAAGCGCCGCGCGCGGGAGGAACAAGCGAACCAAGCCGCGGAACCCGAGTACGAGGCGATCGAGATGCCGGTCAACAGTGCCACCGGCTTCATCACCGCCTTCTTCGCCGTCATCACCGGCTTCGCGCTGATCTGGCATATCTGGTGGATGGCGGGTCTGGGCCTGCTCGGCGCCTTCGCCACCATGCTGGTGCTGGCCTGGCGCGATCATGACGAGATGGAAATTCCGGTCGAGGAGGTTGCGCGCATGGATCGTGCTCATCGCGGGGAGATCGCCCGATGAGCGCCGTCGCCCACGCCCACGGTCATGGCGATCACGGCGTCCCGCCCAGCACCAGCGCCGACGGGCCGGCGCCGAAGCGGATCATTGTCGCCTACGGCTTCTGGATCTTCCTGTTGAGCGACATCATCATGTTCTCGGCCCTGTTCGCCACCTATGCGGTGCTCGCCACCGCGACGAATGGCGGGCCGACCGGGCGGCAATTGTTCGACTATCGCAATGTCGCGATCGAGACCGGCGCTCTGCTCGCCTCCAGCTTCACCTGCGGGATGATGGCGCTCGCGGTCGAGGCGGAAAGCCGGCTCTGGACCTATCTGGGTGCCGCGGTGACTTTCGCGCTCGGCGCCATCTTCCTGGCGCTCGAACTGCATGAGTTCGCCAGCATGATCGCAGAAGGGGCGACGCCGCAGCGCAGCGCCTTCCTGTCCGCCTTCTTCACGCTCGTCGGCTGCCACGGGCTGCATGTCAGCATCGGCCTCTTATGGCTGGTGGTGATGATGGTTCAGATCTGGGCCAAGGGGTTCCGGGCGACGATCCTGCGCCGGCTCGCATGTTTCAGCCTGTTCTGGCACGCGCTCGACATCATCTGGGTCGCCGTGTTCACGATCGTCTATCTGATGGGAGGCCGCTGATGGAGGCGAACCTGCACGACCGCGCGCCCGGCGATGAAGCGGCCCCCGGGTCCCGACGCCATCAGATCATCTCCGGCCTGCAGGCCTATGTGATCGGGCTGGTGCTGGCGGTGCTGCTGACTGCGACCTCGTTTTGGGCGGCCAGCACCAATCTGCTGTGGGCGCCGGGCATCCCGATCGGCCTCGCCGTGCTGGCCGTCGCCCAGATGGGTATCCATCTGGTGTTCTTCCTGCACATCACGACCGGGCCGGACAATACCAACAACGTGCTGGCGCTCGCCTTCGGCGTGCTGATCGTGGCGCTGGTGGTGGCGGGCTCGCTCTGGATCATGGCCAACCTCAACGCCAACATGATGCCGTCGCCGGAACTGATGAATATGCAGATGCAGCACTAGGTGCGGAGGCACGGCCTAAAATGGCTTTTTCACCGTCATTCCCGCGCAGGCGGGAATCCAGGGTGGCAGAGATCCGTCACTCGCTCTGGATTCCCGCTTTCGCGGGAATGACGAAAGAAATTAAACCGGACAGCCGTCACTAGCTGCCCGAGACCAGCAGCGCCTCCAGCCGGGCGATGCTGTCGCGCAGGCTCTCGACCTCCATCTGCACCTGTTCCTGCTTGGAGCGCGGGCGGGTCTCGGCCTGGACCAGGCGCATGGCGAACTCGACCAGCATGGCCGAGACCTCGGCGGCGCCGAGCGCGCCGGTCGGGCGGAACCACCAGGCGCTCCAATTGCACATGCCGATGATCGACAAGGCGGCGACGCGAGCGTCGGCGACCTTGAAATAGCCCTGGTCGATGCCGTGGCGCATGACATCGATGAAACTGTCGAGCAGTTGCCGCTTCGCTTTGTTGTGGATGGCCGTCATCGCCGGCGGCAGTTCGTTTTCCGTGCGGCTGACGAAGCGGAATTCGGTCGGGTGATTCAGGATCCAGCCGCCATAGTCGCTGACGATGGTGCGCAGCATCTCCGGCGGGGCGATATCGGTGCGCTGGGCAACCTCGGTCAGGCGCCGCTGCAGAGTAAAGGTGCTGTCCTCGACCAGGGCCGTCAGCAGGTCGTCCTTGCTCGGGAAATAATAATAGAACGCCGTGCGCGACAGCCCGACCGCACCCGCGACCTCGTGCAGCTTGGTGGCGCCGAAGCCCTTCTGCGCGAACAGGGCGGCAGCACTCTGCAGAATCTCGTTGCGCTGAAAGCTGTTCTTGCTGGGCGGCGTCTCGGCCTCGGTGGATCGCTTGCGCAAAAGGCGGTTCCTCAACGGTCGAACGAACTGACACTCGTGTCGAATTTTCTGTAGCACGCCGCCCGCCGCTTTGCCCGGAATCATCTTTTGAGCCGAAAATTTGACGATAGTGTCAAATTGCGCCATATTGATCCGGATCAATGACTGGGAGAGAGAATCATGCCGCCTGTGCCCCCGCTGACCCTGCGCGGCGTCGATCACACCGCGCGTCCGACCTGGAAGCTGCGCGAGACGATCGCGTTCTATCGCGACAAGCTGGGGCTGCCGCTGGTCCATGTCATCTCGGCGCGCGGCTGGGGGCCGGCGACCCATCCGGACTTCCTGCATCTGTTCTTCGACAGCGGCAACGGCAGCAGCATCGCCTTCTTCTATTATCTGGGGTCGGAAGAGCCGGCGGCGCTGGCCGGCCAGGCCGCCCGCCCGCCGTTTCCGGACGATCACGTGTCCGACGCGACCCATACCGCCTGGCTGGTCGATGGGGTCGAGGAACTGCAGGCCTGGAAGCGGCGGCTGGAGGCCCACGGCCTGACCGTGTCGGTCGAGACCCAGCATGAGGTGATCGAATCGATCTATGTGCGCGACCCGAACGGCTATTTCATCGAATTCACCCGCAAGCTGAGGGCACTCAACGACACCGACGCGATCGACGCAGCACTGACGCTGCAGGCGGCGCTGGAGGCGGAGGACGCGGCGACGGCGGCCGGGCGGCGGCTGACCTCGATCGACGAGATCTGGGCGCGCAAGCCGGCATTGCTCGACGCGCGTCATGGGGCGGCGGCCGCGGGTGTCCGCATCTATGTGCCGCGGGTCGAGGAATTCTCCGCCATCGTGCGCGATGCCGCCGGCCGCGCCGAATGCCAGGTCGTGGCGATGGACTTCTATGACCGCATCGATGCGTCCGGGCCGGTCGAGTTCCGCCGCAAGACCCTGGGGCTGAAGCCCGCGGTCTGGTACGGGCTGTTCACCGGCGGCGTCCATGGCCGGATCGAGGTGTTGGATCGCGACCGGGTCGTGATCGTGCCGGTTGCCGCGTGATGGGCGTCCTGAACCCGATCGCCGGTGTCACCTATCCGACCGAGGCCCGCGCGGCGGCGGCGCTCGCCAGCGGGTCCTGGATCGATCTGACGCTCGGCGACGCGCTCCGCGCCACGGCGGCGACATACCCGGACCGGCCGGCCTATATCGGCGACGAGCGGACGGTGACCTATCGCGAGCTGGACGAGACGACGGATCGGTTGGCGGCCGCCTTGCTCGCGCTGGGCCTCAAGACCGGCGACCGCGCGATCTTCCAGCTCGGCACCAACGTGGAAACCGGCATCGCGCTGATCGGCTGCTTCAAGGCCGGTATCATTCCGGTCTGTTCCTTGCCGCAGCATCGCGAGGTCGAGATCGGCGAGCTGACCCGCCAGAGCGGTGCGCGCGGTTATTTCGTTCAGGCCGACCTCGGCCGTTTCGACCTGGTCGGCTTCGCCATCGGCATGGTCGAGCAGCTGCCGAGTTTGCAGCATCTGATCACGGTGCGCGGCCGGGCACCCGGGACCCATGCGCTCGACGATCTGATCGCGGACATGCCGTTGGAGACGGCGCGGGCGCGCCTGGCGGGTCTGCCGTTCGGCAGCCGCGACGTGCTCAGTTTCCAACTGTCGGGCGGCACCACCGGCCTGCCCAAGATCATCCCACGCTTCCATGCCGAATATCTGGGCCATTCCAGCGGCTGGATGCGCAGCTATCGCATCAATTCCGACAGCCGCATCATCTGGTCGCTGCCGCTGCTGCATAACGCCGGGCAGCTCTACGCCCTGGTGCCGATGCTGCTGGCCGGCGTCACCACCGTGCTGATGGCGCAAGTCGATGCCCGGCACATGCTGGAGCTGATCGAGCAGCATCGCGTCACCCACGCCACCTCGATCGGGCCGATCGCGCCCAAGCTGGTGGTCTATCCGGACCTTGCCCGCCACGACCTCTCCTCGCTGCAGCTGTTCGGCACCATGAGCAGGGCTGGCAATCTGGAGGCCTATCTGGGTCTGCCCTGCTCGAACTTCTACGGCATCACCGAGGGGCTGCTGCTGGAGTCGCCGCCCGACGCGCCAGCCTTCGCCCGGCATCACACCCAGGGCCGTTCCGGCTGCCCGGACGACGAGATCCGCCTGCTGGTGCCGGAGACCGAGGATCCGGTCGAACCCGGCCAGATGGGCGAGCTGTGTTTCCGCGGTCCGTCCAGCCTGACCGGCTTCTTCGACAATCCCGCCGCCAACGCGACCGCCTTCACCTCCGACGGGTTCTACCGCACCGGCGACATGATGACGGCCCACGTGGTCGACGGCGTCACCTATTACGCGTTCGAAGGCCGCCTGCGCGACAACGTCAACCGCGGCGGCGAGAAGATCGGGTCGGAGGAGGTCGAGGCCTATGTCAGCCGGCATCCGGCCGTGGCCGATGCCAAGCTGGTCGCCATGCCCGACCCGTTCTATGGCGAGAAGGGCTGCGTCTTCATCGTGACGCGGCCGGGCATGGCGGCACCCGACGTGGCCGGCCTCGGCGCCTTCCTGACCGGCTTCGGCCTCGCCAAATACAAATGCCCGGAGCGGATCGAGATCGTCGAGGAATTCCCGCTGACCCGGGTCGGCAAGGTCGACAAGCCGGCGTTGAAGCGCCAGATCGCTGAAAAACTGGCGGCGGAAGCGCAGGGGGGAGGCCGATGATGCTGGCCACCGAACAGGTCGTCGGTGCGATACCGCTGGTGGTGCGCCGGCGCGTCAAATGGGGCGAGTGCGATCCGGCCGGCGTCGTCTATACGCCCGCCTTCGCCGAATATGTCATGTCGGCGGCGGAGCTGTTCTACGGCAGCCTGTTCGACACCACGCCGCAATTGGCGCGGGCCGAACAGGGCTTCGACAGCCCGACCCGCGCGCTCAGTTTCGATTTCCAGCGCTCGCTCAAGCCCGACGAGGATTTCCTGATGACGGTGACCGTTGCCGAGATCCGTCAGCGCACTTATGTGCTCGACGTGACCGCCCGAACGCTCAGGGGCGAGGTTGTGTTTGTCGGCCGGGTGACGCCGGTCTGCATCTCGCGCGACGAGCGCCGGTCGACCGAAATCCCGCCGTCGTTTCGCCTGGCGCTGGAGCGGTATCGCGACGCCTGTCCGGAGGTCGCAGCATGAAGATCGCCGTCATCGGCGCCGGCCCGGCCGGCCTCTATTTCGCGCTGCTGCACAAGAAGCACGACCCCTCGCTCGACATCCGCGTGATCGAGCAGAACCCGCGGGATGCCACCTATGGCTGGGGCGTGGTGTTCTCGGACGTCGGCCTCAAGTTCCTCGAGGAGGCCGACCCGGAATTCTTCGCCGAATTCACCGCCGGCCACGAGAAGTGCGACTATATGGAGGTCGTGCATCGCGGGACCCATGTCCAGGTCGACGGCAATCATTTCTCGCGCACGGCCCGGATCGACATGCTGGCGACCCTGCAGCGCGCGTGCGAGCGGGTCGGCGTCCAGATCGAGTATGGCCGGCGCATCGACGATGTGCGCCCGATCGCGGCCGAGGTCGATCTGCTGGTCGCGGCCGACGGCGGCAACAGCGCCGTGCGCAGCCAATATGTCGAGCATTTCCTGCCCAGCTTCGAACGACGGCGCAACAAGTTCGCCTGGTACGGCACGCGCCAGCGCTTCCATCCGGTCTCGCTGATCTTCCGCGAGACCAAGCATGGCGTGTTCATCGCCCACAGCTATCAATATAGCCCCGATCTCAGCACCTTCCTGGTCGAGGTGGCACCGGAGACCTGGGAGCGGGCCGGCCTCGACCGCGCCGGGGACGAGGAAAGCCGCCGCTATTGCGCGGAAATGTTCCGTCCCGAACTGGGCGGGCACGAGCTGATGAGCAACCGCTCGCGCTGGTTCGAGGCCAACGTGGTCAAGAACGAGCGCTGGACCCATCGGAATATCGTGCTGATCGGCGATGCGCTCAGGACCGTGCATTTCTCGCTCGGGTCCGGCACGCGCATGGCGATGCAGGATGCGATCGCGCTGCATCGGGCGCTGGCGGATCAGCCGGACCGGATCCCGGCGGCGCTCGTCGCGTTCGAGGCGGCGCGCCGGCCGGCCTCGTCCAGCTTCCAGAGTGCGGCCGCGCTCAGCCTGGACTGGTACGAGACCGTCGAGGCCAAGCTGCACCTCGATCCGCTCGCCTTCGCCTACGACTACATGCGCCGCACCGGCAAGGTCAGCCATGACGATTTGAAACAGCGGGCGCCGCATTTCGTCGCCGCCTACGAGCGCCAGTGCCCCGATGGCGGGGCCCGGAGGAGCGCATGAGTTTCCGCATCGGCCAGATCGTGCCCAGTTCCAACACCACCATGGAAACCGAAATCCCGGCCATGCTGCGGGCGCGCGAGGCGATCCGACCGGAGCGCTTCACCTTTCATTCCAGCCGCATGCGCATGCATCAGGTGACCAAGGAAGAACTGGTCGCGATGAACCGCGAAGGCCTGCGCTGTGCCGCCGAACTGGCCGACGCGCGCGTCGATGTCATGAGCACCGCCTGCCTGGTCGCGATCATGGCCATGGGCCTGGGTCATCATCGCCAGACCGAGCGGGAATTGACCGAGATCGCCCGCGCCAACCAATGCCTGGCCCCGGTCATGACCTCGGCCGGCGCGCTGATCGAGGGGCTGAAGGCCCTGGGCGCCAAGCGCATCGCGCTGATGGCGCCCTATATGCGGCCGCTGACCGATCTGGTCGTGGCTTATATCGAGCATGAGGGCATCGCGGTCGCGGATTCCCTCAGCTTCGAAATCCCCGACAATCTGGAGGTCGGCCGACGCGACCCGCTGCGGCTGCTGGAGGACGTGAAGCGGCTCGATACCGAGGGCGTCGATGTCGTGGTGGCGTCCGCCTGCGTGCAGATGCAATCGCTGCCGGCGATCCAGCGCATCGAGGATGCGCTCGGCATCCGCACGACTTCGACGGCGGTCTGCACCGTGCATGGGATGCTGACCCGGTTGGGTCTCGATCCGGTCGTGCCGGGGGCGGGGGCGTTGCTGGAGGGGTGATCGCAATCAGAGACTTGCGCTTTATACCTGAACAGGTATATTTTAGGTCATGCCGGGGATTGAAAAGCCGCTCTACTGGATCGGCAGCAGCAAAAAGGACCTGCTCGCCCTTCCCACCCGTGTTGTGCGGTTCTTCGGGCATGCCCTGGATTTTGCGCAGCAGGGCGACCAGCACGATGCGGCCAAAATTCTGAAGGGCTTTGGCGGCGGCGGCGTTCTTGAGATCGTCGAAAGTGATGTCGGCGGCACATATCGCGCCGTCTACACCGTGAAATTCGAAGCAGCGGTGTTTGTCCTCCACTGCTTCCAGAAGAAAAGCAAAAGCGGGATCGCCACCCCCAAGAGGGACATGGTCATCATTCGCGCACGGCTGAAGGTGGCTGAAGCCCTGGCAAAGGAGATGCAGGATGACAAATCGACTGGTTGAAGGCGTCGAGGTCGAAGCCGGTTCCGGAAATGTCTTCGCTGATCTTGGCCTGGCGGATGCGGACAAGCTGAAAATCAAGTCTGGGCTGGTGATCGAAATCACCCGTGCTCTGCGCCGGCTTGATTTGACCCAGGAGGAAGCCGGTCGCCGCATGGGCATTTCTCAGCCCAAAGTATCGGGCATGCTGCGGGGCGATTTTACCAATCTGTCCGAGCGTAAGCTGATGGAATGTCTGAACCGCCTTGGCTACGACATTGAGATCAAGGTGAAGCGCGCAGCCGAGCCGGTTGGACATTTA
>Ga0302314_10002588_pt1 | contig 33572 bp, 25 predicted proteins | sample III_Palsa_N2_3_FD_200533 | JGI IMG/M metagenome (GOLD analysis project Ga0302314, IMG submission 200533) | Peat permafrost microbial communities from Stordalen Mire near Abisko, Sweden - III_Palsa_N2_3 | ecosystem: Environmental > Terrestrial > Soil > Palsa > Peat permafrost | place: Sweden...
GGCACGCGCGTATTCAACGAGCTCGTCAAGCTGAGCCGCGAGATGGGGGAGCCCCGTGGCTATACCGAGGTCAAGACCCCCCAGCTCTACGACAGCTCGCTGTGGAAGACCTCCGGGCACTGGGACAAGTACCGGGAGCACATGTTCCTGACCGAGTCAGAGGGCCGGTCGATGGCGATTAAGCCGATGAACTGCCCCGGCCATTGCCAGCTCTTCTCGATGACCCGCCACTCCTACCGCGACCTGCCGGTCCGCTACTCCGAGCCCGGGCTGCTGCACCGTAACGAGCCGAGCGGCACCCTCCACGGCCTCCTCCGCGTGCGTCACTTCGCCCAGGACGACGCCCACGTCTTCTGCACGGAGGATCAGATCCAGGAAGAGGTTGCCGCCTGCCTCGAGTTCGCCTTCGCCACCTACGAGATCTTCGGTCTCGAGGTGCGACTCGAACTATCGACCCGGCCGGAGGTGCGGATCGGCGACGATGCGCTGTGGGACCGGTCCGAGGGGGCGCTTCGGCAGGCCCTCGACGGTCTGGGCCACACCTACGCCGTCAACGAGGGTGACGGCGCGTTCTACGGTCCGAAGATCGATATCCACATGACCGATTCGCTCGGTCGCTCTTGGCAGATGGGCACGATTCAGCTCGACTACAACATGCCGGCGCGCTTCGAGCTCACCTACACCGGAGCCGACAACGCCGAGCACACGCCGGTGATGATCCACCGGGCGCTGATGGGGACCTACGAGCGCTTCATCGGCATCCTCATCGAGCATCTCGAGGGCGAGTTCCCGGTTTGGCTTGCACCCGTGCAGGCGATCGTGCTGCCGATCTCCGATCGCCACAACGGGTTCGCCGCCGAGGTCCTCCGCCGGCTGCGGGAGGCCGGAGTGCGGGCCGAGCTCGACGACCGGATCGAGTCGGTGGGCCGCAAGATTCGCGACGCCGAGCTGCGCAAGATCCCCTACATGCTGGTGGTCGGCGACCGCGAGGCCGAGACCGGCGAGGTCGCGCTTCGTGAGCACGGACGGGGCGATTCGGGATCGGTGACGATCGAGGCGTTCATCGAGCGGATTCGCTCTGAGACAACAAATCGCTCAGCGTGATCGCCCGCCGCTATACTCGGTGGCGTTGATCCAAGTGCCTCACCACATACGGCCCGTCGTCGCTTGACGCAGCGTCGCCACCGCAGATAGTGCCGGTTCCTCGTAGGTTCGACCGGCGTCCCCCGGACCGGGATACGACCCGGATCAACGATCGCATCCGCGTGCCCGAGGTCAGGCTCGTCGGCGAGGACGGCAAGCAGATCGGCGTCGTGAAGACTCCGGACGCCCTCAGCTACGCGCAGGAGCGCGATCTCGACCTCGTCGAGGTGGCGCCCGAGGCCCGTCCGCCCGTGTGCCGGGTACTTGACTACTCGAAGTACAAGTACGAGCAGGCACAGAAGCAGAAGGCCGCGCGTAAGCACCAGCAGCAGATCACGATCCGCGAGATCAAGTTCCGGCCCAAGATCGCCCAGAACGATTACGACACCAAGAAGGGCCACGTGACCCGGTTCCTCCGGGGCCACGACAAGGTCAAGATCACGATCATGTTCCGCGGGCGCGAGGTCACCCACCCCGAGCGCGGCACCGCGCTGCTCGACCGGCTCGCCGGCGAGCTGGCGGACATCGCCGTGATCGAGCAGAACCCGCTTCAGGACGGACGCAACATGACCATGTTGCTGGCGCCCTCGAAAGCTGTGCTCGCCGAGGAGAGGGGCAGCAAGCCCGCCGCCGAGGGCGACAACGGCGCCGCGCCTGAGGCGGCCGAGGCGCTCGAGCCCAGCCAGGCGCCGGATGGCGAGGTAACGCCCGCGGAGACCTCAGACGCCGAGCAGGCCCCGCCGGCCGCGGAGGCCGCACCCGCGGAGCAGACCCCGCCCACCGAGCAGGCCCCGCCCGCCACGAAGTCCGCACCCGCGGAGGAGACCCCGCCCGCCGAGCAGGCCCCGCCCGCTGCGAAGTCCGCACCCGCGGAGGAGTCCCCGCCGGCCGAGCCGCCCCCCGCCGCCGTGAAGGCACCAGCAGCCGAAAAGCCGCCCGCCGCCGCGAAGGCACCCGCGGCCCAGAAGCCGCCCGCCGCCGCGAAGGCACCAGCAGCAGCCGAGAAGGCCGCCGCCGCCCCGAAGCCGGCGCCCGCCGAGAAGGCCCCGGCGGCTGCCGCCAAGGCCGCCGCCGAGAAGAACTAGGCCCGGCGCAGGCGAGCGAAGAGCTGGCCGGCACCGCGGCGGATGGCCTCGGGTCCGAGGCGCGGGCCGACCCAGAAGTAGCGCGCTGCCGTGAGCCCGGTGATCGCGACGGCGAAGAAGGCCGCGGCACGGGCCGCCCCGCCGCCGGCTGAGCTCGAGATCAGGGCCGACCAGACCCCCAAGGGGACGGCGGCCAGTGCCGCCAGGCGCACGCACCTGAGGGCCGAGTTCCGGTGGTCTGAGCGAAGACCGGCCCTGATGTGGTCGGGCAGGCCACGGGTACCGCGAACGCGAAATGTCCAGTCGATCGCTCCGGCGACCGTGAGGATGATCCCGAGTACCAGCGCCACCCGGAGCGGCGTCGGCGAACCCCCGATGACCCGCAGGGCGCCGTTGAGGATCACGAGCTTGATCACGAGTGCGACGCCGCCTCCAACCACCGGGAGGCCGAGCCGGCTGAGTCCGTGCCGCGCCCGGGCGTCGGTCGGGTTGCTCCGGGCGGCGGCCAGGTAGGCGTCTGCTGCCTCGTCGCGACGGCCCCGGCGGTGCAGGAGCTTCCCCAGTCGCAGCGCGAGATCTGCGTGCTGCGGTTCGAGCCGCAGGCCCTCGCGGTAGTGGCGCTCGGCTGCGTCCCAGTCGCGGCGCGCCTCGGCGACGATGCCGGCGGTGAGCTCCGCCATCGCCGACTGGGGGTTGGCCTCCAGCCCCGCCCGCGCGCTCGCCTCGGCTGCCGCCCGTTGACGCAGCGCGAGTTGGCACACGACCAGCGTGTGCAAGGTGTGCGCCGAGGAAGGCTCGAGCCGGGCACCCTCGTGCGCCGCGGCCAGGGCGGCGCGCCGGCGCCCCGTGCGCAGCTCGGCGATGGCCAGCAGCCGGTGCGCCCACTCGCGGGCCGGTTCGACGGCGAGTGCCTGCTTGGCGGCGGCGGCGCCCTCGCGTGGCTTCCCCAGCGCGAGCAGGCACTGGGCCTGGAGGCAATGCGCCTCTGCGGCGGTGTCGCTCTCGGCGAGCGCGGGGCCGAGGATCCCCATGGCGTCGTGCCACCTCGAGATCGCGACCAGGCTCCGAGCCCTCGCGAGCGCCTGCTGGGCCGGGTTCACGCCAGCTTCCGCTTCTTGAGGTACTCGAGCAGGTCGTCGAACCGCCCGCCCGGATTCGCGAACAGGACGACGTTCCGCGCGTCTTCGAGCCATGCGCCCGTCGAGGGATGCACGTCGCGCTGGGCGCGCTCGAAGTCGCGCATGCCGATCGGCCGCGCCTGGCCCGAGCGCACCGAGTCCTCGAGCGCGAGCTCGGCGGCGCTGTCGCACAGGTGGGCGAGGTCGGCACCCGAGAAGTGCTCGGTCCGCCGCGCGAGCTTGCCGACGTCGATCCCTTCGAGGGGACGGTGGCGCAGGTGGTGGCGGAGGATGGCCTCGCGGGCGGCACGGTCGGGCGGGACGACGAGGAGCATCCGGTCGAAGCGCCCGGGGCGGATCAGCGCGGTATCGACGTCCCAGGGGTGGTTGGTGGCGCCGAGCACGAACACGCCGTCGTTGTCGCTCTTGACCGAGTCCATCTCGGTGAGGAGCTGATTGACGGCGCCGCGCATCGCCGCGTTGCCGCGGAGCTGGGAGCGCTTCTGGCCGAGCGCGTCGATCTCGTCGAGGAAGAGCACGCAGGGGGTGTTGCGTCGGGCCTTCTCGAAGGCCTCGTGCAGGTTGCGTTCGCTCGAGCCCATCCACATGTCGAGCACGTCGGCGAGCTCGATGGCGTGAAAGCCGGCGCCGAGCTCGCCCGCGATCGCGCGCGCCAGAAAGGTCTTGCCGCAGCCGGGCGGCCCGTACAGGAGCATCCCCCCGGGCAGGCTGCGACCGTACATCTGCCGCAGCTCGGGGTTGCGCATCGGGGTCAGGAACGCCGTCTCCAGGCGGCGCTTGACGTCGTCCATCCCGCCGACGTCCGCGAGGCGGATCTCGAAGTGCTCGACGCCGTCGTCGGTCACCTCGCTCGGCTCGCCGACGAAGGCCGGCTCGACGATCCCCTCGAGCTCGGATTCGGCGGCGTCCCAGTCGAATTTGGGGGCCGCCGGCGCCGGCTCCGGGGCGCCGGCGGACTGGGGAGCCGCGGTTTCCGTCAGCATCGCCGTCGCCCTGGCCAGTGTCGCCAGCGCCTCGGCATTGCGCGGGTCGCGCTCGAGCACCGCCGAGCACTGCGCGATCGCCTGGGAGGGGCGCCCGTGCTCGAGGAGCATCCCCGCCAGCAGCGTGCGCAGTCCCACGTCGCCGGGACGGTCCTCCACCGCGGCCATCAGGCTCCGCAGCGATGGCGGCAGGGCGTCGTCGGCCTGCTCCGAGTCACGTCCGGGCATGGGGGACATGATCGCGTCGAGCGGGGGGATTCACAAGCGCAGCCCCGGAGCGTGAACCGAGCGCCCGCGCTCGCTCTGCTTTACTAATCGTCCCGATGCCGAAGATGAAAACCCATTCTGGCGCCAAGAAGCGCTTCAAGCTCACCGCCAACGGCAAGGTGCTGGGGCGCAGCGCGTTCTCGAGCCACATCCTCGAGAAGAAGTCGCCCAAGCGCAAGCGCCGGCTCGCGGAGCCCGCGGTGATCTCCAAGCACGACGCCCCGCGGGTCAAGAAGCTGCTGGGGGCGAAGTCGAAATGACCCGCGTCAAGCGCTCCGTGCACGCGCGCAAGAAGCGCCGCGCCACCCTGGAGATGACGAAGGGCTTCCGGGGGGATGCCAGCCGGCATTACCGCGCGGCCAAGGAGGCCTTGCTCAAGGCCGACCAGTACCGCTACCGCGATCGTCGGAACCGCAAGCGCGACTTCCGCCGCCTGTGGATCACGCGCATCAATGCCGCCGCGCGGATTAACGGCCTGTCCTACTCGCAGTTCATGCACGGTCTACAGCTCGCGGGCGTCGAGCTCGACCGCAAGATCCTCGCGGACATCGCCGTCCGCGACGCCGACACGTTCCGACGCTTTGCCGACCGCGCCCGCGAGGCGCTGGCGGCCGGCTGAGCGACCAGACCGACCACCAGCATCGCCCGGGCGCCGCTCCAGCAGGAGGGCGCCCTTTTTGTTTTCACGACCCCATCTCAAGGCCAGCGCATGACGATCACAAGCCACCACAACCAGCGCCTCAAGGAGATCCGAAAGCTCCGTCAGCGCCGCCGCGAGCGCGAGCGCTCGGCCCGCTTCGTGGCCGAAGGCGAGGATCTCCTCGCCGCCGCCGACGCCGCGGGTTGGCCCGCGCTCGAGCGCTTCTGCGCGGCTGGGAGCGGGCTCCCGGGCGTCGAGATCGAGCCCTCAGCGCTGGCCTCCGTCTCGGGCCTCGCCTCCGGCACGCGGACCCTCGCCGTCTACCAGGAGCGCTGGGCGCCGGCGCCGCTGGGCCCGCTGTGCGTCTACCTCCACGGGGTCAGCGACCCCGGCAACGTCGGCGCCGTCCTCCGCTCCGCTGAGGCGTTCGGCGCGTCGAGCGTGGCGGTGGGCCCGGGCACCGCCGATCCGTATAGCCCGAAGGCGGTGCGCGCCTCCATGGGGGCGATCTTCGCGGTTCCGGTGGCCCGCGCGGGTGGAGCGGATTTGGCCGACCTCCCGGGCCAAACCATCGCGCTGGTGGCGGGCTCGGGCGTCGCGCTCGCCGACGTGGTCGACGTTGACGACCGTATAGGTAGTCAACGTCGTCCACCCCCCGATGCCACCCTCCTGATCGGCGCCGAGCGCGAGGGCCTCCCCGACGCCCTCATCGCCCAGGCCGACGTCGTCGCGCACATCTCCATCGCCACGAACTCGCTGAACGCGGCCATGGCCGCCACGGTGGCGCTCTACGAGCTGACTAGGATGCCGCCCGCATGATCGAGCGCATCCAGCAGATCAAGGACGAGGCGGAGGCGGCGATCACCGCCGCGACGGGCACGACCGCGCTCGAGGAGGCGAGGATCCGCTACCTCGGGCGCAAGGCCGAGCTCCCCAACATCCTTCGCGGCGTCGCCGACCTCCCGCCCGAGCAGCGCGGACCCACGGGCAAGGCCGCCAACCAGGCCCGCCAGGCGCTCACCCAGCTGATCGAACAGCACGCCGGAGAGCTCGCCACGAGCGAGCTCGAGCAGCGGCTCGTCCAGGACCGCGTCGACGTCACCCTCCCCGGTGACCCCCTCCCCGCCGTCGGACGCCTCCACCTCCTCACCGCCACGCGGCGCGAGATCGAGGACGTGTTCATCGGCCTCGGCTTCAATATCGCCGAGGGACCCGAGGTCGAGCTCGTCTACTACAACTTCGACGCTCTCAACCACGACGTCACGCACCCCGCGCGCGGTCGCACCGACACCTTCTACGTGCGTGACGACGTCGTCATGCGCACCCACACCTCGCCGGTCCAGATCCGGGCCATGGAGCTCCAGCCCCCGCCCATCTACATCATCGTCCCCGGCCGGGTCTACCGCCGCGACTCCGATATCACCCACACGCCCGAGTTCCACCAGATCGAGGGCCTCGCGGTCGACACCGACGTGACGCTGGGAGACCTCCAGGGGACGCTGCTGACGTTCGCGAAAGCGATCTTCGGCGAGGAGCGCAAGGTGCGCCTGCGACCGCACTTCTTCCCCTTCACCGAGCCGAGTGTCGAGGTCGATGTCTCGTGCTTCAACTGCATCGACGGCATCACCGCGGACGGTCAGCGCTGCCCCATCTGCAAGGGCACGGCGTGGATCGAGATCCTCGGCGCCGGGATGGTCGACCCGAACGTGTTCGGCTACGTGCGCGACCACGGCTACGACCCCGAGAAGATCTCGGGGTTCGCCTTCGGGATGGGGATCGAGCGGATCGCCATGCTCCGGCACGGCGTGCCCGACCTCAGGCTCCTCTACGACAACGACATCCGCTTCCTGGAGCAGTTCGGCTGATGCGCGTACCTCTCGAATGGCTTCACGACTACTGCGCTCCGCCGGAAGACGCGCGCGCGCTCGCCGAGCGCCTGGCCATGACCGGGACCGAGGTCGAGCGCGTCGAGGGGCATGGGGTGGGGGAGGCTGAGAGGTTCGTTGTGGGACGGGTGCTCGAGGCGAGTCCGCACCCTGACGCGGACCGCCTCAGCGTCTGCGTGGTCGACGTCGGCGAGGGCGAGCCGGCGCAGATCGTATGCGGGGCGCCCAATGTCGCCGCCGGCCAGACGGTCGCCGTCGCGCGGCCCGGGGCGGTCATGCCCGACGGGACGAAGCTGAGAGCGGCCAAGCTGCGCGGGCTCGAGTCCCAGGGGATGATCCTCGCCGAGGACGAGCTCGCGATCGGGATCGAGCACGACGGGATCATGGTGCTCGCGGACGGCGACTCCGACCTGCGCCCCGGCGCTCCGCTCGCCGACGTGCTCCCGCTCGCGACCGACGTCCTCGTGCTCGAGATCACCCCGAACCGGCCCGACTGCCTGGCCATCTACGGGGTCGCCCGCGAGGCTCACGCGGCGACGGGCGCGCCGCTGAAACCCCCGCCGTGGGCCGAGGACCCGGGCGTCCCAGGGCCCGTAACCGACGCGAGCATCGAGGTCCTGTGCCCCGATCTCTGCCCGCGCTTCACCGCCCGGGTATTCGAGAACGTGACCGTCGGGCCCTCGCCGCCGTGGCTCAAGGCGAGGCTGATGGCCGCCGGCCAGCGCCCGATCTCGAATGTCGTCGACATCACCAACTACGTGATGCTGCTCACGGGCCAGCCCCTGCACGCGTTCGACCTCGACCGGGTGGCGGGCTCGGAGCTCGTGGTCCGCCGCGCGCGCGACGGCGAGGCCGTCGAGACCCTCGACGGCCAGACCCGGATCCTCGACGAGGAGATGGTGGTGATCGACGACGCCGAAGGCCCGACGTCGATCGCCGGCGTGATGGGGGGCGCGCGCTCGGAGGTCGCGAGCGACACGACGCGGGTGCTCATGGAGGCGGCGAACTGGAACGGGCCGAACGTCCACCGCACCTCGCTCGAGCTCGGCCTGCGCAGCGAGGCCTCCTCGCGGTTCGAGAAGGGACTCCAGCCCGAGCAGGCCATGGACGCGCAGGCCGTGGCCACACAATTGATGATCGAGCTCGTGGGAGCGACGGTGGAGCCGGGGACGATCGACATCGGCGGGCCGGGGCCGCCGCCGGTCACCATCCGTCTGCGCGATGCGCGGGTTGCCGGCCTCCTCGGCGCTCCCGTCCCGCGCGAGCGCTCGGCTGAGATATTGCGTGCGCTCGAGTTCGCCGTCGCCGACGCCGACGACGGACTCGAGGTCACGGTGCCCTACTTCCGGCGCGCCGACGTCACCCGCGAGGCCGACCTGATCGAGGAGGTCGCGCGGCTCGACGGGCTCGACAAGCTCCCGGCCACGCTCCCGTCGCGCCACGGCGCCGCCGGGCGCCTGACGCCCCGCCAGCGCCTGCGCCGGCGCGCCGCCGACGCCCTCACCGCCCAGGGGGTGGACGAGACCGTCGGCTGGAGCTTCGTCGCCCCCGAAGTCGCCGACCGCCTTCGGCTCCCGCAAAACGACGACCGCCGCAAGGCGGTCGAATTAGAAAACCCGATGTCGGCGGACCAGTCCCAACTGCGGACGATGCTCCTCGGGTCGCTGCTCGACGCGACCCAGTACAACCGCGCTCGTGGCGCCGGGACGGTGCGCCTGTTCGAACAGGGCGCTGTGTATGTGGGCGCGGAGTTCACGGCCGCCAGGCCCCTGCCGCGCGAGCCACACCACCTCGGCGCCCTCCTCCTCGGCGCCGTTCGGCCCCCCACATGGCGTGATCCCAGTCCACGCGAAGCCGACTTCTTCGCCGCCAAGGGGGCGCTTACCGCGGTCCTTGGGACGCTGCGCGTGCCCTTCACCGTCGAGGCGGCGAGCGAGCCCTTCCTACATCCCGGCCGGAGCGCCGCCGTGCTCGTCGACGGACAGCGCATCGGGTGGCTGGGGGAGATCCATCCGCTGGCGGCGAGCGCATGGGACCTGAACGATGTCGTCGCCGGGTTCGAGCTCGACCTCGACGCGGTCCCCGACCCCGGCGTCCCCGCCTACGAGGACGTCGCCGGCTTCCCTGAGGTGCGCGAGGACCTCGCGGTGATCGTGCCCGACGGGGTAGCGGCCGCCGAGGTGCTCGCCGTCGTCCGCCGGGCCGCCGGGCGGTTGCTGGCGGCGGCCGAGGTGTTCGACGTCTATCGCGATCCCGAGCGCGTGGGCGCCGGGAACGTGTCGCTGGCGCTCAGGCTCGCGTTCCGCGGGCCCGACCGGACGTTGACCGACGAGGAGGTAGCGGAGCGCCGGGACGCGATCTCGCGGGCGCTCGAAGGTGAGCTGGGGGGGACCATCCGTGCCGCCTAGCGTCTCGGTGATCGGTGCCGCCGGCTTCGGCGGCGCCCTGGCGGCGCGGCTGCTCCACGCGCACCCGAGCTTCGAGCTCGTGGCCGTCACCGCGCGCTCGGACGTCGGACGCCGGCTTGACGATCTCTATCCGCATCACCGCGTGCCGCTCGTGCTCGAGGAGCTCGACCTCGACCGGCACGGGGACGTCGACGCTGCCGTGGTCGCCTATCCCCACGGCGCGGCGGCGCCCGTGGTCTCGGCTCTGATCGAGCGGGAGGTGCGCGTCGTCGACCTGAGCGCCGACTTCCGCCTGCGCGACGCCGCCGTCTACGGCGAGTGGTACCGCGAGCACCTGGCGCCCGAGCTGCTCCGGGACGCCGTCTACGGCCTGCCCGAGATCTACCGCCATGATCTCGCGGGCGCCGACCTCGTCGCCAACCCCGGGTGCTACCCGACCGCGACCCTGCTTGCGCTCGCTCCCCTCGCGCGGGCGGGCCTCATCGGCGACGTCGTCATCGACGCCAAGTCGGGCGTGTCGGGAGCGGGCCGTGCGCCGACCGACAAGACCCACTTCGTGACCGTGGATGAGAACATGAACGCCTACGGGGTGCCACGCCATCGCCACACCCCCGAGATCGAGCAGGAGCTGGCGGCGCTGGGGGCCGAGCTCCGGGTGACCTTCACGCCGCACCTCATTCCACTCGATCAGGGAGAGCTCGTCTCGTGCTACGTGACTCCGACCCGGGACGTTGACGGGGATGAGCTCGAGGCGCTGTACCGCGGCGCCTACGAGGACGAGCCATTCGTCGAGCTCGCCTCGGGGCCCCCCGGCGTGCGCGACGTGCGCGAGACGAACTTCTGCCGCATCTCGGTCCATCGCGACGAGCGCACGGGCCGGGTGATCGTCTTCGGCGTGATCGACAACCTGTGGAAGGGCGCCGCCTCACAGGCGGTCCAGAACCTCAACCTGATGTTCGGGCTCCCCGAAGGGGAGGGGATCTCTTGAGCGCGAGCGACTTCTTCTCCTCGCGCTGGGTGGAGTGCCCTGGCCACGTCGCCGAGCGCGAGGGAGGCCTGCCTGCCGGCTTCCGGGCCGCCGGCGTCGCCGCGGGGATCAAGACGAGCGGGGGACTCGATGTGGGGCTGATGGTGTGCGACGAGCCGGGCGTCACGAGCGCCGCGCGCTTCACGCGCTCGGGCGTGCTCGCCGCGCCGGTGTTGCTCACCATGGAGCGCTCGCGCCTCGCCGGCCTGCGCGCCGTCGTGGTCAACTCCGGCAACGCCAACGCCGCTACCGGCCGGCGTGGGCTCGACGACGCCGCCAAGATGCAGGGCGCGGGGGCGATGGTGGCGGGCGTGGGCGAGGACACCGTCGCGGTCGCTTCGACGGGGGTGATCGGGGCCCCGTTGCCCATGGATGCCGTGGTACGCGGGATCGCGGGGGTCGGGCGCTCGCTGCGCGTGGACGGCGACGAGGACTTCGCCGCCGCCATTCAGACCACCGACGCCTTCGACAAGCGCGCCTCGCTGGCGGTCACGCTCGGCGGCGGCACCGTGAACATCAGCGCCCAGGCCAAGGGCGCGGGGATGATCTCGCCGCGCTTCGCCACCCTGCTGTGCTTCGTGCAGACCGATGCCGCGCTTTCCGCCGAGACCTGCGACCTGCTCCTCTCCGTCACCGTCAAGCGCTCGTTCGAGCGCATCAGCGTCGACGGCCAGCTCTCGACCAACGACACGGTCATCCTCCAGGCGAGTGGCTCCTCGGGGGTGGCGGTCGAGCCCGAGACCGAGGACGAGGTCCGGTTCGGCGAGGCGCTCGATGCCCTTCTGCGCCAGCTCGCGCTGCTCATCGTGCGCGACGGCGAGGGGGCGCGGCGGGTCGGGCGCGTAGTCGTCCACGGCGGCAACATCGACGCGGCGCAGGCCGCCGCGCGGGCCGTCGCCGATTCGCCCCTGGTCAAGACGGCGCTGTACGGTGGCGACCCGAACTGGGGGCGGATCGCTCAGGCGGTGGGGATGGCGCTGCCGGGCACGGCGCCGCTAGCCCTCGACATCGCCATCGAGGGCGTGGCGGTGTGCGCTGCGGGCGGCGTGGTCCCCTTCGACCGCGCCGGGCTCGAGCGCGCCGTGGCGCGAGACGAGGTCGAGTACGAGGTCGGCCTCCCCGGTTCGGGCGCCGAGACCGAGATCTTCTTCTCCGATTTGGGTCACGAGTACGTGACGCTCAACGGCGAGTACACGACATGAGACGGTGTGCCGGCTGCGCCGGCATTGCGAGTTCGCGTGCCGGCTGCGCCGGCATTGCGAGTTCGCCCAGAGGGCGAACATCGCGTGCCGCGGCGAACATCCCAGCAAAGGAGCGGTCGACGTGCGTGATGTAGCCACCCTCCTCGAGGCGCTCCCCTACATCCGCGAGTTCCACGGTAAGACGGTGGTGATCAAGTACGGCGGCGCCGCGATGACCGACGCGGCGCTCAAGGAGGAGTTCGCCCGCGACGTCGTCCTCCTCAAGTACGTCGGCATGAACCCGGTGATCGTCCACGGCGGAGGCCCGGAGATCACCAGCTACATGGAGCGGCTCAGCCTGCCCGTCGAGTTCGTCGAAGGTCTGCGGGTATCCGACGAGGCGACCGTCGAGGTGGCCAAGATGGTGCTCGTGGGCAAGGTCAACAAGGACATCGTCCTGCGCATCAACCGGCACGGACAGCCCGCGGTCGGATTGAGCGGCGACGACGGCCTGCTCTTCCGCGCCGCCCGGCAGCCGTCGCCGAGCGGGCAGGACATCGGCTTCGTGGGCCGGATAGAACGCGTCGACGTCGGCGTCCTCAACCACGTGGCGCAGGATTACATCCCGGTCGTCGCCAGCGTGGGCGCCGATCGCGAGGGGCATTCCTACAACATCAACGCCGACGAGGCCGCCGGCGCCGTGGCGGCCGCCCTCGGCGCCTACAAGATCATCTTCCTCACCGACGTCTCGGGCTGGCTGCGCGACCCCTCCGACCCGGGCAGCGTCGTCTCCGAGACGACGGCGACCGAGGTCGAGGCCGCGCTCGGAGGCGTCACCGGCGGGATGCGCCCGAAGCTCGCGGCCTGCCTGCAGGCCATCCACGGCGGCGTCTCCTACGCGCACATCGTCGACGGACGCGTCCCCCACTCGCTGCTCCTGGAGCTCTTCACCGACGCGGGGCAGGGCACGAGGATCGGTCTGGTGCCGTAGCCGTGTCCCTCGCCGAGCTCCAGGCGCTCGAGCGCGCCTACGCCATCCCCACCTACGCCCGCAACCCGGTCGAGTTCGTACGCGGCTCGGGCTGCCGGCTGTGGGACGCGGAGGGAAACGAGTACCTCGACTTCCTCGCCGGGATCTCCGTCCTCAACGTCGGGCACTGCCATCCACGCGTGGTCGCGGCCGTGTGCGACCAGGCGGGACGGCTCATGCACGCCACCAACCTCTACTACACCGAGCCCGCGCTGCAGCTCTCGGCCCGCCTGGCCGAGAGCTCGCTCGGCGGCAAGGTGTTCCTCTGCAACTCGGGCGCCGAGGCCAACGAGGCGGCGATCAAGCTCGCCCGCCGGGCGCGGCCCGGGGGAGACATCGTGGTGGTGCAGGACGCGTTCCACGGGCGCACCTACGGCGCCCTGTCCGCCACGCCGCAGGAATCCAAGCAGGCTCCCTTCGCGCCCCTCGTCCCCGGATTCGTCGTCGTTCCCAAGGATCCGGGCGCCCTCGAAGCGGCCGTGAGCGATCGCACCGCGGCGGTGCTGCTCGAGCCGATCCAGGGCGAGACGGGGGTCAACGTTCTCTCCGAGGATCTCCTCCACGCCGCCCGCGAGGGGTGCGACCGCGCGGGCGCGGCGCTCATCTTCGACGAGATCCAGTGCGGTATGGGGCGCACGGGGACGCTATGGGCCTACGAGCAGACGGGGGTGGTACCGGACGCGATGACGAGCGCGAAGGCGCTCGGCGGCGGGCTGCCCATCGGCGCCCTGGTGACCGGGGAGCGACTGGCCGATGTCTTCCAGCCCGGCGATCACGGGTCGACGTTCGCCGGCGGGCCGGTCGTTGCCTCGTCGGCGCTCGTCGCGCTCGAGATCTGCTCGGACCCCGAGCTCCTCGCGCACGTGGGGCGGCTCGGCGAGCGCTTCTCGGCGGGGCTCGGCGCCCTGCCCTACGTGGCTTCGGTGCGTGGCCGCGGGCTCATGTTGGCCATCGACCTCGCAAAGAACGTCTCGGCCCCCGAGCTCGCGCGCCGCGCCTTGCTCGAGCAGCGATTGGTCATGAACGCCACCGGGCCGGGTACTGTGCGCTTCCTGCCGCCCCTGGTGGCTCTCGAGGACGACATCGACGAGGCCCTAACGCGCCTGGAGGCGCTTTCCTAGGTATTCCAAGATGAAGCCGACCGGGACCGATCTTCTCCTGCCGGACGGCACGACTCCGGCAGCGGTCCTCGACACCCTGAGCACTCGGCTCTCACTCCGCGAAGGTCCCGCCGGAGCGCGCGACCGCCGCTTCTACGACACCTTCGACGGGCTCCTGCGCGCCGCCGGGCTCGCCTTCGTGCACGAGTCGGGACGCTCGGTGCTCCTCGCGATCGACGATGGCTCCGAGCAGGCGGCGATGCCGGCGCCGAACCCGCCCGAGCACGTGTTCGTCGCCGACCTCGAGCCCGGGCCCCTACGCGACGCGTTGGCGGGGATCATCGAGGTCCGCGCGCTCCTCCCGCTCGTCCGCATCCACGGCGTCCAGCACGCCTTCGGGGTACTCGACGACAGCGCGAAGACGGTTGTGCGGCTGGCGCTGGAGGAGCCGGCGGTCCTGGGCTCGCACGGGCGTCGAGTCACCCTGGCCGCGCGGATCCGCCTGGGCGCCGTACGCGGATACGACAAGGAACTCCGGCGCGTCCTCGACACGCTCGTCGACGACCTCGGGCTCAGGCCGGCGGAGCGCTCGGAGCTCGACGACGCGGTACTCGCCACCGGCGCGAGTCCGGGAGGCGTGTCCTCGAAGGTCGACGTCGCACTCGCGCGAGACGAGCGCTCGGATGTGGCGGTGGCCTCGATTCTCAGACGGCTGGCGGAGGTCATGGAGTGCAATTTGCCGGGCGTGATCGCCGAGGTCGACCCCGAGTTCCTGCACGACTACCGCGTCGCCGTCCGCCGCTCGCGAGCGGTCATGAAGGAGCTCAAGCGGGTCTTTCCCGCCGAGCAGCTCGCGCGTTTCCGGGTCGAGCTGAGGTGGCTACAGCAGGTCACGGGGCCCGCGCGGGACCTCGACGTGTACGTGCTCGACTTCGACGAGCTCCGGTCCGGGCTCGCGGAGCCCGCCCGGTCCGACCTCGAGCCGCTCCTCCGTGTCCTGCGCGCCCGCCGCGCTCTCGCCCACCGCGACATGGTGCGGGCCTTGCGCTCCGACCGCGCGATGGAGCTCCGCGCGCAGTGGCCGGCCTTCTTGCCCGAGCTCGTCACGCTGCCCGCCGAAGGCCGGCCCGATGCCATGCGACCGATCGGCGAGCTCACCGGTGAGCGCATCGTCAAGGTCTACCGGCGCATGATCAAGATGGGCCGCGCGATCGACGACTCGAGTCCCCCCGAGTCGCTGCACGAGCTCCGCAAGCAGGGGAAGGAGCTCCGCTACCTGCTCGAGCTCTTCGGGCTTCCCCTCCATCCCGGCGATGTCGTCAAGCCGCTCGTGCGCTCGCTCAAGGCCCTCCAGGACACCCTCGGGCGCCACCAGGACCGAGAGGTCCAGATCGCCACCCTGCGCTCGTTGCGCGACGACGTCGTCACGCTCCGCGGAGGGGCGGGCGCGCTCATGGCCATGGGGGTGCTGATCGAGCACCTGGGCGAGGACGAGCGCTCGGCGCGGGCGGAGTTCGCGGATCGGTTCGCCTCCTTCGCCGCGAAGGAGCAGCGGGCCCTGGTCAGGGAGACGTTCACCTCATGAGCCGCGTGCTCGCCACCTACAACATCAAGGGCGGCGTCGGCAAGACCTCGGCGGCGGTCAACCTCGCCTATCTCGCCGCCCGGAGCGGCGCGAGCACGCTCCTGTGGGACCTCGACCCCCAGGGGGCCAGCACCTACCTGTTTCGCGTGCGGCCGAAGGTGGCCGGCGGGGTGCGCAAGCTCGTGCGCCGGAGATCCGACGTCGAGAAGTTGATCAAGGGCACCGACTATGAGCACCTGGACCTGCTCCCAGCGGACTTCTCCTACCGTCACATGGACCTCGCGCTCGACGCCGCCAAGCACTCGACCGATCGTCTCGCGCGCGTGCTCGAGCCGCTGCGGCGCGAGTACGAGTACATCTTCCTCGACTGCCCTCCGAGCATCTCGCTCGTGTCCGAGAACGTGTTCGAGGCGGCCGACGCCCTGCTCGTGCCCATCATCCCGGCGACGCTGTCCTCGCGCACCTTCGAGCAGCTCGAGGCGCTCGTCCGAGGCGGTCCGCAGGTCCTCGCCTTCTTCTCCATGGTCGAGGTCCGCAAGTCGCTGCATCGCGAGGTGATGGCGCAGTTGCGCGCCGCACACGTGACCATGCTCGGCGCCGCCATCCCGTCCGCCGACGAGGTGGAGCGGATGGGGGTGCAGCGGGCCGTGGTCGCCGAGATCGCCCCCGGCGGACGCGCCGCGATCGCCTATGAGGCACTCTGGTGGGACGTGCGCCGCAGGCTTGCGGTGGCCCGCGGCGTGGGATAGGTTGGCTGCGGTACGCGGCGGCGGGCGGGAGTGATCCGGGAGGATCTTCGTGGCTTCGGGCGATGGAGGGCGAGGCTGGGGGAGGGCCGGAGGGCCTCGGTGGTTTGTGGCGGCGGTCGCCGTCGCGGTGTGGTGTGTGCTGCCCGCCTCGGCGGCCGCCTCCTCCCCTCTCGATTGGTCGGCGCCCACGCAGATCATCCACCAAGCGCCGTGGACTGATATCGGCCTAAGTTCCGTCTCGTGTACGCCCAGCGGTCTATGCACCGCCGTGGGCTCGGCGGGCGATGTGCTCACCTCGACCGACCCGGCCGGCGGAGTAAAGGCGTGGAACAGCGTCGACGCGGAGGGACAGAACACGCTCAACGGCGTGTCCTGTCCATCCGCCTCACTGTGCGTGGCGGTGGATGGCGCGGGAAATGTGGTCATCTCGACCGACCCGACGGGCGGCCAGGACGCCTGGAACGTGGCGGATGTCGACGGCACCCATGCGCTCTCAGGGGTCTCGTGCGCCATCGGATCCTCGGGAACGCTGTGCGTGGCCGTCGACGGCTCGGGCAACGTGGTCACGTCCACCGATCCGGCAGGGGGAGCAAGCGACTGGAACATAGCTGACGCTGACGGCACCGATCACCTATCTGCCGTGTCGTGCACCCCGGGGACGGGAGGCTGGTTGTGCGTCGCCGTGGACACGGCGGGTAACGTCATTACCTCAGAGAACCCGACGGGTGGGGCCGGCGCCTGGAACGCCGTCGCTCTCGACAGCCAAGACCCCTTTGACGCCGTGTCGTGTCCCTCGGTGTCGCTGTGCGTGCTGGGCGGCGCTCAGGTGGCGACAGCGACCAACCCGACGGGGGGCTCCGGTGCGTGGACGACGTTCTATGCGACGGCGTACGGCGGCCCGGTTGGTCTGGCCTCTCTCTCCTGCCCGTCGGCGTCGCTTTGTGTTGGCCTGGACGGCTTCGGGGACATCGTGACATCGACCGATCCGACTGCCGGCGCGGGAGCGTGGAACATAAACGGCGAGGTGTTCGACGACGACGGTGGCGAGCAAGCAACGGGAGTGTCGTGCCCATCAAGCTCCGAGTGCGTGGCCGTCGACGGTAACGGCCGCGTGTCATCGGCGACGGAACCGACTCGGGGAGCCGAAGCCTGGAGCACCACTGACGTTCTCGAGCATACCCCGGTTTTGTACGACGTCTCGTGCCCCTCCTCGGGCTTGTGCGTCGCCGTCGACGGAACCGGAGACGTGCTGACATCGGCTACCCCAACCGGCGACGCAGGCGATTGGACCTCGACGAAGGTCGACGGTAGCAATGTCCTGCGCGCCGTTTCGTGCCCGTCGAGCACGCTGTGCGTCGCCGTGGACATGGCCGGCGATGTCGTGACCTCCGTCAACCCGGCGGGAGGTGCCGGCGCTTGGACGGTGACGCCGCTCGGAGGCTGGCCACTGTATGGCGTGTCGTGCACGGCCGACGGGATGTGCGTGGCCATCGACGGCGATGGCGATGTCGTGACCTCGGATGACCCGACCGGCGGCGCACTGGACTGGGCGGTGGCCCAGGTCGACACCAGCGAGAATCTGTCATCGGTGTCGTGTCCGTCGAGTGGTCTCTGTGTCGTCACCGACTACGGGGGAAACGTGATCACGTCGGTCAATCCCACCGGCGGCGTCGACGCCTGGGACACGGCCAAGGTGTCAAGCGAAACGCTGGAGAGCGTGTCCTGTCCGTCGGTCTCGCTGTGCGTGGCCGCCGGCGGCCTGGGCATCATGACGTCGACCAATCCGACGGGAGGGGCGAGCGCGTGGACTCTCTCTGCGTCGGGAGTATTGGGTGGGTTGACAGATGGCGGGTTAGGTCCGGAATCGGGGATCCTCTCGTGCCCGACCACGACATTCTGCGCCTTGGTCGCCAGCCAGAGAAACATCGCCACAACCACCGATCCCACGGGCCCGGCGAGCGCCTGGAACCTGGCGAGCAATGCCGACATCTCACAGGGCAACGGGCTCTACGCCGTCTCGTGCCTGTCGGCCGGATTGTGCGTCGCCGTCGATGACTCTGGCCACATCGTCAGCTCGACCGATCCCACCGACGCCGCCGGCGCCTGGACCACGCCCTCGAGCATCGACGGGATCAACACGCTGACCGGGATATCGTGCGCTCCGGGCTTATGCGTGGGGACGGACAACGCCGGCAACATCGTTACCTCCACGGATCCAGAGGACGGCCCGAGCAGCTGGGTGACCACGAACATCGACGACGTCGGGCTGGACGCGATCTCCTGCTCGTCGGCCACCCTCTGCGTTGCCGTTGACGACAACGGTTACGCTCTGGTCTCGACCGATCCGACCGGTGGTCGGAGCGCGTGGAGCAGCGTCGACGCGGTGCAGTACGCCTACCTCGACGGTATCTCGTGCCCATCTACGAGCCTGTGCGTCACGGTCGACAACCACGGACAGGTGTTCGTCTCCACCGATCCCGTGGACGATACGAGCAGCTGGACCCTCGTCGCGCAAGGCATCCCCACCGACTCGTACGCGAACAGCGCGGTCTCGTGTCCGTCTACGAGCCTGTGCGTCGTCGACGTCGCCGGCTTGGTCCTGACCTCGACCGACCCAACCAATACCGAGAGTCCATGGACGAGCACCGACGTGGGTTTGGGCCTGACCGGGATCTCCTGCCCGTCGGACAACTTCTGCGTGGCCGGAGACACCGCGGGTGAAATGGTCACATCGACCGATCCGACGGGCGACGCGAGCGCGTGGGTCGCCGCTCAGGTGGACGGCGATCAGTGGGTGCGCGACGCTGCGTGCCCGACCGAGAATCTGTGCGTCGCCATCGACAATGCCGGGAACATCCTGAGCTCCACCAATCCGACGGCCGGGGCCGCTACGTGGAGCACGACGAGCGTCGATACGCTGAGTGCGCCGCCGGCCATCGCGTGTTCGACGCCGTCGCTGTGCGTGGCGGTGGACAGCATGGGCAACGCGGTGCTCGGCCAGGCGGGGACGCAACCTCTCAGTGTCTCTCCACCCACGATCTCGGGGAGCTTCGTGCAGGGCCAGACGTTGTCCGCTCAGCCCGGCTCGTGGACGAACAACCCGACGAGCGTCGGTTACCAATGGGAGGACTGTGACACCACGGGCAACAGCTGCGTAGCGATCAGCGGAGCGGTCGCGCAGTCGTACACCCTCTCCTCCTCGGACATCGGTGACACGATCCGGGTGACGGAGTCGGCGAGCAACGCGTCGGGCACCGGTGGACCAGTGGCCTCGGCGGCGAGCGGCGTCGTCGCGGCCCCGCCCCTGCTTCCGACGAGCACCGTGAGCGTCACCTCGCCCACGAATCCAGTCACCGGCTCCGGCACCCAGACGGGGACGAGAAATTCACCCCCAGCCGCGGAGGGAAGCCCGATCGTGTCGGAGGCGTCCCTCTCAGGCGTCGCGCAGGGGAGGCCAAGGCTTACCTTCATGGTGACCGCCGGTGCGGACGCCCCACTGATCAAGGCGCTGTCGATCACACTGCCGAAGGGGCTTCGCCTCGCGAGCTCGAGGAAGGCCCTCGAACGCGGAGTCCGGGTCCGGCGGTCCGGCACGAGCAGGATGAAGTTCACCGTCGCAGCCAAGCAGGGCGTGCTGACGGTCACCTTGGCTGACGCGGTGGCCAAGGTTCAGGTGACCGTGTCGAGCCCGGAGCTGACCGTCCTCAAAACGCTCGCTGCCGCGGCCAAGGCAGGTAAGGCGAGGGCGATACCCCTCGCCATCAGGGTGACCGACACGACGCGAAAGGCCACACCGCTGGCGGTGAAGCTCAGGCCGCGGTGAGAACGTCGGCTGGACCGTGGTGCAGGTAGTACGTTCGCCCGAATACCCTTCAGCCCGATGCCCACCGACTCCCCTTCCGCCCAAACCGCTTCCTACCTCGCCGACCCGTCCGAGGTACACCGCGTCCTGCTCCTCTACAGCGGGGGGCTCGACACGAGCGTGATGCTCAAGTGGATCCAGGACGAGTACGAGGCGGAGGTGGTGGCCTTGACCATCAACCTCGGCCAGCCGGGTGAGGACTACGCCGTGGTCGAGGGCAAGGCCCGTCAGCTCGGGGCGATCGATGCGCGCGTGGTCGACGCCCGCGAGGAGTTCGCCCGTGACTACGTGCTGCCGGCGATCAAGGCGAACGCGATCTACGGCCTCGGGTACCCGCTGTTCACCGCGCTCGGGCGCCCGTTGATCGCCAAGCTCGCGGTCCAGTACGCGCGCGAGACCGGGTGCGACACGATCGCCCACGGCTGCACCGGCAAGGGCAACGACCAGGTGCGCATCGAGGCGACGATCGCCACCCTAGCCCCCGACCTGAAGGTGATCGCGCCCGTCCGCGAGTGGCACATGGGGCGCGAGGAGGAGATCGCCTACGCGCGCGAGCACGGGATCCCCGTAAAGGGGGGAACCGAGACGGCGCCGTATTCGATCGACGACAACCTGTGGGGCCGCTCGAGCGAGGGCCGCTGGATCGAGGACCTCGACCAGGCGCCCGAGCCCGACGTCTTCCAGCTCGTCACGCGTCCCGAACAGGCGCCCGACGAGCCCGAGGTGGTCAGCGTTGAGTTCGAGCGCGGCGTTCCCGTCGCACTGAGCGGAGAGCGCATGGAGCTGGTGCCCCTCCTCGAGCGCGCAGGAGAGCTCGGTGCCCGCCACGGCGTCGGGATCGTCGATCACATCGAGGACCGGATCGTCGGTCTCAAGGTACGCGACATCTACGAGGTCCCGGCGGCGGCGATCTTGCTCCTCGCCCACCAGGAGCTGGAGCGGCTCGTGGGGACGATCCATCAGAACCAGTTCAAGCCGGGGCTCGACCAGAAGTGGGCCTATCTCGTCTACGCGGGTCTGTGGTGGGAGCCGCTCCGCACCGACCTCGACGCGTTCATGGACGCGGTCAACGAGCAGGTCACGGGAACGATCGGAATCAAGCTGTACAAGGGATCCGCTCGAGTGGTGACGCGGTCCTCGCCCAACGCCGTCTACGACGCCCAGCTCGCCACCTTCTCCGAGTCGGGGGGGCTCTTCTCCCACAATGCGGCCCCCGGCTTCATCGAGCTGTGGTCATTGCAGTCACGGATGGCATGGCGAATACGCGATCGCGACGCCGGGTAGCATCGCCAGCACGATGAAATACAAGGTTCTCGGATTCGCCGTCTGGAACGGCGCCCGGTGGTACATCCGCCGTCGCTACGGAGGCACGTCCCGTAAGGTCTTCGCCGCGGGTGTCGTCGCCGCGGTGGTGGCTGGCACTGCGTTCGCGCAGCGCCGCGCGACAGACGGCCACTAACCGGCGGCGGCAGCGCCCACCCATCCGCGGCAGCGGCTAGCGTGTGTGCGCGCAGATGGTCTACGCCCTGAAGCGACGCCGTCGGGGCTCGTGGTGAGCGACTCGCCCGGCCTCCAGCATCCGCTCGGAATCGAGGCGGTGCACTGGTCAGCGGGGACCGGGGCCGACCTCGTCGTCCGCGTCGCCGGTCGCTGGCGTCGCCGGCGCCCGGCGAGTACGGCCGTACCGGTGCTGGCCATCGACACCGAGCACCAGCGCTACCGCTTTCCCGCTCTGCCCGAGCCACCGAGCGTGCGGGGCGCCCAGCCGGGCCTGTGGCAGGTGCGCTTCACCGTTCCCGCCTCGCTCGCGCCGTACCTGGCGGGTCGCCTGACGCTGATGCTGGGGAGCGTCTCGATCTCGCTGCCCCCGGCGGTTGCTGACCCTGGGGAGCCCATTCCGGCCCGGCCGGCGGACCGCGGAAATAGGCATGCCGAGCTCGCGGAGGCCGAGACTTCGCGCTGGGGCGCCGGGACCGAGACGGCTAACGGCGAGGCGCGGACGCTCTCCGATTGGCTTGAGCTCGAGCTGATGCAGTCGCGCTCGGAGACCGAGCGGCTGAGGACCGAGCTGGGTCTCGCCGAGCGCAAACGCCGCGAGGCCGAGCAGCTCGCACACTCGGAAGCCGCGATGAGAATCGACCTCGGACGTGACCACGCGGCACGCATGCGACGCCACCAAGCGGACGCGCTCGCCGTGCTCGAGCTCCTTCAGGCGGTGCAGATCCATTCCCGCACGCTCGCGCACGAGATCGAGACCCTCAGGCGCTCCGCCGACGAGGCATCCCGGGTGCAGCCCAGGGGTCCGAGGTCGGACTCGCGGGCGTGCGCGCTCGCTACCGAGATGGCGATCGCGAAGTCGACGCCCCCGGCGCCGGCCCCTGAGGTGGCGCGCGTCTCCAGTGAGACCCCGGGCCTCGCCCTCGAGCTCATGATGCGGGTCGGGGAGAGGAGTGCCGCTGAGTCGCGGGTGACGGGTGCGCTGATCCGCCTCGCCGCCGAGCAGGCGGCGGCCGAGGAGCTCTTCACACGAGGACCGGCTGTGCAAGGCCAACCGGCCAGGGACCGCGCCCGGGCTGCGTACGTGATGGACGCGATCGACGGGATTGGGCGTCAGCTCGCGGCGGCCCGGGCGGCGGTCGCCCTGCTTCCCCCGCCCGCACCCGATGCGGGAGATCGGGCGATGCCGAGCGCGCACCGCCGCGGTCCCGATGCGCGGGAGCAGCCGGCCGGCGCCGTCGCTCCCGACCGACTGGCCGCTGCCTTGTCCCGTCTGCGCGAGGATTACGCCGCGCCGGAGCCCGAGTCCGCGCCGGAGCCCGCGGTGCCGACGGCGGCCGCCGCGCCGCTCGAGCCCGTCGCGCCGCTCGAGCCCGTCGCCGCGCGTGAGCCCGCGGTGCCGACGGCGCGGTGGCTCCGACCGGCGCTCAAGCGGCTGCTCCGCGAGGACCCGGCCGTCGTCGGCAGGGTCGTGGTGGCCCTTCTGCCCGCTCAGTCGCTGGTCGTCGCTGGACCGGTCTGCTATGACATCGCGCTCAGCGACCTGGGCTGCCAGGCGGTGACGGTCCGTGACGACGACGTCCGCCTCGAAGTCCTCACCAGCCCACGGCCGCTCGACGACGTCGATTTCAGGATCGAAGGCGACCTCGCCGGGCTCGGACGACTGCTCGTCTACGGCTCCCTCCGGCGCCGGCTCTCCCGGCGTGTCGCCCACCTTCGCGGTGACCGCCGGTCCTTGGCGGCGCTGGAGTGGCTGGTCCGCGAGCCGCTCAGTCTGCCGGAGCTACACGCGGCCGGCGTGCGGCTCGATCCCGAGCTCGCGCTGACACTCGTGGCGCACATGATCGATCCGTCGTGGACGGCGGGCGAGCGCTTCACCGTCGGCCACGAGTCGGCCCGCGGTGGTGAGCGCGTGTATCTGACCATCTGCGATGGCGCGCGGCCGCGCGTGACCCGTGACCCCCCGATGGGCCGGGTCGCGACCACCATCCGCTCCTCGGACCAGCTTCTCCTCGCCCTCCTCGCCGGCGACACCAGCGTGGACGTCGACCTGACCGGTGCCTACGCACCGGTCGCGCTGGTACGCGAGTGGATCGCCCGCGCCCAGCGGGATTCCTGATTCGCGGACGCCGAAATCGTCCGGTCGTACGCCTATCCTCACCGGTGTCCGGATGAGTTCCGCCTGCGCCCACCTTCACGTCCACTCCGAGTACTCGCTACTCGACGGCGCGTGCAGGATCGATGACCTGGTCGCTCGGGCGGCGTCCTTCGAGCAGCCCGCGCTCGGACTGACCGACCATGGCGTCATGAATGGTGCCGTCGAGCTCTTCAGCTCCTGTCGCAAGCACGGGATCAAGCCGATTCTCGGCTGCGAGGCATACGTCGTCGACGACCACCGCCGCCGTGCGCCGGGGCGGCTCGAGCGCTTCCACCTGACGCTGCTCGCCGCCACGCCCGTCGGCTACCGGAACTTGGTCAAGCTCTCCTCGGCCGGCTTCGTGGACGGCCTCCAGCGCGGCAAGCCGTCGGTCGACCTCGAGCTCATATCGCGACATGCCGAGGGCGTGATCGCGCTCACCGGATGCCTGCAGTCGCGCTTCTGCCAGAACCTGATCCTGGGTCGGGCAGGCGAAGCGCGGGCTCACGCCGACGAGCTCCTCGGCGTCTTCGGCGCCGAGAACGTCTACTTCGAGGTGCAGAAGAACGGCCTGCCCGAGCAGGAGAAGGCCAACGAGGGCATCGTCAGGATCGCGCGCGAGCTCGGACGTCCGCTGGTGGGCACGGGAGACGTCCACTACCTGCGCCGCGAGGATTACCAGCACCACGCCGCGCTCCTGTGCGTGCAGACCAAGTCGACGCTGGCCCAGCCGAAGATCCGTTTCGAGACGAACGAGTTCTTCCTACGCTCGAACGAAGAGATGGCCGATGCCTTCGCCGAGTGGCCCGAAGCCGTCGCTACGACACTCGAGATCGCGGAGCGGTGCGACGTCGAGCTCGAGCTCGGCGGTCAGCTGATCCCGAGCTACGCGACGCCGGATGGCAGCGGCGAGGCTGAGTACCTCCGGTCCCTGGTCCTCGAAGGCCTGGCTCACCGCTACGGCAGCCCGCCCCCGGCCGAGGCGATCGAGCGCGCCGACTACGAGCTCGGCGTGATCGACCGCATGGGGTTCAACGCCTACTTCCTGATTGTGTGGGACTTCGTCAAGTACGCCAAGGACTCGGGAATCGCGGTCGGGCCGGGGCGCGGCTCGGCCGCGGGGTCGATCGTCGCCTACTGCCTGCAGATCACCGATGTCGATCCGCTGCGCTACGGCCTCCTGTTCGAGCGCTTCCTCAACCCCGAGCGTGTGTCGATGCCCGACATCGACATCGATTTCTCGGTCCGAGGCCGCGAGCGCGTGATCCGCTACGTGACCGAGAAGTACGGCAAGGAGTCGGTGGCTCAGATCGTTACCTTCGGCAAGATGCTGCCGCGGGCGGCGACGCGCGACGCGGCCCGCGTGCTCGGTCTCGACTATGCCGCCGGCGACCGCCTCGCGAAGCTCATCCCCGATCCGATCATGGGTCGCTCGCCGAGCTTCGAGGATTGCCTGAAGCCCGGCCAGCCCCTCCGCGCCGAGATCGAGCGCGACGCGACCGCGAACCAGATCATCGAAGTCGCGCGCGGGCTCGAGGGGATCGTCCGCAATTCCTCGATCCACGCCGCCGCCGTGGTGATCGCCGACCGGCCGCTCACCGACATCGTGCCGCTGCAGCTCGCCGATGCCGGCACCGACGAGAACGGCGAGCGCATCTTCCGGACCGTCACCCAGTTCTCGATGAAGCCGATCGAGGAGATCGGCCTGCTCAAGATGGACTTCCTCGGCCTGCGCAACCTCGACGTGATCGAGGACGCGCTCGACATCGTCGAGCGCTCTACCGGTCAGCGCCCCGACATGGCGGCGCTGCCCCTCGACCACGTGCCGACCTACGAGATGCTCGCCCGTGGCGACTCGATCGGCGTGTTCCAGTTCGAGTCCGAGGGCATGCGCGAGGCCTTGAAGAAGGTGCGGCCGACCGAGTTCGACGATCTCGTCGCGCTCAACGCGCTGTACCGGCCGGGGGCGATGGATCAGATCCCCACCTACGCGCGCGGCAAGCGCGACCCCAGCTCGGTCGTCTATCCCGACGAGCGCCTGCGCCCGATCCTCGAGGCGACCAAGGGCGTGGTCCTCTACCAGGAACAGGCGATGCAGATCGCCAAGGATCTCGCCGGCTTCAGCGGTGCCCGGGCCGACGACCTGCGCAAGGCCATCGGTAAGAAGAAGCGCGAGGCGATGGCGGCCCTCAAGCCTGAGTTCTTCGAGGGCTGCCGCCGGTCGGGGACGAGCGAGCAGGTGATCGAGTGGCTGTGGGCCACCAACGAGAAGAGCGCCGACTATTCGTTCAACCGCTCGCACGCCGCCTGCTATGGCCTGATCTCCTACCGGACGGCGTGGCTACGCGCCAACCATCCCGCCGAGTACATGGCCGCGCTCATCTCCTCGGTGATGGCGACCAAGGACAAGGTGCCCTTCTTCGTCGCCCAGGCCGAGCAGATGGGGATCGCCATCCTGCCCCCGGACGTGAATCTCTCAGACCACGAGTTCGTCGTCGTCGAGAAGAACATCCGCTTCGGGCTCGATGCCGTCAAGGGCGTCGGCTTCCAGGCGGTCGAGGCGATCAAGCGCGCCCGCGAGGACGGAGGACCGTTCACCGACCTGTGGGACTTCTGTGCCCGGGTGGACAACCGCGCGGTCAACAAGAAGGCGATCGAGGCTTTGATCAAATGCGGGGCGTTCGGCTCGACGGGCGCTTCCCGCAAGGGGATGCTCGCCGTGCTCGAACAGGCGCAGGCGGCTGGGCAGAAGACCCAGCAGGACGCGCTCGTCGGCCAGGGATCGATCTTCGATCTCGACCCCGCGCCCGGTGTTGATTCCGCCCGCCCCGGCTTCGCCGCGCCCAGTCGCCCACCGATCCCCACCGAGGAGTTCGACCAGGCGAGCATGCTCGCGGCCGAGAAGGAGTCGATCGGCCTGTTCATCTCCGCGCACCCGCTCAAGCAGGCGGGGCCGGCGATGCGCGCCCGGATCGACTGCACGCTCGCCGAGCTCGCCGAGCGCCGTGACGGCGATTGGGTCACCGTCGGCGGCATGATCACCCAGACCAAGCGAATCCGGACCAAGAAGGGCGACCCGATGATGTTCGCCACCCTCGATGACCTCGAGGAAGCGGTCGAGATGCTGGTGTTCGGGAAGCCGCTGGCCGCCTGCGAGCAGGCGCTGACCGTCGACTCGATCGTCATCGTCCGCGGCAAGGTCGACCACAAGGACCGCGACAAGATCTGCCTCCTCGTCCAGGACGCGAGCCGTTTCGAGCCGACGGAGGACGAGATGGCGCAGGCCCGCGAGCGCGCGGCCAAGCCCGTCCCGCCCCCGCAGGCCCTCCGGCTCCGGCTCGACGCGGCCCGCCTCCCGGCGAGCGCCCTCGGGGACCTCAAGGACCTGCTCGAGGGCTTCCCCGGAGACCTGGATGTGGTGATCGAGCTCCACACCTCAGCCGGACCTCGCCGCCTCAAGCTCGGCCCCGGTTTCCGTGTCTCCCGTAGCGCCGGCCTGCAGGCCGAGCTCGATGCGCTCCTCGGCTCCGCGGCGCTTCACGAGACCGCGGCGCCCGCCTGAGCGCTCGCGCCCCGCGCCCGGCGCCCGCCGCGGGCCGCGGGCGACATCAGGAGTTTGCGCCAGCAAACTCTTAAATGTCGGCGTAGCCGACATCAAACACCGTCACGTCAAACGGTGTAACGTTTTCTCGCTGTGACAGCAGTCGAAACGTGCGTACCCGAGGCCGCGGCGCTACCGGAAGGTGTGGACCGCGCGCTGGTGGGCGAAGCCCCGCCGTCCGCCGCCGGTCCCGCCGGCCCCGAGGATGCCGGGCGCCCCGAACCGCCGTCGGTCCCCCTTCCCCGCGCGCTGCAAATCCTGCGCATCAATATGCGCCAGATCGAGTTCGTATTCCGCTGGCGGCGCGAGCTCGGCGAGGTGTTCCGCACGCGGGAGAGCCTCGGACGCTCGGTCGTCACCGGCCATCCGGACCACGTGCGCTCATTGTTCACCGCCAACACGGAGCTCGCGCCGTCGATCACCGCGGAGTCGCCCCTGCGCCCGATCGTCGGCCCGGCCTCGGTCCTGACCGCCAACGGGCCGCGGCACCTACGCCAGCGCAAGCTGTTGCTGGCGCCCTTCCACGGCGAGGCGATCGAACGCTACGTGCAGATGATCTCGCAGGTCACCGAGCGCGAGCTCGACCGGTGGCCGATCGGAGCGCCATTCGCGCTTGCGCCGCAGATGCAGTCGATCACCCTCGACGTGATCATGGCCGGGATCCTCGGCGTCGACGCCATGCCCGCCCGAGGCACGCCGGAGTTCGGCCTGCGGATGGCGGTCAAGCACATCGCCAAGCTCTCCACCACCCACGTCGCCCAGCTCGCCGAGCTGATGAACGCCGGCAAGGAGGAGCCTGTCGGGCTCCAGCGCCGCGCCATGGCGATCCTCGACCGCTTCGCCTATCCGGTGATCACCGCGCGCCGCGCCGCCCCGGATCTCGACGAGCGGACCGACATCCTCTCGCTGATCATGCGCGCCCGGACCGAGGAGGGCGAGCCGCTGACCGACCAGGAGCTGCGTGACGAGCTCATCACCCTCGTCCTCGCCGGCTTCGAGACGACGGCGAACTCGCTCGCCTGGACCTGGGAGCGCCTCGTCCGCTCGCCCACCGCCTACGAGCGACTCCGCGAAGCGGTCCGGTCGGGCGTCGGGGGCGCCGAGCACGTCGAGGCGGCAATCATCGAGGGTATGCGCACGCGCCCGGTGATCCCGGCGATCGGTAGGAGGGTCACCGTGCCCTGGCGCCTCGGCGACTACGTGACCGAGCCCGGGACGCCGATCATCATGAGCATCCTCCTCGTGCACCATCGTGAGGATCTGTACCCGGACCCGTTTGCCTACCGTCCTGAGCGCTGGCTCGGACGCAAGCCGGGAACGTACGAGTGGATCCCCTTCGGCGGAGGAACGCGGCGCTGCCTCGGCGCCGCGCTCGCCATGGCTGAGCAGCGCGTCGTCCTCGAAGCGATGATCCGCCGCCTCGATCTCGAGGCCGAGGATCCCGCGCCTGAGCACGCCGTGCACCGCAACGTGACGATGATTCCCTCGCGCGGGGCACGTGTCGTGGTGCGCTCACGGACCGGCTGACAGCGTAAGCGGGGCCACGCCCACGGGCAGGATGAAGCCGGGTCGGGGCGAACGAGAGCCTGTGAGCGCCAGCGCAACGCCCACGGCGGACCACAAGCTCGCCGACCTCATCCTCGACTTTCTCGGCTACCTCGAGCTCGAGCGCGGCCTCTCGCGCAACACGCTCGAGGCGTACCGCTCGGATCTGCTCCAGTACGGCGAGTTCCTCGCCGGGCGCCGTCTCGACCCGCTCACGGTCGAGCACAGCGACCTGGCTGCGTTTGTGTCCGAGCTGGCGGACGGCACGAACGGCCGCCGCGCGGTGGCGCCCGCGACGCTGCAACGGAAGATCGCCTGCCTGCGTTCCTTCTACCGTCACCTCCGGCGCGACCAGGTGATCGAGCGCGACCCCACGGCCGAGCTCCGTGGGCCGCGCCGGAGCAAGCGCCTGCCCAAGGTCCTCTCGCGCGACGAGGTCCGCCATCTGATCGAGCAGCCGCGCGGGTCCTCGTCGGCCGACCTCAGGGACCGGGCGCTGCTCGAGACGATGTACGCGTGCGGCCTGCGGGCGTCGGAGGCGGTGGGCCTCGAGCTCTCGGACCTCGACCTCGAGGCCGGCATTCTCCGCGCGCGTGGCAAGGGATCGAAGGAGCGGATCATCCCCATCGGGACGAAAGCGATCGAAGCGCTCCGCGCCTATGCGGACCAGGCCCGTCCGCGCCTGGTGGGGATCCGCGACGAACGCCGCCTGTTCGTGAACCTCCGTGGCGCTGGGCTCTCACGGCAGGGCCTCTACAAGATCATCCAGCGCCACGCGCGCACCGCAGGCCTCGAGGACCGCATGAGCCCGCATACCCTCAGGCACACCTTCGCCACCCATCTTCTCGCCGGCGGCTGCGACCTGCGCTCGCTCCAGGAGATGCTCGGCCACGCGGACATCGGCACCACGCAGATCTACACGCACCTGTCGACCGACCGCCTCCGCGACGTCTATTTCGACGCGCACCCGCGCGCCCAGGTCTGAGAGACCCAACCCCGGCACCCGGAAGTTCGGCGTCAGCCGAACTTCCAATGGAGTCGGCGCAGCCGACTCCACAACTTCCCATGGAATCGGCGAAGCCGACTCCACCTCGACGGTGGCAGAATCGCGCGATGCCGCTACGACGTTCGCTGTCCGTGACCCTCGGCGTGCTCGCGCTGGGAGCTCTCGGCGGGTGCGCGGATTCGCGCACGCCGGCGCCGAACCTGTCGCGCGTGCAGCCTCCCGACGGCGTGAAGACGGTCAATTACCTCCACAACAAGCTGAGCTTCAGCGCTCCGCGCGACTGGGCCATCGAGACGGGTCACGCGCCGATGGTGGTCACGCTCGGCTCGGGACCGGCGTTGATCACGATCTGGCGCTACCCCCGCAGCCCGAGGCAGCCGGTTCCCGGCAACATTTCCGCGTTGCAGCAGGCGCGGAGGGCGCTGATCGCCGCCGCCTCTGCCCGAGACCGGACCTTTCGCGTGATCTCCTCCGCGGTCGTCGGCGTCAACGACATTCCCGCCGTCGAGCTCGACGCGCTCGAGACCATCCGTGGCCAGGTCCGCCGTGTGCGCTCCACCCACATCTACGAGCATGGCACCGAGGTGGTGGTCGACGAGTATGCGCCCGAGGGTCTCTTTCACCTCGTCGACCGGACGGTCTTCTCACCCCTGCTCCACTCGGTGCGTCTGGTTGGCTGAGCAGCGAGCCGGCCGACGGGCCTTCGTGGTCGTACTCGACGCGTGCGGGATAGGAGCGCTTCCCGACGCCGCGAGCTACGGGGACGCGGGAACGAACACGCTCGTCCACCTCGCCGAGGCGTCCGGCGGGCTCGCCCTACCGACACTCGAAGCTCTGGGCCTGGGCTCGATCACACCCCTGAAGGGAATGGCCCCGGCCGCTCACCCGGCGCTCCATGGCCGCTTGCACGCCCTCGGAGCGGGCAAGGACTCGACGGCCGGGCACTGGGAGCTCATGGGGGTGGTCTCGCCCGTCCCGCCGCCCACCTATGTGGACGGGTTCCCGCCTGAGGTGATCGAGCGCGTCAGCGCCGCCGCGGGCCGCGAGGTGATCTGCAACCGCCCATACAACGGCATCGACGCGATCGACGACTTCGGCGCCGAGCACCTCGACACCGGGGCGCTGATCGTATACACGAGCCAGGACTCGGTCCTTCAGATCGCCGCTCACGTCGACATCGCTCCCCCCGACGAGCTCTACGAGGTCTGCGGTCGTGTGCGAGAGGGGATGTCAGGCGAGCACGCGGTCGGCCGCGTGATCGCACGGCCCTTCGCCGGTGTCCCAGGGGCGTTCGCCCGCACCGAGGGGCGGCGCGACTTCTCGCTGCCCCCGCCCAGCCGCAGCTACCTGATGGAGCTCTGCACCTCCGGCGTGCCCGTCCACTCGGTCGGAAAGGTGGGCGAGCTGTTCTCCGGTGCCGGGATCGACGTCAAGCATCCCGGCGCCACCAATGCCAGAGCTCTCGCCGAGACCACGCAGCTGATCGGATCGCTCGCGCATGGGCTCGTGTTCACGAACCTCGTGGAGACCGACCAGGTCTACGGACACCGGCACGACATCGAGGGCTTTCACCAAGCCCTGCGGGAGATCGACGCGACCGTGGGCGCGTGGCTGCCGACGCTCGGCGCCGATGATCTGCTCGTCCTCACGGCCGATCACGGCTGCGACCCGACGGCGCCCCACACCGACCACACCCGCGAGTACGTGCCGCTCCTCGCCGTCTTTCCCGGCCACGGCGGCGCTCGCCACGACGGCCCCCTCGCCGACGTCGGCGCGAGCGTGCTGCGATGGCTGACCGGGCGCGACGCTCCGAGCCTCCCCGGCGATCCGTTCCTGTGAGCGGCAAGGACTTCGTCCTTGCTCGCGAGTTCGCCCGGCGGCGAACTCGGGGCCGCCATGCCTGAGCTCCCCGAGGTCGAGACCATTCGTCGCCAGCTCGCCCCGCACCTGGAGGGGCGGACGATCGTGCGCGCCGTCATAGGCGACCCCCGCTTCACCCGTCCCACGGCGCCCGCCGAGGTCGAGGCCGGTCTCACCGGCATGCGGGTCGAGCGACTCGGGCGCCGGGGCAAGTACCTGCTCTGGTCGCTCGCCGGCGATCGGCACCTGCTCGTCCATCTGCGCATGACGGGCGCGCTGCTGTACGACCCCGCCGTCGTGCCGCTGCACGCGCGCGCCTCGCTCGACCTCGACGACGGTCATCGGCTCGTCTACGTCGACCCGCGGCGATTCGGGACCGCTCACCTCCTCCACAGCACGGCGGCGCGCGACGCCTACCTCGCCCAGCGTCTCGGGGTCGAGCCGATGACCCCGGAGTTCACGGTCGAGCACCTGCGGGCGTTGACGCGCGGCGTCCGGGCGCCGATCAAGGCGTTCGTGCTCGACCAGCGGCGCATCGCCGGGGTGGGGAACATCTACGCCGACGAGGCGCTGTACCGGGCGCGGATCCACCCGCTCCGTCCGGCGGGCCGCCTCACCACCGCGCAGCTCGGGGCCCTACGCGACGCGATCGAGGATGCGCTCCGAGCCGGAATCGCCGCCAAGGGGGCGACGATCGACGACTTCCGCCACATCGACGGTGCCACCGGCTCCTTCCAGGATCTCTTTCTCGTCCACCGCCGGGAGGGCGAGCCGTGCCCGACCTGCGCCACGCTCGTGCGCAAGCTCGTCGTGGGCGGTCGCGGGACCTACGTGTGCGAGGTTTGCCAGCTGCGCCCGAGGCGGCGCCGAACTCCCGGCCCGGCGGCGGCGGTTAGGCCGCGAGGAGCTGGCTGAGCTTGCCGGTGTAGTCGGCCACCCGGAGCTCATCGAAGCCGCCGAGCGTGTAATCGCCGATCACGATCTGCGGGAAGGTCATCATCCCCGTGGTGCGCGCGAGCTCCTCGCGACCGTCCGGGTCCATTGACAGATTGATCTCTTCGTATTCGATTCCGCGCTGCGCCAGGAGCTGCTTGGCTCCGCTGCAGTACGGGCAAGGCTCGGATGTGTAAATGGTTACGCTAGACATGACTTCACTAAGAATAGTATGTCTGCTCCCCTGAGGACCGAGGCGATCGTGCTGCGGTCGATTCGCTACGGGGAAGCGGACCGGATCCTCCACCTCTATACCCCGCGCCATGGTCGTATCGGCGCGATCGCGAAGGGCGCGCGGAGGACGCGCAGCCGCTTCGGGGCTCGGCTCGAGCCCTTCTTCCACGTCCGGCTCGTGCTCCACGAAGGGCACGGCGACCTGTTCACGGTGACGAGCGCGGACACGCTAAGTGCCCACGGTGCCGTCCGCGACCACGCATCCACGCTCGACGCCGCCGCGCGCGCGTGCGATGCCGTCGCGCGCCTGTTCGAGACCGGCGATCCCCACCCCGAGGTGTTCAGCCTCCTCGCCAACGGGCTCGCGCTCCTCGCCACCGACGCCGCGCACGCCGGGATGGCGACCGGTCTCGCGTTCCGCCTGAAGCTCCTGCTCGCGGCGGGGATCGTGCCCCAGCTCACCGCGTGCGCGAACTGCGGGGCCACGGAGCACCTGGTGGGGTTCTCTGGGGCGGCTGGGGGGGTGGTGTGCGGGAGCTGCGAGGCGACGGCGTTCCGGCTCGACGAGGAGGCCTACCGGTTCCTGGTCGATGCCCTCGCATCACCGCTCTCCCGCGCCCCGCAGGTCTCAGAGCGCGCACTGCGCCAAGCCGAGCGCGCGATCGGCGAGACGG
>Ga0302314_10002589_pt1 | contig 33570 bp, 21 predicted proteins | sample III_Palsa_N2_3_FD_200533 | JGI IMG/M metagenome (GOLD analysis project Ga0302314, IMG submission 200533) | Peat permafrost microbial communities from Stordalen Mire near Abisko, Sweden - III_Palsa_N2_3 | ecosystem: Environmental > Terrestrial > Soil > Palsa > Peat permafrost | place: Sweden...
TCGCGTCTTCGTGAGCGGCGTTCTGAATGATGCTCGAAGCCTCGTTCACCTCGCTCAGCTTCAGGCTGCTCGAACCAGTGATGTTGATCAGGATTCCGCGTGCGCCATCGATGGCTCCGGCTTCGAGCAACGGCGAAGCCATGGCAGCCATCGCCGCTTCGACAGCGCGATTCGCACCCGAACGGACGCCGGTTCCCATCACCGCATAGCCCATGCCGGCCATCGTGGTCTTCACGTCGGCGAAGTCACGGTTGATCACGCCGGGAATCGTGATGATGTCCGAGATGCCCTGCACGCCCTGGCGCAGCACATCGTCCGCGATTCGGAAGCTCTCAAAGAATCCAGCGTCCTTGGCGACCGCCAGCAGCTTTTCGTTCGGAATCACGATCACGGTATCGACGGACTCCAGAAGCTCCTGCATGCCGCGCTCGGCCTGCATCATGCGCCGCTTGCCTTCGAAGGCAAAGGGGCGGGTTACCACGGCGACGGTCAGGGCACCCATCTCGCTTGCCAGGCTTGCGATCACGGGAGCTGCGCCCGTTCCAGTACCACCGCCAAGACCGGCGGTCACGAACACCATGTCCGCGCCTTCGAGGGCCTCGATGATCTTTTCGGAGTCCTCGAGCGCAGCCCGACGCCCCACATCGGGGTTTGCGCCCGCGCCCAGGCCGCTGGTCAGCTTTACTCCCAACTGCAGCTTTACGGGAGCGTTCGATACCTGGAGCGCCTGCACATCAGTGTTCGCCGCAATAAATTCGACGCCGACAACATTCGCCGCAATCATGCGGTTGACGGCATTATTGCCGCCGCCGCCCACGCCAATGACCTTAATCCGCGCCCCATGCGGTATCTCATCGTGATAATGAATGCGAAGATCGTCGTCAGGCAAATTGGACATGGTGGCAGTTACTCCCGGCAGGAACAGAGGTTCTGGTTAATTCTCCCATCAACGGCTCACCCTCGCATCCCTCGTTTTCCACCGCCTGTACCACAGATGGTTCCAAATCTGTATAAATCACCATAAACACAGGCCTGTTCCCTTCTAACCGACGTTTCACGCAACTCCTCCGTGCCGCCCGCGTCTTAACCAGTGTGGGGAGTCGCAACATGGAACATTCGTCGCCGGGCAGACCGAAGCATTCCCTGAGGTCCGTGCCAGGGTTCGGTCGCCTGCAGCGCCGGCCGGAGCTGGACGCCCTCCGCGGCCTCTTTCTGGTCTGGATGACGCTGACGCATTTACCTACCCACTTCAGTGACCTCGTCAATCAGCCCTTCGGATTTATCTCCTCCGCAGAAGGCTTCGTCTTTCTCTCGGCTCTGCTGGTGGCGCGGCTCTATATTCGCCAGGCAGCAGAAGAAGGTCCCGCTCTCCGCATTAAGCTGTGGCAGCGCGCGCTGCGCATCTACGCCTATCACCTCATTCTTCTCACGCTGGCCTTTACTATGGCCGCAGCCTTCGCCGTTGTCGCACACAGACTCGCGCTCACCAACCTGCTCAATTTTTATCTGGCCCATCCGATTCCGGCCATCATCGGCTCGCTTCTGCTCATCTACTGCCCGCCGCTGCTCGATATCCTGCCGATGTACGTCATCTTTCTGCTTCTTACTCCGTGGCTGCTCAGCCTTGCTGCGCGCCGCGGCTGGACCGGCATTCTTACCGGAAGCGGTCTGATCTGGCTGCTGGCGCAGTTCGGCCTTCGTTCGTGGATGCATGACTTTGTCGTCCGTATCACCCATCTACAGATTCCGCTGCAGGAGACGGGCGCGTTCAATCTGTTCGCGTGGCAACTCGTCTGGATCTCCGGCATGTGGATCGGCGCGGCGTCCGCACAGGGTCGGCTTCCCTTCGCTCGTCTGCCTCGCTTCGTCTATCCGGTCAGCGCCGCCATCTGCCTCTTTTTTATCGGCGTTCGCCATAACTGGCTGGGCAGCCACCTCACCATGCCGGCTCTTGGCCTGTCGATCGACAAGTGGCAGATCGGGCCGCTGCGCCTGATCAACCTCATGGCCTTTTGCTGCATCGTCTACTGGTCGCGCAAGCTGGTCACGCGGCTGGTTCTGATCGAACCCTTCCTGACCCTGGGCAAAGCCTCGCTTGAAGTCTTCTGCGCGCACCTTGTCTTCGTCTTCGTCGGCCTCGCCCTGCTCTACGGCGAGGTCAGCCAGCTCCACGGCTTCTACGCGGCCGGCCTGATTGCCTTCACCTTCATTGGCCTTATTCTGGTTGCCGCACGCGAGGTTCGCCGCAAACGCCAGGAGAAGGCCGCTGCCGATCCGCCTTTGAAGACCGGGCCGCCCGCAACGTATTCCAGCCGGTAGCACCTCTGGAATCTATCCAGGGACTGAAGGCTTAACACGGATTTGCACAGATGAGACGGATTTAAGAACAGGCAAAAGCGAGGAGCGACGACGAATACAGGTGCTCTTGATGACGACGTAAAACAAACAACATGATGGCCCGCAAAAACCCTCAATGAGAGTTTCCGAAAAGGTTCTTAGTGTGCCGCCGGAGCCTTGCCGCCGGCTCGGAAATTCTTCGTCAGCAGCACGAGTGGCGCTGCAATCAGAGTGATAATGCCGATAATGTAAAAACAATCCATAAACGCCAGCAGTTGGGTCTGAGCCTGAAGCTGGTTGTAGTAGCGGGCATAGGCGGCGCTCACGGCATCTGCGTGAGAAAAACCGTGAGACTGCAGGTAGGCGGCGGTCTGCTGCACCGCCTGCTGCAGGTAGTGGGACGAGCCGGAAAGATTCGCACCCACCGTCGCCTGGTGAAAGTTCTGGCGACGCTCAGATACCGTCGTCACAAAGGCAATTCCAAAGCTGCCGCCCCAGTTGCGGAAGAAGTTCGTCAGCGAAGACGCCTTGTTGTTCTGGGCGGGACTCAGCTGCGAATAAGAGATGACCGACAGCGGAACAAAGAAGAATGCGTAACCGAGACCCTGCAGCGCACGCGCAAGAGCATAGTGGCGGTAGTCGGTCTGGAGGTTGAAGTGGCTGTAGTGAATAAACGCCAGGCCCACCACCATGACCGCGCCAAAGAGCAGAATGCGTGGATGAATTATCCCGCGCTGCACTAACTGTGCACCCACCGGGGCAAGCATTGTAATCACAAACGCTCCTGGCCCAAGCACCAGCCCGGCGTCGATCGCGCGATATCCATAGAGCGACTGCAGTATCTGCGGAATCATCGTCGTCGACGCGAAGAGACCGAATCCAAAGACAAAATAGAAGACACAGGAGATGGCAAAATTCCGCACCCGCAGCAGATGAAAGTCGATGACCGGGTCGGGGTGGTTCAGCTCCCAAAAGACGGCGGTCGTAAGACACACGATGCCGATAACGAACATCCAGGTGATGAAAGAAGAACCGAACCAGTCGTCGATCTGACCGCGGTCGAGCAGAATCTCAAGCGCAGCCGAGCCCAGGCCGATCAGCGCAATGCCGATGCCGTCGACCCGAAGTTTGCCATCGGCTGAGCGAACAGTGGCACGCTCCGCTTCATACGAGGGCGGGTCATGCACGAAGCGGTTGGTAAGAAACAGCGACAGAGCGCCGATAGGAATGTTGATCAGAAACACCCAGCGCCAGTTGTAGTTGTCCGTGATCCAGCCGCCAAGCACGGGACCGATGGCAGGCGCAGTGACGATAGCGACGGTATAGAGGGCGAAGGCCGAAGCTCTCTTCGCGGGCGGGAAGGTGTCGACAAGGATGGCCTGCTCGACCGGCGCAAGACCGCCGCCGCCGATGCCCTGCATGACGCGCGCCAGCAGCATAATTCCCAGGCTTGGTGCGATGCCGCAAAAGAAGGACGTGATCGTAAAGAGGGTGACGCAGGCCATGTAATAGTTCTTGCGGCCAAAGACGCGGGAGAGCCACGCGCTCATCGGAAGCACTACGGCGTTCGCGACCAGATAGGTGGTCAGAATCCAGGTCACCTCATCGAATGAGCGGCCAAGGCCTCCGGCAATATAGGGCAGCGAGACGTTGGCAATGGAGGTATCGAGCAGCTCCATGAAGGTAGCAAGCGTGACCGTAAGAGCGACGACCCACGGGTTGATGACCGCGCGAGAGACGGCTTGGGCCGGGTTGGCGAGCGTGGCACTGGCCATCGTTGTATAACTCCTGCGGGTGGCAATAAAGAGACCGATCAGTCTCTTCCTGCATCTGATTCATTGAGCGCGACAAACGATGCGTTTTTCTTTGTCGTATGCTGCTTCACAAGAGGAAGTTGATGAATAAAGGCGAGATAACGCGGCAACGGATCATCGCGGAGGCGGCACCGCTGTTCAATCAACGGGGTTTCGCGGGATGCTCCATGCAGGACATTCTGGACGCAACGGGTATCGAGAAGGGCTGTCTCTACCGTCATTTCGCCAGCAAGGAAGAGCTTGCCGCGGAGGCGTTCCGCTACGCTCTGGCGAACGCAGTGAAGACGCGAACGCACAATCTGGAACATATTCAGGGTGCCGTGGATAAGCTGCGATTTATCGTCAAACGATTTACCGAAGAGCCTTCGGTCACGCCTGGCGGATGTCCGCTGATGAATACAGCGATTGATTCCGATGACGGTAATCCGGTGCTGCGCCAACTCGCCAGTGAAGGCATCCAGAGCTGGAAGGCGAGGCTTTGCGCCATCGTGAAAGAAGGAATACAGCAGGGCGAGATTCGCGGCGATGTAGAACCGCGAAGAATCGCAAACACGATCGTCGCTACGCTGGAAGGGGCTTTGATGATCAGTCGAATCGAAGGCACAAAGACTGCGTTGCGAGATGCCCGGGAATCACTGGAGATCGCTCTGGACGGGCTTGGAAGCTGTTGAAAGGCTATATGTCCTGCCGGACGGGCCCACTACGCGTGGGGCGGGCGTTTGCACGCCTTTTTAAGTTGTCAGGGTAGACCAGGCAGCATTGGTCCTCCCGTTGGTCGGAATTATTATTTGCCGACCAGCGGGAGGGCCCTGGACGATCATTTCTGCAAGACTGTATACCCGTCCGGCAGGACAGATCTCTAAAAGCTTCCCGCAAAGATAGCCTTCAGCTTCGCCCGCAGCCCCTGCTCCTCGCTGGCTCGGCGTACCTGCGTTCGGTGCGTATACAGAATCATCCCAATCACTGCCGCAAACTCTGGCTTTGCCAGTTCCTCCGGCATCCGAGACAGCGGTACCGGATACCCGATTCGCGCCGGCACCCGGAGCAGGCTCTCTGCGTTATCCAGCAAACCTGCCATATTCGCGCCGCCGCCGGTTACCACACAGCCTGCCCCAAGAGCCTCCAGCACGCCGCCCTGCCGCAGATTGTCGCGCAGCATCGTAAACAGCTCGCGCGCACGCGGCTCCAGAATCTCGGCCAGAAATCTCTGCCGCACCATTCTCGCGGGCTGGCCGCCTGAGATCGCAAGATTTCCTCCGACTTCGATCTCGTTGAGCTGCGGCACGGCTGTCACTACGCAGTGGCCATACGTCTTCTTTAGATACTCCGCCTCTTCGACCGTCACATGCAGTCCGACCGCCAAGTCATTCGTAAAGTGATCGCCGCCAATTGGCAGCACCGCTGTGTGAGCGATTGACCCCTCGAAGAATACCGCGAGCTCCGTCGTGCTCGAGCCGATATCGGCCATGCAGACGCCCAGCTCGCGCTCGTCGGCCGACAGCACCGCCTCCGCCGAGGCGATCCCTTCATACACCGTATCCAGCACCTCGAGTCCCGCCCGGTTCGCGCAGGTAATCACGCTCTGCGCGACCCCGCCCGAGCAGGTCGACAGGTGCAGATTGACCTCGAGTTTGTTTCCTACCATGCCTACGGGATCGTGAATTCCTGGCTGGTCGTCGAGAATGAACTCCTGCGGCAGCAGATGCAACACCTCGCGATCCGGCGGCAACGCTACGGATCTTGCCCGATCCACTGCAGCCCGCACCTCTTCGCGCGTAATCTCGCGCATCCGACTGCCCATGCTGATGCCGCCCCGCGAGTTCACGCCGCGCACATGCGTGCCGCCGATCCCCACCACAGCGGTCTCGATCCCAGCCTTAGCCACGCGTTCCGCCGTCAGCGCCGCACGGTTAATCACCTCCGCCGCCGGTCCTAACTCCGCGATCAATCCCTTCCGCATCCCCTTCGACTGCTCGATCCCATGTCCGCGATAGCGCAGCACACCATCCTGCAGCTCCGCCACCAGCACAATGCTCTTTGTGCTGCCGGCGTCGAGGACGGTAATCAGGTTGTCCTGTTTCTGGTTCATTGGTGAACTACCTGTGGTGGATGATACTGCGGTGTATCCCCGGAAGGCCGTACCACCCTCGGGTTATGCTTTGCCGCAGCCGCTTTGTGCGGATTTTCCTTCGCCTTTCCGGTTTTGGCCCTCGCTGCGGCCGGCTTCGCCGTCACCGGATATGCAACGTCATTCTGCGCCGTTCCATGCCCTGGCATCTTTCCAGCGGGCTTCGTCTTCACAACGGCAGGAGGCCGTATAAGCGCAGAATGTGCCTTTGCACCTGCTTTGACCGCAGGCTTGCCAGCAGCATGAGCCGCCACTTTAGGTTCAGCTGCCACCGGCGCATCGCTCCCGGTAGCGGCCTGCCCTGCACCGGCTACCGGAACGGCCGATCCTGGCTGCATCTCCAGCACCACCTGGCGCTCATATCGCATATCCACCGACGACAGCTTCGGATACACCGTCCGCCACTCCGGCAGATGCTCCTGGAAGCGGCGATAGCGATCCAGAAAATCCGTGTCCCCGAAGTGAACCAGAATCTCCGTCGAATGGTCCGGAATCAGCGCCCTCACGTCCTCCGGGTTCGACAGATCCACCTCGCTGAGCTCCTGCGAGATCTTCTCCCCTGAGCCATCCAGGTCCGCCGTAAACCGCCCGTAGATCTTCATCCGCGCCGCGCGCGTCGACAGCGGATCGTCCGCAGAGATCCCCGTCACCACTGGAAACGAATAGTGCGCGTCGCCTTTCATATCCGGAGGCATATCCAACAGCACGCCAGCAGCATCGACCAACCCGATGTGGCTTCCCTGCCGCACAAACGCCACCGGCGTCCGCTCCACGATCGACACCCGCATCCGGTTCGGCAGGAGGCGCATCACCGTCGCATGGGCGACCCAGGGCAACTGCTCCAGTTCAGCCCGCCGTTGAGCCAAAGGCACGCTGAAGATGTTTCGTTCGACGTCCTCGCCAAAGATGCTGAGCAGCTGCGCTCGCGTCACATGTTCATTGCCCTGAAACTCAACCGAAGACGAGGACGGAATCACAAAACGCTCATCGTGCAGCAGTACATTGCGCGCCATCGCCACCACGGCAAAGCAAAGAGACAGGCAGAGTACGAGCACAACTCCGGCCACAATCCTGCCGCGCTTCGTCTTCGGCAGCCCACGAAACCGCAAGCGAAGCCCGGAGGTACCTGCCTGCCGCCGTCCGACCGGCAGATCGTCATCGTCACCAAAGTCGTCAGCGAAGTCCTCGGTGAAGTCGCGGCGGAGCTTCCGGTTCGGAGTCGCCGAGACCCGCCGCGGCGTTGCAGTCTCCGAGGCGCGGTTGTGCTCAGGCGCGTCTAGCACCGCCGTCCCAAGCCTCGGAAACACATCCTTTTGTCGCACGCCTGAGCAAGGCCGCGAGAATCGCCATCCTGAGAATATCCTGTCAAAACACCATCCTCGCCCATCATCTTCTGCATGTACCCTTTCAGGAACTCACCCATTCGTGGCCAAAGCCTCCAGTAACAGCGACCCCGCCTGCGAGACGCTCCCGGCTCCCAGCGTCAGAATCACATCTCCCGTCTTCGCTTCATTCACCAGGGCCTGAACTGCTTCCGACATTGATCCTGCATAGTCGACCATCTGAGGGCCGGCCGCATCAATTGCGTCTACAAGCGCGTGCGCCGTCACACCTTCAATCGGTTCTTCGCTCGCCGCGTAGATATCCAGCACCTTCACCGTGTCCGCATCCCGGAACGCCTGCCCAAACTCCGTCATCAGATCCCGCGTCCTGGTAAACCGATGGGGCTGAAACAGCACGTGCACGCGCCCATACCCGCATTCTCGCGCCGCCTTCAGCGTAGCCACAATCTCCGTGGGATGGTGCCCATAGTCATCGACCACCGTAATCCCGCGCACCACGCCTTTGATCTGAAATCTCCGGTCCACCCCGCGAAAACTCTCCAGCCCGGCAGCAATCTGATCTGGCGCAACTCCCAGCTGCACCCCTACAGCGACCGCCGCCGTGGCGTTCAGCACATTATGTTTCCCTGGAACGTGCAGCCGAAACCGGCCCAGCACCAATCCTTTGTAGTTCACCTCGAACAGCGAGTGGCTCTCCGTGTCCTTCTCCAGCACCTGCAGCCGGAAGTCCGCATCCGCATCTTCGCCATACGTATAAACCCTGCGCCGCACCCTCGGCAGCACCGCCTTCAGCAACTCATTGTCGAGACAGGCCGTCGTCGCCCCATAGAACGGCAAACGGTCCATAAACTCCACAAACGCCCCTTCAATATCCTCCATATCGCGATAGCAGTCCATGTGCTCGCGATCGAGATTCGTGACCACCGCCAACACCGGGGACAGCTTTAAAAACGACCGGTCGCTCTCGTCGGCCTCCGCCACCAGATACTGCGAGTTCCCCAGACGCGCATTTGACCCCAGCGCATTCACCCGGCCACCCACGACAACCGTCGGGTCAAGCCCACCGCCTGCCAGTACGGCCGCAATCATGCTCGTCGTCGTCGTCTTGCCATGCATTCCGGCCACGGCGATGCCATACTTCAGCCGCATCAACTCGGCCAGCATCTCCGCCCGCTGAATCACCGGAATCTTCCGGGAACGCGCCTCCAGCACCTCGGGATTCGTCTTCGAAACTGCCGAACTGGTCACCACCACGTCGCTCGCCGAGGCATTCGCCGCCGCGTGGCCCTCAAAGATTCTCGCGCCCAGCCCCACCAGACGATCCGTCACCGCACTTCGCCGCAGGTCGCTGCCGGAGACCGAATACCCCATGGTCAGCAAAATCTCCGCGATTCCGCTCATGCCAATCCCGCCGATACCAATAAAGTGAATCCTCTGCGATGGCGCAAACAAAAAGTGCCCAGGCACAAACATGCGTATGTATCTCTACTTTCAAATCTCTACTTTCAAATCTCCGGTGCAGCTCAGGAGAATCGGAAACAGGCGTCAATCCTTCACTTTATCAGCGTTTCCGGCCGATCCCTCGCGATCTCCCGGGAGGAGGCATGCTCCCTCATTTTGGTTGCCTGCGGCAAAGTAGTTCACAGCAGGTGCAAAAACTCCCTTCTCACCACGAAATACCTCCTTGCCACCCTGCCGCCCCACGTCGATAATTAGCAACAAACCTGACGCCGCTGTGTCTAATAAACCGAGGGCCTGATCCAGGAAACATTCCCGGACAGACATCTCGGCCTTGCCAGTCCGCGAAGTCCAGCGCTTTTCAGGACCAACGAAGGACAGGCAGGAAGGTAGAGTCATGAAGTTCTCACGCAGCATTACGAAAACGACCAGCACTGCCGCACTGGCCGGAGCGCTTCTCCTCCTGCCCCTCGCCAGTTACGCGCAGGATCACGCACCCAGCCCGGATGAATACGCCGCTCAGCTGGCAGCGCAGAATGGCGGCCAAAACGGCGCTCCCGCCGACCCGAACGGCCAATATGGCCCGCCGCAGGGGCAGTACCCGCCGCCTCAGCAGGGCCAACCCAGCGGCCCCGTCGGTGTGCAGCAGGCGCCACCCGCCATTCCCGATTACGACCAGCCACAGGCACCCGGCGATGGCTACATCTGGACCCCCGGCTACTGGGCGTGGACCGCTGACGGCTACGAATGGGTTAACGGCGCCTGGGTCAACGCACCTTACACCGGAGCTCTCTGGACGCCCGGCTACTGGGGCTATGGGTATGACGGCTACTTCTGGAACGCCGGCTACTGGGGTCCGACTGTCGGCTATTACGGCGGCATCAACTATGGTTTCGGCTACTTCGGCATCGGCTTCTACGGCGGATACTGGGGCGGCGGACGCTTCTGGTATAACCGCGCCTACTGCAATATCGGCGCAGGTCGGGGCTTCGGCGTCTACAACCGTGCCTTCAACGGCTATAGCGGTCGGGCCGGCGGTGCGAGCTTCGTTCACACCAATGGCTTCGGCGGCAGTCGCGCCGGAGGTAGCTACGCAGCAGCCAACCGCGGATCTTCCATCAATGGCAACCGCGCTGCCAGCTTCGCCGGTAACGGTTCCACAAACGTGGCGTCGCGCTCCTACGCCGGAGGCAACAACTACTCCGGCACAGCCCGCGGCTATGCTGGAGCCCAGAGCAGCGGCGCCGGTGCCCCTGCTGGTGGAGGTGGATACCGTGGCGGTGGCGCACCTGCTGGTGGCGGCGGATCTCACGGCGGGGGCGGAGGCGGCGGTCATCGCTAAACGCTGATCTTTCGCATTAAATTTCGCATCAAATCTGATGGGCTGAGGAACACTCCTCAGCCCATTTTTATCGGAGTCTGCTGAGGAAGGGCACGACATAGCCCTTTCCTTTCGCCTCTGTTATCGCTCTCTCGACCCCAAAAACCACAGAAGAACCAGCCTCTGCTAAGCCTCTTGCGGCAGACCGGAGATCTCCTTAGGCTGCACTCGCGGCGCGAGGAATCCGTACAGCGCAACTACCACAAATCCAGCCAATGGCACGACATACCCCTTCGCCAGACTTCCCGTCGCTTTTGCGATGAGTCCCAGCACAGGAGGAAAGACCGCTCCGCCCACAATCGCCATCACCAGGAACGATCCGGCCAGCTTTGTATTCGGCCCCAGCCCCTTGAGACCAAGAGCAAAGATGGTCGGGAACATGATCGACAGGAAGAACCCGCTCGCCACCACAGCCCACGCTCCAACGATCCCCGGATGCGTGATCGTCACCGCCATCAAACCGACATTCACTACCCCATAGATCCCCAGAATCCGGCTCGGCGACACAAACTTCATCAGCGGCGTCGTAGCAAATCGTCCTACTCCCAGCGCAATCAGCACGCCCACGAGATAGCTCGCCGCTGTCCGTTCGCTGACCGCCGTGAACTGCTTCATGTACGGAATCAGGCTGCTCCAGCTTGAGATCTGCGCCCCCACATTGCAGAAGTTCGCTGCTACCGCAAACCACAGCTGCGGATAATGCGCCAATTGGCGAAAACTGCCATGATCTCCACTCTCGCCCTCATGCTCGCTGTGCATCGCGGGAAACTTCATCCGCGACAGCACAAACGCACACAGCAGTACCACCCCGCCAAACGCAAGGTATGGGGGCACAACCCGCATGATCTCCGAATGCAGATACGCCTGGTATGTCCCTGCGATCCTCATCGCCGCAATCTCCGGGGCCTTCTTTTCGACGCCCGAGAAGATAAACCTCGCACCCAGCAGCACGCCCACGATTGTTCCCGGTGGATTGAACGATTGCGAAAAATTCAGCCTCTGCTCCGAGGTCGCCGGATCGCCAAACTGCGCAATAAACGGATTTGACGCCGTCTCCAGAAACGAGGCTCCGCTGCCTACTGTAAACAGCGCAACCAGAAACGGAACGTACTGCCCGCTCACCGCCGCCGGCCAGAACAGCACCATCCCGCCGCCGAACAGCACCAGCCCGGTCACCATTCCGGCTTTGTATCCCCATTTCCGCATCAGCAGAGCGGCAGGCAAGGCCATGAAGAAGTAGCCCAGAAAGTTCGCCGTCTGCACCAGCTGCGCGCTGAACGGCGACAGCTCGAACGACTTCCGGAACTGCTGCACCAGAATGTCAGTCAGGTTATTCGACATTCCCCACAAAAAGAACAGCACCGTCACCAGCGAGAACAGCAGCATGTGGCCGACAGGAAACACCGGCCGCTTCTCACCCGCTTGTGATTTCGACCCCGCACCAACCGATGTTGAAACCTGCATCGACCAACCTCTCTCGAACCAGCCATTAGCTTTTTAGCCGTTAGCTCTTAGATCACAGTCAGCAGCTAAAACCTGGCTTCACAGCTGCACCATAATCTTCGTAAACTTCGCCGGAGTCTCGCTCCACTCGCCTAACATCCGTGCCGCATCCCCCATCGGCACAATCGCGCTCACCGCATCCTCCACTGGAAACCGTCCGGCCTCCAGCATTCGGATCACTTCGCGAAAGTCCTCGGGCAGCGCATTTCTGCTTCCCATGATGTCGAGCTCTTTCTGTACGAACAGCCGCGTCTCATACTGCACAGGCTCCTTCGCATAGCCGATGTATACCACCCGCCCGGTGAACGCGACCTCTTCCACCGCTGCTCGAAACGTCTGCGGCAGACCGATCGCCTCGATCATCACATCCGGCCCATGTCCGCCAGTAATTGCCTGCAATCGCTCGTGCAGGTCCTCGCTCTTCGAGTGAATCAGGTGCTTCGCGCCGGCCTTCCGCGCCGTCTCCAGCTTGGCGTCGTCCATGTCAATGGCAATCGTCTGTGCGCCACGAAACGCTGCCGAAGCAATCGCCCCCAACCCCACGCCACCGCAACCGAACACCGCAACCGCATCCGATGCCGTCACCCTGCCTCGCGCCGCCGCATGAAATCCCACCGTCAGCGGCTCTACCAGGCACAGCTCCTTCACTGACAGCTTCGCCGCATACAGCTTCTCCCTTGGCACGCTGATGTACTCGGTCATCGCTCCATCGCGTTGTACACCCATCGTCTCGTTCCATTGGCAGGCGTTCACCCGCCCGCTCCGGCACGAAGCACACTTCCCGCAGCTTGTGTACGGCGACATCGTCACCATCGTCCCCGCCGCCAGGTCACCTCCACCCTCGACGATCTCCGCCGCCACCTCATGCCCAGGGACGCGAGGAAACGTCACCATCGCGTTGCGCCCGCGAAATGTATTCAGGTCTGTCCCGCAGAGCCCTACCATCTTTACCCGCAGCAGCGTCTCGCCCGCGCTCACTGTAACTTCCGGCACATCCGCCACCGCCGCAACTCCCGGCCCATCCAACCGAAACGCCTTCATCTGTCAGCTCCTCTTTCAATTTCAAATGCAAAAATCATATTTCATCCAGCCTACTCCAGGCCATAGACTTCAACCGCGGTTCCCCCAAAGATTGCATCGCGCTCCGACTCGCTGAAGCCTGCGAAGTAACCGCGGAGCACCTCGAACCACCGCCCATACTGACTCGCCACCAGACAAACCGGCCAGTCCGACCCAGCCATCAGCCGCTTCACCCCAAATGCCTCCACCACCACATCGAGATAAGGCCGCAGCGTCTCCGCGCTCCACCCCGCCCACTCCGCCTCAGTTACTATCCCCGACAGCTTGCACCACACATTTTCGCGCCGTCCCAGCTCCCGCATCCTCTCCGCCCAGGGCTCCATAACTCCGGCAGCGATCATCGGCTTCGCAATGTGGTCCAGCACAAATGCCTGTTCAGGAAACTCATCGACAAAGTCGATCGTCTGCGGCAGATGCCGTTCATAGATCAGGATGTCGTACACGAGTCCACTACCCTGCATGGCCCGAATCCCGGAGGTGAAGTCCTCGCGCAGAATGTAATTCTCGTCCTTTTCTCCCTGAATCACGTGACGCAGCCCTTTCAGCTTCGGCCGGTCCTCGAACTCCTCCATCACCTCGGGGAAATCCTCACCTGCAATCGGAGCCCACCCCACCACCCCGCGAATCACCTCGCACGCATCGGCCTGGTCGAGCAGCCATCGCGTCTCCTCCAGCGTCTGCCGCGCCTGCACCGCCACCGTCCCGTCGATGCCCGCAGCAACGATCTCCCGGATCAGGTCCTGCGGCAAAAAATCCCTCCGCAGTGCCGCCATGCTCTCATCCAGCCACTCAAACTCCTGCGGCGTATATCGCCACAGATGATGGTGCGCATCGATCCTCTCTGTCACTCGCTTTCCTCCATCTCCATTGCCCATCCCGACCAACAGCAACAGACTTTTCATCATCAAATCAGGATGCCCAGTCTATCCCACGCGACGGCAACCTTCGCACCACACATAATTGTCTCCCCTGTATCACTCATCTCGCCCTCGCTGGCGTAGGATGGGTGCTCGTAGGCCCCGATAGCATCGCGCCTCCCTCTCACAACTCGTCACCCGCGACTCGGAGAACCATTCATGGCAACGAAGAAAACAACAACTCCCCGCCTTTCGACCGCATCCCGCGCTGTCTTGCCAGGCAGTGAAAGAAGTCCCTTCGTCTCGGCAGCCGGTGAAGCTCCCGCACCCTCCGGCTCACGCATCACCGTCTCCGTCATCATCAAACGCAAATCTCCCCTCCGCACGGCCAACCGCCTTGGTAAACAGCGCCTCACCCGCTCTCAGTACCGGCAGCAGCACGGCTCTGACCCGGCTGCCGTCAAACTCGTCCACGCCTTCGCCAAAGAGTTCGGCCTCACCATCGCGCCCGACACCCCAGGCCCCGAATGCCGCACCATCAAACTCACAGGCAGCATCGCCGCCATGCAGAAGGCCTTCGGCGTCACCCTCCTCCACAAAACCCGCGAAGGCGTCACCTACCGCGTCCGCGAAGGCAGCATCACCCTGCCCTCCCCCCTCGTCGGCGCCGTCGAAGCCGTGCTCGGTCTCGACAACCGCCCCCAGGCTCAGCCTCGCTTTCGCATCGCCGGCCAGCCTGGCGACAGCAGCGCCCAAACCGAAGGCTTCGTGCGCCCCCACGCCAGTGCTGCCAACACCTCCTACACCCCCGTCCAGGTTGCCGAACTCTATCAGTTCCCCACCGGCGCCTCAGCCACCGGGCAGACCATTGGCATCATCGAGCTCGGAGGCGGCTACAAGACCGCCGATCTCACCGCCTACTTCAAAACCCTCGGCCAGAAGGCCCCCAAAGTAACCGCGGTTCTGGTCGATGGCGGCAAAAACAGCCCCACCACCGCCAGCAGCGCCGACGGCGAGGTCATGCTTGATATCGAGGTCTCCGCCTCCGTCGCACCCGGCGCCAGCATCGTCGTTTACTTCACCCCCAACACCGATCAGGGCTTCATCGACGCCATCACCACCGCCGTCCACGACACCACCAACAACCCCAGCGTGATCTCCATCAGCTGGGGCGGCCCCGAATCCACCTGGACCGCGCAATCCATGACCGCCCTCGACTCCGCCTGCCAGGCCGCGGCCGCGCTCGGCATCACCATCACCGTCGCCGCCGGGGACAGTGGCTCCACCGACGGCGTCACCGACGGTGCCAACCACGTCGACTTCCCCGCCTCCAGCCCGCATGTGCTTGCCTGCGGCGGTACAAAGCTGATCGGCAGCGGATCGACCGTCTCCTCCGAGGTCGTATGGAACGAGCTTGCCAGCAACGAAGGCGCTACCGGCGGCGGAGTCAGCAATGTCTTTCCACTGCCCACCTGGCAGGCCAGCGCGAAAGTTCCTGCACCTACCGTCTCCGGCGGAGGCCGCGGCGTCCCCGATGTCTGCGGCGATGCTGACCCTGCCACCGGCTACACTGTCCGGGTCGATGGCCAGACGCTGGTCATCGGCGGCACCAGCGCCGTCGCTCCTCTCTGGGCCGGCCTCATCGCCCTTGCCAACGCGCAGAACGGCAAATCCGCCGGCTTCATCCAGCCCGCCATCTACGCCGCCAAAGGCAAAGCCGCCTTCCACGACATCACTTCCGGCACCAACTACTCAGGCACTCCTGTCGGCTTCACCGCTGGCCCCGGCTGGGACGCCTGCAGCGGCCTTGGCTCTCCGATAGGCACAAAGCTGATTGCCGTCGTCAGCCCATCCGGCTCTACCGGCACATCGAAGAAAGGCACGAAGAAAACACCGGCAAAAGCAGTAAAGGCGACGAAAAAAACATCTGCAAAACGGCATCCCCGATGACCGTCGCACAGGAGTCACGAACACTGCACGTTAGCCGGTCAAAAGGCAATGTGCCGTTCGATCTGTTCGTCAGTCCACTGATGGTCGCCGCTGTACGCTCGATTGCGCGTACTTTCAGACCCCGGATACCGCCTCATTAGTCTGAGAGCGCAATCTTTGAGTTTTGCATTCGCTGATAACGGTGGTCTCTTTACATGCCATGGGCACGATTGGAATAAAACTATGAAAGTCGCTCTCCTCGCTATGGTCCTGTTGACAGTGACGAAGCCAGGTATCTGATTGCATTGCTTCGCTTCCGCTGAGCGTGTCGCATCCAGAGAAGTGAGCGTGGAAGGTTCGGGTTTATAAATGAGCATACCGATCAGGACGGCACCTTCATTTAGCATGCAAATTCGACCTGACTCGAAATCGAAGGGTCTCAGGTTATGAAGCCCGTAGCCTCCATCTTTGCCTTCTTCGCTCTCCTTGTTATCTCCGCTCCGTCCCGCGCTCAGTCTGCCCTTATTGGAATCTTTGAAGCAGCCTCCGCAGGCAAAGCCGAAAGCCTCGGCAAACCCGGCGTCCGCGTCCTCTTTTATCAGTTCGGCCAGCAATGGAGCTCGTACGACGCCAACTGCGCCGACGAGGTCTGCCTCAAAACCATTGGCCATCTCTTCCCGCTCGTCACCACCTGGACCCTCGTCCGATTCGGCAAGCCTATCGCTAAAGTCACCGCAACCACGCCACCTACCTTCCATTTCTACTCCGAGATCGGCGTCCAGACCATCTCGAACCCCGGCACCCTCGCCAACCTAGAACCCCGACCCAGAGCCGGCGTACAGGAACCGCCTCACACCATCCTCGCGACCACCTTCACCACCCTCAGCGACCCCGACAACTGGCAGTCCTCCGGTCTCCTTCCTTACGACCTGACCCGTGTTCGTGAAAGCTTCCACAAAGCCTTCCCCCACCCCAACAACTGCATCGTCAACGGCAAAGCTCTCCCAAAGTACCAACCCTGGACCTATGCCGACACAGACATCAAATTGAACGCCTCTTACCTGTCGAGCAGGGGCTGGCGTCTCGCGCAGCTCACCCTCGGCGGCTACCTCTGCGATGGGCCGCCCGATGCCGACTTTCTTGACCAGTGGTTCGCCATCTCTCCGTCGGGCGAGATTCTCCACATCGGCCGCGTCATGCACCTTGTGGGTGCAGCCGACTTCGCTCACGACGGCCGCTCCGAGTTACTCTTCTCCAATCAGAGCGACAACAACGGCGGCTACGAACTCTTCTACGACAACTTCAGCCACAGTGCGCAGGCCGTTGTTACCTTCCACTAAAGGGAGCTTTGGTCTATTCTTGTGCAACACTCTCATGACCAGCCATCTCCAGATCGTTGGCAGCTCGCCCATCCGTAAAGAGGGTAAAGCCAAGGTCATGGGTCTCGCCCGGTACGTCGACGACCTCACCCTCCCTGGCATGTGGTTCGGCGCTACAGTTCGAAGCACCATCCCCCGCGGCCGCATTACCAGCATTACGTTTGACCCCGGCATCCCCTGGCAGGAGTTCACCATCGTCTCCGCCGCCGACATCCCTGGCGAGAACACCATCGTCCACCTCAGCAAAGATCACCCCTGCCTGGCCTCCACCCACATCAACCACGCCGAAGAGCCCATCCTCCTGCTCGCCCACCCCAACCGCGCCATCCTGCCCGCCGCCGCCGCCGCCGTCCACATTACTTATGAAGAGCTCCCGGCAATCTACTCCATCGAGGACTCCGAAAAGAAAGAGCACATCATCTGGGGCGAAGGCGAGCACGCCAACACCTTCAAGACCTACCTGATGCAGAAGAATCAGGTCTCGATTCCCGACGAGGTTTGGCGGACAGCGGACTATATCGTTGAAGGAGAGTACCGCACCGGCGCCCAGGAACAGCTCTACATTGAAAACAACGGCGTCATCGCCGAGTACGACGCAGAGTCCGGAGTCACCGTGCGCGGCTCCATGCAATGTCCGTACTACCTCGTCCACGCACTCGAGCTGGTCTTCAATCTCCCCGCCGAGAAGTGCCGCGTCATCCAGACCGAAACAGGCGGAGCCTTCGGCGGCAAGGAGGATTTCCCCTCCGTCATCGGCAGCCACGCCGCGCTCCTCTCCATGAAGTCGGGTCACCCGGTGAAGCTCTGCTACGACCGCGCCGAAGACATGGCCGCCACGACCAAACGCCATCCCAGCCGCACCCGCCACCGCACCGCCGTCAGCAAAGACGGCAAATTCCTCGCCGGCGAGATCGACTTCGCCATCGACGGCGGAGCCTACGCAACGCTCTCCCCCGTCGTCCTCTCCCGCGGCACCATCCACGCTCCCGGTCCCTACCTCTGGCCTTACATGACCGTCCGCGCCAAAGCGATGGCCACCAACATTCCGCCACACGGAGCTTTCCGTGGCTTCGGTGCGCCGCAGAGCATCTTCGCCCTTGAACGCCACATAGATAAGATCGCCAGGGTCGTCGGCCTCACACCCGAGGAGCTTCGCCGCCGCAACTTCCTCGGCACCGGCGACCGCACCGCCACCGGCCAGCTTCTCAGCGACCCGGTCGATATGCAGCATCTACTCACACGCGCTCTCGAAGAGTCCAGCTACCACGTGAAACGCGAGCAGTTCGACCGCGAAAATCCCGGCACCACCATCAAGCGCGGCATCGGCTTCGCCACGTTCTTTCACGGCGCAGGCTTCACCGGTTCCGGCGAGCGGCGCCTCAACTCTCTCGTCGCCATTGAACTCACTCCTGAGGGCTTTCCCCAAATTCTGGCCTCCTCCACGGAGTTCGGCCAGGGCACCAACACGATCCTCTGCCAGGTTGCCGCACAGGCTCTCAACCTGCCTTACAGCCACATCCTCATCGCCCAGCCCGACACGTCGCAGGTCCCCAACTCAGGCCCGACCGTCGCCTCACGCACCGCGATGGTCGTCGGCAAACTGGTCGAGCGTGCGGCGCAATCCCTCTGCGCCACCCTTGTTACAAGCGGCAATCTGCCCTCGGACTACACCCCTGAGCAGTTCCGCCGCGCAGCTATTCTCTATCTCGCGCAACACGGCTCCCTCAAAGCCGAGGCCCGCTACGAGTCCCCCGGCGACATCTTCTGGGACGACGAGACCTACAGCGGCGAGGCCTATCCTGCCTACGCCTGGGCCGTCTATGTTGCCGAGGTCGCTGTGGACACCACGACCTACGCAGCAAGCGTCACCACCTTCCACGCCCTGCAGGAGGTCGGCAAAGTTCTGCATCCCATCCTCGCCGCGGGTCAGATCGAAGGCGGTGTCGCGCAGGGCATCGGCTACGCGCTCTACGAGAAATGCCTCTGGCGCGACGGCCATCTCGCCAACAACCAGATGACCAACTACATCATGCCAACCAGCGCCGATATCCCGGACATCCGTGTGAGCTTCGAGGAGATTCCATCCACCCATGGAGCCTTCGGTGCAAAAGGCATAGGCGAGCTTCCGATGGACGGCCCCGCGCCCGCCATCCTCAACGCCATCGAGCACGCCACAGGCATCGCCTTCAACGAGATCCCCCTTCTGCCCGAAGACATCTTCGAGCGCATGACAAAAATCTCCGAAGCAGGCTCCGAAGCTCTCGACCCCGCGGTCGCCGGCCCTATCTTCAGCGAGGCCACCGCATGATCCACTTAGAGACCATCCACCGAAGCCTCGTGATCTGCATACTCCTGTTCAGTCTCGGCGTGCTCTACATTACCTGGCTTACCGACGCCCTCATAGGCCGACAGCAGGTTCGTTCACTATGATCCGACTCACTGTTAACGGGCAAGGAAGAACCATCGAAGCTCCGCCGATGAAGCGTCTCCTCGACGTTCTCCGCGAAGACCTGCACCTTACCGGAGCCAAAGAAGGCTGCGGCGAAGGCGAGTGCGGCTCATGCTCCGTACTGATGAACGGCGACCTGGTCAACTCCTGCCTCGTCCCCATTCTGCAGACCGAGGGCGCTCAGATCACCACAATCGAAGGTCTTGCCATCGACGAAAGACTTCATCCCATTCAGCAGTGTTTCCTCTCGGAAGGCGGAGCACAGTGCGGCATCTGCACGCCCGGAATGATCCTCGCCACCTATCATCTGCTCGAAAGATATCCGCAACCAACGCTGTTACAAATTCAGGAAGGCCTTTCCGGCAATCTCTGCCGCTGCACCGGTTACACTCGCATCTTCAACGCCGTCCAGCAGGCCGCGCTTGCCGGAGCCACAGGATAATGCGCTCCGACGCAACCCAATACGATCTGATCGCCCCACGGTCACTCGATGCAGTCCTGCAGATCCTCGCCGACTCGCCCAACCGCTATGCTCCAATCGCCGGAGGTACCGAACTCATGGTGGCTTTCGGCGCCGGGCGATTGCAGCCCAAAAAACTCGTCTCCCTGTGGAACCTCTCCGAGCTGCGCTTCATAGAAGAGAGGCCCGACGCCATCATTATCGGTGCCGGGAGCACCTTCACCGATCTCCGCAGGAACTCACTCATCGCTCGCGAACTGCCGCTTCTCTCGCAGGCTGCAAGCTGGACCGGCAGCATCGCCAATCAAAACCGGGCCACCCTCGGCGGCAACATCGTCAATGCCAGCCCCGCCGCGGATTCGCCACCCGCGCTGCTCGCCTATGACGCCACTCTCACGCTCGTCTCTACCCGCGGTACTCGCTCCATGCCCTACCGAGACTTCCACCTCAGCTACAAAAAAACCGCGCTGGCCGAGGATGAACTTCTCCACAGCATCACTGTATTTTGTAACTTTAACGGTTACATACAATGGATTCGCAAAGTAGGCACTCGCAACGCTCAGGCCATTTCCAAGGTCGCGATCGCCGCTCTCGCCCGTACTCGCGACGGCATCATCGAAGACATACGCATTGGCGCCGCCAGTCTGCGCGAAACCCCGGCACGTCTTACTGCAACCGAGCAATCTCTTCTCAACCAGGCCGTTACTCCTGCGACCATCGCTGCCGCACGCGCCGCAACCCTTACCGAAGCCCGTCCCATCGACGACATTCGCAGCACAGCGAAATACCGCGCCGCGGTTGCCGCTAACCTTATAGAAGAGTTTCTGCTGGCCCTATAGCCGCAGCTATAAGGCCTGGGCTTTCTTTTGGCCACTAACCAAACAGCTCCCGCGCCCGCTCCAGATCTTCCACAGCATCCACGTCCAACTCGCCACCCACCAGCTCTTCACAATGAGCGGATCGCAATAGCTCTCTCGCCCCGGCATCCCCTCGCAGCTCCATCAGCTCTGCAAACGCTGAAGCCGGGAAATAGGCCGGAACGCCTCGCCGGTCGGCATACCCCGAAGCTGTCACCTCTCCGGAAGCCATCAACATCCGCAGATGCGAAGCCGTCACCGCAGGCATATCACAGGTCATCACCACACACCCATCCACATCCTGCAAAGCTCCCACGCCAGCCCGAACCGAGGCCCCCATCCCTTCCGCCCAGCTCTGATTTATGACAATAACGGCATCTTCCAGTTCGCATTCTGACTGAATCACCTCAGCCGAAGCTCCCAAAACCACGACTATCGGCGTACATCCAGCCTCCCGAGCCACCCGCACCGTTCTTTTCAGCAGCGTCTCCCCCGCCAGCAACACAAGCTGTTTCGGCGAACCCAGTCGCGTCGAAGCTCCCGCCGCCAATATCAGAGCTGCAACACGCATCACACCCCATCCAACGCGCACTGCACCTGCAGGTATCGCGAAGCGCCGCCCTGACTCACATGCCCCGCCACATCTTTTGCCGACAGCCGCCGCGAAGCCCCCAGCTTTCCTGTGCAGCAGGCCTGCGCCTCCGCAATCACCGCCAGCGCAATCGCCTCCGGCCCATCCCCGCCGAGGTCCAGTCCCACCGGAGCATAAAGCCGCGCACAACACTCCGCGACCGTCCATCCCAGCATCAGAGCCACCTCGCTCACCAGCAAACTGCTCCGGTGCCGAGCCCCCAACAACCCCAGATATCTGGGCCGCAGTGGCAACACCGCAGCCAGCAGCTCCCGGTCCTGCTCATAACTATGCGTCATCACTACCACTGCGTCCTCGCCACGAATCCCCAGTCTCTCCGAACCGTCCAGAGCAATCACCCGCTCCGCCTCGGGAAACCGTTCCGCCTTCGCCAGTTGCGCCCGTCCATCGGCCACCACCACAGTCCATCCCAAGAGCGCCCCCATACTCACCAGCGGCTTCGCATCGTCGCCGGCCCCCAACACAAACAGCCGTTGCGGAGCGACCATCCGTTCCACAAATACTCCGTCTGCCTCACTCACAAATGCGTCCTGCTTCCGAGCTCGGAGACTCGCCGTCACAAGCTCCGATTCGGTCAGCGTCTCGCTGGCAAACGTAAAATCCCCACTCGCTGCAAGCACCGCGCGCATCAACCCTCTGCCCCCGTGCGGCAGCCACGTCAGCACTGTGGCATCTTCGCCACGAAGCGCCCCCCCTACGGCCGCCATCAACGCCTGACCCTCCGGCGTATTCGCCGGCTCCAGCAGCAGGTTCACTATGCCGCCACACCCCAGTCCAAATGGCACCTCTGTCGTGTCGTCAAACATTGTCGAGTAGCGCTCCATCACCGCGCCTTCCCGCACCATCCAGGCTGCCTTGCGTACAACCTCCGTCTCCAGGCATCCCCCGCTAATCGTCCCCGCGTAGGTGCCATTTGCCCCCAGCAGCAACCGCGCCCCCGGCTGGCGGTAGCTTGACCCCTCGGCCCGCACCAGCGTCACCAGTACAGCAGCCCCGCCCTGCCGCCATAGTCGAATAATCTGCCGGCGTTCCATCATGACAAGACTCCTGCTTTTAAAGCTTAGTCCATTTCACCGGCCAAAGAAATGACCGTCCCCGATCGGCTGGATCGGTCTCTGTAAAAATAAAAAGTTTTCTCTCTGCGCACTCTTCCCTGCACAATTTACTCAAATGCCATTACCTCTTTTGACAATAGAAGCCGGCAATCCGGAGATTTGCAGCGGTCACAACGATGCGACTTCTGAGTTATGGCCATCATTTGCAAATACTCCTAAAAAAATCGCGCTTTAAGCTACTTTGGGACGTCGCGTGCACGACAATGGACAAGGAAAAGCGGCAGAGAATTTACGACAGCAATCACATCCGGGGAGAAGTACCATACAAGTTAATGAAGCCAGCAGGTTTCCAATACCATTCGATTAACTTTGCAGCACTTTTGTCCAGGAGCTCCATGATGCAGAAGTACCGTCGTCCCGGAGTCAGAACTCTCTTTGCCGTGGTCGTTTTTGCTGCTCTTGCAATTGCGCCTGCTCTCGCGACCGCTCAGGCTCTCTCTCTGGTGCAAAGCGGCGCTCGCTTCGCCGGGAGCGGTGTTTCAGGCTTCAATACCGACTTCGGCTCCGCAACGACGGTCGATCTCACCCCTGCCTACCTCGTCTTCGACACGGCCGGCAATCAGTACGTCTCCGATACGCAAAATAACTGTGTCCGCAGGATCGACACCTCCGGCACCATCAGCACCATCGTCGGTCTGGCCGTCACCGGCAAGGGCGACACCTGCAATACCACCAGCAACAGCACCCCAACCTTCAGCCAGGGACTGTATCAACCCACCGGTCTCGCCATCGACAGCTCCAGCAACCTCTACATCGCCGACAGTAAACACAACTGCGTCCGTATGCTTGCAAATGGCGCCACCGGTGTCGCCGCCCTTACCACTATCGCCGGGACCTGCGGCTCTGCGACTTCCTCAACTCTCAACCCCAGCGGCCTTGCGATCGATGCCAGCAACAACCTCTACATCGCCATTCAGGACACGGAAGCGACCCCGGCTCTCAGCACGTATCAGGTCCTTCGCCAGTCGACCAGTTCAGGCCTCTGTCTTATGGCCGGAGCGCCTTCGGCCTCTGTTACTGCTCTTTGTTCCGGCGTCACCAGCAACGTCACGCTGAACGCGCCCTCCGGCATCGCGCTCGACATCGCCGGCGACCTCTTTATCGCTGACACGGGCAACAACTGCGTCCGCGAAGTAGCAAGCCTCACCACCCAGCAAACCGCCGTCGGCCAGTGCGCCAACGACCACTCCGGCAACTCGTCGACTGCCCTGAACACCCCCCAGGACCTGGCCTTCTCGCCCACCCAGCTTCTCTTCATCACGGAGTCGGCCCCTCAAAACAACAACGTCGTCAGCTACCTGCTCGGCAGCGCTGCGTTGACCACCGTCGCCGGCCTGCCTAATGGCGCACCGGGTTCGTACAGCACTACTCAGGATGGGAAATCCGCCGTCAACTCGCCCCTTAACGCTCCCGTCGGCATCGCCGTTGACACCCTAGGTAACTTCTTCGTCGCCGACTCCGGCAACTTCATCATTCGCAAACTCACCAACAGCACTCTCTTTCCCTCCACCCCCGTCGGCAGCCCCAGCGCCAGCCAGGCCATCACGTTCATCGCCAACCAGAACGTGAATCTTTCGGCCACAACCGGCCCCGATTTTAAAATCACCAGCAATACCTGCGTCGGAGCACTTTCAGCCGCCGCACCCGGCACAATGCCCACCAACTGCCAGGTCTTCGTCAGCTTTACCCCGACTAAACCCGGCACCCGCGGCGCCGCACTCACGCTCACCGATTCCGTCTCGGGCACAAACATCGTGGTGGGTCTGGAGGCAACCGCACTCGGCGCACTCAGCGCCTTCACTCCCGGCACTGTAAACACGGTCGCCGCCGCACTGGCCGCCCCCATTGCCGTAGCAGTGGATTCCACCGGCAACGCCTACATCCTGCAATCCGGCACAACGGCCGGAACAGCCAGTCTTCTCCTTCTTCCTGCCGGCGGCACACCACAGACTGTCATTGCACCCGGCCACGGCCTGCTGACGCCCTCCGCCCTTGCGCTCGACGCAGCGGGCAGCTTTTACATCGCCGACTCTACTCACGGCACCGTAGCCCGCTTCGGCGCAGACGGCACAGTCAACACCAACTATGTCACCGGCCTCGACACCCCCACTTCCCTCTTCGTCGACAGCTTCGACAACCTCTACATCGCCCAGGCTGGCGCCTCTCACAACGTCATCGAGGTCTCGCTCGGTGGTCCCCGCCGCGTCATCGCCGGCAGCGGAGCTTTCAGCGGAGCCGACGGCGTCCCTGCCGTCACAGCCAGCTTCGTCTCTCCCAGCGGCCTCTATATCGACCTCAATGGCATCCTCTACATCGCCGACGCAGGTGGACACCTCGTCTACGCTGTCGATAAAACCGGTTTGATCCACCAGGTCGCGGGCAACGGAACCACGACCACCACCGCTTCCGGCCAGGCCACCGGCACCGCCCTTATTAACCCCACTTCCCTCGCCGTCGACGCCGCCGGCGACATCTACATAGCCGACTCCACCGCCAACATCGTCTATACGGTCTTCACCGGCACCACCAGCACTGGAGCCAACATCGCCGCCACTCTCGGCACCGGCACCCCCGGGAGCAGCGGCGATGGTGGCCTCGCGAACCTCGCCGAGATCAACACTCCCCTCAGCGTCGCCGTCGACAGCAACGCCAACCTCTTCACCGTCGACAGCGGCAATAGATCTCTTCGCGAGATCACCTACCCCAACCCAACCCTGTCCTTCGGTACCGTCATAGTCGGACAGACCTCTCCGGTTATCGTGCAAAGCATCAGCAACTTCGGCACCGAAAACCTCACCCTCACCACGCCCTTCTCCGTCTCTGATCCGCGCTTTGCAGTCGACTCCAACACCACTACCTGCGGAGCGAGCATCATTACCGGTTCTACCTGCAACCTCGGCTTCACTTTTACCCCTACCGACAACGGCACCGTAACCGCGAACTCCACGCTGGTCTCGAACTCCTCCAACAGTCCGCAGCCCATCACGCTCATCGGCATCGGCAAGCTTAGCCAGCCGCTCCAGTTCACCCTCTCCCCCCAAACCGAGGTCTACGGCCAGCCCTTCCCCGAAACCGTCACCATCGCCAACGGCGACCCTGCTCCCACCGGCACCATTACCTTCACCTTCGGCTCTCAGGTTCTCTGCACACTCACCGCAACCCCGGCCTTCTCACCCTCGACAACCTGCAACGCTGCCAACAGCGGCCTCGCCGTCGGCACCTATACCGTCACATTCAACTATTCCGGCGACATCAATTACCCGCCCATGGCCCTCACGACCACGCTCACCGTCACCCCGGAGCCTCTGACCGTAACCGTCAATAACGTCACCCGCCTCGTCAATACTCCCAACCCCACCTTAACCGGCACCATCACCGGTGTCATTCCGGGCGACACCTTCCTCGCCACCTACTCCACCACTGCCACGACCACCAGCGGCGTCGGCGCCTACCCCATCGTCGCCACCCTCACCGCAGTTGGCGGCACCAGCTTCTCCAACTACACCATCACCAACACCCCCGGCACCCTGACCATCACCACTACAACCGGCGGTCCAGCCATCACTACCACCGTGCTCACCAGCTCCGGCTCACCCGCAGCAGCAGGCACGAACATCACCTTCACCGCCACGGTCACCGCCGCCAGCGGAACCCCCTCCGGCACCGTCACCTTCTCCGACGGCACAGTCCTCCTCGGCCAGGCAACAGTCAGCACCAACGGAACTGCCACCTTCTCCACAGCGACCCTGCCCCCCGGAACCCACACCATCATCGCAGCATTCCAGGGCAACACCAGCTTTGCCGCCAGCTTCGCTACCCTCACCCAGATCATCACCGCGACCGCCACCACCCCAGCCGCCACGACAACCGCAGTCACCACCTCGGGCTCACCCGCAGCAGCAGGCACGAATATCACCTTCACCGCCACAGTCACCACCGCCAGCGGCGTCCCATCCGGGGTCGTTAACTTCTCTGACGGCACAACACCTCTCGGCCAGGGATCACTCAACGCCAACGGTATAGTCACTTTCTCGACCACAGCGCTCGCCATCGGCAACCACACCATCACCGCGGCTTTCCAGGCCAACACCAGCTTCGCCGCCAGCGCCGGGACCGTCTCCCAGGTCATCACCACATCCGCCATTACTCCAGCCGCCACCACCACTACCGTCACCACCTCCGGCTCACCCGCAACAGCAGGCACGAACATCACCTTCACCGCCACGGTCACCACCGCCAGCGGCATCCCATCCGGGGTCGTTAACTTCTCTGACGGCACAACACCTCTCGGCCAGGGAACGCTCAACTCCAGCGGAGTCGCCACCTTCTCCACTTCTACCCTCACCGCCGGAACCCACACCATCACCGCGACCTTCCAGGCCAACACGAGTTTCGCCGCCAGCGCCGGGACCGTCACTCAGGTCATCACCGCAGCTTCAACCGGCAGCTTCACTATCTCCGCTTCTCCCGCGACTCAGTTCATCCGCGGAGCCGGGTCCACCCTCTATCAGGTCACCGTCACCTCCACCGGAGGCTTCACCGGTCAGATCGCTCTGAGTTGCTCCGGTCTCCCCGCCGATGCGGCCTGCACCTTCAGTAGCAATCCCACACTTACCGCCAACGGTACCGCGACCGCCACCATGACGGTCACCAACACCGCTGCCGACGCCCTGCTCCGCGGGTCCACCCGATTCAACCCCGCAAACATCGCGCCCATTACCGTCGCCGCCGTCTTCCCGTTAGAACTCACCGGCCTCGGAGTCTTCTTTGCCGGCTTCAGCCGGCGCAGGACTCGCGCTCCTCAAAAGAGGAATCTCCTGGTTATCTTCCTCTTCAGTCTTGGTATTCTTGGTCTTGCTGGTTGCTGTTTCAACACCACGACCTTCACGACCTATACCATCAACGTCACCGGCACCAGCGTCAGCTTCACGGCACCGGCTCAATCCACTTCGGTCATCCTGTCCGTCGGGAACTAGTAGAATTCTGACTTCCGCCTCCTGAACCCCTTCTGCTGAGCGGCAGTCATCGTTTGCATCATAAGAAGTACAGCAGTCAGAGGAATTTATCTTTATGCATTGCCGCCCCGTGAGCCACCGCCTCTTCCTCAGAGTCCGGACTGCGCTCCTGGCAGGTCTGACCGCGATTTTTGTAACCGTCTCCCCCCTGACTGCCGGCGCCCAGGCCATTGCCACTGCGTCCTCCCCGCCGCCCGAACTATCGCGCTTCGACCTTTACGGCGGCTACGGGTATATCAATCCCGGCAACAGCGCCATCGGACCGAACGTCTACCAGCCCATCAACCAGGGCGCCGTCGTTAGCGCTGCCACATACTTCAACCGTTACCTCGGTGTTCAGGCCGAAGGCAGCTTCTTTCCCAACGGCCCCAACGACTGCATCAACACCGTGCAGGCCGGTCCCATCCTCCGCTATCAAAAAGGACGCTTCGTTCCCTTCCTCCACGTCCTCAGCGGCGGAGCCAAAATCGGCGGTCCCGTGTTCCAGCCCTGCACGTGGGGCTGGGGCGCAACCGGAGGCCTGGGCCTTGACTTCATCCTTCCCGCCTTCCACAATCACCTCGCCATCCGTCCCATCCAGGCGGACTACGATTACTCCCATGTCGACTATGGACCGGTCGATGTTGGCAATGTCGTTGGCGGCATCGGCGTCATTCATGCTTACAAGCTCTCCGCAGGCCTCGTCCTTCGCCTCGGCCAGGTCAATCCGCCTCCTGCCGTCCAGCTTGGCTGCACCGCCGAACCCTCCAACATCTTTCCCGGCGACCCCATCACCGTCACCGGCAGCACCGGCAACCTAAGGCCCGGAAAGAAAACGACCTACTATTGGACCACCACCGGCGGCAAAATCACCGGCACCGGAGAGACCGTCACCCTCGACACCTCCGGCCTCGCTCCTGGTGACTACACTGTAGTCGGCCACGTCATCCAAAGCGTGCGCCCCAGCGAACAGGCTGGCTGCACCGCCAGTTTCCGCGTCCATGCCTGGGAGCCGCCCACTATCAGCTGCTCCGCCACCCCGGCCAGCGTCCTCTCCGGCGATCCCGTCACCATCACCGCTGTCGGCCGCAGTCCGCAGAACCGCCCGCTTAGTTACTCCTATTCTGCCTCCCTTGGCCAGGTCTCCGGCTCAACCCCGACAGTCACGCTCTCCACCGCCGGCGCACCTCCTGGGGTCATCACCGTCACCTGCAACGCTGTGGACGATATCGGCCAGCAGGCCACTGCCATCGCTACTGTCACCATCTCGGTGCCGCCGCCACCACCGCCGCCGCCACCGGTCCCCCTATGCACCGTCACCTTCGACCGCGACAAAAAACGCCCCGTCCGCGTCGACAACGAAGGCAAAGGCTGCCTTGATGAGGTCGCCCTCACCCTCAACCGCGACTCTTCGTCTCGGCTGGTAATTGTTGGCAGGCACACAGCAGACGAATCCTCTGACTCCGCCGCCGAGCGCGCCCTTAACGTCGAAGAATACCTTGTCAGGGAAAAAGGCATCGATCCCTCCCGCCTGGAGTTGCGTACCCGCGGCGAGTCTGGCAAAGCCGTCGAAAACACCCTTGTACCTGCCGGAGCCAGCTTTACCCCCGGCGATACCTCAACCTTCGATTCGACCATCGTTAAACGCCACGGCCAGCCCTACAGCGTAGCCGAACCCGTAGCCAGACCGACCGTAAAACCCCACAAATCGCAACCGAAAGCAGCCGCTAAACCGGCGCAATAGGCTGATCTGTGTTCGTTCAATACAGGGGGGAGGAGCCAATGAACTCCTCCCTCTGTTCTGCATGGTCGCGCAGCTTTCTCACAACCAGCCGCAGCAGCCGTGTGCCAACAGCACATCCACCCGGCGCAGATATCTGCTAAACTACACAAGTCGGTACAGTGATCCAGCAAGCTACCCGTGTGCTTGAGCCTTACGGAACATACCCTTCATCGACATCATCGCAACACACATTCGGGGCGTAGCGCAGTCTGGTAGCGCACCTGGTTCGGGACCAGGGGGTCGGAGGTTCGAATCCTCTCGCCCCGACCATTTTTCCAATTTGGCTCTTTCGAAGATCAGGTTGAAGGGATATCTGTATGCAGGCGTGACACTTACGGCGTCTACAGAAAAGTTCGAACACATCAGTTTGAGCAGTTTGGCCCGTTCGGTCGAATCCTGCGAAAAATACAGACAATAGGCCTTATTCGCGAGTTCGAACACTTTTTGCGCGTCCAGAGCTCTGTCGCCGGTTTCTGCGCTGGCGAGTCCTGCGATAGCCATCTTCACCTGCTGTTCCTCAGTTCTCCATTCGGTCATCTTGCGATCCCAGAAGTCCTCCGGGATCTTGCCGTCCAGCTTGTCAGCGTAGGCTGCATCCATCCGGTTCCGGATTAACGTGAGCCGTGAATCCAACCGGCTCCGCTCCGCACTCAGTTTGCTCTCCTCGTGCTTCCGATCTTCACGCAGAGTGTCAACGATCTGAGCGACGATCTCAGGAGGCACCTGAAGCCCTTTCAGCGGTTCACCCAACCGGTCGGCCAGAACCGCTTCCCGGAAACGCGGAAGCTCGCACTTACCGCGGTTTCCAGTGCAGCGGTAAGACGTGCACGATCACTCAAGATGGACCAAACAAGAAAATCATAGGAAGAAACATGAATGAATTGAAGCAGGAAACATCGAAGGTGTGCGCCGTGTATGCACGGAGCGCAATGTCAAGCCCCTCGGCTATCGAGGTTCAAATTGAAAAGCGCCGTGAAGCTGCACACAAGCAGGTTGGGTTGCCTGCACCTGGTCCCACAATTCATCGCTGACAATTCTAAGGTGAGGCGCTGGAACCCTCAGGTGCTCATTGGCTGGTCGGGGCCTTTTGATAGTCTGGCCGGCCGACCGATCCTTCGATTGCGTAGTCAGATTCCAAACATTTATCCCGCGGTATTTCTCGTTGTGCAGGATGTGCTTGATAGTGTCGGCAGTCCATTTGCCGTTTTTGGCGCGAGGCCACACTATACCCTCGGCATTGAATCTCATACAAATGCCCCATACACTTTGGCCGTCGGCGAACTCCTCCATAACGCGCCGAATGGTAGATGCCTGGTCCTCGTTCACCACCAGCCATGTACCTTTCGATGCCGCCTGCCCAGAGGCGGTGGGCGTGTCGCTTAGCTCTTTGATCCCATCATATCCATAAGGGACACTCCCTCCGTTGTAACCAGCCAACACGCGACCGATAACGCCTTCACGCGATTTAGTTCGATATTGCGCGATCATCTGCTCATCGGCCATGCCATAGATTGTGAGCATCAACCGAAAGTGCGGGTTCTTCGAATCGAGCTTTTGTTTTACGAAATATAGCTCTACACCGTAACTCTTGAATTCCTGTTCGAGAGTGAGAATGTCACCGAGGTCCCGGCTCAGCCGCGAAGTGTCATCGACGATCACATAATCGAATGGTCGAGGTGATTTCTTTGCCGCAGCCTGCAAGGCTGCCAGTCCAGGTCGATTGGCCCTCATAGTGCCGCTGCGGGCCGCGTCCTTATAATTGTGCTCGTTTAAAATCTCCCAACTCTTTTGAGCGGCCAAATCTCGACAGCACCTCTCCTGGTCCTCTAGCGAGGCGTTACGTTGCATTCGCGTCGAATATCGACGATACATGGCGCACCGAGCGAACTTAAGCTCGTTATACAAGCCATCAAACATGTTTTATTTCTCCTTTGAATTACTACAAGGTCGACAGTTGCTCTTTGGTCCTGCACTACTAAATGGGAAGAGCACAAGACAGTTCTTGATTGGCTGGAGCTGTCAGTTTTATGCTGCTCACACCTCGGTCTTTTCTGAACCGAGGTCATGGGCGATCTTAGTGGCGAGCAATCGCGCTAAGCCATCGTCGATCAACGACCGCATGAAAGCCTCACGATTCTTCAGAACAACATGGAACACAAGTTCCACCGAACGCCAGTGCCGTCCAGAGCGCTTCCGAGATTTTCTCAGGCTAGTTTCGCCGTTCATATATTCCTTTTCTCACGATGTGCCTTGCGTATCTACCAGGAGTGTTCCGCGGCTGCTACACGACAAAGCTCCTGCTGCCGGGTTAAGGAGGCTGGACCATAGATGGAACGCTTACCGTTCATCCACAACGCATGTCGCTACAGGAAAGACCGACGCAATCACATCCCCTATGGTTAGGTGTTGTCCATTAGCATGATGCCTGATTCGCATCATTGGAGAGTACGTTTCGCCTCATACACAGTCCGTACGCGAATGCACGTCTGTCCCTGCGATACATGTTCAGGCCATAGCAATCTCCGATTTCTAGTCCTACGAGAGATCATGTAACTCATGAGCGGATTGACTGAGATTGTTGTTCAGAGGCCCAAATTATCGATCGCTATCGCTGTGAATGCTCCTGCTCGGATCTCAGATACCGCTCCGTGCGGCAGCTGTCAAAGCGACTCGTCTTTTAGGCGGGGAGCGCAGAAACGGAAGGCGATTATCCAGAATTCATGGTTGACGTAGTGGGCAGGTTCGTGGGAGTATGCCGTGACTACCCGCTTTCCTATAATTCCAACTTTCGAGCAAGAGGGACTATGTCTGAGCTTTCCCTTGGGTTGACTCGCCGCCGTTTTCTGCAGGCAGTTTCCGCCGCTACAGCCAGTGCCGGGTTGAGCGGATGCCGCCACCAAGCGTATTCCGTACTGGCAGCGGGCACACTTGCACCGAAAGCAGGAACGCCCGTTACGGGCGACCTGACCATCGATACTCACTGCCACATCTTCAACGGGACTGACATCCAGTTGGCGGCGTTCCTCAACGAAACGCACCAGGGACTGTCGCCGCGACTTGTTAAGCTAGCCAGCAACCTGGAGAAGAAAGCCGGGATTCTCGGTGACGCGGAATTGAAGGACCTCGTGCTGCTGGCGAAGCGATCGAATTGCGCAATTGCGGGAACACCGGCAACGTGCGTCGACGGACATCTTTTAGAAGCCCAGCCCGCTCCTTTGGCTCCGGCGGCGACTCAGTCTGACACAGGTCGCGATCACATCAAGGGCATGCGCGATCAGGCGTTTCAGAATGCCAAGACGAATATCTCAGCCACCATCCAACAACAGCCACCGGCAAGTGCGAAGGAAAAGGACATCGATGACAGCGTGCAGCATATGTTGGCGGCCCAGGACCATGAAGGCTTTCGCAAGAAGGTAGACACGCTTAAGGCGAAAAATTCTGCAAGCAAGGCGGCGACAACTCCAGAACCCGAACCGGCGTGCGCCGACCCCAAGAATCTTGGCGGCGAGTTGGAAACCGTGGTGGATTACTTTCTTCCCCGCATCGTCCTGGCGCAATTGTACCTCGATACCTTCTGCCCGCCAGCGGGCAGGAATGTCGACCTGATGTTCGCTGCGATGGTGGATTACGACTGGTGGCTGATTGAGGGCGATGCGCCGCTAACTCCGCTCAAAGAGCAGGTGAAGTTGATGGAGCAAATCAGTATCCTTTCGGGCGGCCGCATCCACGGATTTGCTCCGTTCTGCCCCTTGCGCGAGGTGGCACACCGAGCCGGTCAGGGAGGCGAAAAGCTCGGCTGGTCGTCCCTGGCATTCGTGCAGGATGCTGTTCTGAACCACGGCTGTGTGGGCGTGAAGCTCTATCCGCCGATGGGCTTCGCGCCGTATGGGAACACTCAGCTAGATGATCCCACTGCGCCCCCATGGGATCCCGTTGAACTCAAAAACTGTGCAGATCCGACGGCACATCCGCATCCGGAGTTCTGGTCCCGGAACGAGTTGCTTCCCGACTGGGCACGTAAGAAAACGATTCGATACGCAGATGGGTCAGA
>Ga0302314_10002590_pt1 | contig 33562 bp, 32 predicted proteins | sample III_Palsa_N2_3_FD_200533 | JGI IMG/M metagenome (GOLD analysis project Ga0302314, IMG submission 200533) | Peat permafrost microbial communities from Stordalen Mire near Abisko, Sweden - III_Palsa_N2_3 | ecosystem: Environmental > Terrestrial > Soil > Palsa > Peat permafrost | place: Sweden...
CCGCCGCGCGGGTGGCGTTGAGGGCGTCGTCGACGCGGTCCTTCTTTTCCTTCACTTCGACTTCCGTCGCGCCGCCGACGCGGACCACCGCAACGCCGCCGGCCAGCTTGGCCAGACGTTCTTGCAGCTTTTCCTTGTCGTAGTCCGACGTCGTGTCTTCGATCTGACGCTTGATCTGCGAGATACGCGCTTCGATCTCTTCCTTGGCGCCGGAACCATCGACGATGGTGGTGTCGTCCTTATTGATCGTCACCTTCTTGGCCTTGCCGAGCATTTCGACACCGACATTCTCAAGCTTGATGCCGAGGTCTTCGCTGACCAGTTGGCCGCCCGTGAGCACCGCGATGTCTTCCAGCATCGCCTTGCGGCGATCACCGAAGCCGGGGGCTTTGACTGCCGCCACACGCAGACCACCGCGCAGTTTGTTGACCACCAGGGTCGCCAGCGCTTCGCCTTCGACGTCCTCGGCGATGATCAGCAGCGGACGGGCCGACTGGACCACGGCTTCCAGCAGCGGCAGCAGCGGCTGCAGCGAGGAGAGCTTCTTCTCGAACAGTGGGATCAGCGGCTCTTCGAGCACCGCCTCCATCTTGTCGGCGTTGGTGATGAAGTACGGCGACAGGTAGCCGCGGTCGAACTGCATCCCTTCGACGACTTCGAGCTCGGTCTCGAGGCTCTTGGCTTCTTCGACCGTGATCACGCCTTCGTTGCCGACCTTGGCCATCGCCTTGGCGATCATCGCGCCGACTTCCTTGTCGCCGTTGGCCGAAATGGTGCCGACCTGGGCGATCTCGTCGTTGGTGGTGACCTTCTTGGAGGTGGACTTGATCTCTTCGACGACGCGGGCGACGGCCTTGTCGACGCCGCGCTTCAGGTCCATCGGGTTCATGCCGGCGGCGACCGACTTCAGGCCCTCGACCACGATGGCCTGGGCCAGCACGGTGGCGGTGGTGGTGCCGTCGCCCGCCTTGTCATTGGTCTTGGAGGCGACTTCGCGGATCAGTTGGGCGCCGAGGTTCTCGAACCGATCGGTGAGTTCGATTTCCTTGGCGACGGTCACGCCGTCCTTGGTCGAACGCGGCGCGCCGAACGACTTTTCGATGACCACGTTGCGGCCCTTCGGGCCCAGGGTCACCTTCACCGCGTTGGCGAGGATGTTGACGCCGCGGAGCATGCGATCACGTGCGTCGGAGGCGAAATAGACGTCTTTGGCAGCCATGTGGCTCAGCTTCCCGTCTTAGGGGTTGATGGGGGAGTAGTCGGCGGTGAAGGGGGCTTTAGGCCGCCTTCGCCTTCGCCGCGGCGTCGAGCACGCCCAGGATGTCGCTCTCCTTCATGATCAGGAGATCTTCGCCATCGAGCTTGACCTCGGTGCCGGACCACTTGCCGAACAGGATGCGGTCGCCGACGGTGACGTCGAGCGGTTGCAGCTTGCCGGACTCGTCACGGGCGCCGGGGCCGACGGACAGGACTTCGCCTTCTTGAGGCTTTTCCTTGGCGGAGTCGGGAATGATGATCCCGCCCTTGGTCTTTGCTTCTTCCTCGACGCGGCGGACGAGGACGCGATCGCCAAGCGGACGAAACGCCATGTTGGTTATCTCCGTAGGAGCTTGGTGTGATTACGAGACGTGATGTCCCGCACGGGGGTAGCCGTTAGCAGCCTACCCATGCGAGTGCTAACACGGCGGGGAATTAGGTCTGGCGACCCTTTGAGTCAAGACGTGGAGGCCGACGGAATTCGGGCGCTCGGGACAATCTGGTCGGCCGCCCCTGCGACAGATAGTCCTCCGGCTGGCGCCGGCCAAGACGGCCTGCCTGCGTCATTTACGCAACACTACCACGAACCGGCTGTGCGCTTCCCTACGCAAGAGCATCCCCAAGGGGCATAGGTCGAATGGCCAGAAGTATCAGCTTAAGTCCATTTGACATCAGATGTGTCTGATAGTTAGCGACAATTAACCTCAAAGCTTATTCAGCCGGAAACCGTCAGCGTGGCTTCATCCCACCAACGCGAGGGCAGCGTTCAATAAAGGTGGGGCTTATGAAAATCGACAAGGTGGCGGGCTTCGCGCTTGCCGGCGCATGTCTGCTGGCCGGCGGCGCGGTCGCGGGCGATCTGGATGACGGCAGCTTCGCCCTGCCGCAGGAAGTGGTCTGCGCGGCGACGGCGTTCCAGGACTACATGTCGAGCGCGGCTCACATCGACAGCGGCTTCGCCAGCGGCGACGGCGTCGAGCGCAGTCTGAAGACCGGCGCCTCGTATCAACCGGCGCAGCTGGAAGAGGGCATGATCGCGTACGGCGCCATCGCCGCGCTGCAGGACGACCGCTTCGTCCAGGGCGTCGAGACCGCCGCCGGACGCGGCGACCAGCGCGCCGCCTTCGCCGACCGTATGATCCAGGACCCTTACGCCGCCACCCAGGTCGATGGCGCGATCGAGGCTGGCCAGCGCGTCGAAGCGGCGATCAGCTCGGAAGCCGCGCCGCTCGTTTCCGTCGGCGCGCAGGTGAAGTTGGCCGCCTATTCGGTGCAGCATCAGGCCTGGTCGAAGGTCACGGTCGCCGACGCGACCGGTCGTCTGGCCGAGGTGAAAAGCCTCTCGGCCCAGCGCGCGGCGCCGAGCGACAGCGAGAGCCAGGCGATGATGCAAGCCATGGCCGACGCCAATCCGGCCGACGCGAACGACGACCCGGCGCCGCGCTTCAGTCCGATCGAGGCCAAGGCGCTGGCGCTGGCGGCGGAGTCGATCCTGGGCCACGCCCAGGGCCCGGATCGCGCCCGGCTTACCCCGTTGCTGACCGAGAACGACAGCGCCTTCTGCCTGAAGATGGCCAAGCTCAATCTCTATCAGTGCATGGCGGTGGCCGGGCCGCAGTACGAGGACATCTTCTGCCTGGGTCAGCACGCGCTCTACGACACCGGTCAGTGCGTCGATCACGCGGCGCGCGGCGACGGCGCCTCGACCGTGGCGATGCTTTCGCCGCGGCAAACCGCGAAGCCGGCCACCTACGCGGTGCTGGCGGCGCACCGGACTTTGCGGATCGACCCGAACTGATCGGGGGGTTGCAGCGGCGGTCTTAAGGCGGTGCGCTGGGCGCCGGCTCAGGACTCCGCGCGCAACGTAAGCCTCCGCAGCATGTCCGGATCGTCGATGAGCCGGCCGAGGAAGGTCTCCAGCGCTCGCGCGACGCGGCGCTGGTCCTCTTCAGCGAGGCCGTCCAGAATCTGACGATTGACGCCGAAGATGGCGCGCATCGAGCGCCGGCACGTGGCCCGGCCCGTGTCGGTCAAGGTGAGCAACACCTGGCGGCGATCCTCCCGCGGCGTCGTCCGCTCGACCAGGCCGCCGTCCACCAGCTGGTCCACCGTGCGGGTGAGCGTGGTCCGATCGACCGCGCTGAACTCCGCCAACTCGGACATGCTGCACGGCTCCAGCGCCGCCACGACGCTGAGCGCCCTGTGGCGCGACAGGTTGAGACCGACCGGCTTCAGCTCGGTCTCCAGCCGCGCTTCACGGTGGCGAGCGACCACCGCGAACAAGTGAAACAGGTAGGTGGTCAGGTCGAGCGGGAACTCGCCCGTTGGATCCATGGCCGAAGCCGGCCGCTCGGATGTCGCGCTCATCGGCCCTCCCTGAGAGAACGACACTATCCGAACCCATTGCGCTCACACAAGTTGCAATCACGCATTAAATGCCGGCACATTATGTGCTTTTGCACTTTTATCTTGACCCAGCCGTAAGGTCCAGCTAGTCGGCCTGCGTCAGCGCGCTTGGCATGCCGCGTGTGAATGCATTTTCCCCAATTTCGAGACGGCGGCGGCGTTGAGACAGCTCGCGATCTTCTGGCTGGTATGCGCTGCGGCGGGGTTCGCGGCGGCCGTGAGCATGGCCTTCCTGCTGTCGATGGCGATCGACCACCAACTCACCTGGCGTCGGCCCGCACCGATCCCGATCGCGAGGATGCTGGAAAACCTGGAGCCGCACCCGCACGGCTCCTTCGACGCGGATCTTTAGCGACCCGCAGCGTCAGTCGCGACTGAGCCTGACGAACCGGGGCTTGCCGTCCGGCCCCATGCCCAGGAAGCCCTCGACGCGGTCGAGATCGACGATCACCGCCGCGCCCTTCTTCTCGGCGTCCGCACGCTGTTCGAATTCAGGCGCATTGGCGTAGACCTGCTCGCGGTCGGCGCCCCCGACGCGCCGGGCCCGGCCCATCAGCTGCAACATCACCCGCGTCTCCGGATTGCGCATCATCATCGAGACGTGCGGATTGACCGCGATGTTGTCCATCGTGCCGCCCTCCGGGTTGCGCGCCCAGAAGCCGACCCGATCGTCGCTGAAGGTCTGGATCGAGCCGCGGAAGGTCAGCCGGGGCCGGCCCTCCGCGTCGACGCTCGCCAGCACCATCGGCGTGTGCTCGGTGAGCGCGCCGTTGATGATGCCCTTCAACTCGTCACCGAGAACCAGACCCATCGAGCGCCTCCGGTTGCCAAAATCGGCATTTCGCACCGAAGGACGCCGACAGCAAGACGCCCGGTGTCTATCCCTTCGCCCGGATGCCGAAGAAGATCATCCGCTTCGGTTCGCCATAGCCCAGCACCTCCTGGTAGTGGGTGTCGGCGATGTCCTCCATCCGGGCGGTCAGCTGCAGGCTGGGCGACAGCGCGTAAGAGCCGGATATGTCGGCCAGGGTGAAACCCGGCCGGGTGGCGGGCAGGAAGGTCGACGGGTCTTCGTCCGCGTCCTTGCCTTCGGACCTGAGCGTGACGTCGGCCTGCCAGGGGCCTTCGGCCCAATCCAGGCTCACCGAGCCGCTGTTGCGCGGCACCCGCAGCATCTGGGTGTCCGCGTCGAGGTCGGTGGCGTTGGTGTAGGCGTAGCCGGCGTGGGCCGAGAGGGTTCGCGTGAGCCGCAGGTCCAATTCGACCTCCGCGCCGTCGGTGCGGGTATTGTCGAGGTTCACGTACCGGAACGGAAACGCCGGCGAGAACTCGATCTCGTCGCGCACCGCGAGGCGATAGGCGGTGACCTTAGCGGTCAGGCGCTGGTCCGGTGAGGTCCAGCCCACCGCCGCATCCCAGCCGACGGCGTGCTCCGGCTTCAGCCCGGTGGAGGGGCCGGTCGGGAAACAGAAATCACAGGCGATCTCGCTGATCGACGGCGTCTTGAAGCCCTGGCCCCAGGCGCCTTCGAGCGAGAAGCCGGCCGGCAGCCGCCAGACCGCCGCGAAACGTCCGGTGCCCTGGGACTGGTAGCTGTCCGGGGCGTCGTAGCGCCCGCTGGCGGTCAGGGTGATGGTGTCGATCGGCTTATAGCGCACCACCCCGAACCCGGAGGTCGTGCCGAGGCCCAGGTGCGCGCCGGTCGAGAGCGACGCGTCCGTGTTGATCCGCTCGGCGCCGACGACCATGGCCCAGGGATCGGTGGCCGCGCCGCGCTCGGCGGTGAAGCGGTAGTCCTCGGTCACCGCGTTGTAGGCCGAGGAGTCGGCCGGGACGCCGATGTAAACGTCCGAGCGATCCTGCTGGTAGACACCGACGCTCAGGGTGTCGGTGAAACCGAGCGGCGCCTGGGCGATCGCCCGCGCGATGCCGGTCCAGCCGCGGGTGGTGGCGTACTGCGGGGTGTAGCCGAACACGAAGGTGTCGGCGTTGTAGCCATCGACGCCGGCGTAGGACTGCTCGTAGCGCAGGTGCGCATCGAGGGTGACCCAGCTGGCGGGGGTGAGCCGGCCGTAGGCGCCGCCGCTCCACGACCAGTAGGGATCGCGCGGGCCGATGCCATCGGCCTTGGCCACGCCGTCGCTGCGGTCGCCGAACAGCTGGGCGCCGAAGGCGTAGAGGTCGGTGCTGTTGCCGATCGCCGCCGAGCCGTCGAATGAATCCAGCGTGCCGCCCTCGGCCGACCCGCGCCAGCCGTCGAGCTCGCGGGTGGTCAGCGAGATCACCCCGCCGATCGCGTCGGATCCCCACAGCGCGCCTTGCGGGCCTTGCAGGATCTCGATGCGGTCGACGTTGGAGAGGTCGAGGTTGGCGAAATCGTAGGCGCCGTTAGGATCGCTGGGGTCGTTCTGCGGCACCCCGTCGATCAGCACCAGGGTCTTGTCGGAGCTGGCGCCGCGGATGCGGACGCTGGTGACGCCGCCGAAATCGCCATCGCGGGTCAGGGCGAGGCCCGGCACGGTGTCGAGCACGTCGGCGGCGTAGACCGCCTGGCGCGCATCGATTTCGGCCCGGTCGATCACCTGCACGTCCGGCGCGTCGGTGAGCAGGGTCGGCAGCCGGGTGGCGTCGACCACAACGGGCGCGACGGGCGTTGGCGTGTCGGCCGCCGGGGGGTCGGCTAGGCAAAGCCCCGGCGCTGCGAGGACGGCGGCGATCAATGGCCACGAAAAACACGAAAAGCACGAACGGGGTGGGTCCGCGCTTTCGCGGGGATGAGCGGGAAATAGGGGCATAGCGTTGAGTCTCCGACCTCGCGGCGCGCACGGCGGCAGCGACAAGGAAGCCGGCGCGCCGAGCCGGCCCGTGTCGCTGCGACGGACTCCCGCGCCGATGGTCTTTTCCCGGACCTTCGGACGAGCGACGGGGGCGGCAGGTCTCCTGGCTCGCGGGTCGCCGGTCCCTACGCCCACGCCTTCCCGGTTTCCCAGTGGCGCCGAAGCCTCCCGAGGGAGACGCCGAATGGGCAAGGGCCTCGCCGCTCACAGTTGCGGGTACAGCCGCGGAGTCAGGGCAAGCCCCTCACCGCATTCCCTCTTGGCCGCCGGTTAGGGCGGACCGCCTGCGGCAGAGCTTATCCGGGAAATGCCGCCGCGCCGCAAGTTCAGTCGCCGGCGAGTCCGCCAGCGCCTCGCCTTGCAGCGACCGCACGGTCCATTCAGTCTTCGCGCCGGCGCCGAGGCGATCGTAGAACGCGACCGAGGGCTCGTTCCAGTTCAGCACCGCCCACTCGAACCGCTTCAGCCCCTCGTCGCGGCAGCGCTGGGCCAGCCGGCGCATCAGCGCCAGGCCGGCGCCGGACCCGCGCGCCTTGGGGACGACGAACAGGTCCTCCAGATAGACGCCGAACCGGCCCTCGAAGGTGGAATAGTTGTAGAACCAGAGTGCGAAGCCGACCGGCGCGCCATCCAACTCGGCGATGTCGCAGAAGGCGCGCGGCGCGGGGCCGAACAAGGCGGCCGCGGTGTCGGCTTCAGTGGCCTTCACTTCGCGCAGCAGCTTCTCGTACTCGGCCAGGGCCAGGATGAAGCCGTGGATCAGCGCCGCGTCGGCCGGCTTCGCCTCGCGGACCGCGATCACGGCAATCCTCGCCCAGCCAGCTCGACCGCCGCTTGGTCGTTGGAGCGGAACAGGATCGTGTCCCAGCCCCGATGTCGTGCGGCGTCGATATTCGCTGCGCTGTCGTCGATGAACAGGATGGCCCCGCCCAAACACCCCAGCCGCGTCTCGGCCGCCACGAACGCCGCATCCGATGGCTTGGCCGCGCCGATCTCGGCGGAGAAAATCATCGGATCGAGCACTGCGCCGGGTGGAAACCGCGTGGTCACGAAGGCCGGATTGTCACTGAACCCCCCCACCACAGCCGTGGCGCGGAGGTCGGCGACCACCTGCCACAGCGGCTCGTTCGGCGCCTCGAACACGCTCAGGATCAGCTCCCGCGCCGCCTCCGATGACACCGGCCGCTCCGCCAGTTCGGAGAAGGCGGCGGCGAAGTCGTCTTCGTCCGCCTGACCGAGGTCCATCCGGCGCGGCAACTCACCGCCGAACAGCGCCCGCACCGCGTCCGCCGACACGTCGAGTTGGTCGACAATGGCGGCCACCCGCCGCTCCGGGTCGAACGGCAACAGCACCCCGCCGAGGTCGAACAGGATCGCGGCAGGCTTCATTCCGGCAGTTTGTCGATCTGCGGCCAGATGCGAAAGCCGTCCAGCCGGCGATGCGGCAGCGACGAATAGAATTCCGGCGCGCTGTCGGTGATCAGGTCGATCCGCGAGCCGCCCGCGAGCGCCAGGGCGAAGCGCAGCAGGTCCCGCGCCAGATTCTGGCGGCGATAGGCCGGATCGACCGCGATCAGCGACAGATGGGCTTGGATCTCGCCGTCGCTGAGCAACTGGGCGAATCCGGCGACATGGCCGCCGTCGACGGCGACCGCGGTGGTGACGCCGGGCGCGCTCAGCGCCCGCAACGCCCGCGCCGGGTCCTCCGGAAAGCTCGGCCAACCCTCGGCGGCGCAGAGCGCGATCACACCCTCGAGATCGCCCGGCTGGAATAGACGAACGTCCGCCATTGCGTCACGCGCCGATCTTCACTCCCGGCGGCGGCGGATCGTCGGCCGGTACGAAGAAGTCCGGCATCAGCGGCCGGGTCGGATCGACGCGATATTGTTCGAAGTCTCGCACCCCCTCGGCGTAGAGGAAGCTGTCGTCGATCAGGAACTTGCCGGTGAAGTCCCGCGCCGGCTTCTCGAAGATCGCGTGGGCGGCGTCGGCCATGATCTCCACCGTGCGGCATTGGCGCATGCCCTCGTCGCCGGCCAGCGCGAACCGGATCGCGGCGGTGGCGATGCCGGTGCGCGGCCACAGCGCGTTGAAGGCGATGCCGTCAGCCTTGAACTCCTCCGACATGCCCAGCACGCACATCGACATGCCGAACTTGGCCATGGTGTAGGCCACGTGCGTGCCGAACCAGCGCGGGCTCATGTCGAGCGGCGGCGACAGCATCAGCACGTGCGGATTGGACGCCCGCTTCAGGTGCGGGATGCAGGCCTTCGAGGTCAGGAACGTGCCGCGCGCGTTGATCTGATGCATCAGATCGTAGCGCTTCATGTCGGTGGCTTCAGTCCCCGTGAGTTGGATCGCCGAAGCGTTGTTGACGCAGATGTCGATCCCGCCGAACGCCGCGACGGTCTTGTCCACCGCCTCGAATACGTTGGCCTCGTCGCGCACGTCGACGATCAGCGGCAGCGCCTTGCCGCCCGCGTCCTCGATCTCCCTGGCGGCGGTGTAGATGGTGCCGGGCAGGTGCTTGTGCGGCTCGGCGGTCTTGGCGGCGATGGCGACATTGGCCCCGTCGCGGGCGGCGCGCAGGGCGATGGCGAGGCCGATGCCGCGGCTGGCGCCGGTGACGAACAGGGTCTTGCCAGCGAGGCTCACAGCTTGGCTCCCGTGGTCTCGACCGAGAGCGCCCAGAGCCGCTCGGCGGCCTCGGGGTCGAGAGCGTAGGCCATCACGCCTTGCCGGCCCTTGGCCGCGTCAAACGGCGCGGCCTCGGCGCAGTTTTCCAGGTAGAGGCCGCCGACGCCCTCCAGTTCCGGGCCTACAGCGCCCCAGACGCTGGTCGAGGCGCCCTGTTCGGTGGTCTTGAAGCCGTCGGCGATCTTGCCGTGCTCGTCGATCCAGCCGAACGCGATCATCTCTTCATGCGGCAGGTGGCGCTGCAGCGGTGTCATGATGCCGCCCGGCATCACCGAGTTGGCGTTGACGCCGCGATCCTTCATCCGCGCATTGAAGCCCACGGCGAAGAGGGCGTTGGCCGTCTTGGACTGACCATAAGCCGCCCACTTGTCGTAGGGCCGATGGCGGAAATGCGGGTCCTCGAACACCACCGGGCTGCGGAAGTGGCCGGTGGAGCTCAACGCCACCACCCGCGCCGGCCGGCCCTGTTCGGCGGCGCCCGCTTCCAGCGCCGGAGCAAGGCCGGCGGCCAACGTGTAATGGCCGAAGTGGTTGGCGCCGATCTGCATCTCTAGATCGTCGGCGGTGTAGGTCTGAGGGCAGGCCATGACGCCGGCATTGTTGATCAGGATGTGCAGCGGCGTCTTGCCCCAGGCGGCCGCGAAAGCGCGCACCGTGCTCTGGTCGGCGAGGTCGAGCACGCCGACGTCGGTTCGCTCGGCGCCGACGCTGGCGTTGATGTCGGCGGCGGCCGCCTCGCCGGCGGCCTTATTGCGAACGGCCAGGGTGACCTGGGCGCCGGCCTTGGCCAGCGCGCGGGCGGTCTCGACGCCGATGCCGCTCGCGCCGCCCGTGACGATCGCGCGCTTGCCGGAAAGGTCCACGCCTTCGATCACGTCGCTGGCAGGCGTGAAGGCGCCGAAGCGCGAGGTGATGCGGTCGCTCATGCGGTGGCTCTCTGTTTCTTCGACGCTTCGTACCAGTCGACACCGGCCGCATCGCGCTCGCGCACCGCGTCGCCCCGGCGCAGCAGGCAGTTCAGGTGCGCCAGGCTCTCGCCGGTGGCCATGCTGAGCACGTTGTCTGTGATCTCGCGCTTGAACAGCACCTTGAACACGTCCACTGCCCGCTTCTTTTCGGCGATCAGCTGTTCCAGCCGCTCGAGCGCCTGTTCATGGAAGCCGATCAGTTCATCGATCCGGGCGTGCAGGCCGTGGAAGGGATCATTGTGCGCCGGCAGCACCAGCACGTCGTCGGGCACGAGTGTCTTGATCCGCGCCAGCGAGGTCAGCCAGTCGTCAAGCGGGTCGCCCTCCGGCTCGGTCGGGAACACCGAGACGTTGGAGGTGATCTTCGGCAGCACCTGATCGCCGGAGATGAACAGCTTCAGCTCGGGGCAATAGAGGCAGCCGTGCTCCGGCGAATGTCCCGAGCCCGTCACCAGCCGCCATTCGCGCCCGCCGATCATCAGCCGCTCGCCGTCGATCAGTCGCCGGTAGCTGTCAGGCAGGGCGTGCATCGCCTTGCCGAAGCCGCCGAAACGGGTGGCGTAGTGGTCGAGCGCGGTCTCGCCCCAGCCGGCGGCGCGGTAGAACTCCAGCCCGTCCTCCGGCGCCTCGCGGCCGGTGTCGGCGGCCAGCAGCCGGCACATCAGGTATTCCTGCCGCGTGATCCATAGCTTGCAGTGGAACTTGCGGGTGATCCAGCCGGCCATGCCGATGTGGTCGGGGTGCATGTGGGTGACGATCACCCTGACGATCGGCTCGCCGTTCAGGGCGCCGGCGAAGGCCCTGCGCCACGCCTCCGTGGTCTGCGGGCCCTGCATGCCGGTGTCCACCAGCGTCCAGCCGCCCTCGTCCTTCAAACCCCAGACGTTGATGTAGGCCAGCGAGCCGCCCAGCGGCATGCGCATCCAGACCACGCCGGGCGCGATCTCGACGCCACCGCCGATCGCGGGACCCTCGGCGAAGGGATAGGTGAGGCCCTTGTGGCCTGACGTTTGATCTTCGAACCCGTCGCGCAACGGCCCTGGCCTCCGGTTTTCCATCTTTCTTTGGCCCCTGGCGGGCGGCAAGCCAAGTCCGCTCGCGGCGCTGTCGCATGCCGGCCCGGGCCAGCGCCGACTTGACCACTCGCGCGAGGCGGGGCTTTAACAGCCACAAACTAGATTTTCTCTTGGGGAGCTACGCCAACATGAGGCCATTCGTCGTTGGTCTGATCGTCGCCTTGATGGCCGTGATCCTTCCGGCCACCAGTTTCGCCGCGACCGCCAAGCCGGCGGCCGCCAAGCCGGTCGATCCGGACTCGATCAAAAAGGGCATGGCCGCCGCGCCGGGCGTGATCACCCAGGCCGGCATCGACTGCAATCTCGCCAACGCGCGTCTGCTGGGCAAGTCGACGGATCCGAAAACCAAGGTCGCCAGCAGTTATTACGAGCTGGCCTGCAAGGATCAGGAAGGCTTCATCGTGGCGGTGCCTGAAAAGGGCGGCCAAGACCAGATCTACACCTGCCTTGAGGTCGCCAACACGCCGACTTCGGGCGCTCAGTGCATCCTGCCGGAGAACGCCGATCCGAAGCAGGGCCTGAAGGCGCTGGTGGCCAAGAACAAGCCCAACTGCGACGTCACCGCCGCCCGTGCGATCGGCCAGACCACCGACCGCACCGCGACGGTGTTCGAGGTCGCCTGCCAGGGCGGCCCTGGTTACAACATCCAGGCCTCGTTCCCGGTCAGCGCCTCCAAGCCCGCGCAGTTCGCGCCCTGCTTCGTCCTGCCGGCCGACAGCCCGATGAAGTGCACCCTGACCGACGCGGCCACGTCAGCGGCCTATGTCAACGCCCTGACGGCGAAGATGGGTCAGCCCTGCAACGTCAAAGGCCAACGTTACGTTGGCGCGACGCAGGACGGCTCGACCTTCTTCGAAGTCGCCTGCGACAACGGCAAGGGCTACATGATCGAGCAGGTCGCGAACGGCGATGTCAAGCCGGCCATCGACTGCGCCGTGGCCGACGGCATCGGCGGCGGCTGCACCCTGACCAACGCCCGCCAGGCCCAGACCGAACAGGCCGGGCTCTATTCGAGACTGGCCCACACCGCGGGCTATAACTGCGACGTCTCGCGCTATGCGCCGTTCAACGTCAACGTGCCCGGCCACGAGATCGTGGAACTCGCCTGCTCCAACCGCCCGGATGGCGCGGTCGCGATTTTCCCGTCCAGTCCGTCGGAGAAGGCTCAGATTTATGACTGCGCTCACTCGGAGATCGCCGGCTACCGCTGCAGCTTCACCAAGCCTGACGCGGCGCTCGCCTCCCTGACCGCCGACCTCAACAAGCTGGGCAAGACGTCCTGCACCGTCTCCGGCTCGCGCTTCATCGCCAAGACCGTGGACAATGAAGGCTTCGTAGAAGTGGCCTGCTCGGACGGCAATCCCGGCTTCGTGATCGCCTACACCGCCGGCCCGCCGCTGGCGCCGAAGGAAGCCACCGGCTGCTCGTTCGCCAAGGGCATCCTCGGCGGCTGCCAGATGCCGGAAAACCACAAGAAGGGCTGACGCGAGGCCGGCCGCTTCAGCCTGAGATCCCTCTCCCCGCTCTTCGGTGTGGAGAGGGATCCTCCTGCCAGACCGACTTAGGGGACGACCGCTTCGATCAGCTTCGGCCCTGGCTCGGCCATGGACCGCGCGAAGGCGGTGTCGAACGCCTCGGCCGTCTCGCAGCGCACCCCCGGAACACCGAGGCCCTTGGCGTAGCTGACCCAGTTGATCGCCGGCTCGCTCAAGCTGAGCAGACTGCTCGCCGCCGGGCCCGGATTGCCGGCGCCGGTGCGACCGAGTTCGATGCCAAGGATGCGGTAGCTGTGGTTGGCGAAGATCACCACCGTCACGTCGAGCTGCTCGCGCGCCAAGGTCCAAATCCCCTGCGCGGTGTACATCGCCGCCCCGTCCCCATTCAGCGACACCACCTTGCGCCCCGCCGCGGCCACCGCCGCGCCCACCGCGACCGGAATGCCCTGGCCGATGGCGCCGCCGGTCAGCCCCAGCCAGTCGTGCGGACGGCCGGTGCGGGTGGCGCTGGCCGCGCCCCCGCCCGAGGTGACGGAGTCGTCCGAGACGATAGCGCCTTCGGGCAGATGACGAGCGATGGAGAGGCCGGCGCTCGCCGGCGTCAGCGCGCCGGTCGGAGCGGCGCCGGGCAGCGACAGCGCCTGGACATGCGGCGCGGCCGGCGCGCCCAGAGCGTGGGCCAGGGCCGCCAGCGCCGCTACGCCGTCTTCCTCACGGGCCGCCAGGGCGAAGGTCTCGCAACCCTCCGGCACGAGCAGGCTTGGCCGGTCCGGATAGGCGAAGAAGGCGACGGGCGGGCGACTCTCCACCATCACCATCAGGTCGACGCCAGCCAGGTCCGCGAGCGCCGCTTCGGCGAAATACTGCATCCGATCCGGCGCGAAGCGGCCGGCGCCGCGGGGCAGGCGGGCGATGAAGCCGTCGGTGATCACCCGCACGCCGGTCGCCGCGATCCGCCCCGCGGCCGCCAGCGCCGCCTCGCCGCAGGCGGTCGTGCCCAGCAGGATCACCGGCTTGACCGCCGCCCGGATCATCCGCGCCGCCGCGTCGACAGTGTCCCCAGCGACGGTCGCCTTGGGCCGCCGCACGGCTTTCGGTCCCCTGGCGCTGGCCGGCGACCAGGCGCAGTCCGCCGGCAGGATAAGGCTGGCCGAGCCGCCGGGGGGACCGTAGCTGGCGCCCACCGCCTCGGCGGCGAGGGCGCCGACGTCGTCAGGACTCTCAGCCGACTTCACCCACACCGAATTGGCCCCGGCGATAGCGGCGATGTCGGACGCCAGCGGTGCGTCGTACTGGCGGTGATAGGTGGCGTGGTCGCCGATCACATTGACGATCGGGGTGAAGGCGCGCCGGGCGTTGTGCAGATTGGCGAGGCCGTTGCCGTAGCCGGGTCCCAGGTGGAGCAGGGTGCAGGCGGGCTTGCCGGCGATGCGGCCGTAACCGTCGGCCGCGCCGGTCGCCACGCCCTCGAACAGGCACAGCACCGGCCGCATCTTCGGTTGCCGGTCCAACGCGCTGACGAACTGCATCTCGCTGGTGCCGGGATTGGCGAAACAGGCCGTGACCTCGTTGTCGATCAGCGTCTCGATCAGGGCGTCCGCGCCGTTCATGGCAACCTCCTCAGACGTGGGCGTCCAGGTTTTCGAGGAACCGGATCGGCTCGCCCCGGGAAGGCGCGAGAATCTCTCCGTCGCGCATCACCACCTGGCCCCGGATGAGCGTCGCCATCGGCCACGCCTTCGCTTCCATGCCGTCGAACGGGGTCCAACCCACGCGGGTCGCCATGTCGGCGTGACGGATGGTGCGCGTGGCCTTCAGATCGACGATGGTCAGGTCCGCGTCCCAGCCCACCGCCAGCCGCCCCTTGCCAGCGATGTTGAAGATGCGCTGGGCGCCGGCGCTGGTGAGGTCAATGAACCGCTCCAGTGTCAGCCGACCGTCCGCGACGTGGGTCAGCATCACCGCCACCAGGGTCTGCACGCCCGGCATGCCCGACGGCGAGGCCGGATAGGGCCGCGCCTTCTCTTCCAGCGTATGCGGCGCGTGATCCGAGCCAACGACGTCGACGACCCCCTCGGTGAGGCCCCGCCACAGGCCCGCGCGATGACCTTCGTCGCGGATCGGCGGGTTCATTTGGGCCATGCCCCGCAGGCGTTCGTAGGCCGGCGGTGCGGCGAAGGTGAGGTGCTGCGGCGTCACTTCCACGGTGACAATGTCCCTGTGGCTGGCCGCAAGCGCGATCTCCTCGGTGGTGGTGAGGTGCAGCAGGTGCACCTGCCGACCCAGATCGACGGCGATCGCCAGCAGCCGCTCGGTGGCCTTGATGGCGCAGCAGGCGGGGCGCGCCAGCGGGTGGCTGGTCCAGTCGCCGAGCCGCACGAGGGGACGACGCTCGATCAGGCACGCCTCGTCCTCGGCGTGCACGGCGACCCGGCGGCGGCTGTGACGCAGCACCTCCCGCAGATCCACGTCTTCGGCCACCAGCAGATAGCCGGTGGAACTGCCCATGAACACCTTGACCCCGCAACATCCCGGAAGCCGCTCGAGTTCGCCCAGCAAGCGGGCGTTGTCCGGCGTCGCGCCCACATAGAAGGCGTGATCGCAGAACATGCGGTTGCGGGCCCGCGAGAGCTTGTCGCCTAGCCCTTCGGCATCGGTGGTCGGCGGGTCGGTGTTCGGCATTTCGAACACCGCCGTGACGCCGCCCAACACCGCGGCGCGCGATCCGCTCTCCAGATCTTCCTTCCATTCCAAACCCGGCTCGCGGAAGTGCGTATGCGTGTCGATCACGCCCGGCAGCACGGTGAGGCCAGTCGCATCGAACACCTCGCCCGCCGACACCTGCGACAGGTCGCCGATGGCGGCGATCCGCCCGCCGCGCACGCCGACGTCGGCCACGCCGCGTCCGGCGTGGTTGGCCACCTCGCCGCCGCGTACGATCAGATCGAAGCTCTCAGGCACTGGTTTCCTCGAGCAGGTTTTCGGCCGCGGCGAGCACGCTATCGGCGGAAAGATCGATCATGTGCCGCACCTGGGCGCTCAGCGTCGAGTCGACCCGGCGGATTTCTTCCAGAGTCCGCGCGCCGCGCACCACCCGCACGTTCTCGCCCCACGGCCGCCAGATGCGGTCGTCGGAGGGGCCGAACAGCGCCAGCGTCGGCGCGCCGGCGGCGGCGGCCAACTGGGCGAAGCCGGTGTCGTTGCCGATGAACAGACGGGCTCGTTTCAGAGCCGCGTACGCCAGCAGCGGATCGTTCTTGCCGACGAAGTCGATCACCAGATGCCGGGGCGACGACGACCTGACTGAGTCGACTTCGTGCACGTCGCCCTTGCCCCCGAAGATCATCAGCCGGCCGCCGGCGAAGGCGCCGCCCGGCGACAGCAGCCGCCGCGTCACTTCGGCGAAGCGCTCGGTCGGCCAGGCCTTGCCGACCCATTCGGCGGTGGGCGCGACGGCCAGGATCGGCGCGTCGCCGGCGGTAAACGCCGCCGCCTTGGCCTCGGTGGCGTCGCTGACAAACAGGTATGGCGCGGGCGGATCGTCATCGACCCGCATCAGCCGCGCCGCCTCGATCAGCTTGTGCGCCGGCTCGTCCGGGCTGCGGCGCAGCGCCTTGCCCCGTGGCCGCAGGCGCCCGGTGATCACGCCCGACGGCAGGTCGACCACCAGCGCCCATCGGCGCGCGCGCAGCGGCCCCAGCAGGCCGAACCAGCGCCGGCGCGAACTCTTGCGCTCGGTCACCACCAGCTGATCCAGCTTCGGCATGTCGGCGAACAGCGGCGCGACCTGGCGATTGGCGATGATGGTGAAGCGCGGGTTGGGCGCTTCGTCGTGCAGCTTTTTCAGCAGACCGGAGGCCAGAACCGCCTCGCTGACGCCGTGCGGGGCGACGAACAGGACGGGGAATGATTTGGCGGCCATCGTGCTTGTATAGCGTCCTTTGACTGGCGCTCCAGCGGCCAAGCCGCCACATTGGAAACATGCCAGGCCCTCCCGTCATCATAAACCTCGCCAGCCGCGCGCTGATCGCCGTCGGCGGTGAGGACTGGCGTGGGTTTCTGCAAGGTCTGCTGACCCAGGACGTCGAAACGATCGCACCCGGTGAGGCGCGATTCGGCGCGCTGCTGACCCCGCAAGGCCGGCTGCTCTACGACCTGATCATCGTCGGTCGGCGGGACGGCTGCTGGCTCGACTGCGTCGCCGAGCGCCGCGCGGCGCTCCTGCAGCGGCTAGCGATCTACCGCTTGCGCGCCAAGGTGACGATCGCCGCGGACGACGCACCGGTGTTCGCCGCCTGGGGCGACCGGCCCGAGGGCGAAGGCTGGCTGCTCGACCCACGCCTGGCGGCGCTGGGCTGGCGCGGCTACGGCGTGGCGGCCGCCGTCGCCGGCTCGGAGACCGACTACGACCGCCATCGCCTGTCGCTCGGCGTGCCCGGCCCGGCCGACTGGGGCGAGGACTCGGCCTATCCGCTCGAAGCCGACTTCGACCTGCTGAACGGTGTCGATTTCAGGAAGGGCTGCTTCGTCGGCCAGGAAACCACCTCGCGCATGAAGCGCCGCGGCACGATCAAGAGCCGCATGCTGCCTGTCGACTTCGACGGCCCGGCGCCTGAGCCGGGCGCGGAAATCCTGGCCGGGACGCTCCGCGCCGGCGAGGTGCTGTCGGGCTTTGACGGCCGCGCGATGGCGCTGGTCCGGCTGGATCGGATCGAAGGCGAAGAGCTGACGGTCGATGGGCGGGCGTGCGCTGTCATCCAACCAGATTGGATCAGCCAAACCTCCTAAACTCGGTCACCGCCGGGCGTCAGTCCCGGCGGCCCAAGACCACGCTTCGGCGAGTGGCCGTGTCAGGCCCGGCCACGGGTCGGGCGGTGTGCATGGGTAGCCGGCACAAAGGCCGGCTATGACCGTAAAGTGAGAAACGCGACCTGAGAGCGCGTTGCCCCCGTCGTGATTCTTCGGCACTTCTCGCACCTGAGGAGCCGCGCTTGGGTATCGCCACCTTCGACACAGCCGACGGACGCTGCGCCTGGGCCAATCCCAAGGAGCCGATCTACGTCGCCTATCACGACGAGGAGTGGGGCGTGCCGGAGTACGATCCGCGCGCGCTCTGGGAGAAGCTGGTGCTGGACGGCTTCCAGGCCGGCCTCGCCTGGATCACCATTCTGAAGAAGCGCGACGCCTTCCGCGCGGCGTTCGCCAACTTCGACCCCGAGATCGTCGCCCGCTACGGCGAGGCGGATCGCGCCCGGCTGATGGCCGACGCCGGCATCGTGCGCTCGAACGCCAAGATCGACGCCGCGATCTCCGGCGCCCGCACCTATCTGGACATGCGCGACCGCGGCGAGGACTTCACCAAATTTCTCTGGGACTTTGTCGGCGGTGCGCCGATCGAGAACCGTTGGAGCGGCATCGGCGAGGTTCCGGCTCAGACGTCCGAAGCGGCCGAGATGGCGAAAGCGCTGAAGGCCAAGGGCTTCAAGTTCTGCGGCCCGGTGATCGTCTACGCCTTCATGCAGGCGGTCGGCATGGTCAACGACCACGTGGTCACCTGTCCGCGCCACGCGGCCGTGGCCAAGCTGGCGCGGTCGCTCTGATGCCGGACATGCTGCTCGAACGGGCCTGTCCCGCGCCGGTCTGCGGCGTCGACGAGGCCGGGCGCGGGCCTTGGGCCGGGCCGGTGTGCGCCGCCGCGGTGATCCTGAAGCCGCGTTCGGTTCCCAAGGGCGTCGACGACTCCAAGAAGCTCTCGGCCGCCAAGCGCGAGGCGCTGGAGGTCGAGATCAAGCATCGCGCTGTGGCCTGGGGTGTCGGCTTCGCCTCGGTGGAGGAGATCGCCGAGCTGAACATCCTGCATGCGACCGGCTTGGCGATGCGCCGCGCGATGGAGGCGATGCAGACCGCGCCCGTGTTCGCCCTGGTCGACGGCAACTATCGCTTCGAGCTGCCGTGTCCGGTCAAGACCGTGGTCGGCGGCGACGCCGTCTCGGCCTCGATCGCCGCCGCATCGATCCTGGCCAAGACCGCCCGCGACCGACTGATGATGCAGATGGACGAGATCTATCCCGGCTATGGCTTCTCCGGTCACAAGGGCTACCGCGCGCCGATCCACGCCGAGGCGTTGCTGCGGCTGGGTCCCTGCCCGGAGCACCGGCTGAAGTGGGGGCCGGTGAAGCTGGCTCTGATGGGTAAGGACCCGATGCTGTCATTCGACGCGGCGATACAGGAAGAACTGCGCTTCGCGGCGGATTGACCGGCGCAATCAAGCTTGACCCACCGTCGCCGCCCGGCGTCGATCGGGCCATGACCGACGATCCGCTGACCAGCGTCTTCCGCACCCAGATCCAGATCTGCGCCGCGTTCGGCTCGAAGTTCTACGCGGCCTTGATGGGCCGCGCGGTCGCCGATCTGGACGACGAGCTGCGCAGCCTGTTCGCGCCCTGGGACGGCCTCGCGCTCGAACCTTTGACCGCCGCGGCGGTGGCGCTGCGGTTCTTGGGCGCGCTGCACGACCTGGCGCTCTCGGGCGACGACCCTGCGCTGACCGCGGCGTTCCCACCGACCAGCGACGCCGATGGGGCCTGGGCGGCCGCCAGGGTCGCGATCCGGCGCGATCCCGACCGCTTCCACCGTTTCATGGCGCACGAACCGCAGACCAACGAGGTGCGCCGCTCCGCCTGCCTGCTACCGGGCTTCCTGACCATCGCGGCGGAAACCGGCCTGCCGCTTGCCTGCCTGGAACTTGGCGCCAGCGCGGGCCTCAACCAACTTTGGAGCCGCTACGCCTACGACTTTGGCGAGGCCGGCCACTGGGGCGATCCGGCTTCCCCGCTACTGCTGGATTCGGCCTGGACCGGCGCGCTACCGCCATGGGGGGCGCCGGTCCACGTCGCCAGCACCGCCGCGTGCGACCGCAAGCCGATCGACCTGTCCGATCCTGCGCAACTGCGGCGGCTGAAGTCGTATCTATGGCCCGATCAGACAGAGCGGATCGAGCGCTTCGACGCCGCCGTCGCCATGGCGCTGGCCGCCGGCACCCGGGTCGAGACCGGCGACGCGGCGATCTGGGCGGCCGAGCGCGCCGCGCCCGCCGAAGGCGTGACCACCGTCGTCTATCACTCGATCTTCTGGCAGTACCTGCCGGCGGAAACTCAGTCCGCGCTGCGCACGGCGCTGGAGCGTCACGGCGCGAAGGCGACGCCAACCTCGCCGCTGGCCTGGCTGCGCATGGAGCCGCCGGACGGCCGCGCGATCCCGATCGAACTAAAGCTCACGCTGTGGCCAGGCGGCGCGGAGCGCCGGCTCGCGACCGTCCACGCCCACGGCGCGTCGGTCGACTGGGAAGCCTCCGCCTAGACGATTGGCAACACACCGCTGGCGGCGATGCCGACCATCATGGCGGCGAGGGCGCCAAAGGCGAAGATGACGATTTCCTGCAGTGTGAAGGTATGGGCCGGGCCATGCCGCTGCGATTTTTCCGGCGCATGAAAGACCGACATCGATTGCGTCTCCTAGGGTCGTCCCAGACCCGCGTTTCCCTGTGCCGATTCAACGCCCTTCCGCCAGATAGGCTCCATCTAAACGCGTCTTTAACGCCGCGGCGGCCATGGGTAGGGACTGCTTAAGGTTAAGTCTCATGGCCTCCAGGAAGACCGAAGAGAGCGGCCGCATCGTGCTCGGCGAGTGCATCGCCGAGATGGCCAAACTCCCGGAACGGTCGGTCGACCTCGTGTTCGCTGATCCGCCCTATAATCTTCAGCTCGGCGGCGAGTTGCTGCGGCCCGACAACTCCAAGGTTGACGCGGTCGACGACGACTGGGACCAGTTCGCCTCGTTCGCGGCGTACGATGCGTTCACCCGCGAGTGGCTCACGGCCGCGCGGCGCGTGCTGAAGGATGACGGCGCGCTCTGGGTGATCGGCAGCTACCACAACATCTTCCGCGTCGGCTCGGCGCTGCAGGACCTGGGATTTTGGATCCTCAACGACGTGGTCTGGCGCAAATCAAACCCGATGCCGAACTTCAAGGGCACACGCTTCTCCAACGCGCACGAGACCCTGATCTGGGCCGCCAAGTCGCGCGGCGGCCGGCGCTACACCTTCAACTACGACGCCATGAAGCTGGCCAACGACGACATCCAGATGCGCTCGGACTGGACCCTGCCGCTCGCCACCGGCGAGGAGCGGATCAAGGACGAGACGGGCGCCAAGGCCCACCCGACCCAGAAGCCCGAGGCGCTGCTGCACCGGGTGATCCTCTCCACCACCAAACCCGGCGACGTGATCCTTGACCCGTTCTTCGGCACTGGCACGACCGGCTCGGTCGCCAAGCGCCTCGGCCGCCGTTTCATCGGCATCGAGCAGAACCCGGGCTACGTCTCGCTGGCGCGCAGCCGGATCGAGAAGGTGATCCCGGCCGCGCCGTCGGAATTGGAAGTCACCGGCTCCAAGCGCGACGAGCCGCGCGTGCCGTTCGGCCAGATCGTCGAGGCCGGCTATCTGCACCCCGGCGACGTGGTCTGGTGTCCGCGCGGCAAGCAGCAGGCCAAGGTGCGCGCCGACGGCAGCCTGGTGATGGGCGACCTCACCGGCTCGATCCACAAGCTGGGCGCGATGGCCCAGTCCGCGCCCGCCTGCAACGGCTGGACCTACTGGCACATCCGCACCGACAAGGGCCTGACGCCGATCGACGTGCTCAGGGCGAAGATGCGGGCGGAGATGGCGGCTTGAGGCCGCCGCCGCTCTAGGCGCCGAGCGCCTCGCGCGCCGCCTTCAGGAACACGCTCGGCATTGCCTCCAGGTCGGCCCGCGGCGTCCAGATCGCGCCGTCCCATCCGCCTTCGGCGCGATAGACCCGCAGATCGAGCGCGAAGTGGGTGAAGACGTGCCGTATTGCGCCAGTCGGCTTCCAGGCGGCTACGATCGGCGCCGCGTCGATTGCTTCGGCGTCGGACCACGTCGCCCCGCGCCAATCGCTCGTTGGCAGCGCCAGCATCCCGCCGAGCAGGCCCTTGGCCGGCCGGCGCACCAGCGCGATGCTGTCGCCGGAGGTCAGCACGTAGGCCACGCCGTAACGCTGCGGGCGGTCGGGCTTGGCGTCGCGGCGGGGATAGGTTTCCGGCGCGCCGGTCGCGCGGGCTTGGCAGACCTCGGCGGCCGGGCAGATCGGGCAGGCGGGCGATGATGGCGTACAGACCATCGCGCCGAGGTCCATCAGCGCCTGGGCCCAGTCGCCGGGGCGATCGGCCGTGACGAGCCCTTCCGCCAAGCGCTTCAGCTCCGGCTTGGCGCCCGGCAGCGGTGTCTCGACGGCAAACAGCCGCGCCATCACCCGCTCGACGTTGCCGTCGACCACATTGGCCGGGCGGTCGAAGGCGATCGCGGCGATCGCGGCAGCGGTATAAGGCCCGACGCCGGGCAAGGCGCGCAGACCGTCTTCGGTATCCGGAAAAACGCCGCCCAGCTTGTCCGCCACGGACCGTGCGCAGGCGATCAGGTTGCGGGCGCGGGCGTAGTAACCGAGCCCCGCCCACGCCCCCATCACCTCGCCGTTGTCGGCCGCCGCCAGCGCGCGCACCGTTGGCCAGCGGCGGGTGAAACTCAGGAAATAGGGCGTCGCGTGCGGCACTGTGGTCTGTTGGAGCATGATCTCGGAGAGCCAGACCCGATAGGGATCGACGCGCCGGCCGTTGGCGCGCTGCGCCGGCCGCACGCGCCACGGCAGGTCGCGGGCGTGGGCGTCGTACCAAACCAGCAGCGGGGTTCTGAGACGAGATGGCGTCGCGACGGGCGGCATGGGTTGATCTATAAAGCCTCGATGCGCCGCTCGCTGCCTTCGTCGGCCGAAGCCCTCGCCATTCTCGCCGCCCGCCGGCCCCGGCCCGCGCCCCTGCCGCCGCGCCATGCCGCGCGCGGCCTGAGTTCGGCGCTGAAGAAGCTGGAGGAGAAGTTCGGCCCTGGTCCGGAGGACCTGAGGTCGCGCTGGCGCGAGATTGTCGGCGAAGCGCTGGCCAGCCGCTCCGAACCGGTGAAGCTGGTAAAGTCGCGCGCCGGCGGGTCTACCCTGGAGCTGAAGGTCGCCGGCCCTGTCGCCGCCCTGGTGCAGCACCAGTCGCCGCTGATTCTCGATCGGCTGAATCTATATCTGGGACCAGGCACGGTGGCGCGCTTGCGGATCGTTCAAGGTCCGCTCAGCAAGCCGGTGACTCCGGCGAAGTCCGCGCCCACCCGCCGCACCCGCATCCCCCTCGACGCCGCCGCCGAACGCGAACTGGCCGCCGGCCTCGCCGAGGCGCGTGACGGGCCCTTGAAAGACGCCTTACTCAAGCTCGGCCGCGAAGTTCTGAGGTCGCAAACCCTTCTCCCCTTGCGGGAGAAGGTGGCGCCCCGGACTTGATCCGGGGCGACGGATGAGGGGTCGCGCTGACCTTACCTGATTTGCACAACAGCTGCGTCAGCGAGCGCCGGTGCGACCCCTCATTCGGCGGCACGCGCCCGCCACCTTCTCCCGCAAGGAGAGAAGGACGTCTGGGGCTGCATTTGGCTACCCTCCCCATGAAGCGGTGGGAGTGATACGCCCCCTTCATACGTCCCACGGAATCGCGCTCTACTCGATCTCTCAGGACCAGGAGTTCTCCCTCATGCGCCCCTTCGTCGCCCTCTTGATCTGCGCCGGCCTCGGCCTCGCGGCCTGCAAACCGGCTGGAGGCACGGCCGGGGCGGGTCAGGAAGACATGAGCCTCGGCAGCCCGACCGCCAAGGTGACGGTGATGGAGTTCGCCTCGCTCGGCTGCCCGATCTGCGCCAAATGGAACAACGACTCGTTCCAGGCCTTCAAGGCCAAGTACATCGACACCGGCAAGGTGCACTATGTGCTGAAGGAATTCTCCACCGGCGATGCGCCGGTCGCCGCCGCCGGCTTCCTGCTCGCCCGCTGCGCCGGCAAGGACAAATATTTCCAGATCATCGACTCTGTGTTCCGCGAGGAGGCGCCGCTGCTGGAGACCGACCAGAACGCCGAAAAGCGCGATCGCCTAGTCAAAATCGCCCAGTCCGCGGGCATGACCGAGGCGCAGTTTGACAGCTGCACGGGCAATGACGACGCGCTCAAGGCCTTCAACGACCGCGTCGATGCCGCCGCCAAGAAGTACAATATCAACGAAACCCCGACCTTCCTGATCAACGGCAAGCCCTACACCGGGCTGATCGAGGGCGCGGCGATGGACCAGGCGATCGACGCCGCCTCGGCTGCCGCGAAATGAGCGGCCTCCGCGGCTTGATCGCCCTGGCCGTCGCGTTCGCCTGCGTCGCCAGCTGCGCCACCGCCGGCGTGATGGATCCCGAGCCCGGCGACATGGGCATGGGCAGCGCCAAGGCCCGCGTCACAGTGATCGAATACGCCTCGGTCGGCTGTCCGCACTGCGCGGTCTGGAGCCACGACGTATTCCCGACCGTGAAGGCCAGGTACATCGACACCGGCCGCGTGCGCTTCGTGATGCGCGAGATGATCACCGGCGACGCCACCATCGCTACCGCCGGCTTCATGGTGGCCCGTTGCGCGGAGCCGACGAAATATTTCGCGGTGGTCGATCAGGTTTACAGCCACCAACCGCAGATGTGGGGCAAGGCCGCCAACGCGGGGGCCGTGCTGGGCGACATCGCCAAGTCGGTCGGTATGAGCGAATCCGACTTCGAAGCCTGCATCGACGACCAGAAGGGCCTCGATGCGCTCAACGCCCGCGTCGCGCTGCATAACAAGGATGGCGTTGAGTCAACTCCCACCTTCTTCGTCAACGGCAAGCGCTACGACGAGCCGCTGACCCTGGCGCAGCTGGCCGCGGCCGTTCACGGCGGTCATAGGCCCTAGGAAACGGCGGTGCACTTCCAGCGACTCAGGCTCTCCGGCTTCAAGTCCTTCGTCGATCCGACCGATTTCCGGATTGAGCCGGGTCTGACCGGCGTCGTCGGCCCAAATGGCTGCGGCAAGTCGAATCTGCTGGAGAGCCTGCGCTGGGTGATGGGCGCCAACTCGGCCAAGGCCATGCGCGGCGCCGGTATGGACGACGTGATCTTCGCCGGCTCCGGCGCCCGGCCGGGCCGCAACCACGCCGAGGTGACCCTCACCATCGACAACGCCGACGACACGGCGCCGGTGGCGTTCGGTCGCCATCCGGTGCTGGAGGTGGTGCGCCGGATCGATCGCGGCGCCGGCTCGACCTACCGGGTCAACGGCAAGGAAGTGCGGGCGCGCGATGTGCAGCTGCTGTTCGCCGACGCCTCCACCGGCGCCAATTCGCCGGCGCTGGTGCGGCAGGGTCAGATTTCCGAGCTGATCGCCGCCAAGCCACAGAACCGGCGCATGATCCTGGAAGATGCCGCCGGCGTCTCCGGCCTGCACACCCGCCGCCACGAAGCCGAGCTGAAGGTGCGCGGCGCCGAGGCCAATCTCGAGCGGCTCGGCGACCTCGCCAGGGAACTGGACGCATCCCTCGGGCGCCTGAAGCGCGAGGCGCGGCAGGCCGAGCGCTACAAGAAGCTCGCGGCCCAGATCCGCGCGCTGCAGGGGGCGGTGCTGCACGCGCGCTGGGCCGAGGCCGGCGAGGCGCTGGCCCGGGTCGATGCCGAGGCGATGACGATCGGCGCCGAGGCTGAGCGCACCACGCGCGCCGCCGCCGCCGCCAGCGGCGCCGCTGTAGAGGCGGAGGCCGCAATCCGGCCCCTGCGTGACGAGGAGACCACGGCCGCCGCCATCCTGCATCGGCTGGAAATCGAGAAGGACCGGCTTGATCGCGAGTTGGAGGGCGCCGCCGCTGAAGTCGCGCGGTTGCAGGTGGAGATCGGCCGGCTGACCGCCGACGCCGGCCGCGAGGGCCAGATCGTCGAGGACGCCGGCCGGGCGTTGGCCCGCCTGGAGGCTGAGGCACGCGAGCTGGCCGCCGAGATCGAGACCGCGCCGGAACGCCTGCCGGAACTCGCCGCCAAGGCCGAAGCCACGGCCGAGCTTCGCCGCGGGACGGACGCCGCGGTCGAGCGCCTCGCCACCGAGATCGCCGCGGCCGAGGCCGATCGGCGCGGCGCCGAGACGCGGGTCGAGGAGGCGCGTGCACGCCTGGCCCGCACGGTTCGGGCGCTCGATCAGACCAAACTCGACCGCGCGGCGCTCGGCCCCGCCGAGGATCCGCGCCGCGCAGGGGCGGAACAGGCGCTCGTTGCGGCCGAGGCGAAGCTCGCGGAGGTGCGCGCCGCGCTGGAGATGGCCGAGGTCGACCGCGCCGCCGCGCAGGCGGCGGAATCTCAGGCCCGCGCCGCGGCGCGCAAGTCGGCGGACGAACTTGCTGCGCTGAAAGCCGAAGCGCAGGGCCTCGCGGCGCTGACCGCGCGCGCCGAGAAAGGGGCGTTCAAGCCCGCGCTCGATCACGTGACGCCCGACGGCGGCCTTGAGGCGGCGCTGGCCGCGGCGCTCGGTGACGACCTCTCCGCCGCGCTCGATCCGAAGGCGCCGACCCATTGGGCCGGGGCGGAAGCTGCGGGTTGCGAGTGGCCCGCCGGCGCGTCGCCGCTCGCTGCCCAAGTGAAGGCCCCGCCCGAGCTGGCGGCGCGCCTCGCCCACGTCGCCCTGGTCGACGCCGCCGCCGGTCCCCGGCTGATGCGCGAACTGAAGCCCGGCCAGCGGCTGGTGTCCAAGGCCGGCGATCTTTGGCGCTGGGATGGCTTCACCGCCAAGGCCGGCTCGCCGAAGGCCGCCGAGGCGCGGCTGAAGCAGCGCGCCCGGCTTGCCGACCTCGAAACCCAGATCACCAAGCTGGCGCCGACCGCCGAGGAAGCCCGGCGCGACGCCGATGCGGCGGCCAAGCGGGTGACCGACGCCGAGCACGCGGTCCGTATCGCTCGACCACAGCCCCGCGAAGCGGAGATCGCCCGCCAGCGTGCGCACGATCAGCTTGAGACCCTGTCACGCGAAAGCGCCCGCCGCGACGCCCGCGCCCAGTCGCTGGACGAGACCATTTCCCGCTTCGAAACCGAGCGCGCCGAACTCGCCAGTCAGTTCGCCGACGCCGAGGCGGCGCTCGCAGCCGTTGCGCCGGGCGCTGGCGACCGGGACGCGCTGGAGGCCGCCCGCGCGGTCGCCGCCGAGGCGCGCACCGCGGAGGCCTCGGCCAGGGCGGCGTTCGAGTTCGAGCGGCGTGAGCGCGATGGTCGCGCGCGCCGGCTGGAGGCTCTGGTCGCCGATCGCGACGGCTGGGCGCGCCGGGCCGAGGTCGCCAGCAAGCGCCAGCACCAGCTCGGGATCGACCGTGAGCAGGCCGAGGCCGCGATTGCCAAGGCCAAGGACGCGCCCTCCGCGTTCGAGACCCGCAGCCAGAGCCTGCTCGACGAGCTGGGCGTCGCCCTGGCGCGAAAGTCGAAGTCCGCCGACGCGCTGACGATGGCCGAGGCCGTGCGCGGCGACGCCGACCGCGCCTGGCGCGCGGCCGAGACCGCCGCCGGCGAAGCCCGCGAGCGCCGCGCTGCCGTCACCGCGCGCCTCGACGGCGCCCGCGATCGCTTCGCAGAGACCGCGGCGGCGATCCGAGAGCAGATGCGGCTCGAACCGGAGGCGCTTGGCAAGCGCATAGCCGAGGAAGCCACCGCCCTGCCGCAGGGCGCCGCCGGCATGGAGACCCATCTCGCCGCCCTGGAACGCGAGCGCGAACTGATGGGGCCGGTCAATCTTCGCGCCGAAGAGGATGCGAACGAGCTTTCGGATCGGCTGCAGACGCTGAAGTCCGAGCGCGTCGACCTGTCGTCCGCGCTGGCCAAGCTGCGTCAGGCCATTGCCGAGTTGAACGCCGAGGGCCGCGAGCGGCTGACGGCGGCCTTCACCGTGATCGACGGCCACTTCCGCGCGCTGTTCACCACCCTGTTCGAGGGCGGTCAGGCCGAGCTGCGGCTGGTCGAGTCGGACGATCCGCTGGAGGCCGGGCTGGAAATCTACGCCTGCCCGCCTGGCAAGCGGCTGGCGGTGATGAGTCTGCTCTCCGGCGGCGAACAGGCGCTGACCGCGGCGGCGCTGATCTTCGCCGTCTTCCTCGCCAACCCCGCGCCGATCTGCGTGTTGGACGAGGTGGACGCCCCACTCGATGACGCGAACGTCGAGCGGTTCTGCAATTTGCTGGACGAGATGCGCCGGCGCGCCTCGACCCGCTTCATCGCCATCACGCACAATCCGCTGACCATGTCGCGAATGGACCGACTCTATGGCGTGACCATGCGCGAACGCGGCGTCTCGCAACTGGTCAGTGTCGATCTTCGGCAGGCCGAGACTCTGGCGGCGCAGTGAATTGCCGCCGATGAGCGATACGCTCGCGCCCTGGCTGAAACGTTGGCGCCTGGATTTCGAGCGCCGGCCGGCAGCCCCAGGCGGCCGCGAACCCTACCCAGGCGCCGGCGAGGTCGCCTTCGTCGGCCGTGGCGATCAATCCCTGGTGCTGAAGCTGCTGCCGCTCGGCAGTGACGAATGGCGATCGGGCGATGTGCTGGCGCATTGGGACGGGCTGGGCGCGGTCAGGGTGATCGAGCAAGCTCCCGGCGCGGTGCTGATCGAGCGGGCGAGGCCTGGCGACGACCTTTCGGCGATGGTCCAGGCCGGGCGCGACGACGAGGCGACGCTGATCCTCTGCGACATCATGCGCGAGCTGAAGCGCCCTGCGCCGAGGACCGCGACGTTCCGCACCGTGGCCGACTGGGGCCGCGGCTTCGCGCGCAATCGCGCCGCCGCGGCGCGGGTCGGCATGGACGGCGAGCTGATAGATCGGGCGGAGGGGTTGTTCCACCGGTTGTGCGAGACCCAAGCAGAGCCGATCATCCTGCATGGCGACCTGCAGCACTACAACGTCGTGCGCGATCTCGCGCGCGGCTGGCTGGCGATCGATCCCAAGGGCATCCTCGGCGAGCCGGCTTATGAGACCGGCGCCATGCTGCGCAATCCCGTGGCCGATCCGCGTCTGTGCGCCGACAGCGCGATCATCGACCGGCGGGCGCGCATTATCTGTGCGCAGCTCGGCTACGCCTATGAGCGGGTCGTCGGCTGGTGTTTCAGCCAATGGGTGTTGGCGGATCTCTGGGCGATCGAGGATGGTCTGCCATTCTCGCCGCCCTGGCTCGACGGACCGCGGGCCGCGGAAGCGCTGCTTTAGGCGCTGGGCGTCTCTTTTCAAGGGGTGCGCGGCGCCAGAAAACGTGGCTGGGCCTATACAATAATTCACAAAATCCTGCTTGCGGCGCGCATCTGAACACTGCTAAGTAAGCAGTGTTAGGTTCTGAGGCCGGCTGACGTGGGGATACGTCAGCGACAACAGCGGTCATGGGGTCTGGCGCAAGAATACCAAGTTTATCCAAGCGCTTACCTGTCGCAATCCTTGTCAAAGGCTCTTCCCCATGAAGCTCGCCATCGCTCTGGCATGTCTCGCCGCCAGCCTCTCGCTCGCCTCCCACGCGCTCGCTGACGGCCGCACCACAGCCACCCTGCAGCAACCGACTCCCGCCAAGGTCCAGTTCATCGCCAACGGCGCGATCTGGGACTGCGAGGGATCGACCTGCGTCGCTGGCAATACGCCCGACCAGACCTTCGGTCCCTCCCAGTGCCATGACGTCGCCAAGAAGGTCGGCCTCGTCGTCGAGTTCAAGAACGACGCCAAGACCCTGCAATCGACCTCGCTCGACCGTTGCAATGCGGGTCTGGTCGTCAAAACCACTACCGCGTCTCGCTAACCTGCAAGCGAGGCGCGGCCAGCGCGCGTCCGAAGTTCGGAGCACCGCCCCCGCTCCCCTGGGCGCGCGCTGGCCTTGTTCGCCTCCTAAGGGCGGTCCCTCCGGGGGCCGCCCTCTTTGTTTCCGAAGGGTGTCCGCGCCGGGTCTCCGTTGGTTGCGAGCCTGAAAATCGCGTGCTATCAGGCGCGCGGCTTGGGCGAGGGGGTCCTCGGGCGACCCCGTCGGCCGAGTGCTTTTCCAAGCGCTTTCAAGCCTTTAAGTCGGATGCGGAAATGTGCGCATCGCGACGCTGTCAGGCGACGGACGGTCAAGCTAGTGGCGGACGATTCCAAGGCGACGGACGTGGGCGTGAGATACGCTCAGGCCCTCTTCGAACTGGCCAAAAGCCAGGGCGACGCGGCCGCCGTCGAGTCAGACCTCAAGTCTCTCAAGGCGATGCGCGCCGACAGCGCCGACTTGCGCACTCTGATCGGCTCGGCGGTGTTCGACGCCGAAACCAAGGGCCGCTGCCTCGCCGCCATCGCCGATGCGGCCGGCTTCGCCCCGACCACGCGCAAATTCCTCGGCCTGGTGGCGTCAAATCGCCGCGCCAGCGCCATTCCGGCGATGATCTCGTCATTCGAGAAGCTCGCCGCCGAAGACCGCGGCGCGATCTCCGCCGAGGTCACCACCGCCCTGCCGCTCACCGAGGCGCAGTCGAAGGCCCTGGCGGCCTCGCTGCGCACCGCGCTCGGCAAGGACCCTGAGATCGAAACCAAGGTCGATCCCGCCATTCTCGGCGGGCTGAAGGTGCGCGTGGGCTCGCGCCTTTATGACGCCTCGCTGAAGTCGAGGCTCGATTCGCTGAAATTCGCCCTGAAGAGAGCGTAAGAGACTTCCATGGACATCCGCGCCGCCGAAATTTCGGCCATCCTCAAGACCCAGATCGCCAACTTCGGCGAGGAAGCCGATGTCTCCGACATCGGCCAGGTGCTGTCGGTTGGCGATGGCATCGCCCGCGTATTCGGCCTCGACAAGGTGCAGTCGGGCGAGCTGGTCGAGTTTCCCTCCGCCGGGGTCAAGGGCATGGCCCTGAACCTGGAGCGCGACAACGTCGGGATCGTGATCTTCGGCGAGGACAGCGCGATCAAGGAAGGCGACGAAGTGCGCCGCCTCAGCGAAATCGTCGACACGCCGGTAGGCAAGGGCCTGCTGGGCCGCGTGGTCGACCCGCTCGGCAATCCGATCGACGGCAAGGGTCCGCTGACCGACATCGCCGAACGTCGTCGCGTCGATGTGAAGGCGCCCGGTATCATCCCGCGCAAGTCGGTGCACGAGCCGGTGCAGACCGGCCTGAAGATCGTCGACAGCCTGGTCCCGATCGGCCGCGGCCAGCGCGAACTGATTATCGGCGACCGTCAGACCGGCAAGACCGCGCTCGCGATCGACACCATCCTCAACCAGCGCCAGGTCAACGCCTCGGGCGACGAGAAGTCGAAGCTCTACTGCATCTACGTCGCCATCGGGCAGAAGCGCTCGACCGTGGCGCGGGTGGTCAAGACGCTCGAGGAGCGCGGCGCGCTCGACTACACCATCATCGTCTCGGCCACCGCGTCCGACCCCGCGCCGCTGCAATTCCTTGCGCCGTTCTCGGGCTGCGCCATGGGCGAGTGGTTCCGCGACAACGGCATGCACGCCGTCATCATCTACGACGACCTTTCCAAACAGGCCGTCGCCTATCGCCAGATGTCGCTGCTGCTGCGCCGCCCGCCCGGCCGCGAAGCTTACCCCGGCGACGTGTTCTATCTGCACTCGCGCCTGCTGGAGCGGGCCGCGAAGATGAACGACGACTTCGGCGCCGGCTCGCTCACCGCCCTGCCGGTGATCGAAACCCAGGCGAACGACGTCGCCGCCTACATCCCCTCCAACGTGATCTCGATCACCGACGGCCAGATCTTCCTGGAGACCGACCTGTTCTACCAGGGCGTCCGCCCGGCCATGAACGTCGGTGTCTCGGTGAGCCGCGTGGGGTCCTCGGCCCAGATCCGCGCGATGCGGACCGCGACCGGCTCGCTGAAGAGCGATCTGGCGCAATACCGCGAGATGGCCGCCTTCGCCAAGTTCGGTTCCGACCTCGACGCGGCGACCCAGCGGCTGCTCGCCCGCGGATCGCGCCTGACCGAGCTCCTGAAGCAGTCCCAGTACGCGCCGCTCCAGGCCGAAGAACAGGTCTGCGTGATCTACGCCGGCACGCGCGGCTACCTCGACGGGGTGCCGGTGAACGCCGTCGGCCGGTTCGAGTCCGAGTTCCTCGGCCGGCTGCACGGCCATCACGCCGATCTGCTGGAAGCGATCCGCACTCAGAAGAGTCTCACCGACGAGCTTGAGGGCCAGCTGAAAGCGGCGCTCGAAGCCTTCACCGCTTCCTTCGCTTAAAGGGACTCCGACCGGCCGTGCCCAGCCTGAAGGAGATGCGAAATCGGATCGGAAGCGTGAAAGCCACGCAGAAGATCACGAAGGCCATGCAGATGGTCGCCGCCGCGAAGCTGCGCCGCGCGCAGGACGCCGCTCAGAACGCGCGCCCCTACGCCGCGCGCATGGCCGCGGTGATCGCCAACCTGGCCGCCTCGGTCTCCGGCCCTGGCGCGCCGCCGCTGCTGGTCGGCACCGGACGCGACGCCAAGGAGCTGATCGTGGTGGCGACCGGCGACCGCGGCCTCGCCGGCGGGTTCAACTCGTCGATCGTCCGGGCGGCGCGCGAACACATCGGCAAATCGATCGCCGCCGGGCGTCAAGTCTCGGTGGTCACCATCGGCCGCAAGGCGCGCGACCAGCTGCGCCGGCTCTATGGTGATCGCTTCGTCGCCAATATTGAGGCCGGCAACAATCCGTCGCTTGAGCGGGCGCAGGAAGTAGCGACCCTGATCACCGAGCGGTTCGAGGCGGGCGACACGGACATCGTCACCCTGTTCTTCAGCCGGTTCAACTCGGTCGTCAGCCAGACGCCGACCGCCCAGCAACTGATCCCGGCGCAGGTCGCCGGCGCCCCGTCGATCGACCTCAAGGGCGCGATCTACGAATACGAGCCTGACGAGGAGACCATTCTCGCCACCCTGCTGCCGCGAAATCTCACCGTCCAACTGTTCGGGGCCATGCTGGAGAACCAGGCCGGGTTCTTCGCCTCCCAGATGGCCGCGATGGACAACGCCACTCGCAACGCCGGCGAGATGATCGCCCGCCTCACCCTTCTCTACAGCCGAGCACGCCAGGCCCAGATCACCCGGGAGCTGATCGAGATCATCTCCGGGGCCGAGGCGCTCTAGAAAGACGAGTCAGACACCATGGCCGACACAGCCGAAGCCCCGTCCATCCTTTCCCACGCGGTCGCCAAGGGTCGTATCACCCAGATCATCGGCGCGGTGGTCGACGTCGAGTTCGACGGCCACCTGCCGGCGATTCTGTCGGCGCTGGAGACGGTGAACACCGACCAGAAGACCAACGAGCCGTTCCGGCTGGTGCTGGAAGTGGCCCAGCACCTGGGCGAGAACACCGTCCGCACCATCGCCATGGACACCTCGGAGGGCCTGACCCGCGGCCAGGAAGTGATCGACACCGGCGGCCCGATCATGGTGCCGGTCGGCCCCGGCACGCTGGGGCGGATCATGAACGTGATCGGCGAGCCGGTGGACGAAGCCGGCCCGATCCCGCACACCAAGCGCTCCTCGATCCACCGCGCCGCGCCCTCGTTCGAGGAGCAGACCACCTCGGCCGAGATCCTGGTCACCGGCATCAAGGTGATCGACCTGATGTGCCCCTACACCAAGGGCGGCAAGATCGGCCTGTTCGGCGGCGCCGGCGTCGGCAAGACCGTGACCATGCAGGAGCTGATCAACAACATCGCCAAGGTCTACGGCGGCTATTCGGTGCTGGCCGGCGTCGGCGAGCGGACCCGCGAAGGCAACGATCTCTATCACGAGATGATCGAGTCGAAGGTCAACGTCGATCCGCGCGAACATGGCGGCTCGACCGAAGGCTCGCGCTGCACCCTGGTCTACGGCCAGATGAACGAGCCCCCCGGCGCCCGCGCCCGCGTCGC